>Ga0187893_10009936_pt1 | contig 14421 bp, 13 predicted proteins | sample MA1701074metaG_FD_139574 | JGI IMG/M metagenome (GOLD analysis project Ga0187893, IMG submission 139574) | White microbial mat communities from a basaltic lava cave in the Kipuka Kanohina Cave System on the Island of Hawaii, USA - MA170107-4 metaG ...
ATTCCATGTACGTAGTCTTTTTCGTCATGTCCGCCGCCCTCCGACACTTAACCCCTTGATCGATAAGTCACCCCACGACCGCAGCGACTCCAAAATGTACGCGGAACTGTCAAAGTCGGGTCTAAGGGGCTCAAGGAAGGCGGACCACCGGGAAAACTCACGTCAAGGCGGATAACCGCCTGGCCGAAAAGGAGAACGGAATTCACCCGGGTGGTCCAATGACAATTAGCGGCAGCACTTGGAAAAACTTTAGGGCGCCTCTCGGAACCCCGGAGAAGGCTTAGCTGGTTGCGCGGAGGAGGTTGTGCCGAAGCTTATCCTACTGAACACAGCTCCCTTGCTTAATGAAGCCGTATACAAGGCCTTGAAGGCCCTATGGGAAGCTCAGACATCGCGAGGAAGAACCATTCTGCGCGACATAACAAATGGCTTTGTTTTGGAAATGCCCCTTTGGCCTGCACTTGTCCGAGACGCCAAGCTGTCTTGGCCCGAAAAGTCCCCGATCCTGGACCCAGGGCGCCGGTGATTGACACCCCGTTGGTTCAGCAGTACCTTCACTTTTGAGGAAAAAGGACGTTTTAAAGATCCTATACGTAGATGGGATCGATGGTCGTCGGACCGCCAGGGCAAGAGTCGGCGGGCATCTACCGGATGACTCCTGAGAACATGGAGGGCGGCTACTACCGCTCGACGCGCTTTCGCCCTGGCTCAACAATCTCTTTCATCTCGGTCGCCAGTGAAAGCGATGGCGCTGCTGCTGCTGAAGAATCGGCGAAGGCGTCAGAGGCCGAGGCGCTGCGCCCAGCGCTTGCGCAGGTTAAGGGCAACACCGAAATCCCTGTTCTGCTGCCCGAGCGCTCTGCCGGAGATGTTGGCCGGTAGAAAGCTTTATGCTGATGGTCTTGGAACCGCTGCTGAGTATTTGGTCAGTTTAACCTCCACGCCGAAGCGCGGCGCGAACGCGTGCATGGTCGGTTCATGCGAGGCGAAGCGCGGCGGAAAACCTGCTTTACTCGACATCGCGGGGAAACGCCGTTCAAGTGGACTCGGTCGATTACATCCCCGAGCTCAGCCGGGTCGGACGCAAAATCGCTGAGGCGGTGCGGATCGAACACTTCGGACCATTTGTCGAGCACTGAGGAGAATCGTATGCGAGCCTTTATTATCCGCCCGTTCGGGACGCAGAGAGACATCGACTTTGATCGGGTCGAGCAAGAGTTGATCGACCCGGCCTTGGCGGAACTGGGCGTTGCGGGGCGCACAACCATCGAGATCCTCAAACAAGGCAACATTCGCACAGACATGTTCCAGCGCCTGCTGACCGCCGATCTCGTGATCGCCGACATTTCGATCCACAACGCGAACGTCTTTTATGAACTCGGCGTCCGCCACGCGCTGCGCGACAAGCGAACGTTCCTGATCCGCAGCAAAGGCGATGACGTCCCTTTCGACATCCGCACTGACCGTTACTTCTCTTATGAGCGAGACAATCCGGCGGCCGATGCAAAAAAGCCGGATGATCCGCGCGCGGGTCTCAAAAACTTTGTGCAAGCTCTGCGCCGAACGATTGATTCTGAAGATCGTGATAGCCCAGTCTTCCAGTTGCTGCCTGACCTAGAAGCCCAGGAGCAATCGCGATTTCTCATCGTACCATTGGACTTCCGCGAAGAGGTCGAGCGTGCTGCCGACAACAAACAAGCTGGCGATCTTGAGCTACTGGCCGAAGAAGCACATGGTTTTCAGTGGGAGATGGGGGGGCTGCGTGTGGTCGGCAGGGAGCAGTTCAACCTGAGAGCTTACGAGGGCGCGCGCGAAACATGGGAAGCGGTGCGTGATTTCAACCCAAATGACATCGAAGCGAACAGATTGCTCGGAACGATTTACCAGCGGCTGGGCGATCTGTCACGATCTGATCAAGCAGTGGATCGCGTTCTTAAGCGTAAGGGCTTGAGCGGTAGAGACCGCGCCGAGTTTTACTCGCTGCTCGCGAGCAATGCTAAAACACAATGGAAAGATGCCTGGAGCAAGGATCCGGCTTCGTCATCGCGGGAACACGCTCTGCGTTCGGCTCAACTGCTGAAAGGGTATGAGCTTTATGCGCAGGGTTTTAATGAAGACCTTAACCACTTCTATGCCGGCCTAAATGCCGTGGCGATGCTAACCGTGACGATAGAGTTGGCGCAAGCCCTCCCCGACGTCTGGGCCGAGCGTTTCGAGACGCCGGAAGAGGGCGAACGAGAGCTAAGCTCGTTGAAGGAGCAACTCCGTAAATTGTCCGCGAGCGCCGAGCTTTCACTAAAAGCGACCAAGGCGCGGCTAAAGCGGGAGGAGCGGATTGACCACTGGGTTGAAGTCAGTGCCGCTGATTTTTGCTGTCTGACCTCTAAGAGTCCAGGGCGAGTTGCTAATGAGTACCGCAACGCGCTGGCCGGCGTGGAGGACTTTGATGCAGATGCCGCACGCCGGCAGCTTGTCATTTATGAGCGGCTCGGAGTGCTGCCGCAAAACACCCAGGCCGCGCTGGAGATTATTGGACAATCTGCCGCCACACCGAAAGAAAAGCCCGAGAGGGTTCTTCTATTTACCGGACACATGATTGACGCTCCGGATCGCAAGAAACCACGCTTTCCCGCTGCGAAGGAGCCTGTCGCAAGAGATAAGATCAAGGAGAAGGTCGGGGCGGAACTAAAGCTTGCCGGGGGGCTAGCCTGCGGAATTGCGGGCGGCTCAAACGGCGGGGACATTCTCTTCCATGAGGTGTGTCAAGAGTTGGGGATCAGAACAGAGCTCTACCTTGCGCTTCCTGAAGAGAAGTACATCGCCACATCCGTACAAGCGGCCGGACCGGAATGGGTCGAGCGTTTCAACCGCTTGTGCGAGCATCTGCCAAAGCGTGTGCTCGCTGAATCAAGAGAGCTTCCGCGCTGGCTACGCGAGAAACCGGATTACGGGATTTGGCAGCGCAACAACCTGTGGACGTTGCACAACGCCGTGGCGCAAGCCGGCGGCAAGAACGTCACCTTAATCGCGCTGTGGGACGGAGAGGAGGGAGACGGGCCAGGCGGGACAAAGGACATGGTCGAGAAAGCACGCGAGCGCGGAGCGAAGACGATCATCTTCGACACGAAGCAGTTGTTCGGCTTGTAAGCTGCCGCCCATTAATGAAAGGGCAGTTAACTTCTGTTCTAGGAGGCTGGGATTGCTAAAATATACATCTCCTCCACCTTCAGCGACCTTAACCAATACCTCCCCTACTTATTATCCTTCAAACGCGCGAACGCATGAGCCATCGCCGTCGCAGGTTGGGCTGATTTTTTCTTCGGGCGATGGTCGTCGTCCCTTGATCTTCTTTCCATTGACCGGCCGGATCGGGGATCGTTAGGTTTTCGTTCCGCCTCCTCGCTCAGACGCATGGATAGCGCTATGCGCTTGCGCTCGGTATCCACCGATAGTACCTTCACCTTGACCACATCACCGGCTTTCACGATTTCGCGGGGGTCTTTCACGAACTTGTTCGCCAATGCCGAGATGTGCACCAGGCCGTCTTGATGCACGCCGATGTCAACGAAGGCGCCGAAGTTCGTCACATTGCTGACGACGCCTTCTAAGACCTGCCCCGGTTCCAGGTCATCCAGCGATTCGACGCCTTCCTTGAACGCGGCGGTCTTGAACTCAGGACGCGGATCGCGGCCGGGCTTGTCCAGCTCGCGGATGATGTCTTTCACCGTCGGCACGCCGAACTGCTGGTCGGTGAAGTCCTCGGGCACCAGCTTGTTAAGCAACGCCGTTTCGCCGATCACATTTTCGATGGACTTTCGGCTTTTCTGCAAGATACGCTCGACAACCGGGTAAGCCTCTGGGTGAACACCGGAGGCGTCCAACGGATTATCGCCATCCGTGATGCGCAGGAATCCGGCTGCCTGTTCGAACGCCTTCGGGCCCAGGCGGGGCACGTCCATGAGTTGCCGGCGGTTTTTGAATCTGCCGTTTTGCTCGCGATGGGTGACGATATGCTCGGCCAGCGTCTCGCTGAGACCGGCCACCCGCGAGAGCAGCGGCCCCGAGGCGGTGTTGAGCATCACACCGACCGCATTCACACAGTCCTCCACCACGGTATCGAGCTTTCGCGATAGGTACGACTGATTAACGTCGTGCTGATACTGACCGACGCCAATGGACTTCGGGTCGATCTTGACCAGCTCGGCTAACGGATCTTGCAGGCGCCGGGCGATGGATACCGCGCCCCTCAGCGAGACATCGAGATCGGGAAACTCCTTCGCGGCCAACGCCGATGCGGAATAGACGGACGCGCCCGCTTCGCTGATGACGACATTGGATAAGCTCAGCTCGGGATGACGTTTGATCAGTTCCTTCACGAGCTTGTCGGTTTCGCGCGAAGCCGTGCCATTGCCTATGCCGATCAAATCCACACGATGTTGCTTCGCCAGCGTCGCCAAGGTGGCTATGGACGCCTCCCGTTGGTTCCGGGGAGCGTGCGGATAGATCGTCGCGTGGGCGGTTAATTTGCCGGTGTCATCGATCACAACCACTTTAACACCGGTGCGCAGGCCCGGGTCAAGGCCCATGGTCACGCGAGGCCCGGCCGGCGCCGCGAGCAGCAGATCCCTCAGGTTGTGGCCGAACACGCCGATCGCTTCTTGCTCTGCTCCCTCGCGCAGGCGTTGGCTCAACTCGGTTTCAATCTGTCCGGCTATCTTCTTTCGCCACGCCCAGCGAACGTTCTCCAGCAGCCAAGGGTCGGCGGCCCGGCGCTGCTCGGCGATACCGAAATGGCGGGCGATGCGCGCCTCGCACACGCCCATTTCATCAGGGGGATCCCTGTCATCCTGCCTTGGAACCCGCAGCTTCAAGCGCAGTACGCCTTCGGTGTGGCCGCGAAACACAGCCAGCGCCCGATGCGATGGGATCTTTTGAATCGCTTCGGAGAAGTCGAAGTAGTCTTTGAACTTCGCGCCTGGCTGTTGCCGGTCTTTGACGACGGCGGAGGTCAGCGATCCATGTTGCCAGACATAGTCGCGTAGGTTCCCCTTTAGATCGGCTTGTTCGGCTGCCCGCTCCATGAAAATCTGCCGAGCGCCGTCCAATACCGCCTGGCCATCGGCGAACCCAGCCTCTTTATTGAGATAGCCTTGAGCGAGCGTCTCCGGCTGGCTCGTTGGGTTTCCCAATAAGGCATCCAGCAGCGGTTCGATCCCGGCCTCGCGGGCGATCTGCGCCTTGCTGCGGCGCTTGGGTTTGTAGGGTGCGTAATGGTCTTCGAGGTGGGTCTTGGTATCCGCGGCCAAGATGGCGTTCTTGAGCTCAGGGGTGAGCTTGCCTTGCTCCTCGATGCTTTTCAGGATGGTGGCTCGGCGCTCTTCAAGCTCTCGCAGATACCCAAGCCGTTCCTCCAAGGCGCGTAGCTGCGTGTCGTCCAGGCCGCCTGTTGTTTCCTTACGATAACGGGCGACAAACGGCACAGTGGCGCCTTCCTCCAATAACCTGACCGCCGCCTCTACCTGGGCTGGCTGCACGCCGAGCTCGTCGGCAATCTGATGGGAAAAGTTCATTAGGATTTCACTATAGCAGATACAGGGAACGTGAGCAGATCGATGTGAGTCAAGTGAGCAAACGGGTTCGACGCATTTGGACGAAGCGTTAGTTGACCCGATCCGGGCAGCTAGCGTCGGGCGCGTGTCCGCGCCGTTGGTTGCGTTTCATTGTTGTACCGGCGTGATCCGTTCAACCTCTCCTTGTATTAAGGATCGTCTCTGTCTCTATAAGACGCTTGAGTCAGCCGGTTGAGTTGGACCCGATCATCGTCACCGCGACCAAGCTCGAGGACCTCTCGATCAGATCTCCCCTTTGCTGTCCGGGCCGGAAGGCGATGAGATCGAGGGTTAAAGCGAAGGTTAAAGGGGCCTGGACAGGCGTCATCTGCCCCTATTTTTTGCTGTTTCTGTAGGATACATATAGGCCCGCGTCCACGGCACGTCATTGTCTTGCGCGCGCTGAAATAGCACCTGATAAAGTTGCAACCAACCGGTGCTAAAACTGGCGATGGATCCTGCGAGATATAGCCGCCAGGCGCGCACAAAGGTGGGGCCATAGCGTGCTTGAACCTCTGGTACATGGTCCTCGTAGCGACTGAGCCAGTGTTCAAGGGTCTGCGCATAGTGCAAGCGTAGATTCTCGACATCAATGACGGAGAAAGAAAACGGCTCGAACACCGCCATCATTTCACGCAGCGTTGGCGGATAAGATCCGGGAAATATGCGCCTCTCTATCCATGACGTTGTCACCAGAGGTTTGTTGCGGCCGATATTGTGTATCAATCCGCGCCCGCGGTCGGTAAGGCACTGGTCGATGACCTTCCCGAGCTCATGATACTGACTCGGCCCGACATGCTCTAACATCCCGATCGACACGAACGCATCGTACTGGCCGCAGATGTTGCGGTAATCGTCTTCGATGTACTCCACACGGTCTGCGAGTCCTGCCGCCTGGGCGCGCGCCCGCGCGTAACCGACCTGTTCTCGCGAGATATTATAGGCCCGCACGGTGACTCCGAAGTGCCTGGCCAAGAAGAGTGCCAGACCCCCCCAACCGCAGCCGGCCTCGACGACCCTTTCGCCCGCCTTAAGGCGCAACTTCCGGGAGATGTGGCGCATCTTGGCTACCTGTGCCTGCTCGAGGGTCAGGTCGAGTTGCGGGAAGTAGGCGCAAGTGTATTGCAGGGCCTCGCGGTCCAGCCATAATTCGTAGAAGGCGTTGCCAAGGTCGTAGTGGTAATGGATGTTCGCGCGTGAACGCGCCAGTGTGCCCGCCTGCGGGCGGTCTATCCAGGAGAACAACCGACTGAGCGCCGACCGTTTCTGAACGAGCTCCACGACCCGATAGACGTCTTGGAAAAAAGTGACGATATCGCCTTCAATCTCGATGTCGCCGGTGCAGTAGTCATCGCCGAAATAGCGATTCGGATTCGCTAGCGCTCTATAAAAAGCGCGTCTGCTATTGACCCTCACGGTATTTCTCGCGTTACCGCGTCGCGCTGGGATCTCTTCGCCGTTCCACAACACGACGGCGTAAGGAAGTCCGCCGACGGCCTCTATGAGCTTGCGCAGAACCCAGCGATCGAAGGGACTGACCTGCCCAGACCTTCGGTTAAGGTTTGCAGGAGCCAGGCCGGGCCGGCGTTCCACGGTCCCTAGCGCGAGACTCTTCGTGTCCTCATCGTGCATCGCACACCGGGTTGACGAGTGGTGATGGAGTGCTGGAAACTACCCCATGCTTAACGCCAAGGTCAACTGGGTCGCGCATTCGCGAATCCCTTGGATTGTCCCAGAATACCCCTATGAGCGGTGAAAGTCCGCTGATCGAAAAACTGCGGGCCTGCGCGGAACGGGCGAAACACGCCGAGCTAACCCTGGGCGAGGTGTTAGATTCCGTGCAGGAAGCGGCCTATAGCTTTACCTGTATCATCTTAAGTCTGCCGTTTCTCCAGCCGCTGTCGCTCGGACCCCTCGGTACTGTCGGCGGTTTAACCTTCGCTGCGCTCGGATGGCAGCTTTTCCGCGGTCATCCGACGCCGCTCCTCCCCGCCCGGGTGCGGCAAGCCGTGATCGGAAAGAAGACTTGGGAAGTGATGATCGGCGTTTGCCTAAATATACTGCGCTGGTGCAGTAAGTTCACCAAACCGAGGTTGAGCGCCTGGGCGAGCGGCCGCAAAGGACAGAAAGTGTGTGGTCTGACCATCATTGCGGGTGGGTTACTGATGGCGATCCCTTTCTTCGGCCTGCCGCTCAACAACCTGCTGCCGGCGCTCGCGATCCTCTTCGTCTGCGTGGCGGAGCTGGAGCAAGACGGGATCATGGTGTTCATCGCTTTCGGATGGCTAGCGGTGACTGTGATTTATTTCACCGTGGTCGTCATCGTGGTGTGGATGTTGGGGATCCAGGCCATCGATTGGCTGCGTTAGCCTCGGCGAGACCAATCTCCGGCGTCACGCCGTCGATGCTCACCTTTCGACCAGTTTGGGCGTATGCCCAACCTTGAGCAGGGCTCGAACGAGATCTTGGGCTTTGCCGGGCGCCGCTGCGGCGATGCGATCGGATAGGCGCGCCACGATCAAGGGCCCGAGGCGGCGATCGGCGCAGAGTTCGTCGAGGAGCTCGGATTCGGCCACCTCGATGAGCGTCAGATGCTCTGCGTGCGCCAGATCGGCGAGACCGAGGTGAAATAGAGGGCCTACGAGGGCGCGTGCGATCCACACCCCCTCGCGCTTGCGCCAAGCCTGGTGCCGCTCTTCTTCCCACTTCTTCTTCAGCGCAGGGATCTGATCCGCGGGCGTCTTGTACGGGGCGTGAAAAGAGCGGCTGTAGCCCAAGCAGAAATGGTTGCCGATCCGCCGGTAGAGGGCATCGGACAGATCTTGGATGCGATACCAGACTTTCGGATCCGGGAGTGCCGCGAGCCCTGCGGGTTATGGACCTCGAGTAGCAGGCTGCGATCGCCCTGGACGATTAGCGGATTCGCCGGATCGAAGCTCGGTCCGGGACCGATTCGATCCTTTACAGGACCCGCTGATGGCAGCATCGGTTATTGGGAAGCTTGCAGGGACCCATTTTGGTTAGTGATAGACGCTCTAAGCTCTTGCTCTCGGTTTTCGCGGCGCGACGGCGGAAGGAAAGATAACCCAGGCGTGCGGGGCTTGTATAGATAGAGCGCCGCTTACCGAACCCTCGCAAACCAAGAAGCCGGCCAACGCTGGCAAGAGCCGAGGGGCGGGATGACATTGGGGAGAACGATTTGCGAGGATGCAGTGTGCTCCACTGCCTTGCTAAAGTTCCCTTTCGCGGTAGTTGGAGGTATCTTGCCATTTCAACATGGGGCGATGATAAGGGTAGCGCAAGTCCACGATTCATTGATCGAACGCGGGACTGAATCATTTGACCACTTCGCTCCAAATCGGTAGCGTCATGTGCGCGATGTACCTCGATTATTTTGGCCTGCAGGAAGCGCCTTTCTCGGTGGCGCCAAATCCGCGCTTCTTGTTCATGAGCCCGCAGCACGAGGAAGCCTTTGCGCACCTCCTCTACGGCTTGGGCCAAAGCGGGGGTTTCGTGTTGTTGACGGGTGAGGTGGGCACGGGCAAAACCACCTTGTGCCGGCACCTGCTCGAGCACTTGCCCCCGGATGTGGATGTCGCGCTCATCTTTAATCCTTGCCTGAGCGCGGTGGAGTTGCTTTCTGCGATCGGCGATGAGCTTGAGGCGCCTTATCCGAAGGGAAGCCAGAGTCTCAAGATGTTGGTCGATGCTTTGAACACACATCTTCTGGCTAGCAACGCTTGCGGCCGACGCACGGTGTTGATCATCGATGAGGCGCAAGACCTGAGCTTGGATGTGCTAGAGCAGATCCGCCTGCTGACCAATCTCGAAACCGATCGCGCCAAGCTGCTGCAAGTTATCCTGATCGGGCAGCCGGAGCTCCGGCGTATGCTAGAGGCCCAAGAACTGCGCCAGCTCACGCAACGCATCACCGCCCGCTATCATCTGGGGCACCTTAGCGCCGAAGACGCCAGAGCCTATATTCTGCATCGCCTCACCTTGAGCGGCGGGCAGTCGCGCTTGTTCACGGAGGGGGCGCTGCGCAGGGTACACCGGCTTTCGGGCGGGATACCGCGGGTAATCAATACCCTCTGCGATCGAGCGCTGTTAGGCGCCTTCACCAGCAACCACTACCAGGTAGACCAAGGTATCGTGCGTAAGGCCGCTCGCGAGGCGCTTTCAACCCAAGCGTCGCCCGCTTATGGACGGTACGCGCTAGCCGCGCTTGCCGCGGCCTTGCTTGGGGGAGGTCTCGTTGCCTCGGCCTATCTTGTTTTCGAGAATTCCGAATGGAAATCGACCCGAGATCGTCAAGGCGCTTCCGAGGCAGCGCTCGCTGCGGCGCCCGTGCGACAAGCGAAAGTTGCGAAGCCGCGTTCTGAGCTGAAACCGCCATTGGAAAACCCAAACGCCGGGCCTCACCCGCTGCGAGTCGTGGATCTTCCCTTTGCTGAGGTCTTGAGCGACGGTCGGCTTTCGCTGGAAGCGGCTTTCCGGGCTTTATTCGCACTCTGGGGGCAAAGCAGCCCAGATGCCTTGCCCAACTGCGAAGGCGCGCGCAAGCTCGGCTTGCATTGCCTGCTGGAAAATGGCACCTGGCATCAAATGCGAAGGTTCAATCTCCCCGTCGTTCTCGAATTTACGCTCGCGAACGGTGAGCGTCGTTATGCAGGCCTGGTCGGCGTGAACGGGGAAACCGCGACGCTTTCTATCGCCGGCGAGAGGCAACGATTTGCGCTCGCACAGGTGCTGCAGTTCTGGCAAGGGAACTATGCGCTGCTCTGGAGGCCACCCGATGTGGCCCCAACCACACTCAAACCCGGCTCCCGCGGGCAAGCGGTCCATTGGCTGCGAGAGCGGCTGCGAGCCGCACCCGAGGGGTCGGAGGATGCGAGCTATTTCGACCAGGACTTGAAAGCACGCGTGCTGGAATTTCAGCGCGAGCGGGCATTGAAATCGGATGGCATCGTTGGTCCGCGGACAATGATTCATCTCCTCACAGAGCATCCAGCAGCGGACACGCCTGGCCTGGTTTCGAAAAAATAGACAAGAGGAGGATGACGGCATGTCGTACATTCTAGAGGCAATCCGGAGATCGGAAGCGCAGCGCGAGAAGAAGTCCGATCAAAAACCCGTCCGGCTCCGGCACTCGCCGCAGCAGAAGCAAAGTCCCTCCGGTCGCTGGCTTTTCGTGGCCTTAGCTACCCTGGCCGCGATAAACATCGCCACCCTGGCGTATGTCGCCCAGCGCGGCACCGGCAGTGGGAAATCGGTTAAGGGCACCGGCGCGCCGACTCGCGCGGTGGAACAGAGGGCGGTTGCAAGTGAAACAGAGTCCGTGACGACCCCAGTCATCTCGCCGAAAATGGGTTCCAAGAAGCCGGACCCTAAATCGGCCGAGGGAGGTGTGGCGGAAGCGAAAACAGTTTTGGCGCCGCACAACGCACACCCGAAAGCTCAAGCCAGAGCAACGTTCACAGCCTCGCTTCCCACACCAAACACGAGTAGCCCTGGTTTCGCCCGAGAAACGGGAAACCGGGCGTCTTTGCCGAGCTCGGAAAGACCAAGCGATAAAACCGTGACGCCGCCTTCGCCTAAAGTGCTCGATGCACCGAAAAAAAACATTCCCCGGATCATCAAACCCTCCGAAGCAAGCGCTGTCACTCCCAGCAACGCTGGCGGATCTCCGGCTGTCCCAGAAATTCCCTCTTTTAACGAACTGCCGGGTGAGCTGCGCCAACGCATCCCTGCGATCAAGGTAAACGTACACGCGTATTCGCAAGCGCCAGAGGAGCAGTTCATCATCGTGGATATGATCAAGTACCGCTCCGGCGAGCGCATCGCGGAAGGGCTTATGCTCGAGCAGGTAACCTCGCAAGGCGTCGTTCTGCGCTTCGAAGGCACGGCCTTCCGCCTCTCCAAGCCTTAACAAGATGACCCGTAGTAGCCGTTCACGATCGGGCATGCTTATGGTCCAGGGCGGGTGAAAGACCAAGCTCTTCGCGATGCCCGGGGCCGTCGGCGTCCGTGGCTCCGTAGCGGAGAACGCGACCGCCGCCGTGAGGCGCGCTTCTTTGGCGAAGAGGACTCCTTTACGTACCTGGATGGGCTCGGTGAGGCATATGCCGAAATCGTCTTGACCCATGGAGAGCAGTTTGACTAGGATGTGTTCCCTGCGAGGCGTGCGACTTTGTCTGGGAAGGAGGTGCGTATGGGACCAGCACTGCTATCATCGGTACTTCTATTCCTGGGCGCCGTTTTCGTCGCTACCTCAAGAAAACCCGCGAAGCTGAGTCACATCGTGCTAGCTGGGTTGATCAGTACCGTCGTATTCATCGGTGTGGTGCAGGCCGATGGCCGTGAGCCCGCCCGCCCCGATCGCGACATTACGGTGGCAAATCTCAACATCCTGCACGGCTTTGCTTGCGATCCCCCATTTCCGGACGATGGGGACCAGTGCCGGGTACAGGACCGTATCGATCTACTCGTCGAGCACATCATTGCCGCTGGCTGTCCGGACGTCGTGACGTTGCAGGAAAACGTCACCGAGCCTTTCGTGGGGCTCACCCCGGTGGTAGTCGTAGGCCCGCTAGACAATACGGTAACGCTGATACGGGACCGGCTGCCTTACCTCGAGGTGGCCTGCGGCGTTCTCTATGAGGTGGTCTTCGACCCCGAAGGCGCGACGGATCCCCCGGCCGCTTTGGGACGGGGCATCGACGAGGAGCTGATTCTGACACGCTATCAAGTCCTTGACGCCGAGGTGTTCCCGCTCTACAGCCCACTTGCGCCATTCTTCTTCCGTCACGTATTCTTCATACGCATCGACCACGATTTCGAGCCTGTCGACGTCTTCACGACACACCTGGCTGGGGACGCCGACTTCGGCTCGCGGCCTTGTGGGGTCAATGTGCTGCCACCGCCCTTTCAGTCGCCTCCCTGTCCGGCCGAATGCATGGTGTTTGGCGACACGGTACGGGAGTGCCAGGCGAAACAGATGGCTCGCTTCATCGAGATGCGTCATGACATCGCAGGCGTCGGTCTCGTCACCGGAGACCTCAACGCCGAACCTGGCACCAACGTCTACGATCAGTTTGTCAGCCGCGGCTGGATCGACAGTCACCTAAAGGCGAAGAATGCTGAGTGCGACTCCATCACGGGTATGAACTGCACCGCCGGGCGAGAGGACGAGGCGCTCAGCGACCTTGAGGCGCCGGGCCTCAACCAGGACCAGCGCATCGATTTCATCTTTGTGATTAAACCCAACGACGAGGGCTCGCGTTGCAAATGGGACATCGACACGCTCAAAGACAAAGACCGCGACGGATCAGTAACCGGGCTCTTCGGTGCTCGGCCGAATCCTTTTGCCTCGGCGTGCGGGCCAGCACCGCTATCGATTTGCTGGGCCTCGGACCACAGCGGCAACCAGCTCGACCTGAACTGCAAGCGCAGCAGCCAAAGGAATATACGAGCCCGACCTAGCCCGGCCCCTTTAGATACCTTCTGACCGTATTTGCGGCTACCTTCCGCCCCGATCGCGGCGAGATCCGGATTCATCGGTTCCTCCACGGACATCACCGATCGCAAGAATCACGAAAATCAATTGCATCTGTCGCAACTGGAGCTGACACCACACAACCGGGAGATGCGGCTCATCAACGAGTTGAACTCCTACTTGCAGGTATGCCGATCCCTGGGTGAGACCCACGCCATCGTCGCGCAATATGCACGGAAGATCTTCGCCGGTTACTCGGGCGTGCTGTATCTGTTCGATGAAGGCCACAGCTCGGTCGAACCGGTGGCCCGTTGGGGCGGCACGGAGATTTTCTCATCGACGGTAATTTGCCCCGACGACTGTTGGGGCGCTGCGGCAGGGGAAGGTGCACCTGGTCGTACGGATTGGCGGACGCGATCGTCTGCAACCATGTCGCCGCACAGTGCGAGCAGGGATACGTCTGTGCCCCGGTAATCGGGCAGGGCAAGATGATCGGGGTTCTGTGCGTGACGCTCGGCTCCGGGGACGGCGCGGACAGCACCGGCCTGTTGCGGACGTCGGCCGAATCCCGAACCCGTATGTTTTGATGGCGGCGGATAACCTGGCGATGGCTCTGGTCATCTTCCTCTCGCAGGATCGCTTGGGTCGTATTCATATTCATCACCTCATTAAGGGTTTATGTGATAAAACCACCAGAGGTAACCTAGGCGGTCCTGCATAGCATCTACGCTCGCTGGTCCAGGATGCTTTGTACCGGATTTCCGGCGCGCTTTTGCGGGACTCTGATGCTTTCGCCACTACCATCCTCAAAGGAGAAGACAACCAGAAATACCGGGGAATGACCTTCATCGAACACATAAGAGACAGCGACTACGACTACGTGCGCCAGATGTATGTCACCGCGGGCTATGGTGATCTCGGGCTATGGTGATCTTGGGTGACCGGCACACCATGTTCGGCGACTTAGACTGCGCGCATGAGAAGCTCGGCTCCAGTTACCGCGCTCACGGATCAAACTACGAGATGGATCTCCCGCTCATAGTTTTCAACTGGCAGGAAAAGCTGCCAGGCCCTGAACGCTTTCAACAAAACAAGGATCTGACGCATTTCGTCGCAAGCGGGGCTTAGACCTAAAGCGTCTCAGGCGCCCCGCTCGCGCGTGAACGTTACGGCTCAGGAAGTTGAAGTTACGTCCCCGCGGCGGCCGCCCCGAGGAGATCGCCTCCCGCCTCCTGGATGAACTGTTCACAGGCTTGCCTCGCCTCAGAATCCCGCATTTGCCGCGGCGGGCTTTTCATATAGTAAGCACTGACCGCC
>Ga0187893_10009937_pt1 | contig 14418 bp, 17 predicted proteins | sample MA1701074metaG_FD_139574 | JGI IMG/M metagenome (GOLD analysis project Ga0187893, IMG submission 139574) | White microbial mat communities from a basaltic lava cave in the Kipuka Kanohina Cave System on the Island of Hawaii, USA - MA170107-4 metaG ...
CCGTTTCGACGACTTCCTGGAAGGGCTGGATGACCTGAATGCAAGTTGCGCCTGGGTCATAAACTGTGTAAATCTCGATGTGGATCTCATTCTTTGCGTCAGGCGGACTTACAATGACGCGCAGTTGGTGACACGGTGTAGGCAACTCGCCGGCGAAGGAAAGCGCGATCTGTACCGGGTAACTTTCGCGAATCAACAACTCAGATTGACTGATGGACGCGTTACCGCGTTCAAGATTGCTGTCACTGGGAAGAGGGGAGGATGGATTGACACTTCCCGCGTCTGGGGTTTCGGAGGAGGCGGGCTCACTCGCGGGCATGCACGCAACCAGAATGAATGACACTACAGCAAGAGCAATAAATCTCTTCATAATTTGGCTCCTTTATCACTTTCGTGACGAGTTTACAGTTAGGGATGTTCCCAAAACAAAAGGCGAGCATCGCTCGCCTTTTGTTATCCATAGGTTCTGCCTTATGGGCCAACGAACTTGATGTTCGCCTCACTGATCTCGAAGGTCCATTTGTCGGGGTTATTGATGCACCCATAACCTGCGGAATTGAACGGGTGTTTGGGGTCTGTGCTCCATGCCCAGAGGTTGTAACATCCATATACTAGATCATTGATCACCACAGAGCCGTTCTTGCTTAAGTTATATCCGCGGTAGCCGCATTCATTGTGGCTAGCAGTCTCATTTAGGTAGAGGGACACTTGAACGGGCCACTTGGTCTTGTTATCTATCTTGATGACCGTCGCTTTACCCTTAGGTGAGCTTAATACTCGTGTCGCGCAGTAATCGCCACCCGCGCTTGCCAAGGTGTTCGTAGCTGTCACGGCAAGAGTGGGAGGGGCAAACGGCGTGTCTGTTGGCAGGGGAGTGGACGTGGGGGTTTCCGTCGGAGGCGCCGGCGTGTCAGTGGGGATTGCCGCCTGAGTTTGCGCAACAATGGTCAGCGCTGCCGATACCGCTGTGGATTGCACATCCGCCACGCTCAACGTTGGCGGCGCTTCCTCCGCGCCGCACGCCGTCAGCAACACGGCTGCAATCGTCAATATCCATATTGTCGTACTAAATCTCTTCATTTTCTATCTGTCTCCTGATTGATCTGCGTCAGCAGTTCGGGTAGCAACCACCCTTTGCTACGATCTGTTCGTTTCGCACAATGATGCTCCAACTTCCGCCCTTGATGGCGAACGCGCCGAATACTTTGAAGTCCTTCTTACCGTCTACAAATGCGCCGGCGCTATAAAACCCTTCGGGTCCGTTGAAGGTACTACTGTACACAGGAATGTAACCGCACTCTCCGAAGTTTGTCGTTACATACATGGAAAGTATGATCGTCCCTTTCGGCTTGGTCTCATTCTCGATAATGAACTTCACTGTGGGACCCTGCCATACAGTGAGAATTTTGTTGCAATCGTCCTGTTGTGTCGGGGCAGAGGACTGTGGCGCGAAGGTAAATGTCGCGGTCGGGAGCGACGGATCCACGGTTGGTGTCGAGGTCTGAGTTTCGGTCGGTAATGAAGTTGGGCTGGGAGTTGCAGTCGGGGGTAGGGGCGTAGCGGTGGGGATCGCGGCTTGTGTCTCGGCAATCATCGTAAAAGCCGCGGCTTGAGCCGTTGAGCCCACATCTGCTGAACTAAGGGTGGGCGCGGCTGGCTCTCCACCACACGCGCTGAGGGCAAGGCATAGAATCATTCCAAGTATCGCAAATCTTTGTTTCATTTTCAAGCACTAATTCCTTATTCATTTGATTTCTTATTTAATCACGATTTTATCTTTGAAGAGCGTGATAATAAGGCTGTCTGCAGATGTAAGACTGAACGTTCCCGTCATTTTGTTTCCGCCAACCCAAGCGACATAGACGTATGAACCGAGCGGCGCTTTGATTCGGACTTGTCTTTCTACTGGATACTCGATGATGGTGAAATAACCTTCAATGGTGGTCACTTGCAGGGAAATGTAAGCCTGTGCTTTAGACCGATTCCACAAAGTTATGCTGTTAAACGGAACTGCGGGCGGGAGTGTTCCGTACTTCAGGATACCCAGCGTGGGGGTCAGCGTGGGTTGACCCGACGCTAGCGTGGCAGTTGCTGTATTGTTCGGGTTTGCCGGAACGTCGGTCGAAGTGGCAAATGTGGCGGTTAGATTCGGTAAAAGTGATGCGATTACTGTAGATCCTGCGGCAGGCGACTCGACGGCTGGGGTTACAGTTGGGTTGAGTAGAACAGGCGTCTCGGTGGGAGGGAGCGTTTCCGTCGGCGAAACGGGAGTCGAAGAAGCTTGAATGACCGTGGTAGGGGTCGCTATGCCGGGAATCGGACTTGTCGGTAAGCAAGCGATCACCAGCAGCGCAAAAGCCAACGGTATAAGCTTCTTCATGGCGACTCCTTCGTTGTTCAGGACGTGGAAACCGTCTCCAAAAATTGAGCCACTGTGTCGCGTAACATGCGTTCAGGCAGTGCGCCGACTTGCCGATGCACGATTTTTCCGTTCGCTACAAAGAGCATGGTTGGGATACCTTGAATACCGTATTTCATCATCCATTCTTGGTTTTCATCCGTGTTAATTTTCGCCACAACGAGCTTGCCCTCGAATTCCTTTGCAAATTTATCGAGGATAGGCGCGACCATCTTGCACGGTCCGCACCAAGGCGCCCAAAAGTCAACGATCACCGGGGTTTGTGATTTCAAAACGGACTGTTCGTATGTGGCGTCTGTTACGTGAATGGGTTCGTTAAACATCTTCTTTCTTTTCCTTTTCTTTGAAATGCGGAACGAGTATAACACAAACCCGCATGTTATAATCGCCCGTCATGACCGACCTGATTGCGCGATGGAGGAGCGGACTTGCGAAGACGAGCAAATCAACTTTTGGACGAATTGCGACGCTTCTTGGTGCAACGGAAATTTCTGAAGATACTTGGAGTGAGCTTGAGTCCTTACTTGTGCAGGCAGATATGGGAATCGAAACGGCATCCGGTGTTTTGGATTCGCTCCGCCGTATCGTTCGTAATGGAGGTCTGACTCGCTCCGATGAACTTTCGCGCGCCCTTCGGGAGGAACTTCGCTCTCGTCTTGATACCCCCCCAGCTTTCGAATGGACCGGTAAACCGTCCGTGATCATGGTAGTTGGTGTCAACGGCTCCGGTAAGACAACGACGATCGCTAAGTTGGGCCAACGGTTTCAGGCAGACGGAAAAACATTGCTCTTCGCCGCCGCGGATACCTTCCGTGCCGCGGCTGTAGATCAGTTACAAGTTTGGGCTGAACGCCTCGGAGTAGATGTGGTCTCCGGCGCGCCGGAGTCGGACCCGGGTGCGGTGGCCTTCAACGCGGTGCAAGCCGGCGCGGCGCGGCGCGTGGACTTTATCATCGTGGATACGGCTGGTCGTTTGCACACGCGGTTCAATCTAATGGAAGAATTGAAGAAAGTGCAGCGCGTGATTGGTAAGGCCTTACCCGGTGCTCCCCATGCTGTATGGCTCGTGCTGGATGCAACGACCGGGCAAAATGCTCTACAACAAGCGAAAGCGTTCAAAGAGTCTGTAGGCGTGACCGGTGTGATACTGTCGAAGTTGGACTCATCCGCCCGCGGCGGATTTGCTTTTGCGATCCAGAGAGAACTCAGTTTGCCAATTCTCTTTGTTGGGTTGGGTGAAAAGCCTGAAGATCTCACACCATTCGACCCGGATGCATTCTTCGATGGAATTTTAGGAAAATAAGGAGTTTCGATGCAAGACCTTGTCAATCGCCTCAGACCGCTGCAGGACCTAACCCAGCAATTACTGGTGCGTCTTTGACTTCGCTTCAAAGGAAGCACAACTCTCTCAACTTGATAGAGAAATCGAAGCGCCGGACTTATGGGGGAATCCTTCTCGCGCGCAACAATTAATGAAGCAACACAATGCCTTGAAAACCGAGGTGGAGTCGTGGCGCGTATTTTCGCGCCGCTTGCATGACGCGCTCGAACTGGCGCAACTAGGTGATGAAAGCCTGCGCACGGATTTGGAGTCAGAGATATCCGCCATCGAATTGGAATTGGAGAAGCGTTCCTTCACCGCGATGCTTTCCGGGAAATACGATCACGATTCGGCCATTCTTGCCATCCATGCCGGTGCAGGCGGCACAGACTCACAGGATTGGGCGGCGATGCTCCAGCGTATGTATCTCCGTTGGGCGGAAGACAGGGGGTATCAAACCGAGATCCTCGACACGACTCCGGGTGAGGAAGCGGGGATCAAAAGCGCCACGATTGCAATTGACGGCGAATATGCGTTCGGTTACCTTCGGTCTGAAAAGGGAGTTCACCGCCTTGTTCGGCTTTCGCCGTTCGATTCCGCGCATCGCCGACACACATCGTTTGCGTTAGTGGAAGTCCTGCCGCAAGTCGCGATGGATGAAGCGGATATTCAGATTGACCCAAGCGAAATCAAAATGGATGTCTTTCGTTCCTCCGGCGCGGGCGGGCAAAATGTACAAAAGAACGCGACAGCTGTCCGGCTGACACACATTCCCACGGGTATTGTTGTCACTTGTCAAAACGAACGCTCGCAGACTCAAAATCGTGAGTTTGCGATGCGCATCCTGTGTGCGCGTCTGTTGGAACTGAAGCAGGCTGAAAAAGAAGTAGAACGTGCAGTGCTGCGAGGGGAGTACACCAAGGCAGAGTGGGGGAGTCAAATACGCTCGTATGTGTTGCATCCGTATCAAATGGTCAAAGACCATCGTACGGACCATGAAACAGGAAATGCCCAAGCCGTATTGGACGGCGACCTTGACGAATTTATGGAGACCTATCTGCGCTCGACGAATTAAGGAGCCCTCATGTCTGATGTCGTAACGAAGATCGGCAAGTACCTTGCCGAAAAAATATTGAAACAGCCTTTGCGAAATATCGGCGCCGATGAACCATTGATTTCCAGCGGGTTGATCGACTCGTTCAGCTTGATGGATGTAGCGCTTTATGTTGAAGATAACTTCGGCGTACGGATCGAAGACACGGAACTAAATGCGAATACCTTTGATACACTGAACCAGCTTGCCGCTCTGATCGAATCTCGCACCAAATGACCACTTTCCCAGAACGACTTTTTTCGCATCACGCGCGGACGCCTGACCGCGTTGCGCTTACCCTGCAATTTTCCAACGCTGACGACCTTTCGCTTACAGTGGATCAGCTCTTGCACGGCTCGGCTTCTTATGCCGGCGCACTGTCCAAAGCGGGGATTCAACCCGGCGAAGTGGTCATTCTGATTCTTCAACACAGAGCGGAGTTGGTCTACGCATTCTGGGGTGCGATTCTGCACGGCGCGATTCCATCCATCATGCCGTTTTTGACGGAGAAGTTAGCTCCCGAACGATACCGTGCGGACCTCTCTGCATTGATCTCGGTGACTCGACCCGCCGCGATCGTTACGTACCCCGAATTTGAATCCGAGTTGCGCACTGCGCTCAAAGATGGAGACTCAGTCCGCGAAGTCATTGTTACGGACAAAGTAGACATGCAATCGAATCAAGACATCAAATCCTTCTCCGGCTTTCAACGCAAGCCCGATGACGTTGCCCTGCTTCAGCATTCCTCCGGGACGACGGGTCTACAAAAAGGGGTTGCGCTGTCGCATCAGGCAGTATTCAATCAGCTGGATGCGTATGGTAAAGCGTTGAAATCGTCTGATACCGATGTGGTAGTTTCCTGGCTTCCTCTGTATCATGACATGGGCTTGATCGCGGGATTCATCCTGCCTATTCTTTCAGGGATTCATCTTGTCTTGCAATCACCCTTTGACTGGGTGCGCGCACCATATAAACTTATGCAGGCTGTGACAAAATATCGCGGCACACTATCGTGGCTTCCCAATTTTGCTTATAACTTCTGCGCGCAGAAAATCCGTGAGAGGCATCTCGCGGGTGTGGATTTATCCACATGGCGCGCTGTGATCAATTGCTCGGAACCTGTCCGCTGGGAGAGCCATCAGGCGTTTTATGAGAAGTTCAAGTCGTACGGCTTGAAGCATGAAGCACTTCAAACTTCCTACGCGATGGCAGAAAATGTTTTCGCCGTGACGCAGAGTCAATTGGGGGGCGAGCCAGCTGTCCTTGAGATTGACCGGGAGGTATTTATGTCGGAGCGTGTAGCCACACCTGTCTCTAATTCAAATTCGCATTCGACCATGAAAATGATGTCATCCGGTCATCCCCTAGAGAATGTCCAAGTGAAAGTGCTGGATGAGAATCGAAGAGAACTGCCTGAATATTCCGTTGGCGAAATAGCTTTGCACAGCAACTGCATGTTGACCGGTTACTATCATCGCGATGACGCAACTCAGCAGGCGTTTCACGATGGCTGGTATTTGACAGGCGATTATGGGTTTGTTGCTGACGGGGAGTTGTACGTTTCTGGTCGTAAGAAAGATTTGATCATTGTTGGCGGCAGGAACGTATACCCGCAGGATTTAGAGGCGTTGACCTACGAAGTTCCCGGTGTGCACGCAGGACGCTCCGTGGCGTTTGGCATCTACAATGATGAAGAAGGCACAGAGGATGTGGTGGTCATTGCCGAGGTGGATTCTGATGACCCTGATGATCAACAAAAAGTGGCAGATGCAATCCGCTCACACGTGACGAAAAATTCGGCGATTGCCCTGCGTTATGTGAAAGTAGTTGACCCGAAATGGATATTGAAAACTTCGAGCGGCAAAACCGCGCGTTCAGCCAATAAGGAAAAGTTTTTGCAGGAATTGCAAGAGCAAAAATAAAAACAGCAAGTACTGGCTGTTTTTATTTTATCCGCCGGTGGGGAGGCGTTTCTCGAGTGTGCGGTTGAGGATGTCCTCCTGCTCCGCTGAAACACCCGACTTTGTCCGCCGCATTTTGAAGGTCTTTTCGGAGCCTGATTTGTCCATGGCTTCCTGCCAGGCGATTTGCATGGGAGTTAGTTCGGGTTCCTTTGGCTCTTCCTTTTCAACCGTTTCTGTCGCTTCTTTCTTAAGGGAACGTTTACCCCTTTTTTCTTCGCGGACCGGCTTGACTTCCTCAGCCGCGGTCTGGAGCGCTTTCATGCTCAGTTTGATCTGTTTCTTTTTGCGGTCGACATTCAGGATTTTCGCTTCGACTTCATCTCCCTCTTTCACTACTTCGCTCGGAGTCTTTACATAGCCTTGGGTCAATTCGCTCACATGGATCATTGCCGGGCGTTCCGCGCCGATTTCTACGAATGCGCCATAGGGTTCGAGCCGCACCACTTTGCCTTTCACGACCATCTCGGGCTCGAGTTCCCTCCATTCATATTTTAGAGGCTCGATCATCGTCAATTCAACGCGGTCTTTCTTTACTCGGCGCACCCACACTTCCACGGTTTGCCCTTCTTTCACAACGTCTTCCACTTTGTTGATCGTATCTTTGCTCAATTGCGAGATGTGGATCACGCCGGGGATGTCTTGTCCAACATCCACCAATGCTCCAGCCAATGTGGTCTTCACGATCTTTCCGCTGAGTTTGGTTTTAGGTTCAAGCGCCGTTGCAGGCGCGAGTTCTGGTGTTGTCATTTGTATCTCCTATTTTCAAATAATGCCGAAAAGTTATTATATCTGTCTGACAAGTTTGCGTCAATGTGAAATTTGGTACATTTTAAGAATCTCGTTAAGAATCGCGTAAATGAGACGGCGCCGGATTCGAGCCGCGTCACTGGCTTGAATCAACTTCAATTCGCAGAAGATGCGGACGCGTCGCGCGCCGGGGATGGCTGATTCAGTCATCCTGTCTGCTTCAATCTTGACGGGACTTCATCTTTCAGGCATAATTCTTCTAAATCATGCACTATTCGGCAATGAAATCTGTATTCCATGTATGAATTCGACAAAACAGACGTAAAAATCGTCAATTTGCTTCTCGAAGATGGGCGGATGTCCGCATCTGAGTTGGCGCGCCGCATCGGCGATATTTCGGAGCGCGCCATTCGCTACCGCATCGAGCGGATGATCGAGGAGGATGTGATCCGTATCAGCGCTGTGATTCGACCCGAAGCGTTCGGCTTAACCATCAAAGCCGATGTATGGCTGGAGGTGGAATCAGATTTGATTTTGGATGTAGCGAAGCGCTTGGCGGAATTCGATAACGTGACTTATGTGGCCTGCGCCATCGGGCAGAACGATATCAGCATTCAGGTGGTGGCAAAGGATACCTCGGAGATCTATCATTTTGTTACTGAAGTGATTCGCAAAGTACATGGCGTTCGCAAGACGACGACCTCGATCGTGCCATTGGTCTTGAAGGATGTGTATCAGTGGCGCGTGCCTGAGCGGATCTCGCAGGAATTATCTGAAAAACAGACTGTCTAATTTGATCTGGAGGAAATTTTATGTTCGGCTCAAAGACGCAAGCATTGCAGAAACGCGCAATGGAAGTGATGCCCTTGGGCGTCAATTCCAATTTTCGATTTTGGGGGGAAGGGATCACGCCGTACGTTGAAAAAGCCAAAGGGGCATACTTGTGGGATGTGGACGGAAAGCGGTACATTGACTATCGCATGGCATTCGGTCCGATCATTTTGGGGCATTCATTCGACGAAGTTGACCAGAAGGTAATCGAAGAGATACAAAAAGGACTATTGTTCGCAATGACAGGGGAACTCGAAGTGGCGGTGTGCGAGATGATCGCCGAGATGGCTCCCGCGGTGGAAATGGTCAGACTCGCATGTTCAGGCACCGAAGCGACCATGCACGCGATCCGCGTGGCTCGGGCATATACAGGGCGGGATTTGATCTTGAAGTTCGAAGGGAATTATCACGGCTTTCATGACCATACACTTTGGTCAACCTACGCGCCGGTGGAGGCATATGGAAATCAGCGGAGCCCGATTCCTGTTCCCGCCTCCTCAGGCATCCCGAAGACGATGCGGGAGTTCATCATCACACTGCCATTCAACGACTTTGAAGGCTTCGAGCGCATGATGCGCTCCTACGGCGAGCAGATTGCGGCTGTGATCTCCGAGCCGTGTCAGGGAAATTGCGCGGCGATCAATCCGCAGGATGGATTTTTGGAACTGATTCGCAAAAAGACAGAAGAATACGGCTGTGTCTTTATTCTTGACGAAGTGAAGACCGGCTTTCGTATCGCGAACGGGGGAGCACAGGAATACTACAACCTCAAACCCGATATGGCTACATACGCAAAAGCTCTCGGCAATGGTTACCCTATTGCGGCGTTCGGTGGGAAGAAAGAGATCATGTCCATCATCGGGCAGGGAGTGGCGCAAGGCGGAACGTACACGAATAACAAGCCCGGCGTCACTGGCGCGTATGCCACGCTGAGCTTGTTGAAATCAAAACCTGTTTTGAAGACGATTCAACAGCGCGGGCAACGTCTCATGGATGGTTTGAAAGAAATTTTCGAAGAGAACGATATTCCCGTTGTGATGACGGGCTATCCCGCAATGTTCTCCTTTTCGCTCGGTGTGGACAAAGTGACGAATCAACGCGAGTGGTCGAAGAGCGACCATGAAATGTATCTGAACCTTGTCGAAAAAGCCATCGAGAAAGGCATCATGCCAGACCACGACGCCCGCGAACCGTGGTTCCTTTGCTACTCCCACACTGACGCCGATATTGATGAGACCTTGAATATCTATGCTGAGATTGTGAAGGAAGTGAAGAAGTAAACAAACAAGTGACATCGGTGGTTGAGTAGCCCGAAGCGATAGCGAAGGGCGTATCGAAACCACCAGTTACATGAGATAGTTTTGTAACAAGATTAATCTGCTTAGTTGGTGGTTTCGATACGGCGGACGAACGCCGCCTACTCAACCACCGAGGTATAAATAATTATGACCGAAAAACTCACCTCCCAAGAAATCCTTGATCTCAACAAGGAATACACCTTCTTCTCCTGGTCCGTGCAGGGACAGGTGAATCCGATTCCCGTGATCCGCGCCGAGGGCGTGTACTTTTGGGATGCGGACGATAAGCGCTATCTCGATTTCTCGTCGCAGTTGATGAACACAAATATCGGACATCAGCATCCAAAGGTTGTAAAGGCGATTCAAGATCAGGCGGCGCAATTGACATTCACCCATCCCGGCAACGCGACGGAACCACGCGGCTTGCTTGGCAAAAAACTAGCCGAAATCACACCCGGCGATTTAAAGAAGACCTTTTTCACCCTCGGTGGTGCGGAAGCCAACGAGAATGCTATCAAGATCGCCCGTTTCTACACAGGACGGCACAAGATTCTCGCACGCTATCGCTCCTATCACGGCGCGACACATGGCTCGATCGCGTTGACAGGTGACTATCGTCGTTTGGCGGTAGAGCCGTCTATGCCAGGCGGAGTTCATTTCCTTGACCCGTTCTGTTATCGCTGTCCGTTTGGGCAAAAGCCAGAGTCGTGCAAGCGGGAATGCATCTCGCATTTGGAAGAAGTCATCAAATACGAAGGACCCGACAAGATTGCCGCCATCATCATGGAGGGAGTCGTCGGCTCGAACGGAATCATTGTCCCTGTAGACGATTACTGGCCCCGCGTGCGCGAAATCTGCGATAAATATGGCATCCTTTTGATTTCGGACGAAGTCATGAGCGGATGGGGTCGCACGGGCAAATGGTTCGCCGTAGACAACTGGAATGTTGTTCCCGACATCATCACCACCGCCAAAGGCATCACCAGTGGGTACGCTCCGCTTGGCGCGGTAATTGTCTCAGAGAAAATAGCCAAGTTCTTCGATGACAAATATCTCTATGCAGGTCTCACGTACAGCGCCCACGCGCTTTCATGTGCCACCGCATTAGCGACCATTGAAGTCTACGAAGAAGACAAATTGATCGAAAACGCTGCCTTGCTTGGAAAATATCTCGGCGAAGCCTTGGAAGATATCAAAGAGAAACATATCTCTGTGGGCGATGTGCGTTACATCGGCTTGTTCTCCACGATTGAGTTGGTGACGAACCGCGAGACCAAGGAAAGTTTCTCGCCCGCCGTCATGGCGGAGGTGGGGAAGGTGCTCAGACAAAACGGTTTATTCACCTTCATCATGGCGAACAACATGGGCAGTATGGTCTTTGTCGTCCCGCCGTTGTGCATCACACAGGAGCAGATTGACGAAGGTCTCGCCATCGTGGAGAAGGGGTTGGAAGTGGCAGATAAGCAGGTGAAGTAAGTCAAACGTCGAAAGTCAAGTGATGTTGGGCACTTATACCTTTTCACTGTGGCTAAACTTAGTTTCACGAAGGAGCAGTAAGGAGTCATAAATGGACACGTTGAAAAATATCTCTTTTAGTATAGCATTATTTGTCATCGGTGCAGTTTTTGTACTTTTGGGTTTAAGTGGCGGAATTACAATAAACAATAATAGTTTAATATTACAAGAATCGTGGGCAAAAATCCTCTGTGCAGTTGTTGGCGTATTGTTGATTGTTATTGCCATTTATATAGAAGTAAGGCCAAAATTAGCAAGTAGAGAAACAGAGAAAATCAAAGAAAGTCATGGGCCAAAAGATCATGAAATTTACCTAAGTCGAAAAGAGATTCATTGGTCGTTGTACAACGAAAAAGTTGCTAGCAGATTTTGGGCTTGTGGGACATCTTTGATAGGGGTTTTTGAAAGAGGGCTCATACAAAAGTATGCTAATAAGGGAGTGAAAGACATCAAAATAATATTACCCAGCACAGATGTTTCTCATATTTCATTTGAGCAATTAGAAAAATATGACCAACTGAGCGTTGGATTAATTGAGAACCAGGTCAACCTGGCGAAGGTGGCATACCAAAAATTTGAATCTATTGTTCTTGCCGATATGGAGATTTCTGAGATTCTGAAAAAATATAGCGGAATAATGTTTTCCAATATTACCATCTTCGACGATGATGCCTTCATTTCCTTTTATGATCAAACTGGTGTTGGGGACACTAACATTACCTTGCATTTCAATAAAAGTGTTAACAGAACAGGATACAGTCTTGTTGAATCAGAATTTCTAAGAATGTGGAAAGTTAAGAACGCGTTCGGAATTAAACACAGAAAAATAACAGGAACTAGCATTTTCTTTTTAAACAATGCAAATCAAATCCTTTTATTTTTACGAGACAACAACAAAAATATTCCATTTCCTAATTGTTGGGATGCTCTGGGGGGTAATGTGGACGAAGGGGAAACGCCGCTTGAATGTATAACAAGAGAAATGAAGGAAGAAATTGGCATAAGATTAGAATCCCCAAGCCTATTTGATGTTTACGATTTAAGCGATAGAATCGAATGTGCTTTTTGGCAACGAGCAAATTTTGATATAAAAAAGATTAACCTAAAAGAAGGTCAGCGCCTAAAATGGTTCACTGAAAAAGAAATTAGTGCAATGGCGGACGGGGACCTAGCCTTTGGATTCAAGTCAATAATTGTGGAATTTTTTCGCCAAAAACCATATAAAGAATAAGGACATCATACTTTGCAAGAATACGTCTAAAACGGTTGATTACCAATTGCGGTATACCGAATCTCTAATCCCCAGTCTCTAATCTCTCTTTCGGAGTAATCATGGAAATCCTCAACTACATCAACGGCGAATGGGTGAAAACATTTGACCCCCTTCCCATCCTTCCCCCAAATCAAAGAGCGGATTTGGGGGAAGGGGAACAGAAATTATTTATGAATATTTTTATAACCTCCCAACGAGTAATTACTCCTCCCCCAATTGTGTTCTTCAATTGGGGGAGGGCAGGGTGGGGGTCGGATGCATAAACGCACCACGCCCAAAATCTTCGGACGCGCCAAACAACTTCACCGTAACATGACCGAAGCAGAAGCCAAACTTTGGAAACATTTGCGAGCGCACCAAATGGGAGATGTTCATTTTCGAAATCAACACGCCATCGGCAGTTACATCGTTGACTTTTGCGCTCCTCGCAGAAAACTAATCATTGAATTGGATGGCGGTCAGCATTTGGAACAGGAAGATTACGATGAAGCGAGAACTGAATTTTTGGAATCCAGAGGATATAAGGTTCTGCGATTCTGGAATAATGATGTGATGAAAAATACAGATTCGGTCTTGACTGTAATTTGGGATTCTTTACAAGAAGATCATAAAATTCAGTAAGACTTTCAACTATGTTGGAGAAATTATGGAAATTTTGAACTACATCAACGGTGAATGGGTCAAGCAATAAAAAAGTGACAGTCACTTTCGCAAAGCGAGCGACTGTCACCTGTCTGATAGAAACTGAATTAAGACCTACTGCCCCGTTTGAAGGCGTTCCGCCAGCCACATCTTGATAATGGATTGGCGCGTAACGCCGAGCCGCCTCGCTTCACGGTCGAGCGCCGCGAGCATCCAGACAGGCACGTCCATGTTGATACGCTTCTGCTCCTCTGCGGGGCGGCGGGCTTTGGTAAGGTCAAGGTTGGCGATGACATTTTCGCCATCGTCGAATTTTTTATCGAACTCAGATGCTTTCGTCTTCATACAGGTCAATCTCCTCATCTCTTGAACGCCGCACGGATATAATGCGAATGTTGTCTTCCCGATATGTAATCACAGCCGACCAATGTTTTCCTTTGATTTTGCCAATCACCAAAAAACGCGGCTCATCCAGGTTTTTGGCAGGAATTTCCATGAAAGCCTCGTCGTCCCATAGTTCCTGCGCCTCCTCGAAATCAATGCCGTGTTTCCTGCGGTTTGAATCGCTCTTGTGCGGATTATATTCAAAAGGCATGACTTACATTATACCAATTCTCTAATCTCTACTCCTCTACTCTCTACCCAGGTGAAATATGGAAATCCTCAACTACATCAACGGCGAATGGACAAAACCATCCGTCACAGAATATCTCGATGTCCTCAACCCCGCCACGGGACAAGTCATCGCAAAGACTCCGCTCAGCACAAAGGCGGATGTTGACTCAGCGGCGAAGGCGGCGCGAGAAGCGTTCGATGGCTGGCGCAGAACGCCCGTCAACGACCGCGTGCAATATCTTTTCAAACTGCGTGACCTCATGCGCGCCAACCACGATGAGATTGCCAAACTCATCACGAACGAAGCGGGCAAAACCTTTGAAGAAGCCAAAGCCGAGATGGTACGTGCCTTTGAGAACATCGAAGTTGCCTGTGGGATGCCGATGATGATGAAAGGTGAACTCGTCGAAGATATCGCCCCAGGCATAGACGAGTTGATGATTCGTCAACCCGTCGGTGTGTGCGCCACGATTGCGCCGTTCAACTTCCCTGGCATGATTCCGTTTTGGTATCTGCCCTATGCGCTCGCAGCGGGCAACCCCTACATCATCAAGCCGTCCGAAAAAGTTCCGACCACGATGCAGTTCGTCACGCATCTCATCGAGCAGGTTGGTTTCCCGAAGGGCGTGGTCAATCTCGTCAACGGCGCCAAAGATGTGGTGGACGGCATTCTCGAGCATCCCTCCATTCGCGCCGTTAC
>Ga0187893_10009938_pt1 | contig 14416 bp, 15 predicted proteins | sample MA1701074metaG_FD_139574 | JGI IMG/M metagenome (GOLD analysis project Ga0187893, IMG submission 139574) | White microbial mat communities from a basaltic lava cave in the Kipuka Kanohina Cave System on the Island of Hawaii, USA - MA170107-4 metaG ...
GGTGGTGCCGGGAGAGAGAATCGAACTCTCATGGTGTCGCCACCGCGGGATTTTGAGTCCCGTGCGTCTACCAGTTTCGCCATCCCGGCACGTGGGCAAACGATCGATCAACTGAGAAACCGGTCAGCGCAGGCCCACTTCGCAAAAGCCGATTCTATCCAACTCACGGCACAAGTTCGTCACAGCGGAGAACGCAGAAGAACGTCTGGGAGGCTTGCGGCAAGCTCTGGAAGACCGACGGACGACGAGAGGACGCCCGGTGCGTCTCTCGCGGGACCGCGCAGGACCATTGCGTCGCCCCCCCCGGCGGCACTGCGCCGCTTGACGATAATAGCGCTACCGGGATGCACGAGATCTCGCGAAAGGTACCAGCGGTGGCCAAGAGAGCGACTGAATCGAGCGGCAACATTTTTCTGGACCTGGGATTCCCGCCGCACGAGGCGGAAGTGATGCTGCTCCGCGCGAAGCTGGCAGAAGCTCTGCGTGTGTGGATGGAGCGCGAGAAGCTGACCCAAGCGGGGGCTGCGAAGCGCCTGGGCATCTCACAGCCGCGCGTCTCGGAAATCGCGCGCGGGAAGGTTGAGTTGCTTTCCCTCGACTATCTCGTGGGGCTGTGCGCGAAGGCGGGGATCCCGGTTGGGGTGCGCCTGGCGGCGTGAAGCGAGCGAGCGGGGATGCGCCGGAACTGGCGAGGCGCCAGTTCACGCGCTCGGCGCGCCGTTCGCGCAGGCGAGCCTCGACCCGGCGACCCGCGAGCTCGGGGCACCGTCCGGTCGTACGCGCGGGCGACTGTACAGCGCCGCGGTCAATTCGTACTATCGGCATCCAACTTCCGCAGGGCGCCACGCCATGGCCACGACGCTTGCCGAGATCCTGCCCGCCGCTGCCGCGCGCCATGGCGAGCGCACGGCGCTCGTCGTCGACGACCGGCGCTTCTCGTTCCGCGAGCTCGACAGCCTGTCGAACCGGGTCGCGAACGGCCTCGCGGCCGTCGGCGTGAAGCCCGGCGATCGGGTCGGGCTGTTCGGCGCCAACAGCTGGGAGTGGGTGGTCTCCTACTACGGCATCGCGAAGACCGGGGCGGTGCTGAACCCCTTGAGCAGCATGCTCACGTCGGACGAGCTCGGCTACACGGTGGCCGACGCCGGCGCGCGCGTCGTGATCGGGTCGCAGGACAAGGCCGGCCAGCTGCGCGAGCTGAAGGGCGCGGGGGCGCTGGACCACCTCGTGCTGTGGGGGACCGCCGAGGCAGAGGGCGCTACGGCGCTGGGAGACTGGTTGAGCCGGTACGACGCGGCGTTCGACGTGCGAGCGCGCCAGCCGTCGGACCTGGCGGTGATCGCCTACACCTCCGGCACGACCGGCCGGCCGAAGGGGGCGATGCAGAGCCAGCGTGCCGTCGTCGCTGCTGCCGTCGGCACCGCGCTGATGGCGGCGCGCACGGCCGACGACCGGGTCGTCAGCGCGCTGCCTCTCTTCCACGTCTACGGCAGCTGCGTCATGAACGCGGCGATGCTCGCCGGCTCGATGCTGATCACGCTGCCGCGCTTCAGCGAGGTCGCGATGCTCGGCGCGATCGCCACGCACCGGGCCACGCTGATGGACGGCGTGCCGACCGCCTACTACTACCTGCTCGCGCATCCCGACTTCGACCGCTACGACCTGTCGAGCCTGCGGCTGTGCTGGGTCGGCGGGCAGACGCTGCCGGCGGCGAAATCGCTGGAGTTCACCCGCCGCACCGGCTGCCCCGTGCACGAGGTCTGGGGCATGACGGAGCTCGCCGGGGCCACGAGCGCGAACCCGGTCTATGCCCGCAACAAGCCCGGGACGATCGGCCTGCCCTATCCGGGCAACGCGTTCCGCGTGGTCGACGCGGAGGATGCGACGCGCGAGATGCCGCGCGGCGAGCCCGGCGAGCTGATGTTCAGCGGCCCGCTCGTGATGATGGGGTATCACAACAATCCGGCGGCCACCGCCGAGACCATCCGGCCGGACGGCTGGCTGCATACCGGCGACATCGCGGTCATGGACGAAGACGGCTACGCCACGATCGTCGATCGCAAGAAGGACATGATCCTGACCGCCGGATTCAACGTGTACCCGGCCGAGCTCGAACGGGTGCTGTGCATGCACCCTGCCGTCGCGCTGGCTGCGGTCGGCGGCATCCCGGACGAGGCGAAGGGCGAGCTCGCGAAGGCCTACGTCCTGCTCAGGCCCGGCACCGAGGTGAACGGCGCGGCGCTCATCGCCCATTGCCGCGAGCATCTGGCGGCGTACAAGGTCCCGCGCGCGATCCAGTTCGTCGAATCGGTGCCGATGACCTCTTCGGGCAAGATCATGCGCCGGCTGCTGAAGAACATCGACGACGGCAGGCGATCGGTCGAATAGCGGGCGCCAGGTCGTCCGCGAGTCGTTGATCGGGCAGTGGTGCGAGGCCGGGACGCGGCCCGCACGGGGCTACGATCGCCGCTCGTCCTTGCCCGGCGCGACGCCGTAGGGCTCGACCAGCGACCACACGTGCGCCGGCACCATCGAGCGCATCCGCCGGGGCACCTCGCGCCGCAGGTGGACGACCGTCTCGATCGCCTTCATCTCGACCCGCGAGCGCGCGAACTCGAGCCCGCGCGGACCGATCCGCGGCATCAGCCAGCTCACCAGCGGGCGCAGCCACCCCGGCATGCGGCGCAGCGGCAGTCCGCCCGCGGCGCGCTGCACGTTCTTGAGGAACCCCTTCACCGGCCCGCGCCGGTTGCCGCGGTCGCCCGGTGTGCCCGTGCGTACCTCGTCGCCGAGCAGCCCGAGCAGCCGCTCGCCGCGCTCGTTCCGCACGAGCAGCCATTGCTCGCCCTCCCCGCCCATGTAGCCGACGGTGATGTCGGCGAGCACGTTGGTGTAGTCGACGCAGGTGCGGCAGGTCAGCGGGAAGAAGTCGGGCGGGAGCTGCGAGATCGGCAGCGCGAGGAACGGGATCTCCTTCACCCGGCCGTCGGTGAAGCGGAGCTCCACGTAGTAGTCGGCGCGGAACTCGAGGTAGGTGACCGTCGCCGGGTCGTCGGCGAGGAGCGCGAGGAACCGGTGGAAGCGCTCGGTGGTCGTGTTGTCCGAGCACGGCGTGCCGATCACGTACAGCCGCTCGAACCCGAGCTCCTCCTCGAGCGCGCGCAGCGCATAGACCTGGCACGGGATGCCGATCACCGCGAGCCGCCGGTAGCCCATGGCGCGCGCCGGCTCGAGGAGCGCGAGGAGCGGCGCGTAGCCCATGCGCATGCCGCGGCACTGCGCCATGCCAGCGGCCGCGGTCACGAGCACCGGCACGGGTCGCCAGCGGTCGTCCGGATCGGGCGCCATCGTGAGCACCGCGTCGACCGCGCCCGTCTCGAGCAGCCGCTCGCCGATGCGCGTCGCGATGCCCGTCCACTGCGCACCCGCGCGCGGCGCGACGAGCGCGGCGCGGAGCATCCGGCGGAACGGGCCGAAGAAGCGCTCGTCGGTGCGGCCCGGGTCGCGCGCGCGGCCGTGCACGCGCCGCTCGAGCGCCGGGTAGTCGGGGCGGATGAACTGGCATGCGCGGCCGCAAGCCTTCGGCTCGGCCGTGCGCGAGATCCCGCAGTCGGTGCAGAGCGCGCGGGGCGCGGCGGCGCCGACCGGCGGCGCCCAGACCGCGGGAGCTGCCCGCTCGGCGGAGAGCGCGGGCGATGGGGAATCGGGCATTTCGGGCCTATCATCGCAGCCCGCTACCATTCGGGCCAGTCCCGATACGGAAACTCGGCAATGGCCGGCGCCAGCCTGCTCGCCCTGCTCGACGGCATCGCCAGCGTCCTCGACGACGTCGCCCGCCGGCAGCGCGCGGCGGGCGCGGGGATCCTGCTGCTCGCGCCGTGGCTCATGAAGGGCCTCTCGATCGCCGGCACCGCGGCGATGTTCCTCGTCGGCGGCGGCATCCTCACCCACGGCATCCCGGCCGTGCAGCGCCGGATCGAGGCCCTCGCCGGGCGGGCCGGCGACCTGCCGTGGCGCGGGAGTGCGCTCGAGACGCTCGGCGCCGTTCTGCTCGACGCCCTCTTCGGCATCGTCGCCGGCGCGATCGCGCTCGCCGTCGGCTCGGCGGTGCGCAGGGTCCGGCCGGCGCACCGGACCTCGCGGGCATGACGATCGCGCTCTGGATCCTCGCGGTCGTGCTGATCGTCGTCGGCGTCGTCGGGACGGTGCTGCCGGCGCTGCCGGGCGCGATCCTCGTCTTCGCCGGGGTCGCGCTCGCCGCCTGGATCGACGACTTCGCGCGCATCTCGGGGGTCACGCTCGCCGTCCTCGGCGTGCTGACGATCGCCGCGTGGGTGATCGACTACGTCGCGGCGGTGGCCGGCGCGAAGAAGGCCGGCGCGAGCCGCCAGGCGATCGTCGGCGCGGCGATCGGCACGGTGGCCGGCGTCTTCACCGGCCTGCTCGGCCTCGTCTTCATGCCGCTCGTCGGGGCAGCGATCGGCGAGTTCATCGCGCAGCGCGACGCGCTCCGCGCCGGCCGGGTCGGCGTCGCGACCTGGCTCGGGATGCTCGCCGGGACGGTGGCGAAGGTCGCGATCGTGTTCCTGATGGTCGGGATCTTCGTCGCGGCGCTCGTCTTCTGACGATGGGTGCCGCGCGCCGGGCGGCGGCGCTGACCGTCGACGACTTCGACTACGAGCTGCCGGCGGAGCTCGTGGCGCAGCATCCGGCGCCGGAGCGCTCCGCGAGCCGCCTGCTCCGGCTCGGGCCGGGTGGCGTTTCGGACCACGCTTTCGCCACGCTGCCGGAGCTGCTTGCGCCAGGCGACCTGCTCGTGCTGAACGACACCCGCGTGGTCAAGGCGCGCCTGCACGGCACGAAGGACTCGGGCGGCAAGGTCGAGGTGCTGATCGAGCGCGTGCTCGACGACGGCGCAGCGCTCGCGCAGGTGCGCGCGAGCCATTCCCCGCAACCGGGCAGTCGGCTGCACCTCGCCGGCGCGCTCGAAGCGATCGTGCTCGCGCGCGCGGGCGATCTCTACCGGCTGCGCTTCGGCGGCGAGGCCACGGTGCCCGAGCTGCTCGAGCGCCATGGCGCGGTACCGCTGCCCCCCTACATCGCGCACCCGCCGGCGCCCGAGGACGAGGCGCGCTACCAGACCGTCTACGCGCGCGCGCCGGGCGCGGTGGCGGCGCCGACCGCCGGGCTCCACTTCGACGCGCCGCTCCTCGATCGGCTGCGCGGCCGCGCAATCGAGCTCGCCTTCCTCACCCTGCACGTCGGCGCCGGCACCTTCCAGCCGGTGCGCACGCGCGAGATCGCAGCGCACCGCATGCACGCGGAGCGCTACGAGATCCCCGCGGCGACCGCCGACGCCGTCGCGCGCGCCCGCGCGCGCGGTGCCGCGGTCGTGGCCGTGGGCACGACCTCGCTCCGCGCGCTCGAAGCGGCCGCGCAGGCGGGCGAGGTCGCCGCGGGCGGCGGCGAGACCGACCTCTTCATCACGCCGGGCTACCGCTTCCGGGTCGTCGACCGGCTGGTCACCAACTTCCACCTGCCGAAATCCACCCTGCTGATGCTCGTCGCGGCGTTCGCGGGTATGGAGCCGGTGCGTGCCGCCTACGGCCACGCGATCGCCGCGCGGTATCGCTTCTTCAGCTACGGCGACGCGATGCTCGTCGACCGGGCACGCACATGAAGTTCGCGGTGACCCACCTGGACGGCGCCGCGCGACGGGGCGTCCTCGCGCTGCCGCGCGGCACGGTCCAGACGCCGGTGTTCATGCCGGTCGGCACCTACGGCACGGTGAAGGCGATGAGCCCGGCCGAGCTGGAGACCATCGGCACCGAGATCGTGCTCGGCAACACCTTCCACCTCTGGCTGCGGCCCGGGCTCGAGGTGATCGCGGCGCACGCCGGGCTGCACCGCTTCATGGGCTGGCGCCGGCCGATCCTCACCGACTCCGGCGGCTTCCAGGTGTTCAGCCTCGGCGCCTTGCGCAAGATCGGCGAGGAAGGCGTGAAGTTCGCCTCTCCGGTCAACGGCGATCGGCTCTTCCTCACGCCGGAGGAGTCGATCCGCATCCAGCGCACGCTCGACTCGGACGTCGCGATGGTGTTCGACGAATGCACGCCCCATCCGGCGACCGAGCGCGCGGTCGCCGACTCGATGCGTCTCAGCCTGCGCTGGGCGCGCCGCTGCAAGGTCGAATGGGAGCGCGACGCCCGCGGGGGCGGCAACGCCCTCTTCGGCATCGTGCAGGGCGGCGTCCACGAGCCCCTGCGCGACGAGTCGCTCGCCGGCCTCGCCGAGATCGGCTTCGACGGCTACGCGATCGGCGGCCTCGCGGTCGGCGAGCCGAAGGAGGACATGCAGCGCGTGCTCGGCCACACCGCGCCGCGGCTCCCGCCCGACCGGCCGCGCTACCTCATGGGCGTCGGCACGCCCGAGGACATCGTCGCCGCGGTCGCCGCCGGCGTCGACCTGTTCGACTGCGTGCTGCCCACCCGCAACGCGCGCAACGGCTGGCTCTTCACCCGCTTCGGCGACGTGCGCCTGCGCAACGCCCGCTACCGCGACGACACCGGTCCGATCGACGCGACCTGCGCCTGCTATGCCTGCCGCAACTTCTCGCTCGCGTACCTCCACCACCTCCAGCGCGCGAACGAGATCCTCGGCGCACGGCTCGCGACCCTGCACAACCTGCACTACTACCTCGCGCTGATGGCGGAGCTGCGCGCGGCGATCGAGGCCGGCGCGCTCGCGGCCTTCCGCGCGCGCTTTGCCGCCGACCGGGCGCAGCGCTCCGAGGCGAAAAACCGCGGGTCGGGTGCGGGGCCTCGGGTATAATTTCGCGCCTTCCAATCGCCCTGCGGAGTCCCCTTCCGTGCTCATCAGCCCCGCCTACGCGCAAGCCGGCTCGCCCGCCGACGCCGGCATCATGAACATCGGGATGCTCGTCCTGATGCTGGTCGTGTTCTGGTTCATCCTGATCCGGCCGCAGATGAAACGCGCCAAGGAGCACAAGGCGATGGTCGAGGCGCTCGAGAAGGGCGCCGAGGTGGTCACCGCCGGCGGCATCGTGGGGAAGATCACCAAGATCGGCGACGGCTACGTCACGCTCGAGATCGCCGACAACACCGAGATCGTCGTGCAGCGGCAGGCCGTCCAGACCCTGCTGCCGAAGGGCACGATGAAAGCGCTCTGACCGCGCGAGGCCACCGGCGCGGCCCATGAACCGCTATCCCCTCTGGGTCTACGTCACCGTCGCCGTCGCGGTGCTGCTCGGCGCGCTGTACACGCTGCCCAACTTCTTCGGCGAGCTGCCGGCGGTGCAGGTATCGAGCGCGCGGGTGACGCTGAAGGTCGACACCGCCACCCTCGGCCGGGTCGAGCAGGCACTGAAGGCGGCCGGGGTCCCGTTCAGCGGCATCACGCTCGACGCGGTCGGCGTCAAGGTGCGCCTGCCCGACACCGACACCCAGCTCCGGGCGAAGGACCTGATCAGCCAGGCCCTCAACCCGAAGCCCGACGACCCGGACTACACCGTCGCGCTCAACCTGATCTCGGCCTCGCCGCGCTGGCTCGCCGCGATCAACGCGCTGCCGATGTACCTCGGGCTGGACTTGCGCGGCGGCGTCCACTTCCTGCTGCAGGTCGACATGAAGGGCGCGCTCACGAAGCGGCTCGACTCGTTCGGCGGCGACATCCGCACCACGCTCCGCGACAAGAGCCTGCGCCACGGCGGGGTGTCGCGCGAGGGCGCGACGCTGGTGGTCCGCTTCCGCGACGCCGAGACGCGCGACAAGGCGCGGCGGGCGATCGCCGATGCGCTGCCCGACCTGCTGGTGGTCGATGCCGGCGACGCCGCCGAGCCGCGCCTGAACGCGACGATCAAGCCGGAGGCCGAGCGCCGCATCCTGGACGCGGCGCTCAAGCAGAACATCAGTACGCTCAACAAGCGCGTCAACGAGCTCGGCGTCGCCGAGCCGGTGGTGCAGCAGCAGGGCGCCGACCGCATCGTGGTACAGCTCCCCGGGGTGCAGGACACTGCCGGCGCGAAGCGCATCCTCGGCCGCACCGCGACCCTCGAGATCCGCATGGTCGACGAGGAGAACTCGCGCAACATGCAGGTGCTCGCGGAGGCCGCCAAGGGCCAGGTGCCGTTCGGGAGCGACTTCTTCGTCGAGCGCCAGGGCGCGCCGCTCCTGGTGAAGAAGCAGGTGCTCCTCACCGGCGACCGGCTCACCGACGCGCAGGCCGGGTTCGACTCGCAGACGCAGGAGCCGGCGGTGCACCTCACGCTGGACGCCGCCGGCGCGCGCATCTTCCGCGACGTCACGCGCGAGAACGTCGGCAACCGCATGGCGATCCTCCTCTTCGAGCGCGGCAAGGGCGAGGTGGTCACCGCGCCGGTGATCCGCACCGAGATCGGCGGCGGGCGGGTGCAGATCAGCGGCGGGCGCATGTCGGTGGTCGAGGCGAACGAGACCGCGCTGCTGCTGCGCTCCGGCTCGCTCGCCGCGCCGATGGAGATCATCGAGGAGCGCACCGTCGGCCCGAGTCTCGGCAAGGACAACATCGAGAAGGGCTTCAACTCGACGGTGTGGGGGTTCGCCGCGATCACGGCGTTCATGATCGTCTACTACGCGCTCTTCGGGCTGTTCTCGTCGATCGCGCTCGGCGTCAACCTGCTCTTCCTGATCGCGCTCCTGTCGCTGCTGCAGGCGACGCTCACGCTGCCCGGCATCGCCGCCATCGCGCTCACGCTCGGCATGGCGATCGACGCCAACGTGCTGATCAACGAGCGCATCCGCGAGGAGCTGCGCGCCGGCCAGACGCCGCAGGCGGCGATCCACGCCGGCTACGAGCGCGCGTTCGGGACCATCGTCGACTCCAACGTCACCACGCTGATCGCCGGCCTCGCGCTGCTGATCTTCGGCTCCGGGCCGATCCGCGGGTTCGCGGTCGTGCACTGCCTCGGCATCCTGACCTCGATGTTCTCGGCGGTGGTGGTGAGCCGCACTATGGTGAATCTCTGGTACGGCTCGCGCCGCCGGCTCGAGGGCATCGCGATCGGCAACACGAGCTGGAAGTAGCGGGGAACGGCTATGGAGTTCTTCAAGATCCGGCGCGACATCCCGTTCATGCGGCATGCGCTCGTCTTCAACATCATCTCGGTCGTGACCTTCCTGCTGGCGGTGTTCTTCCTCGCCACGCGCGGGCTGCACCTCTCGATCGAGTTCACCGGCGGCACGGTGATGGAGGTGAGCTACGACCAGGCGGCCGAGGTCGACCGCATCCGCGCCGTGCTCGAGAAGTCGGGCTACGCCGAGCCGCAGGTGCAGAACTTCGGCAGCTCGCGCGACGTGCTGATCCGGCTCCCGCTGCGCGGCGACCAGTCGAGCGCCGACCTCTCGCGGAGCGTGATGGAGAAGCTCCAGGCCGACAACCCGCGGGCCGAGCTGCGGCGGGTCGAGTTCGTCGGGCCGCAGGTCGGGCGCGAGCTCGCCGAGAACGGCGCGCTCGCCCTCCTCGTGACCTCGCTCGGCATCGTCGCCTACCTCGCGCTGCGGTTCGAGTGGAAGTTCGGCGTCGCGGCGATCGTCGCCAACCTGCACGACGTCGTGATCATCCTCGGGTTCTTCGCCTTCTTCCAGTGGGAGTTCTCGCTCGCGGTGCTCGCGGCGGTGCTGGCGGTGCTCGGCTACTCGGTGAACGAGTCGGTGGTGATCGCCGACCGGATCCGGGAGAACTTCCGCAAGATGCGCAAAGCCTCGATCGTCGAGATCATCGACAACGCGATCACCAGCACGCTCTCGCGCACGATCATCACCCACGGCTGCACCCAGATGATGGTGCTGTCGATGCTGCTCTTCGGCGGCGCCGCGCTGCACTACTTCGCGGTCGCGCTGACGATCGGCATCTGCTTCGGGATCTATTCGTCGGTGCTGGTGATGGCGCCGATCGTCATGTGGCTCGGGGTCCGGCGCGAGGATCTCGTAAAGCCGGTGAAGGAGCGCAAGCAGGAGGCGGTCGTCTGACGCGCGGCGGCCGCCGCCCCCGGGGGAATAGACCGGGCGGCGGAGCTGTTATAGCATCCGGTGCGCCGCGAGCAGGGCGGCGTGCGCCGGCCCAACTTCAAACGAGGAGATGCGGAAATGAGGAAGAAGCTGTTGTCGGCCTGTATCGTGGCGGCGCTCGGCGGCGGGTTCGCCGCGGCGGCGCTCGCACAGGTCAAGCCCGAGACTCTGGTCAAGCAACGCCAGGCGGCGATGACGCTGCAGGGCAAGTACTTCGGTCCCCTGGTCGGGATGCTGAAGGGCAACATTCCCTACGATGCGGCCATCGTCACGCGCAACGCCGGCTTCCTCGACGACCTGTCGCAGATGCCCTGGGACGGCTTCACGGACGCCACCAAGGGGGTCAAGACCGCCACCCTGCCGGCGGTCTGGGCCGAGCCAGCGAAGTTCAAGCAGGCCCAGGACCAGCTCCGCACCGCGGTCGTCGCGCTGAACGCCGCGGCGAAGGGCGGCAACGAGGGTGCCGTCAAGGCGGCGATCGGGGACGTCGGCAAGGCGTGCGGCGCCTGCCACGACAACTTCCGCGAGAAGTAGGCCGCCTCTACGCGAACCGAAACCCCGCTGCGGCGGGGTTTCGCTTTTCTGCCGACCCTGCTACCGTCCCGCCCCGGATGAGACGCGCACTGACGAACGGACTGCTCGGACTCGGCCTGCTCGCCGCCTGCGCCGCGGCGTCCGCGCAGACCGGCGACGCGAAGCGCGGCGAGTACCTCGTCAAGGCCGGCGGCTGCATCGGCTGCCACACCGCGACGGCGAAGGACGCGGTGCCGTTCGCCGGCGGGCGCGATCTCAAGACGCCGTTTGGCACCTTCTACGGGCCGAACATCACGCCGCACCCCGCAGCGGGAATCGGCCGCTGGACCGAAGCCGATTTCGTCCGCGCGATGCGCGAGGGCGTGCGGCCGGACGGGGCGAACTACTTCCCGGCGTTCCCCTATCCCTCGTACACCAAGCTCACCGACGCCGACCTGCGCGACCTCTGGGCGTACCTGCGGACGCTCCCGCCGAACCCGCAGCCGAGCAAGCCGCACGCGCTCGCCTTCCCGTACGGCTACCGCTTCGCGGTGACGCCCTGGAAGTGGCTCTTCTTCAAGTCCGGGGCGTTCGCGCCCGATCCGAAGGCCACGCCCGCGGTGAACCGTGGCGCGTACCTCGTCCAGGCGCTCGGCCACTGCGGCGAGTGCCACACGCCGCGCAACCCGCTCGGCGGGCCGAAGCCGGATCGTTTCCTCGCCGGCGGCAAGGGCCCCGAGGGCAAGAACATCCCGAACCTCACCCCGACGCGGCTCAAGAAGCTGAGCGATGCGGAGGTGAAGGACTTCCTCACCACGGGCCTGACGCCCGACGGGGACGTGGCGGCCGAGGCAATGGGCGAGGTCGTCGCCAACACGACGAGCAAGCTCACCGCCGAGGACCTCGCGTCGATCATCGCGTACCTGCGCACGCTCCCTGCGCTGCCGGAGGAGCCCAAGTAGCACGCCGGGGCGGCGCTCGGCCTCGCCCGGGCGCCGCAGCTTCAGATCTTCTTCGCGAGCTCCGGCGCCGCGCCCGTATACGTCCCCGGCGTCAGCGCGAGCAGTCGCGCCTTCGCGTCCTCGGGGATCGGCAGCCCGTGGACGAACTCGCGCAGCCGCTCCGGCGTGACGCGCTCCCCGCGCGTCAGCGCCTTCAGCTGCTCGTACGCGTCCTCGATCCCGTGGCGGCGCATCACCGTCTGCACCGCCTCGGCCAGCACTTCCCAGTTCGCGTCGAGGTCGTCGGCGAGCCGCGCGCGGTCGGCCTCCAGCCGGTCGAGGCCGCGCGCGGCCGCGACGTACCCGAGCAGGCTGTGGCCGAAGTTGCCCGAGCCGGGGACGGACACGGGCGGCACCTCTTCGGCGCCGCTCAGCGTCACCGGCACCGCCTTGCCGCCGGACATCATCCCGGCGCACGCTGCGAGCGCGATCGAAGCCAGCGAAGGGGGTGACGAGGCAACCGTGAACGCGGCGATCGGCGACCTCGGCAAGGCTTGCGGCAACTGAGCAAGCTGACTGCCGACGACCTTGCGGCGCTGATCGCGTACCTGCGCACGCTGCCGCCGCTGCCCGAGGAGCCCGAGTAGCCGCTATACTCGCGGCCGCTCAGCGGCGGGGCAGGGAATAGTCCGAGCCGCTCGATCGTTGACCGCTTGGCACAAGACCAGCAGCCCGACCGAGGAAGCCGTTGCAGGAATTCTGGAGTCACCCGGCCGCGCAAGGCGGCGTCGTCCCGTTCGTCGCCGGCCTCGTCGTGGCAATCGCGCTCGGCCGGTTCAAGCTCGCCGGGCTCGCGGTCGCGGTGGGGTTTTGCGCGTGCGCGTACCTCCTGAACGGCCTCGCCTTCGTGCCGCTCACCGCCACGCGCAAGATCATTCTCGCCACGCTCGCGGCGGCAGCGGTCGGCGTGGTCGTCGACGGCGCTGCGCGCCCCGCGCGATCGGCCGGGATCGTGCTCTCGCTCGCCTTCGGCGTCGCCGCGCTCTGGGTCTTCTGGTCGGTGCTGTCGCAACGTTCGCTGCAGGAAGCGATCGCGTCCGGCGCCGTCGCCGCGGCCGCGGTCGGTGTGACGGTCTGGCTGAGCCACCGGCTCGCCGACTCGCCGGTGCGCGCCGGCTCGGCCGCGCTCGGGCTCGGGCTCGGCGCCGGTGTCGCAGCGATCCTCGGCGCCTCGGCGACCTACGGCCTGTACGGCATCGCGATCGGCGCAGGCGCGGGCGCGTTCCTGCTCGTGCAGATGCTCACCAACCGCCGGACCGCTGCCGGCTGGGCCCTCGTCCTGCCGGCCGCCGCCGGCGCGGCGCTCTTCGCCGCCGGCGCCGTTCTGCTCGCGAAGCTCGCGTGGTACGCCCTCGTGCCGCTCGCGCTGATCTCGCTCGTCGTCCGCCTGCCCGCCCCCGAGCGCATGCCGGTCTGGGTACAGGCGATCGTTCTGTCGGCGTACGCGCTCGCCGCGGCCGCCGCATCCTGGGTTCTCGCCTGGAAGCTCGGAGTCGAGTAGCCGGCGAAGACGCGAACGCCAACTTCAAGCGCCACTAGGAGGAGCACGACATGTCACGCATCGCCATCGGTCTCGTTGCGGCGGCGCTCGCCGCGCCCGCCTCGGCCGCGTCCGAGTCGTTCACGATCGACCCGTTCCACAGCCATCCCCACTTCGTCGTCAATCACCTCGGCTTCATGGACATGACCGGCCGGTTCGACAAGATGTCGGGCAAGATCACCATGGACGGCGCCGCGAAGACCGGTGCGATCGAGCTGGTGATCGAGACCGGGTCGGTCACCACCGGCGACAGCGACAAGGGCACCCGGCCGCGCTCGCGCGACGAGCATCTGCGCTCGCCGGACTTCTTCAACGTCGCCGAGTTCCCGCGCATGACGTTCAAGGGGACCGCGGCGAAGTGGACCGGGGATTTCCCGAGCGCGATCGACGGGCAGCTCACGCTGCTCGGCGTGACCAAGCCGGTCACGCTGACCGTCGAGAAGTGGCGCTGCGGCCCGGACCCGCGCACCCAGGGCAAGCGCTACATGTGCGGCGGCAATGCGACCGGAACCATCAAGCGCTCCGACTTCGGCATGAAGTTCGGCATCCCGAACGTGAGCGACGAGATCAAGCTCATGATCGGGCTCGAGGCGTTCCGGGACCAGTGACCGCCCGCCGCGGGGCCTCGCCTAGATCTTCCCGGCGAGGTCCGCAGCGGCGCCGGTGTATGCCCCCGGCGTGAGCGCGAGGAGGCGCGCCTTCGCCTCCTCCGGGATCGCCGCGGCGCGGATGAACTCGCGCAGCGCCTCGGGGGCGACGCGCTCGCCGCGCGTGAGCGCCTTCAGCTGCTCGTACGCGTCGGCGACGCCGTAGCGGCGCATCACCGTCTGCACCGCCTCGCCGAGCACCTCCCAGTTCGCCTCCAGATCCGCCGCGAGCCGCGCGCGGTCGGCCTCGAGCCGGTCGAGGCCGCGGCTCGCGGACGTGTACCCGAGGAGGCTGTGGCCGAACGCCACCCCGACGTTGCGCAGTACCGTCGAGTCGGTCAGGTCGCGCTGCCAGCGCGACACCGGGAGCTTGTCCGCCAGGTGCCGCAGCAGCGCGTTGGCGACGCCGAGGTTGCCCTCGGAGTTCTCGAAGTCGATGGGGTTCACCTTGTGCGGCATCGTCGAGGAGCCCACCTCGCCCGCGACCGGCTTCTGGCGGAAGTAGCCGAGCGAAACGTAGCCCCACAGGTCGCGGTCGAGGTCGACGAGCACGGTGTTGAGGCGCGCGACCGCGTCGAAGACTTCCGCGAGCGAGTCGTGCGGCTCGATCTGCGTCGTGTACGGGTTCCACTCGAGCCCGAGCGACTCGAC
>Ga0187893_10009939_pt1 | contig 14415 bp, 9 predicted proteins | sample MA1701074metaG_FD_139574 | JGI IMG/M metagenome (GOLD analysis project Ga0187893, IMG submission 139574) | White microbial mat communities from a basaltic lava cave in the Kipuka Kanohina Cave System on the Island of Hawaii, USA - MA170107-4 metaG ...
AGAGACAGTCACCATCGATCTTGGTGAGTACGTCCGCCAAGGCGATGCTCCTACAGCCGATGAAGTGGCGAAGCGGATTTACAATGCGCTCGGATTCACCGACACGGAAGCCGAAAAGTACGCCCAGCGGGTCGGCGCGAAGAATGTAACTGAAGCCTTCTATGGATTCAGAGGCGGCGCGGGCGACGCTCAGGCAGCGATGCGATCTATTCTTGAGCGCGCGAAAGCTGATCCGGGCGGACGTGTGGCCATCCCCGGACTCGACCGTCTGGCCGTCGAGCGCACACGCGAACAGCTTTCGGAGATTCGCAAAGAGCGAGAGGGAGAACAGCGCGGATACTGGCTCGAATATCTGAAAAACCTTCCTGAGAAATCCAAAGAGCGAACCGCGCGACAGATTACCAGGTCTCGACCGCTTGATGAGGACGAGAGAAAGGCGCTCGGAGCCGAGTACAGTCTTTGGGATACCTTCAGCGGGGCTGCGACAAGATCAGTGGGTGAGCTTGTCTCAGGAGTCGGTCAGATGCTTCCTTCCGGCCCTGCGGGAATATATACGGGCGCTGGTAATCCAGCGGTCACACGCGCTGGCGACATGATGCAGCGCGAAGGACAGGCCGCCGTCAATCTGGGCAAGCGTCCTGATGTATGGGGGTCGCTCGTCGAAGGAACATCGGCTATGGCTCCTGATCTGGCCGCGTCGTTTTTTTTGCCCGAAGCGAAGCTCGCACATTTGGGTTATTGGATGGCGACTGCGGGTCTGAAGTCGCGGGGGCGCGGTGATGAGTTGCCCGATACGCTCAAAGAGATGGCCATGGCGGGGCTGATGCTCGAAGCGAATAAACCGCTCGCGCCGGTGATGAACCGGATCGGCGAAGGACTCTTCGAGCGCGGAATCAAAGGCACTACGCGGGTGATGGCTTCCGCGGCTTTGGGCTACGGGATGGCGAAGGCTGAAGGCGCGACCGATGACGAGGCTATATCTTCGGCTATTCAATTCGGCGCGCAAAACGTCTTTGGCGGCAAGCGCGCAGAAGAAGGGCCAGATCGCGTTACACCAAAAACAACACAAGAAAGGAGAGGAGCTTATGACCAGAACGCAATACCCGAAGCTCGTCGGGCCGAAGGCGAAACCGGCTCTCAGGCCGTCGAAGCCGCGCCCGTCGGCAAAGAAAAAGTAGCGAGCAGAAGCCAGGCGAAGCGTCGACGCTTCGCGTCAGAAGTCAGGCGAAGCGTCGACGCTTCGCGTCAGAAGTCAGGGGCGAGCGACGCGGCGAACGCAACCAGGAATGAGGAAAAGGACGCTCGGCGCGACCCGGAGACCGCGGCGGCGGTTGAATCTCTCCGACGGATCGAAGAGCGAATCAAACAACACGACCCGCGAGATGTCGACGGGCTGATCGCTCTGGAATTCGGAAGGCAGCGAATACTGGAAAGGCCCGGAGTGAGAGAAGCTCTGGGTCTCGGAGAAGCTCCGCCTCGTCGAGAAGTCGCCCCGTCGGCGGTCGAGGGAGTGAAGCCGTCGCGCCCCGACACGCAGGAGATGATCGCGAGCGCGAATGAAGAACGACGCGCCGCAAAGCGAGAGCCGGAACTGACCACTGCCCCGCGATATGCCTATCGCGTTCGCGATGTCGGCGAGAGAGGGTTGAAGGTTACACCCGAAAGCCATGCTCAGGCATCGATGTCGGAGAGCGATGTGCGACGAGTCGCGCCCTCGCGATCAGAAGGCGCGCAGGAAGTCGTTCGCGCCGATCTGTCGAAGCTCGACCCGAAAGATTATGAAGTGATCGAGCGCGGCGATGGTCAACAGCCTTGGGTGAAGTTCAAGCGCGACCTCGATGAATCCGCATTCGAGCGAGTGAGCGATATCACCGACGCTGACCGCGCCGCGGCTTCGAAGGCAGACCCGGAGATGGTCGAGCAGATCAAAGAGACTCCGCTGCGCGAGATCGCCGAGGAGACGGGGTTGAGTCCGAAGGAAGCGGAGAAGGGCCGTAATGACGTGATCGCCGACGGCATGCGGGAGTTCTCGCCCGAAGCGGTCGCAGTCAAACGAGCAGCGATAGAGCAAAAACCAGAGCGGGGTACGAGTGCGGAAGAAGGGGTGACGGCCATCAAAGCGAAGCTCGATGAGGCGCGGCAGAAACTTGAAGACCTTCAGAGTCGAAAGCATGCAGGCGAGCCGATCACGAGCGACCAACTCAACAAACAACTGCGCGAGATAGGCAGGCTCACAAAGCAACTCCGGGCCGCAGAGATCGCCGAGAGGAAAATAGCGAATCTCAGGCGTGCGCTTGGAGAGGAGAAGGCCGAGGAGTATCAGGCGAGCAAAGATAGATTCGATGCCGAGATGGGAGGCGGCCTGGAGATTTTGCCTGATCGCGGCGTCGTGCCGAGAATAGAAAAGCCGCGCACACTGGCCGAAGTCGTCACGCCGAAACAACTCGTCGCCATACGTTCGATTTCGAACGACAAGCGAGTCGGGCAGGACGAAGTATCGCAGCGACTCTTCGGTCGAAGGGCTGATGAGTTATCGAAGCCCGAAGCGAGCCAACTCATCGATCATCTCAAAAAGATGGAGCGACAGACGGTCAGGCCCGTACAGGAGGAGGCGAAGCAATCCTCGCCCGCCGTCGAAGGCAAATCGTCGAAAGCGATCACCGAGCGCGGAACCGAGATCGAAACCCGGTTCAAAGTCGTCGAGGCCGATGATCTTATCTCATCTCACGACACGGGGCTGAAACCGGATTCGAGATATCCGGCTGAAGTGCAGCCGCGCGACCGCACGCGGGGGTCGAGCGAAGAGCAGATCGAGCGCATGGCCCGAACGCTCCGCCCGGAACTGCTGGGCGAATCGGCCAAGGCGAGCGACGGAGCGCCCATAGTCGGCAGCGATTCAGTCGTCGAGAGCGGAAACGGACGAGTGATCGCGCTCAAACGAGTCTACGAAGGCAATACGGAGAAGGCAGCCGAGTATCGCAAATTTGTGATGGAGAATGCCGAGCAGTTCGGTCTTGACCCGGAGAGGGTCGGGCAGATGAAAAATCCGGTCCTCGTGCGCGAAAGGACTACGCCCGTTGATCGAGCGCAGTTTGCGCGCGAAGCTAATGAAACAAGCGTGGCCGAGATGTCGCCCGTCGAGCGAGCGCGCACGGACTCCGAGAAGCTCACACCGGAGATGATGGCCGAGTTTTACCCTAATGATGCGGGCGAGATACTGACAGCCGCAAATCGACCTTTCATAGCGAAGTTTCTGGAACAGGTCATAGGCCCGTCAGAGCGCGCCCGATATGTGCAGGCTGATGGCTCCGTCTCGCAGGAGGGCGTGAATCGGATCAGGAACGCGGTCTTCGCCCGCGCCTATGCCGACACCGCCGAAGGCATATCGGCTCTCGAAAAGCTCGCCGAATCTACGGATGTCAACGTGCGCAACATCGTGACGGCCATGCTTCATCAGGCCGGAAGGATGGCTTCACTCAAAGCCGCGATCCGCCAGGGCAGTCGCTACGACCTCGATATATCAGGGGATGTGGCGACGGCGATGAAGAAGCTGTCGAGTTTGAGAGAACAGGGAACGATTGTAGACGACTATCTTCGCCAGATGGGACTCTTCGGCGAAGACCTCACACCGCTGCAAAAGCAAATACTGAGCGCATTTGATAGCAACAAGCGCAGCGCGAAGCAGATCGACAGAATTCTTGACAATTATCTCCGTGGGGTAGAGACTGCCGGAGACCCAAGACAGCGATCTTTCTTCGGCAGCATCACGCCGACGAAAGAGATGGCTTTCGAATCAGCAGTGAAGGAGGCAGCCAGTGGCAAAGGAGAACAAGCAGAACTTCTCTTCGGAGGACTCAGACCGGAAGGCAAGGGAACACAAACTCGGAGTGGAGATATTCAGAAAACTAATCCGCCGGTCGAAGGAGAAAGACCGCCAGCTTCAGAAAGCGCCGGTCCCGCCTTACAAGATGTAAGCCAGCGGTCGAAAGCGGCCCGCGAGCGTTTGAAGAAACGACTAGCCGACGAGACCGACCCCGACACTGTTCGTGAGCCAGCAATAGATGAAGACACCCGCACGGGGAATAGACAGCCCACCTCGACGGAAGTAGAATCGAGCTATGCCAAAAGACCCGACGCATCTCCAGAGGCAACTGCACTGGCCGAAGACGCCTTGCGAGACTTACACAGAGTCCGCGTCACCTTCTCTCGACGAGGAGACGAGCGGCCAGAAGGAATGGGAAGGGGTCTATCTGTTCGAGGACGAACTCATCAGTCGGCGGAAGAAAGCTCTCGAACAGGAGCGGGTGAATCGGATTTTGCAGTCCGAGAATCCGATAGACCTGATTCTGGGCGAGAAGGAAATCCTCGACTCGTTGGGCTTGCGATAACCACCCCACTGAAAAGAGAAGGCCGCGTCGATCTTCGAGGGATGCTTGCGCGCTCCCACGAGGACGTGGCGCAACTTGGGCAGATGCTTAGAGACCCGCGCATTGAAACCTTTCGCGTTTTTTACACCAAAGGCGACCAGATCGTCGCCCAGGAAGCCATAAGCTCGCGCATGCCTGATTCAGCCGCTTCCTTCGTGATGGACAAATTCAACGCCCGCGTGCTGGAAAAACTCAACGAGCAACTGGAGGCGGCGACCGGCAGGCAAAAGCAGGAGATCGAGCGGCGGATCAAGGATGTGAGGCGCAAAGCGTTCGCCCGCCACACCTTCAGGATGCAGGCGAGGATGAAGCGGCTTGGAGCCGACGGGTATTATTTCGTTCACAACCATCCATCGGGACGCCCCGTGCCGGGTCGCGAGGACATCAGGCTCACCGGCATGTTTGAGAATGCTGTTGCAGGCTTCCGCGGCCACGTGGTGATCAATTCAGGAGAGTTCGGACTCATTGAGCCGGGCGGCGGCCCTGCCCGCATCGAAAAACTCGATACTCCGCCTGAGCGATTGCTAAAAGCTTCGATCCCTCACGACCTGCTCAACCTGCCAGTCGACCGACAGTCGCTTCCCATACTGGCGAAAAAGCTTCAAAACCCGACTGGCTGGGTCACTCTCGTTTACAGGGATAGCGGCGGGCGCGTGAGGGCGGTCGAGGAAGTTCCATCGGCGAAGTTCCGCCAGATCGCGGACATGACTGATTACATACGCGCAAGGAAGCGAGACTTCGGAGCGCGCGACGCTTTCGCTGTCGCGTCAGAAGGCGCGAAGGTTCAGGACGCCGGCGTTCAGTTGATGCGAAACGGATTGCTTTACGATCACGTCACGTTGGGCAAGAGCGCGTATGAGGCTGGCATCGATCCCGGAATAGATACAAAGAAGAGCAAACCTTTCAGGGTTGAAGATGCGGTCGATAATGACCTCGTAGAAAGCGCGCTTGAGTATGCGCGCGAAGGAAAAGAGGGAGCATGGAGAGCGGCGCTTCAAAACGAACTCGGACTTGGATTCGAGAGGGTGAAGCCGCGGCTTACCTCCGCCTGGCGCGAGGCCGAAAGACTTATAGGCGAGATGGGATCAGCGCGACCGGCGGGCGAGATGAAAACGCAGGAACTATTCGAGTCGAAGCCGGAGCAGCCCCGAAGCTCAAAGCTTGAAACCTTACTTACCCTGAGAAAAGCAGGACTGCTCTCCGGGCTGAAAACACACGCACGCAATATAGTAGGGACAGCTTCATACCAGGCATTCGATGAAGCCGCGCGTGTTCCTGCCGCGCTTATGGATATGGCGATAAGCGCGGTCACGAAGCGCAGGACGATAACCGGGCCGAACGCCGCCGCGGTCGCAAAGAGCGGCTATGAGGCTGCAACGAAGGGAGTCAAAGAAGCGGTCGAAATTCTGAGGAAGGGCGCGACGGCTGAAGATTTAAAAAAGATGGAGGTGCAGCAGGAATTGAACTCCGGATCGCGCGTCATCGATTTTTACGTCAATACGATGTTTCGATTGCTGGGAGCGGAGGATCGAATATTCAGAACCTACGCGCTGAGACGCGCGCTGCTCGACCGCGCTCGAAGTCAGGCGCTCACTGAATGGCGAGAGGGCAAGATAGCCAGGTCGGAAGTGAGCGTGCGGACGAAGGAGATCGTCGCAAAACCGGATGAAGACATCGCCGCCGCCGCGCTCCTCGACGCAGAGACAGCCACCTTCAATAACGAGAACGTGATTTCGACTTTCGTCCAGAGGGGGCGCGAAGGAATCAAAGAAATACACGGAGCCAAAGCGATTGAGACTGTCATCGACCTGAGCGTGCCTTTCATTCGCACGCCGACGAACATAATCGCCCGACTGCTGGAAGCGACCCCGCTAGGATTCGGCAAGAACGTGTATCAGATCGGGAAGGCTGTTGCGAAAAAGATGTTCACTGAAGCTGATCAGCGGGCCTTCGCTCAAACATTCGGACGGGCAAGCGTCGGGAGCGGGCTTATATGGCTTGGTTGGAAGATGGCCGCTGCCGGTCTTGCTACAGGCATACCAGACGACGAGCCGTTAAAGCGAGAACGAGACAAGGCTGCCGGTCGAAGCCCGATGTCGATACGACTGAGCAAAGACGGGGATTGGCATTCTGTAGCAGGATTTTCGCCGCTCGGAAACCTCATAGCGATTGGAGCGAGCCTGTACAGGGAGAATACCCGGTCACTCAAAGATGAGGCGAAGCGTCCTGAAAAGCTCGCGGCAGTATTCGGGAAAACGATACTGGACCAGCCTCTGCTCAAAGGCGCAAAAGACATCACCGACGCGCTATCGCAGCCTGGATCGGCTAAAGAGAAAACCGGAAGGGTTGTAGGGAGTTTCATGCCTACGATAGTAAGCGACGTTGCGGACATTGCCGATTCAAAAGAGCGCGAGGCAAAGGGGTTCGCGCAGCAACTTCAAAAGCGCGTCCCAGGATGGCGAAACAGCCTGCCTGAAAAGACGGATGTATTCGGACGGCCAGTAGAGCAGCGGTCTTCTTCGTTCATCGATCCGACTTTGACACAGACGGCGCGCGAACGATTCGATGAAGTTGACAGGGAGATGGTTCGAGTCGATGCCGGGATCGGCGAGTTGAAGAAAAAACCGGGGGAGAGCGACGAGGCATTTCGGGCGCGGGCGCGGGAGACCGGCCAGAAGGTTTACAATGGGCTGGCTCTGCTCTTCAAATCCTCAGATTACAAAAAAGCCGGCGATGAGGAGAAACGCGCTTTGATCATTGAGCGAATCAGCAGCATCAGAACTAAAGAAACCAAATCTGCCAACGACAAAAAGCCCAAAAAGAAAGCGGCTTCCATATTCTGAATCATCTATTCGACCGGCGCGCGTCGCTCAAGGAACTTTATCCGCTCGTCGTGATCGTCGAGGGTTTCCTTCACTGATTCCATCTGAGCCGATATTCTGCCGAAGTAAAACCGGACGCCGCCCCACGCTCCCAGAGCAGGCCCGAATAGGGCGAACAGGGCGAGTATGATTTGAAGCTCCGCACTCATTTTATCGTGAAAATAAACGATGGTATTTTTACGGCGAATTCAGGCGGCTTTCGTTCAGACGCACTAAGGCTTTAAGCATGGCCATCACAGTATCGAATTTCCGTTTCACTTCAGGCTTGAGGTCGATCAGTCCGGCGTTTTCGAGTTGATCGAGACCGGCGACTATTTCCGGGAGAAGCGCGGCAAGCTCTGCCTTGATGCCCGCATCGATCTTTCTTCCGAGATAGCTCCGGGCGCGTTCGACGAACACACTCGCGCCCGCGCGGATGCGCGCGACGGCCTCACTGATGGCCGCGGCCTTCTCCGGCGTGATGAGCTTGTCTTCTACGAGTTGTGCGACTACCTGTTGCCCGACATCGCAATAGATGATCGCCCGTTCTCCTGAGCCGATGAAGCGTTTCAACTGATCGCAGCCGGTAAGACTTGCGCACAGCATCAGAATGAGCATGGTTCGTGTGACTTTTCTTCTCATGATTTTTCCTCTGAATTAAAAATGCGCCTGATGACGCGCCCCAGACTCTTTCGCCAGTAGAACACCGCTCCGCCCGCGACGACTACGCCGATGAGAAGAGCGATCCAGTGATCACTGGCCACGAGACCCAGCCCGGAGAGCCACCCCAGAATGCGTTTGTAACCGCCGAAGAGTTTTTTTCCGACTGCGGCCATCGTCGATTTGGCGGGCGCGGCGAGCGCCGATGCGACCGCCGGGGCTGGCGTGTCAGAATTCTGCCCGTCGTTTGTCGCAATACTGTCAGGATTCTGCTCGTCGGCGTCTACCGCGACCTCCGAAGAGCTATCGATTTCGGTTTCCACAGCGACCTCCGCAGGCTGCATCTCATCAAGCAGCGCGCGGAAAACTTCGGCGCGCTCAAGCACATCGAGAGAGTAATCGCCGCCGGTCGTGCCGCGATCTATCGGATTGCCCTGGCTGATATGGTAGGACGCCCAGTCGCCGCAGTTGTAGGCGGCGATGGCTACGCGGTCGAGCAGTCGTCCGTCGAGGCGTGGCATGCGAAACGTGCGCTCGACGCCCCTCGACGATCGGACAGTGATTTTTTTTCCTTCGCGCTCGATGATTCTCCTGCGCTTCTCGGCAAGCATCTCTGTTCCTCTGAGAATCGATTTTCGCGCATCCTTCCACGCCCCCGAAGCGCACCATACGGGGTCGCTGCGACGGTCGACCTGCATCAACCCGAAGCCGTTTCCGTTATCGCCGGGGACGCGGAGATATTTAGGGTCGAGGTTCGTTTCGCGGCTGCCTACACCGAGAAGCACTTCGATAGGCCAGTCGAACGACTCGGCAGCTTCCTCAAAATGGGGAAGCCATCCTAGCTGGCGAGCGCGTATGAGTTGAGTTCTGAGTTGAGATTTTGTCGCCTTCAAGGGTGTCTGGCCGGGAGGCTTGTAAGCAGAGACACGGCCAGTATTGCACGCTCGACGGTCGAAGGGAATAGTTTTGGACTCGAACTGGACTCGATAAATTTAAGATCGTGATAAATGCTGAATTCGATACTGTTAATTACAATAGCAAGAGTCTCAAGTCAACTGGCGCAATTTCCGAAAGGCGTGCCTGTTCGCCCGTCAGTCGGGAGTCACTACGGCGATGCTTACGGGCAAGGGCGAGCCTACGCTTTTTCCCGCGCAGGTGACGAAGTATCTTGAGGCTCTCAGTGAGTTCGATTTTCCTTTCATAGAACTTCAGACAAACGGCATTCACATACATGAAAAATGGGAGCAGTACGACGAGCATCTCTCCCGTTGGTATGAACTGGGGCTGACGACGGTGATAATTTCAATCGTCCACTGGGAAGCGGAGCCTAATCGCGAAATCTATCTCCCTCACCGCGAGTGTTACATCGATCTTTCACGCTTGATTCATCGCCTGCACGACAAAGGTTTTTCCGTAAGACTCGGCTGCATCGCCTTAAACGGCTACATCGATAGCGGCGCGAAACTCGAAGAGATGATCCGCTTTGCGCGCGAGAACGGGGTGGAGCAGTTGACGATTCGCCCGGTCAACGCGCCGCAGGACACGAGAGACACGGAGGTCTTCAACTGGACGAAAGAGCATTTCCTGACGAGCTATCAATTCGAGAGCATGAAGAATTATCTCAAACTCAACGGCACGGAGTTGATGCGACTCGTCCACGATGCGATTGTTTACGACGTGCGCGGACAGAATGTGTGTTTGACCAACTGTCTGACGCTCGACCCCGATGGCAAAGATATTCGCCAGTTGATATTTTTTCCCGACGGACATCTCCGCTACGACTGGCAATACGAAGGCGCGATTTTGTTATAAAGATATGGGGAAAAGATTGATACGGATTCGGCTGTATCTTCAAACGCTTCTGCGATGGCGTTAATCTCGTTCGATGATAGTCACCGTGCGATCATGATAATCAATTGTGAGGCAGCAGTTCTTCATCATCTGGCCTCCCAGAATGGCTTCGGTGATATCAGAGCTTACAGCGACCGGCACTTTTATTAGCCGACCGAACCAATCGATCTTCATCGAGTAAGCAGGAGCGGAGAATACCTGCCATGTTGCAGTGTAGAATTCTTCGAAGCCTTCGAACTGAAGCGCCAGCCCGACGGCTAAAGAGTCTGGGAGAATCAGGCTCCCGGCGAATCCGGTATCGACAAGGATTTCGATTACGCCCGCGCCGAGGTCGAGCGAGATCACAGGCTCATCGGTTGCGTTGAAGTAGCCGTCAATCTGCATCAGCGTCGGGGAGTCATCCATCGGTGGGTGTAGAGCGCGCCGACGCGCAGAAAATAGAAAGGCCCTTTGTGACCGGCAGCCCGCGCCTGTTCAGCGGCTTCGACTTCGGTTTCCCCCAAATAATAACTTTCGGTTTCAGGCTCGATGGCAACTATTTTTCCCGTATGCTCAGGTTCGAGTTCAGCCGCCAGTCGGCTTCGATAAATCTCCTTCGCGCGTGCGATGAATCGCTCGATCTCTTCGGGCGGAGACTTTGGATTTACTTGCGTCATCAGATTTTATATATCACGCGCTCAGGGGTTGAGCAACAATTGGTGTCGCGCAACTCCGCTACGACTGGCAATACGAAGGCGCGATTTTGTTGTAACACAACGGGGATGAACAGTTTTTTTTGCTATTCATCCCCGTTTGAAGTTTCAGCGCGCGCTGGCTTGCTTCAGATAATCCTGAGCTTCGCGCAACTCCGCGAGATTGCTGTCGGCCTTCTGCCATTGGCCGACGAACCGGGAATAAAATTCTGCCGCTCGCTTCGCGTCTCCCTCTGCGGCTGCGGCTCGCGCCGAACCGATGAGCGAGCGTGCGCGATTGGGCTGACGTAGCATCGCCGTAGCGAAAGCTTCGGCGGCTTCTTTGGGGCGACTGGCGCGCAGGAGTATTTCGCCAAAGAGTTCGTGCGAAGGCTTGATGAGCGTAGGCGGCCCGGAGGGAGGCGCCATTTCGTTTTCGAGCGCAGTCGCGCGCTTCATCATCTCGATGGCCGCTTCGTGATTGCCTTTCATCGAAGCCGCGACAGCCGCGATTTCAAGCCCGCGAATCTCAATCGGCTTTGCGCGGTAAGCATCCTTTTCGCTATCACGCATCGCCTGAAACGCGGCGACGCTCTTCTGGCTTTCTTCCGACCCCGATTTTGCCGCAGCAAATCCGCGAACGAATAAGGGAAGCGTCCGACCTGCATTCGACTGGCGAGCCGTGTTCGAATTGTGCGCCGAGTGATCCATCCCCGACGAACTACTCGATGATGCCGCGGTCGAATCGAAGAGCTTTGCCGCGAGTTCCCACCTCTCGGTCTCGACGATGAAAGTCGCCGCCATATTCGCGTAGTTGTTCGCGTAATAATTCGGGCGCATCTTGTTGTCGTCCGTAGATTCGGTCATTACTTTTTTCATCAGCGCGAGCAACTCTTCGGCTTTCTGGTAGCGGCCCTGTTGCAGGTAGACGTAAAGCAGCCAGTGGAGGCTGTGATAATCGCGATTGATGAGCGGCAGATTTTTCCGCTTCACCCATTCGTCTGAAGTCTGCCATGCGGATTCGTTCGACGTGGCGGCTTCCGGCCACATTCCGAGTTGAAGGAAAATGTGCGAAGGCATGTGCCGTGCGTGATGAGCCGCAGGAGCTATTTCCGCGTAGCGGAAAGCCGCCGGCAGCGCGAGTATAGCATGCTCAGGATCGTCGAATGCGTGAATGATGTAGTGAGCCGCGCCGGGATGATTGGGATTCTTTTTGTAAACTTCCAAAGCAATCGCGCCCGATTTGGCCTGATTGCGAAATCCTCGGTCTTCAGGGCGGACGACGCCGAGAAGCGAGAGCGAATAAAACGAAGCCGCTTCCAGATCATTCGGGTGCGCGCGATAAATTTTTTCCATCGCCGCAGAGTAAGCCGCGTCGCGCTTGCGTTTGTCGCCTTCACCGTAGAGCGTCTTTACTGCTTCGATGAACGCTCTCTCTTTTTCAGTGACGCGAGAAGTGTCTTTGATTTGTTCGAGAACCTTTCTCGCCGCTGCCGCATCCTGCTCGCTCCAGAGCGGATGATTGTGAGCCATCGCTTCGCCCCAGTATCCCATCAGGCAAGAGGGATCGGCTTTCGTCACTTCGCGAAAAGCGTCGAGGGCTTCCTCGTACCAGAAGGAATGAAGCGCAGCCAGCCCTCGGAGAAAATGCTCGCGGGCTTTTTCGGAGCCGGTGATTTGAAATTCCACTTTGCCAAGTTGCGACTGTTGCGCGTGACTCTGATAAGCAAGACCGATTATCAAGACTGCGATCAGAGCGAGACGAGTCGAAGATTTAAGAAGCATCCGCTTACCTCCGGAGATGGATTATTCGAGCCGGAAAATTCTATCCCCGCGCCTCTTGCATAACAAGCTTCGCGGCGAGAGCAGGATTTATTTATTGTAAAAAGTTGTCGCTTGCATCGAGCGAGTCGACCGATTGACCGACTTTCAGATGTGAATGATGCCGCGGCGGGCCGCTACGATGACCGCTTCGGTGCGATCTCTCACGCCGAGTTTTTCGTGCGCACAATGGCATACCTTCGTCTATAACTTTCGATAGAGGCATTCTGCGCGCGACAGGAAGGTTTCGCTTCGCCGATGCAAATATCTTGTGATAGCATAAGCGGACAAAAGGGCAGTTAGAATTTATTGCGGAGGGAAAACGATGAAAGAGATCAACCGCTTTATTACGAATATAGTCACTATGCTTTTTTTCATATCCCTGCTTTCGATAGCAGCGGCAGCCAACACTCCGGCAGATGAGAAAGAAAAACCTGCGCCCTCATCTGAAAAGACGACGGATCGCGCAGCAGATAAAGGTCAGGCCGAGCCGGTCAACATTTCCTACCTCGCCTTCAACGATGCGATGAAGGTTGCGCGCGCGCCGGAGAGCGAGCCTGTTCCTGCTGCGCCTGCTCCTGCCCCTCTGCCCCCGCAGGGCAGCACCGCGCCGATGAGTGTGGGCGAAAAATTTTCCTACTTCGCCAACTCCGCCTTTCGTCCGCCCGGCCCTTATGCGTCGGCCCTGTTCAACGGACTCTTCAAGGAAGCCCTCGATAACAACGAAGGCAAGAAAGACACGTTCGGAGATTATCTGGCCGATTCGATGACTCGCGCGGCGCGAAGCTTTGCATCGAGCGCCACGTCGAAATTCCTTGAGCGATTCGCGCTGGCGTCTCTCTTCCGTCAGGACCCGCGCTACCATAAATCATACAAAGACGGAACGGGGGCGAGACTCGGCTACGCGGTGAGCCGCATCTTTGTCACTCGCGGTGACCGCGGCGGCTCTCAATTCAATGCGTCTTACCTTTTGGGCGGAGCGATGACGGCAGCCATATCGAACGTGTGGGTGAGAGATGAGCATCGCAACACGAAAGATTCTTTCACCCGCTGGGGCAATCACATAGCCTTCACCGCGCTGTCACACATCCTGAAAGAATTCCTGAGCGGACAGTAAATGGGTGATAGGTCATAGGGGATGGGTGATAGGTGAAGAAGTGATTTTCTCAACCCATCCCCCATTTGAGCAGCGCGCGCGAACGCAGGTCGCGCTCAAGGGCGTGACGAATTATCTGATAATTGATATCGCCAAGTTGAGAGAGATGCGCGGCGTTTATTTTTCCGCGGGCGAAATCCGTCGGGTGCGCGCGGAATATCTGATTGATCACGCTTCGCATAGCTCGACTCACTTCGGTTCCGCGACCTTCGCTGCACGCGCGACATCGCGGCGCGCCTTCCACCGTGAGAAAAGCTGAATCATCCGGCGCGATTTTTTCTCCGCACGTTGAGCAGTGAAACGTATCGGGGAAATAACCTGCAAGGCGCAGCGTCCACGTTTCGAAATAGCGAAGCAGCAGCGCGAGGTCATGTTTCTGCTCGATGCCTTCCAGAACAGCGGCGACCAGTCGATAGAGCTTTTCGTTGGGTTCGTTATCTGGAAGAAACTCCATCAGGATTTCGGCCATGTAGGAAAATGCGCTGGCCGTCTCGACATCGCGCGAGGCGCTTGCGAAGTGCGAGCGAAGAATCTCGCAGTTGGAAATCGAGACAAGCTCGCGGCCTTCCTTTTGAAAATAAGTGAACGAGACTTCCGTAAAAGGCTCAAGCGAAGAGCCGAAGCGCGAACGAATCTTTCTCGCCCCGTGGGCGACGCCCCTGACCTTGCCGTGATCTTTCGTAAGAAAGACGCATATCTTGTCGGCCTCGGCCAGAGAGTAAGTCCTCAATGCGAATGCTTCAGTCGTATGCAGCGGCATCAGGCGGGATTATAGCAGACCTGAAAGCGCATCCGTCGCTCTCAGCCGGATTGAAACACGCTCAGATCGTCGGGACGATGAAGGATTGGCTCATGTTTCCTCAGACTGCGGAGAATGCGAAGCGTTCTGGCCGCGTCAGCGGCCCCATGATTTTAGCCGTGTCTTTCAAGGCACGGAACCCCGACAGCAACACGTCTCAGCGTCGCGC
>Ga0187893_10009940_pt1 | contig 14415 bp, 13 predicted proteins | sample MA1701074metaG_FD_139574 | JGI IMG/M metagenome (GOLD analysis project Ga0187893, IMG submission 139574) | White microbial mat communities from a basaltic lava cave in the Kipuka Kanohina Cave System on the Island of Hawaii, USA - MA170107-4 metaG ...
CCACCCTGGTCGGCCATCTCCCGATCCGCTCGCGCGGCACCATCGGGGGCAGCCTCGCCCATGCCGATCCCGCGGCGGAGTACCCGACCACGCTCACCGCGCTCGGCGGAGAGGTGGTCGTCCGCAGTCCGCGGGGCGAGCGCACGCTCGCGGCCGGCGCGCTGTTCCAGGGCTATCTCACGACCACGCTGGCGGCGGACGAGATGCTCGTCGAGGTCCGGCTGCCCGCGATGCCGGACGGCGCCGGCTTCGCCTTCGAGGAGTTCAGCCGGCGCCATGGCGACTTCGCCATCGTCGGGATCGCCGCCATCGTCGTCGGGACGGCGGGAGGCCGCTGCGCCTCCGCCCGGCTCGTGACGGCGGGGGCCGGACCGGTGCCCGTCCGCCTGCGCGCCGCCGAGGAGATCCTGGAGCGCGAGGGGCTCTCGGACGCGGCCGTCGAGGCCGCCGCCCGCCGCGCCGCCGAGCTGGTGGACCCCCCGGCCGACATCCACGCCTCCGCCGACTACCGCCGCAACCTGACCCGCGTCCTGACCGCCCGCGCCCTCCGCCGCGCCATCACCCACCTCAACCTCCGAAATACCCTCTCCCCCGCCGCGGGGGAGAGGGCAGGGTGAGGGGGGACTCCAAATGTCCGACACCCTCCCCATCCACCTCACCATCAACGGCCACCCACGCGAGGGCTACTGCGAGCCCCGCAAGCTCCTGGTCGATTTCCTGCGAGAGGACCTGGGCCTGACCGGCACCCACGTCGGCTGCGAGCACGGGATCTGCGGCGCGTGCACCGTGCTCGTCAACGGCGAGGCGGCCCGCTCCTGCCTGATGCTCGCGGTCCAGGCTGACGGCGCCGAGCTGATGACGGTCGAGGGATTGGCGACGGCCGGCCGGCTCCATCCGCTGCAGGAGGCGTTCCGTGAGCACCACGCGCTTCAATGCGGGTTCTGCACGCCGGGCATGCTGCTGACCGCGCTCGACCTCCTCCAGACGAATCCCCGGCCCACCGAGGATGAGATCCGCCACGGCCTCTCCGCCGTCCTCTGCCGCTGCACGGGCTATCAGGGCATCGTGGCCGCTGTCGCGGCCGCCGCTCGCGCGCTCGACCGCCCGCGCTGACCCGCGCGCTATTGATCGGTGGCCTCGGCGCGGCCGAGCAGGGCCTCGTACCCCTCCCACGTGTTGCGGCCCGCGTCAGGCTCAGATCGATGGCTTCGATCTCCACGCCAACGTCTGGGTCCCCCTCAACGATCGCGCCCGCCTGGGGACACGGGGCGATCAGCCGCGCCGCTACGGGTGGGCGAGGGTACGGAGCATCGAGCGCGATACTGCCGCGAGCACCGGCGCGCGCGCGGTCAAGGCGGGCCCCGGCCCGTGAGACATGGGAGGCACTCATCCCCCGGCCGCAAGCGAGGGCCCGGAGTGCGAGGGCGTGCCACGTAGACCCAAAGTATTCCTATTCTGTGTAATAAAGACTACAAGTCTGCGACTAAAATGCTGTTGACATCATGGAATGACCGACGTACTGTACGTCACAGTCTTTGTATTTACAGACATATGTATGGAAGGAGAACAGATGCAGCTCACATTTCCCGCCATGCGAGGCCAGATGGGCAAGCGAGAGTACTTTGTCGCGATGGTCAAACTGAGCCTGGTGCCGAAGCTGTTCAACTTTCGGGACTGGGCCGAGATGCCGCCTGAGCAGCGGGCACAACGTGTGATCCAGAAGAACCGAATCCCCGAGATCACCCGCTACATTCTGGACAACGAGGACGGCTACCTGTTCTCCTCGTTGACTGCGTCCTTCAACTGCGAGCCGGCCTTCACGCCGTTCCCTGAACAGCGCGAGATCGGCCTCATCGAGATGCCCTTCGAGGCCGACCTGGTAATCAATGATGGCCAGCATCGACGCGCGGCTATCGAAGAGGCCCTCAAGGAGAACCCGAGTCTCGGCGATGAGACGATTTCCGTCGTGCTGTTCCCCTGGGAAGACCTCGACCGCACCCAGCAGATGTTCTCCGACCTAAACCGGACCGCTCGGACGACGTCGAAGTCGCTCAACATTCTGTACAACCACCGCGACCTGATGAGTCAGGTAACGCTCGCCGTCATCGAGCGCATCGATGAGTTCAAGGGCATGGTGGACAAGGACCGGATCTCATTGCCGCTGCGCTCGCCGAAGCTGTTCACGCTCGGAGCAATCTACGACGCGACGAACGCCCTCCTCCTGGCTGTCTCCGATGTGGATTTCGACGAGAAGACCAGTCAGGCAATTGAGTTCTGGGAGGCCGTTGCTGCGAACCTCTCGGAGTGGCGGAAGGTGAAGGTGGGCGACCTCAAGCCTCTCGAGCTGCGGCAAGAGTACATTCACAGCCATGCCGTCGTACTATGGGGGATTGGGGCGATGGGGCAAACGCTCCTGTCGACGCATCCGGAGAACTGGAAGGGCAGACTCCACGCCCTGCGCGAGGTCGACTGGCGCCGAACTAATAGGGAGTGGCAGGGCGTCGCGATGTCGGGAACCGACGTGGTCAATCGCCGGCAGAACCGCATGGACACAGGGTCTTTCCTCAAGATCAAGCTTGGTCTCAAGCTGACGCCGGCGGAGGAGCGTTCCCTGAAGGGCGCAACCGACACGCCATCGATCATGGCTGATCTGAAGAAGCTCGTCGGACAAGTGGCGTACGCCGCCGAGCCAGGGAGCGGAGCATGACTGACATCAACCGGGGCGATTGCATTGCGAAGTTCGAGAAGAACTCTCGGGAAGAAGTATGGGTCAGCATCGACGATTTCCGAGGTCGTAGAATCATCAACATTCGCGTGCATTACCGGTCCGATACCGGCGACTGGCTGCCGGGCAAACAGGGGCTCGCCGTTGGCGTGGATAGATATCGTGATCTCGCGGAGGCGGTGCTGAAGCTGGGGGAGAAGCTTCAAGCTGATGGTTTGCTGATCGGGGCGAAAGAGAGGGGGGAGTGATGCACGTTTTCTGGGACAACTCGAACACTGTGTCAGGCCGCTGGGGCCTGCTCGGTGAACTTGATGTCGCGCCGCTGTGCCATCGGCTCCTGGGGGGGCCGGTGTCCGAGTCCGGGAGGTTGCGTCACGTTCTGACGGGGCCGCAGGGCCCCGCCGCGGAAGGGGCGCCCGCCGCCCTCGTCGCCAGAGGGCGTTCATGTTGACTATCCTTCCGATGACCGACCCACCCGGCCGGCTTCGGGCGTTCGCCTATGTCAACGCCGACAAGGCGCCGATGTACCGCGCCGTCATGCGCGTGTTCGTCGATGCCAAGGCCCGCTTCACGCTCCACCTGAGGCCGCACGAGGTGGCGGCGGCCCTCGCCTCCGCGGAGCTGCCCGAGCTGGTCGATCTGGCCAGCGTCGAATCCGCGCTCGTGTCGCTGCGCGAGTGGGGCAACCTCGAGGCGCATCCCGACACCGCCGACGTGGCGACGGTCGAGGAGTTCTACCGGCCCCGGTACCTCTTCCAGCTCTCGCCGGAGGGGGAGGCCGCCGAGCGAGCGCTGACCGCCTACGAGACGGCGCTCGCGCAGCGGGGCGAGCTGCAGAGCGCCGCGCTGAGCGATATCCGTAGCCTGCTCGGCGAGCTGGCGGCGCTTGCGGAGACGCCGGCGCCGGACGAGGCCAAGGTGCACCGCACGCTCCGCGCCCTGCGCGAGCGGTTCGACGAGCTGACCTCCCGGGCGCAGGCGTTCATGAGCAGCCTGCATCGCACCATCGACCTCCAGGGCGTCGACGTCCCTACGTTCCTCGCCTACAAGGAGACGCTCATCGGCTATCTCGAGCGTTTCATCGGCGAGCTGGTGATCGCCACCGCCGACATCGGCGCGACCGTCCGGCAGATCGAGGCACGAGGGATCGACGGCTTGCTCCGCATGGCCGCCGGGCGCGACCTGGCTGACGCGCTGGAACCGACGCCGGCCGAGCGTGCCGCCGCGTACTCGAGCTGGCAGGCGCGGTGGGCCGGGCTTCGCTCCTGGTTCATCGGACGGCTGGAGGCCCCGCCGCAGGCCGAGGTGCTGCGCGCCCGGGCGCGAGCGTCAATCCCGGCGCTGCTCCTCGCAGTGGCTGGCATCCACGACCGGCGGGTCACGCGCAGCGACCGCAGCACCGACCTGCGAACGCTGGCGCGCTGGTTCGCGGAGGCCGACAGCGACGCGTCCGCCCATCGCCTCTGGCGGGCCGCCTTCGCGCTGGCGCCGGCGCGGCATCTGGTGATCGACGCGGGGACACTCGAGCAGCGGGAGGCGCGGCCGGTGCCGGCGGCCACGAGCTGGCTTGAGGCGCCGCCGCTGCGCATCTCGCCGCGCCTGCGGGCCTCCGGCCGCCACGTCCGCCGGGGACGGCCGAACGACGTCATCGACCGGTCCGGCGAGAAGGCGCTGCTGGCCGAGGCCGCGGCTGCGGAGGCGCAGCAGATCATCGCGGCGAGGAGGCGGCTGGCGACCGGCGCCCGCGCGCGACTGTCCGATCTCGGCACACTCGATCCGGCCGAGTTCGCCCTGTTCCTCGACCTCCTCGGCGATGCGCTGTCGGTCAAGGTTGGCGTCGAGGAAACCGTGGAGGTGATCTCGAGCGATGGAACGCTGCACGTCACGCTGGAGCCGACCCATGACGGTCGGAAGGCAACGATCGTCGCGGCCACGGGACGGTTCTCCGGCCCCGACCACTACGTGACGATTCATGATCTCGTCGGCCCGGGCCACGGAGCCATGGAGCCGGGTGGCTCGGCCGCCGAGCGCGACACCGAGCCCGCACCCGCCCGTTGATCACCCCTGGTGCGCGACTCGAGGAAGCCATTGTCGCCGAGCGCCGGCAGGCGCTGGGCGCGCTTCTGCAGGATCCGCTCATGAGCGCGGGAGGCGCGCTGGCCGCCGAGTTCGCGCTGGTTCGCCGGCACGCGCTCTGGCTGCGGGACTGGCTCGCGCGGAACTCCGGGTGGAGCCTCCAGATCGACAGTGAGACCGCGCGGCTGCGCAAGACGCCGGCCGACCTTGCCGACGCCACGCGCCCGGCGCGGGAGCCGGCGAGCGAGGTGCCCTTCTCGCGCCGGCGCTACGTGCTGCTCTGCCTGGCGCTGGCCGCGCTGGAGCGGGCCGATCGGCAGACGACGCTCGGCCGGTTAGCGGAGGCGATCGTCGGCTTCGCGGCGGCCGACCCGGCGCTCGCCGCCGCCGGGATGACGTTCACGTTGATCGGTCAGGATCAGCGGCGGGATCTCGTCCACGTGATGCGCTTCCTCCTCGGGCTTCACGTGCTCGCCCGCGTGCACGGCGACGAGCAGCAGTACCTGGTCGCGCGCGGCGACGTGCTCTACAACGTCAACCGGCCGGCGCTGGCGGCGATGCTCAACGTCAAGCGTGGTCCGTCGACGATCGACGAGGCCGCGCTCGACGAGCGCCTGGCGGCCCTCGTGGACGAGCCGATCCTCGACACCGACGAGAGCCGCAACCGCCGCCTCCGCTCGCAGCTCACGCGCAAGCTGCTCGACGATCCGATCGTCTACTACGAGGAGCTGACGGAGGGCGAGCGCGCGTACCTGGGCAGCCAGCGCACGTTCGTCCTCGCCCAGATCGAGGAGGCGACCGGGTTGATCCCGGAGGTGCGGCGCGAAGGGATCGCCATGGTGGACGAGACGGGAGAACTCACGGACCTGGGGCTGCCGGAGGAAGGGACGGAGGGGCACCTCACGCTCCTCCTCGCCGAGCACCTGGCGGAGTGCGCGCGGCGCGACGGCCCCGTCGCCGTCGGCCCCGCCGCGCTGCGCCGCCACGTCGCCGACCTGGTGGCGCGGCATCGCACGCACTGGCGCAAGGACGTGGTCGAGCCCGGGGCGGAGCTGGGCCTGACCGAGCGGACGGTCGTCCGGCTCGAGGCGCTCCGCCTGGTGAGGCGAACGGAGGACGGCGTGATTCCGCTGCCGGCGCTCGGCCGCTACGCGCTCGGTCCCGGCGGCGACGTCGATGCCCAGGACGCCGTGGTCACCGGCGATCTGTGGGAGCGGTCCGAATGACCGGCACCCCGGCGTCGGGCAACGGCCGGTCGAGGCCCCAGTTGCCCGTGGCCGACTCCGGACGGTGGCAACCCATCCGGGGCGGGCTGCTCAACATCTACCGGTACGACTACGAGGAGTTCCGCTACGAGCAGGGGCGTCTGCTGCTGCGCGGCGACAACGGCACGGGGAAGTCGCGCGTGCTGGCCCTGCAACTGCCGTTCCTCCTCGACGGCGAGACCGCGTCCCACCGCCTGGAACCCGATCGCGATCCGGCGAAGCGGATCGAGTGGAACCTCCTGCTCGGCAAATATCAAGATAGGCTCGGCTACACGTGGCTGGAACTCGGCCGTCGCGACGACGAGGGCGCCCGGCACTATCTCACGTTGGGTGCCGGCCTCCGGGCCGTCGAGGGGCGCGGGCTCGTGGGCCGGTGGTTCTTCATCACCAGCCAGCGCGTCGGCGAGACACTCTTTCTCCAGAGCGCGGCCGGCCCGGCGCTGACGCGGGAACGCCTGGCCGAGGCGATCGGGGATCGCGGCGAGATCTTCACCACCGCCGCGGCCTACCGGAGCGCCGTCGATCAGGCGCTGTTCAAGCTGGGTGAGCACCGCTACGGCGCGCTCGTGGACCTCCTCATCCAGCTGCGCCAGCCGCAGCTCTCGCGCCAGCTCGACGAGCGGCGGCTGTCGGCCGCGCTCGGTGAGGCGTTGCCCCCGGTCGCCCCCGCGGTCGTCGCCGACGTCGCCGAGTCCTTCCGGAGCCTCGAGGCCGATCGGGCCGCCCTCGAGGCGTTCCAGGCCGCGAGCCGCGCCGTCGAGCAGTTCCTCGAGGGCTATCGGCGGTACACCCGGGTCGCAGCCCGGCGCCGATCGGACGCCGTGCGCAGCACGCATGCGGCCTACGAGGCCACGATGCGCCGGCTCCGCTCGGCGGGAGCCGAGCAGGAGGAGGCGGCGCGGGCGCTGACGGACATCGCGGCGCGGATCGAGGGGCTCACCCTGGAGGAACGGGGCGCGGCCGCGACCGTCGAGACGCTGCTCGCCAGCCCGCAGATGCGTGACGCCGAAGCGCTCGGCCGCGCCCGACGCGATGCGGCCGACCGCGCGACCGATGCGAGAGCCGCCGAGACGGCGCTGGCGCGGGCCCGCGAGACCCTGTCCCGCCTGGCGCGCGTGCGGGACGAGGCGGCGGCGGCTGCGGCCACCTCCCGGACGGAGCTGACGGTCGTGGCCACGACGGCCGACGCGCGAGCCACCGGCGCCGGCCTCGCGGCCGGACACCGCGCCGCCGTCGGCACGCTCGGTCTTCCCGACGGCATGCCGGATCAGGCGCTGGTGAATGACGCCCGCCGGCGCGTCGAGCAGTCGGCGACCGAGCGGCTGCGGGCCGTGGAGCACGTGCGGCAGCTCGTCACGGCGGTGGGCGGCGCGACCACCGAGCTGTCGATCGTGAAGCGGTCCTACACCGATCTCACAGCTCAGCTCGACGAGGCCATCGGCACCGAGCGCGAGGCGCACGAGACTCTGGCCGGCCGGCAGGAGGAGCTGGCCCGTGGCTATCGAGCGTGGACCGCTTCACTGACCGAGCTTGCGGCCGAGGATCCCGACAGCGTCGCCGATGCGCTGGCCGAGTGGTGCCGCACGGCCGGCGGTCCCAGCCCGGTCGCGCTGGCGGTACGCCAGGCGCTGGACGCGGCCACGACGCGGCTGGCCCGCCGGCGGGTCGAGACCGAGCAGCGCCGCGCCGAGGCGAGCGAGAACCTCGACCGGCTGCGCACGGAACAGCGGCGACTCGCCGAGGGCCAGCACCTGCCGCCGCCGGCGCCACACACGCGCGACGAGTCCGCGCGCGCGGGGCGCGCCGGCGCGCCCCTCTGGCTGCTGTGCGACTTCCAGCCGGCGGTCGACGATCCGGCGCGAGCGCGGCTGGAGGCCGCGCTGGAGGCGTCCGGTCTTCTCGATGCCTGGGTGACACCTGACGGCGCGCTCTTGCCGTCGAGCGTCCACGACACCGTCGTCGTCCCCGGAACGAGCCCCGAGCCCGACATCGACGCCCACCTCGGTAAGTGGCTCGTCGCCGCGGTCGACCGCGACGACCCGCGCACGGCCGGGATGAGCGACGCCGTGGTCGCCGCGGTCTTGCGGCACGTCGGCGCCCGTGCCGGTGCGGGTCACGTCTGGGTCGACCTCGACGGCCGGTGGCAGATCGGGCCGCTGCACGGTGCCTGGGACAAGCCGGCGGCCGCGCACATCGGGCAGAGCGCGCGCGAGGGCGCGCGGCGCCGGCGTCTGGCCGAGCTGGCGACGGAGATCGGCAGCGCGCAGGAAGCACTGGCCCTGGTCGACGCCGATGCCGAGACCGTGGCCCGCCGCGAAGAGGCGGCGCGACGAGAGGCGGCGGCGGCTCCGGAGGACGAGCCGGTCCGGACCGCCCTCGCGCAGACCGTGACGGCGGCGCGGACGGTGGCGGCCGTTCGGGCAAGGGTCGTCGAGGCCGAAGCCCGCGTCGCCGAGCGACGGCGCACACTGGAGGCGGCCGTCAAGGCGCGCGACGAGACGGCCGCCGACCTGGGGATCGCCGCCTGGGTCGAGGATCTGCGCGGACTGGAGACGGCGATCGGCGACTATCGGCTTGCCGTCGCCGAGTTGTGGCCGTCGATCCGCAATCACGTCACGACGTGCGCGCAGGCGACGGGCGCCGCCGAGAGCGTCGCCGAGGCGGCGAAGGCGGAAGCCGACCAGGCAGGGTTGCTCCGCGAGGCCCACGCGAAGGCGCGCGAGGCGGAGGCGGAGCGCGATACGCTGCAGCAATCCGTCGGTGCGGCCGCCGAGGAGATCCTGCGGCGGCTTGCCGATGTCCGTCGCGCGCACGTCGCGACCCAGCGCGCGCTGGAGGAGGCCAGGCAACAGCGCGAGGACACCCGGGTCCGAGAGGCGGTCGCTCAGGAAAAGGTCGATACTGCCCACCGGCAGCTCGAGGCGGACACCGGGCACCGCGATGCGGCCGTGGCCGCGCTCAAGACGTTCGCCGCGGCCAGGCTCCTCGATGTGGCGCAACCCGGGGTCGGTACGGACGATGCGCCCGGCTGGTCGATCACTCGCGCGGTGGAGGTGGCCAGGAGCCTCGACGCCGCGCTCGCCGACGTCGACGGCGGCGACGCGGCCTGGCAGCGCGTCCAGAAGGACGTCCATGCCAGCGTCCAGCGACTGACCGAGGCGCTGCTCCCGTACGGGTACCAACCCGCCATGACCGTCGACGATGGGCTCTTCGTCGTCACGGTCCCGTTCCGTGGGCGAGAGTGCACGATGAACGAGCTGCGCGACGCGCTCCGCGAAGAGGTGACGACGCGCCAGTTGCTCCTCGACGCACGCGAGCGCGAGATTCTCGAGAATCACCTGATCGGCGAGGTCTCCGCGCACCTGCACGATCGGCTCCGCGCCGCCGAGGCGCTCGTGCGCGAGATGAACGAGGAGCTCCGCACCCGGCGCACGAGCACCGGGATGACGCTCCGGTTCGTCTGGGAACCGCTGGACGACGGGCCGCCCGGCCTGCTCGAGGCCCGCACACGCTTGCTGCGCACGGGGGCGACGTGGTCGCCCGCAGAGCGGCAGGCGCTCGGCGCCTTCCTGCAGGAGCGGGTCCGTGCGGTCCGGACCGCGAACGATACCGGGACCTGGCAAGAGCACATGGCCGTCGCGTTCGACTATCGGACCTGGCACCAGTTCTGCGTGGAGCGCCAGCAAGACGGCGTGTGGCGGCGCCTCACCCGGCGCACGCACGGCACCGGCTCCGGCGGCGAGAAGGCCATCGCGCTGACCATTCCCCAGTTCGCCGCCGCCGCCGCGCACTACCGGACCGCCGATCCGCTCGCCCCGCGCCTCATCCTGCTCGACGAGGCGTTCGTCGGGATCGACAAGTCGATGCGCGCGCAGTGCATGGGGCTGCTCTGCGCGTTCGATCTGGACTTCGTGATGACCAGCGAGCAGGAGTGGGGCTGCTACGCGACGCTGCCCGGTGTCGCGATCTACCAGCTCTCCACGCGCCCCGGCATCGACGCCGTCGGAGTCACCCGCTGGGTCTGGAACGGTCGCGAGCGCGCCCTCGACGCCTCCGCCGTCCCCGGTGCCCGGGCGCCCGTTCTTGCGGCCGACGACGACGGCGGGCTCGCCTTGTGATCGGCGATGGCGTCCGCCTGCGACAGGTGCTGGGAGCCCCGGAGCTGGCCTGGCTCGTCCAGCGCGTTCGACGGCGCCTCTCGCAGGCGCCGGGGGGTGGCTCGGTGACGCTGCCGCACGCCACGCCGGCGCAGCGGGACGCCGTCGAGCGGCTCCTGGGCCGGCGGGCGGCACGGGGTGACTCGATCAGCGTGCGCCTCGCGGACCTCGAGGCGGTCTTGCGGGACGCCGGCATCTGCGACAGCCTCGCGGAGGCTGTCGAGGCGCTGACCGGACCGCTGGTCGACGCGCGGGCGCAGCGGCAGGGGGCGGACGCGGCATGGGCGGCGGTCTTCGCCGCCGGAGAGGCCGGCCGATCGCGGCCCTGGCTCGAGGACCTGCGCGCGACCGGCCTGCTGAGGCGGCTGTCCCGCAACGACCCCGTGATCGCCGGCACGCTGCTACGCCAGGCGCTCGAGCTCGAGCGGCGATGTCCCGCGGGCGGCCTGCCGCTGGCCGAGCTGGCCGCCGCTGTGACTGGCGACAGTCACGCGCTCGATCTCGGAACGCCGCTCGGCACGATCGGGGTGCGCATCGCCGCCGCGCGGGGAAGCGCCGGCGCCTGGGACAGCGCCGAGGCCCGGCGCGATGCGTGGACGAGCGCCGGTGTACTGTGCGACGAGCTGAGCGCGCCGGTGCTGACGCTCAATCTGGGCGGCGACGGCCAGACCCTCACGGACCGCGCGCTCCGCCTGCACGCGGCGGCGGGTGAGCCGTACCGCCTGACGACGCGCCAGCTCCTGCGCGAGCCGCCGACCTTCGCCTCGGCCACTGCCGCCCGGACCGTGTACGTCTGTGAGAACCCGACCGTCGTCGCGGCCGCGGCCAACCGGCTCGGCGCCGCGGGGGCTCCGCTGGTCTGCATCGAGGGACAGCCGAGGACGGCGGCGCGCGTGCTGCTGAACCTCCTGACGGCGGCGGGCGCCCGCCTCGCGTACCACGGCGACTTCGACTGGGCCGGGGTCCAGATCGCGAACGTCGTGATGCGCAGACACGGGGCGGCTCCGTGGCGCTTGTCCAGCGCCGACTACCGCACGGCCCAGGGCGGACGCCCGCTTCACGGCGATCCGGTGGCGGCGATGTGGGACCCCGAGCTGCAGGCTACGATGCTTGAGGTGGGAAGGGCGGTTCACGAGGAGGAGGCGCTCGATCTGCTCCTGCGAGATCTCGGCGGGACACGCTGAGACCGGCGGACGGCTGATGAGAGCTTGGCTGCGACGCGCTCGGCAGCGCCTTACGCGATCCCAGCCGCTTCCCGAAGCGGAGCGGGCGTCGCTGCAGGAGTGGGTCCCCCAACGGGATTCAACCCCGTGTTTCAGTCCGGTCACGGGTTCGCTATATTACTCGGCACGTTGAAGAGCACTTGCCCCTAGAACACGACGCGACTAAAACACGCAGCCCGCACAACCCCGGCGACCCACAACCACTCGGCCGCTGAGAGTGGTCGGGGCCGACCATCGGCAGCCGGGCGCGCCCTTCAGCACTGACACTGTGTATCCATCTCTGGGCATTGGCGTCGCTCGGGGCACGCGCTACGCCAGGGCGTGGCCAATCCTTACCGCACGTATCAGCCCCGCGACACCAAGCACTCCGTGCTCCACGCCGTCATTCGGGAGCACCTGGAGCCATTCCTCCGCGAAGGCTCGGACCGCGGCGACGGCAGCGGCCTGCCCCGGTTCGTCGGGCAGGAGTTCCGCGAGTTCCTCACGTGCGGCGTGCTCGCCCACGGCTTCACGCGACTGCGATGCGCCGACTGCACGTTGAGCGCCTCGTGCCCTTCTCCTGCAAGCGGCGCGGCTTCTACCCGAGCTGTGGGGGAGCGGCGCATGGCGGAGCGTGCCGCCTCTCTCGTCGACGAGGTGCTGCCGCGGGTGCCGGTACGCCAGTGGGTCCTGACGCTGCGGGGGGGATGAGCCCGCCGGCTCGCTGGGGGGGAGTCTATGGCGATTGCGGCGAGGATGGAAGCCTGCGAAATGCCGCGGCCGAATTTGTCAATGGGAATGGGAAATGGTAGGGTCACCCTCACGAGGTTCGAGCCCATGGACTACTGCGATCATTCTCGGGTGTGGGTCGGGCGGCTCGCCTGGAACGCGGTGACGTGCCAGCGCTGCCGCTGGACCTGGTTTGTGGACTTCGTCTACGGCAGCAAGCTCCACGTCTTCAGCCCTTGGGGCCACGAGGGAACCTTCGTCGGCCCGGACTGCGTGATCCACGCCGACAAGGTCGCGGGCATGGTCCACCCGACAAGCCTTGCCGAGTTTGCGGGCGAGCATCCGTTCTTCGTCGCATACCAGCCGAGCGCGGCGGCGGAGGCGGAACAGATCATCGCCCGAGCCTGGGACAGCTGCGGCACGCCCTATCAGCTCATCGGGCCTGGCATCACCGCCGTCAACTGTGAGCAGGCCGCGAGCTTCCATCAGACCGGCGAGGCAACCAGCCCGACCCTTCGGGGGTTCGCCGCCCTCGGGCTCGTGGGCGGCGCCCTCTACCTCGCCAACACCGGATCGCCAGAAACGCGACGGCCTCCCCGCCGATCGAGGCCGCGAATCCAGCGGCGCGGGCCACGGCGCGGGCACCGATGAGGAGCACGCTGACCTACGAATACTGGCGGGACGGGCGCTGGTATGTGGGCCAGCTCCGCGAGGTTCCCGGGGTGTTCAGCCAGGGCCGGAGCGTGCTTGAGCTGGAGCGCAACCTGCGCGACGCCTACCGGCTCGTCCTGACCGCGGGTCGGCGCCGCCGCGGCGCTGCCCATCGTCGCTTGCGTCGCCGCCGACTGACCGTCGCGGTGTGAAGCGTCGGGATCTCATCCGGCAACTGAAAGATGCCGGGTGTGTCCTCAAGCGCCACGGGCACCTGCACGACCTCTACACCAACCCATCAAACGGCCGGAGCGCGCCGGTCCCCCGACATACCGAGATCGCTGACACACTCTGCAAGGTGATCAAGAAGCAGCTCGGAGTCTAACCGGGTTTGAGCCGGGAACCGTATGCATGAAGGCCAGACACTGCGAGTGAAGGCTGTCACCGCCAGCATTGTCGCCTTCGACCCGGGCCTCAGGTACAGGCTCGGCCCGGCGACACGTGGGCATGAGGCCCTTCCCTCCTAACTTTGGTGAAGCTGCCCTGCCACTGCGAACTGCTACTTCTCGAAGTTTGAAGCCGCGCGCCGAGGCCCTGAGGGTCTTCTCCCCTCGGCTAGCCAGGAGAAGGCGATGGAGATGCTCGCAGTCGTCGTGGCCAGCGTGGTCGTCATCGGGCTGCTGATGAAGAGGATCCAAAAGGTTCAGAACCAACAGCTGGCGCTGTTTCGGCATCTCCAATCAGTCGCCCCCATACCGGGCTACATCCAGCTCACCGGGGACGAGAGTGACAGGACACAGACGACAATCCGAGCAGGGAGCTTGACGTTAGAGACGCGGCATGGGCCTCAGCTGAAGATCGAAGCGGTGCCCGGATCGCTCAGGCGTTATCTCTGGCGGGACGACCGCGAACACGAGGTCGCGGACGGCGCCGGGTTCGACATCGCCTACACTCCACCGACGCTGCCCGACGAGCCGTTGCCTCCGCACATCCGGTTGGAGTTTCGCGACGACACCGTGACGATCCACACGTGGAAGGCGAAGATTGTCAGCGCCGAGTGGAACATCGGCGATGGGTACTAGACAGGGTTGCCGATCCTCTCCGTCTAGCGGATTGTCATGGCAGCGGCGACGTTGGAGTGCCGCAGCGTCCGCTCGCGCATGGTGGCCCCGTAGCGGCGGCTGAAGGCGCTCGCGGCCTCGCTCGCCCAGCGGTAGCCACGCGGCGCCTCGAGGTTGACCTCTTCGCCGCACTTGGCGCAGCGGGCTGCCGCCATCCGACTCATGCCGGCCTCCTCGTCGTCCTCTTCATCGGCGTGGGCGAGCATCTTTCGCATGGTCGTCATCTGCTCGCACTCGGGACACTTGAACCGGATTCGTTGGCCGGGTTCCTCCTCGTCGGTTTGGTCGGCGAGCGTCTTCATCCCAGGTCGCGCCCGCCGGGGAGTTCACCCGGCGCCATGGCGACTTCGCCATCGTCGGGATCGCCGCCATCGTCGTCGGGACGGCGGGAGGCCGCTGCGCCTCCGCCCGTCTCGTGACGGCGCGGGCCGGACCGATGCCCGTCCGCCTGCGCGCCGCCGAAGAGATCCTGGAACGCGAGGGGCTGTC
>Ga0187893_10009941_pt1 | contig 14412 bp, 10 predicted proteins | sample MA1701074metaG_FD_139574 | JGI IMG/M metagenome (GOLD analysis project Ga0187893, IMG submission 139574) | White microbial mat communities from a basaltic lava cave in the Kipuka Kanohina Cave System on the Island of Hawaii, USA - MA170107-4 metaG ...
ATTCGTGGTGGAGATGAAGAAAAGCGGGGCGCTGGACGAGCTGCCACCGGATGTGTCGAAAGAAAATGTGGCGTTTGTGGAGGCGAACGGCAAGGAGTTGCAGGCACTCGCCGAGCGATGGAAAAAGCTGACCGCGGATCTGGGGCTGGGCGCGCAGTCCGAGCAGTGAAACGGGCTTGCTGCGGGCCCGACGAGTTGTTCCCGAAGCACAAGGAAGACCAGTGAAGAGTGCTGAGCCAATCAAGTGGACGGACGCGGGTGTGGTGATGCTCGACCAGCGGCGACTACCTGGGGAAGTGGTACACATCACGTACACCGACTATCAGAGCGTGGCCGCCGGGATCAAGGACATGGTGATCCGCGGGGCGCCGGCGATTGGCGTGGCGGCGGCGATGGGCGTGGCGCTGGGGGTGCTACGGTCGAAAGCGAGCGACATCACCAGCTTGGGCAGCGACTTTGAGCGCTTCTGCGACACGATCGGCAAGACGCGGCCCACAGCGGTGGATCTGTTCTGGGCGCTGCAACGGATGCGAGAAAGGTACCGCACTACGGTTGCGAAGACGACCGACCTCGACGCAATTCGACGCGCGATGGTGGACGAAGCGCAGAAGGTCCACGCGGAGAAGAAGGCGATTGACGAGGCCATCGGGCGCTTTGGCGCGGAGTTGATGCCGCAGCAGGGCAAAGTGATGACGCAGTGCAACGCGGGCGCGCTGGCCACGGCAGGCATCGGCACGGCGCTGGGCGTGATTCGTGTGGCGCACGAGCAGGGCCGCAAGCTTCACGTACTGGTGCCGGAGACGCGTCCGTATCTGCAAGGCGCGCGGCTGACGGCGTGGGAGCTGCATCAAGATGGGATTCCGCTGACGCTGATCACCGACAACATGGTTGGGCATTTTCTGAAGACGGGCGACGTTGGCGGCATCGTGGTGGGCGCGGACCGCATCGCGGCCAACGGCGACACGGCGAACAAAATCGGGACGTACCAGATCGCGGTGCTGGCGCGGGAGAACAGCGTGCCGTTCTATGTAGCGGCGCCGATTTCGACGCTGGACCTTTCCATCCCCGACGGCAGCCGCATTCCGATTGAGGAGCGCGCAGCGGACGAAGTGACACACATCCGCGGGGTGCGCATCGCGCCCGATGTGGGCGTGGCAAATCCCGCATTTGATGTAACGCCGTCGCGATTCATCGCAGCCATCATCACGGAGCGCGGCGTGGCGCGCGCGCCGTTTAATGAGTCCTTGCAGCGGCTGGCTTCCGACAACAAAGAATCGCAGACAAAATAGGACAGGAGGAGCGGGGCGGGGTGTGCCATCCTGCTTCCCCGCCCCACCGGTGACGTAACGGCAACGGGAAGATTGCCGTCATGCCGCACCGGTTCTGGAGTTACTTGGTGCGGAAGGGTTGGCCCTCTTCCGCCAGCCGCGAAGTAGCTTCGAAAAACCAGTCGTGCAACTGTTGGGTGCGGCCGCTCTCGAGGTCGGCCTCGCGGACGATGGCCAGGCGCGCGTCGAGCAGCGAAGTGGGAGTCACGGTGAGGCCCGGTCCCACCTGGATTTGCACCAAGTCGGGCCCGCGGCGCTCCTCCGGCGCGAACTCGCGCAGCTTGCGGCACTGCCAGCAGGCGCCTTGCTTGCCGATCAATGCGCACAGGCCCTCGAAGTGTTCAGTCATTTTTTCGCGCGCGGAACCCAAGCGGTGGCCAAACACCGGGCGCGAGACATCCATAATCTGCGCGGCTTCGGCGGCTTGAAAACCGAACACTTCGCGCAGCAGCAGGGCAGCCTGCTCTTCCGGCTCCAGCGTGCGGGCAACGCAGGAGAAGCAGTAGGCAATGTGCTCGCGGATTTCGAAAAGGAAGGCAGGGTCAGCCATGACGGCGCGAATGCGCCCCACCACCTCGTCGTCGGCGCTGGCGGATTTTTCAGCGTCCAATTGCGCCTCAACGCGCCAGCGCTTGCGGCGGCGCAGATAGTCGAGGCAGGCGTTGGTGGCGATGGAGAAGAGCCAGGTCTTGAAGCGCGATTGCCCGTGAAATTCGCGCACGCCGCGCAGGGCACGAATCAGGGCGTCCTGCAACAGGTCTTCGGCGTCCTGGCGGTGCGCGACCATACGCAGGATGTAAGCAAACAGCGGCCTGCGCAGGGGCTCGATAAGCGACTCAAATGCGTCGCGGTCGCCGGCGCGGGCCTGCGCGACCAGCGCAGATTCCTGCTCGCGAGGATCGGCGGATTCCGAAAGCATGACGGTGTTTGCCCGGCCCATAGTATCTCGCATTCGACGTTCTACTTGGGAAAGCTCGGATCGGCTTTGAGCTCGCGGATTTGGTTAACGTGGCGTTCGACGTGCGACGCGGCGAGCAGCAGCCACTGATAGACGTCGGCGTTCTTGAACAGCGGGTGATCCGCGGCATGACCGCGCAAGTCTTCCTGCGTGGTGCGGGCAAACTCGACCGTGACCGCGCGGGAGTCAAGAAACTTCTTCATCGCTTCGGCCGGCGTAAGACCGGCAGGGCGAAGCCGCTCGGGCGCATTGAACTTCTGGCCGCGGTCGGTGGCGAGGCGGAGGATGAGCTGGTCGCGCTCAGTCACGGTCTGCGCATCGGCGGGCTCGACGGCCGGGGCTTTGAGCGCGCGATCCACTACGCCGCGGATCACTTCTTCCGCCAGCGCGAGGTGCTCGACGCAATCGGCCACCGACCAGCGATCTGCGGCCGGCTTGTGAGTCCATTGCTGCGGGGTGAGCTTTGCGGTTTCGCTTTCCAGCAACTGGCGGGAATACTTCAGGTAATCCACCAGCTTGCTGCGCTCGCCGGCGGAGAGGCCGCCGGTGGCGCGAGTGGGGGGAGTGATAGTGATGCATAGAAGAAGGAAGCTGAGCAGGGCTGAGGTCGGCATGGTAATCCTCCAAGCGCTTGGACGAGCGGGCGGGGCAAGTTGCTCAACTGATAGCAGCTACGCGAGTTGCCTGAGAAGTGTGCCAGCAACATTGGCGAAGGGCCGCCTTTAGCGGCCCTTGCCAGGAAGACCGGGGAAAAATCTACTTCTTGGGGAAGTTGGGGTCGGCCTTTACTTCCAGGATTTGCGCGGTGTGGCGCTCGACGTGACCCGAGAGGAAATAGATCCACTGAACGGCGTCGAGCTCGCCCGCAGGCCCGGTGATCACGTGGGCGCGCAGGTCTTGCGTCGCGGACTTGACGAAGTCCACGGACTTGGCGCGGCGCGCGGCAAACTCATTTCGCATCTCGTCGATCGTCCAGCGGCCGGTGGGCTGGACCGGGTCAGGCGCCTGAAACTTCTGGCTGCGATCGACGATCATCTTTTGGATTTGCGCGTCCTTCTCGGCCGGGGCGGCAGCCTTCTTTTCCGGAGCGGCCGGAGCGGTCATGCCCTGCTGAACCAGGCCGAACAGCAGGCCCTCGCCAAGAGTGATGTGCTCGTAGGCTTCGGCGATGGACCAGCGGTCGGGCGCGGGCTTGAAGTTCCACTGAGCCGGCGAGAGGCCTTTCGTGGCATCCTCCAGCCCTTTCTTGGTTTTTTGCAGATGGGCCAGCATGGCCTCGCGGTCGGCCTGGGCAGTTTGGGCATGAGCCGAGGCGGCGACGGCAAGTGCAACCAGACAAACCAGCAACACGTTCTTCAGCGTCTTCATGTTATCCCCCACGTGGTTTCAACCTCAGAAATGTAATGCGCGCGACCGGGCTTTTTCGCGGGTAAAGGAGAAGCCATTTTAGCTCATCTCCGCCTTCGTGACTATTCGTAACGGAGGGCCTCGACCGGGTCGAGGCGGGCGGCCTTCCATGCGGGGTAGATGCCGAAGGTGATGCCGATGGCGGCGGAGATGGAAAGGGCCAGAGTGACCCAGAAAGTGGACACGGTGGCAGGCAAAGCGGGCACGGCCATGCGCACAAGCAGCGCAAAACCCGATCCGATCAGCACGCCAATCAGGCCGCCGATGGCGGACATGGTCATGGCTTCGAGCAGGAATTGCAGCAGGATGGAATTGCGGCGCGCGCCGATGGCTTTGCGGATGCCGATTTCGCGGGTGCGCTCGGTGACCGAGACCAGCATGATATTCATCACGCCGATGCCACCCACTAGCAGCGCGACGGAGCCAACTGCGAAGGTGAGGATAAAAATACCGCCGCTGATCTGCTTCCACAGGTCCATGAAGGCGTCGGGAGTGAAGACGGCGAAATCGTCTTCCTTGTTGGACGGCAAGTGACGCTTGCGGCGGAGCAGTTCGCGCACCGAATCCACTACCTGCGGAATCAGCTCGGCACTCTTGGCCTTGACGAAGATAACGTGATCCTTTTGCTGGGGGTACATCTTGCGCAACGTCTTCAGCGGCATGATGGCCATGTTGTCTTCGGGATTGGCTCCGCCGCCGATGGCGGACTTCTGAATGGCCTGCACGCCGACCACATGGAAGACCCGGCCTTCGATGAGCACTTCGTGACCGACGGGATCCTGCCCCTGCGGGAAAAGGGTCTTGGCGGTGTCGAAGCCGAGGACGACGACGTTGTTGCGGCGCTCTTCGTCGGTGTGGGTGAAAAAGCGGCCGCTGTGCATGGTGACGTTGAGCACTTTCTCGAGTTCCGGCGGCGTGCCCTGCAGGATGACGTTCTTGGCGCGGATTTCCCCGCGGCGGACGTAGCTGGTGCCGGCGCCGAACTCCGGGCGGAAAATGCGCAGGGATGCCGCAGCCGCCTCCACGCCGGGGAGCTGCGCGATGTCTTCGGCCCATTCGGCTTCCAGCTCCTTGCGCGCGAACCATTCGCTGGGCGGGCGGCCCATAGTGGCCCAAGGGAAGCGGAAGCAGATGATGACGTTGGAACCGATATCTTCAATGGAGGCGGTGACATTGCGGTTGAGGCCGTTGATCACCGAACTGATGAGGATCACCACGGTGACGGCGATAACGATGCCGAGCATGGTGAGCGAGGAGCGCAGCGGGCTGCGGCGCATGGCGTCGAGCGCCAGGCCCACGGATTCACGGAACTGGCCGGAGTCGCGGAGTTCGGTGTTGAGGCGTGACATGGTTCCTTCTGATGCTCCATATGCGGGCCGATCTGATCCCGAAGATTCGGGACGGCCCTACAACTCCAACGGCAACCCCGAGATCCTTCGCCCCGAACCTTCGGGGCTCAGGATGACAACAAAATCTACTCGGCGCGGAGGGCGACCACGGGATCGAGGCGAGCTGCCTTCGAAGCCGGGTAAACACCAAAGAAAAGCCCTACCGCCGTGGACATCACCAACCCCGCCAAAACCGCCCAGAGGTGGATGGCGGTAGGCAAGTCAAAGAACCACTCGACCGATTTGGCCACCAGCGAGCCGAGAACCACGCCCCACAATCCGCCGACCGCAGCGATGGTGGAGGATTCGATCAAAAATTGCATGCGGATATCGGAGCTGCGCGCGCCGAGCGACTTGCGCAGGCCAATCTCCTGCGTGCGCTCGGTGACGGAGACCAGCATGATGTTCATGATGACGATGCCGCCCACCACCAGGGAGACCGAGGCAATCACAAAGAGCACCACAAAGAAGGCGGAGCTGATGCCGGCCCACAGCGACAGAAAAGACTGGTTGGTATCCATGTGAAAATCGTCTTTGGCGCTGTAGGCGACGTGGCGGCGCGCGCGGAGGATGAGGCGCGCTTCGTCCATGGCGCGGTCGAGCTTTTGCGGGTCGCCCGCCTTGACCAGCATGCGCACGGATTGCCGCGTGCCGTAGGTCTTCTGATAGGAATTGAAGGGCACCACCACCCAGTTGTCGCGGGACTGGCCGAGGGCGGAACCTTGCTTCTTGGCGACGCCGATAATCTGGTAGACATCACCATCCACGCGGATCTCCTTGCCCACAGGGTCCACGCCGGGAAACAGATTCTCGACAATGTCCCAGCCGATGACGCAGACCGGTGCGGAGCGCAGGTCGTCGGACTCGGCGAGGAAGCGCCCGGAGTGAACCTCCATATCGCCCATGCGGAAGATGGAAGCGGTGTAACCGCGGAGGCTGCTATCGCGGACGTAGTTCATGCCGTACTTGACGTCGGCGCGACGGGAGAGTGAAGCGCCCACTTCGCGGCAGCCTTCGCACAATTCGCGCAGGGCGAGATACTCCTCGCGGGTCAGCTCCTTGCGCTTCTGGGTCTCGAGGAAGTCGTCGATATTGGTGACGATGTTGGGGCCCTTGCTGATGATGAACACGTCGGCGCCGAGGGTGAACACGCGTTCGGCAACATAGCTGTTCAGTCCGTTGATGAGGCTGACCACGGCGATCACCGAGCTGATGCCGATGACTACGCCGAGCAGGGTGAGTACGCTGCGCAGCTTGTGCGCCCACAAGCTGGAGACGGCAATGCGCACCGCTTCGGCAAACTCCATGCTGGCTTTGGAGGCCATGGATTCCCCGGGACACCCCTCCCGCCTTAAGTATACGCGCGCGGGGGCGCAGGAATATCACTTCCTGCCGCCGGAGGGGTGCCTGCCTAGTGCCTAGAAGGAGTTGGCCAACTCGCGGGAAAGCACCAGGGCCTTTTCCGCCAGATTGAGGGCCCGCACCCAGTCGCCGACGCCGATGGCTTCGCGGGACTGCGCCAGAAAGCCGCGGACTTTGCCTTCGATGTCCTGCTGGGAAGCGTTGAGCCTGCGGCCGCCGACGTTCTGGAGGTTCTTCTCGGTGGTGAGAATGGCCTGCCAGGTGCGCTCTTTGTAGGTGTCTTCCTCCGCGGGAGTGAGGCGCGGAGCCATGCGCGGCGGCGTGGGCTTGGGCTCGACCGGTTCGGGCTCGGGCTCCGGGACGGTGGCTTGCGTCTGCGCGCGACGCGGCGGACGCGGGGCCGGACGCGCTGGCGGCACAACGAGTTCGGGCGACGGTTCCGGCACTTGCGTGCCTATTTCGGGCGGAGGCATGGCGTCGGGCGCCGGTCGCGCGGGTGAAGGCCCGGGCATGGGAGCAGCGTGCACCTGCTTCTTGTGGCAGCCGGTGACGGAAAACGCCAGCAAGGCGAATAGGAGGCAGGAAGCGAAATTGCGGCCGGGCGTCTTCATTATGGTCAGGGACGAGGTGCCCCATTCATGCGCAACGAACCGACTTCTTCGCCGGCGCCGGAGCGCGCGGCGGCTTCACCGGGGCGGCGGCTGCCTGCGGAGAGCATCGGTAATTGGATGCGGAAGGTGGCCCCCCGGCCTGCCTCGCTCACGAAATCAATCGAGCCGTGGTGGAACTGCACGATGCGATGGGCCATGGCCAGGCCAATCCCGCTGCCGCCCTTGCGGGTGGTGAAAAAAAGCTGGAAGACCTTCTCGCGCTTGTCGGGCGGGATGCCGGGGCCGTTGTCGGCGATGCGGGTTTCGAGGAAGTCGCCGCGGCGGGCCAGTTGGACTTCGACGCGGCCGGCGTGGCCCGCGGGGCGCGAAGCCCAGCCAGAAATGGCTTCCACGGCGTTGAGCAGCAAGTTGAGGATGGCCTGCTTGAGAAGCTGGCGATCGGCGCGCACGGTGGCCGGGTCGGAGGTGCCGTTGAGCACGAGGATAACGCCGGTGCGCTGGAATTGCGGGCGGGCGACGGAAGCAGCTTCTTCGAGGAACTGGCCAAGAGGGATTTCAGCGAAGTCAGGCTCCACGGGGCGCGTGAAATCGAGGAAGGTCTTTACCACGCGATCCAAGCGGTGGATTTCACTCTCGAGCACGGTAAGGGCCTGCTGGGCCATTTGCTGGCGCTCGCCATCGGGGCTGGAGGGCATTTTTTCTTTCAGCACGCCGAGCCAGGTGGTCATGGCGTTGAGCGGATTCTTCACCTCGTGCGCGACGCCGACGGTGACGCGGCCCATGGCCGACAGGCGCTCGGAGGTTTCGAGGTGCGAGCCAAGGCGCTCGAGGGAGTCCATATCGCGCAGGGTGACCAGCGCGCCGGTGGCCGCGCCTTGCAGCGGGACGCGCTCGGAGATGCCATGCACGCTGACCAGCATGCGCGAGACGACGCCGGGCTCGCCCACCTCGCAGGTGACTTCCACGGACTCGACGGGCGTCAGCCGGTCGCCTTCGATGGAGAGCGCGCGGTGAAGCGAATGACCGGGAGGAAAAACCTCGGAGACGCGGCGGCCGAGCAGGCTCTCGCGAGACACGCCGAGGAATTTCTCCACCGAGGGGCTGACCAGCGCGGCGCGGCCATCGGGGGTGAAGAGGATCAAGCCATCGTCCAGTCCGGCCATGACATGCTCGATGTTCTGGCGCATCGAGCCGAAAATTTCCTGCACGCCACGGAGCTGTTCGCCGATGCGGGTGATCTTGGTGCTCACTTGTCCGAGCTCATCGCCGCTGAGAGCGCCGACCTTATGCAGGTCAGAGGGAGCGACCGAGTCAAACTCGCCGCGGGCGATGCGGTCGAGCTGGGTGGAGATGCGCGAGAGCGGAGCGAGCTGGCGGTGGCTGACAAAAGCCGCCAGCACGGTGACGAACACCACCGCGCCCAAGGCGAACGCACCGGCAGTCTGCAACCGCGGCGCAATCTCGTTGCGCAGCAGCGCAGTGGAAAGGCCCACGCGGATTTCGCCGAAGGGGCGGCCGCTGAGGTTGAAGGGGAAACTCACTTCGTACACCAGCGGCGGACCATAAAGCACGCGCAGCTTTTCGAAGAAAGGGGCCTGCGAGAGCTGCGGCAGCGGAGGGCGGGCAAAGGCGGGGCGGCCGGGGAGCGCGGCGTCGCTGGAAATCAGGACGTTCTGGTTGCGGTCCACGATGCTGACTTCGTAGATGGACTTGCCGTAGCCGAGGGAGGAGTCAATCTGCGAAGTAAGACCGGCGTTTTCTTCCAGCGCCATACGCACGAAGGCGTGCAAGTCCTCCTGGGAATCGGTGACCGGGGCGGCACCGGCCGCAGCGGTTTCTTCAATGGCCTTTTGCGCCTGCAGAAAGACCTGCTGCGTGACAAATTGGGCGCGCTCAGCGGCGGAACGGATCGCATCTTCGGCGAGCCACCCGACAAAGGCCGAGAAAATCAGCGCCACGACCACCAGCATCAGCAGGGCAGCGGTCAGCGTGACTTTAGTCTTCAGACGAAGCTGCATGGGCCTTCCCGCCCTCGCCCTTGCGGGCGTCGTATTCCTTGAGCTTATTGTGCAGGGTCTTGAGGCTGATGCCGAGCAGGTCGGCGGCGCGCGTCTTATTGTTGTTGGTGGCGGTCAGGGTTTGCAGGATGAGCTCCTGCTCGACGGCCTCCACGGTGGTGCCAATCGGGAAACGGATGGCGGATAGGTCGCTGGCGGAGGCCGAGCCGCGGCCAAAATCGGCGGGCAGGTGCTGGCGGGAGATGAGGTCGCGGTCGCAGGCGATGGCGGCGCGCTCGAGCACGTTGCGCAGCTCGCGGATGTTGCCGGGCCAAGTGTAACTGCGGAACAAATCGGCGACTTCGGTGGAGACGCCGCGGACGTTGCGGCCGTGCTTCTCATTGATGGAGCGAAGCAGGTGTTCCGTGAGCAGCGGCAGGTCTTCTTTGTGATCGCGCAGGGCGGGCATCTGAACGTGGAACACGTTCAGGCGGAAGTAGAGATCCTGGCGCAACTGGCCCTTGGCGACGGCCTCCTGCGGATCCTTGTTGGTGGCGGCGAGCACCCGGACATCCACGGGCGTTTCGGTCTTGCTGCCCAGGCGGCGGACTTTGCTGTCTTCGAGCACGCGCAGCAGCTTGGCCTGGGTCTGCGCGGGCATCTCGCCAATCTCGTCGAGCAACAGCGTGCCCCCGTCGGCCAGCTCGAAGCAGCCGATGCGGCGGTCGGTGGCCCCGGTGAAAGCGCCCTTCTCGTGGCCAAAGATTTCGCTTTCCATCAACGTCTCGGGGATGGCCGAGCAATTGACGGCGATAAACGGCCCCTCAGAGCGCGGGGAGAGCTTGTGGATGGAGCGGGCGGCAACTTCTTTGCCGGTGCCGGTTTCGCCGGTGATCAGAACGGAGGCGGTGGAGGGCGCGGCCATCTGCAAAGTGACCATGATTTGCTGCATGGTCTTGGAGGAACCAACCAGGTCGGCCAGGCGGCCGGATGCGCGCAATTCCCGCGAGAGCACGTCGGCGGTGCGGCGGTCGCGCACGCGGCCGAGCGCGCGGTCGAGCAATGCGCGCAGCACGGGCGGCTTGAGCGGTTTCTCAATATACCAAAACGCGCCGGCCTCAATGGCGGCCACGGCGCGCTCTTCACTGCCCTTGCCGGTGATGACGATGACGGGAACAGTCTGCATCTCCGGGCCGAGGCGTGAGAGCAGGTCCAGCCCGTTCATGCCCGGCAGCTCGACGTCTGCAATCATGACCGAGGGGGAGAACTCGGCGAAACGGGCCAGCGCGTCTTCGGCGGTGCCCACACCGAGTACGTCGCAACCCCAGGTGCGCAGGAGTGCCTCGTAGCCCTTGCGGGCGTTTTCTTCGTCCTCGACGATGAGGACGCGGCCGGAAAGGTTGACCGGTTCAGGCATCACAGAAACTGTAACAGCCAGTTAAGGGAAAGCCAATAGTACCCAGCCAGTCCACCGAAGGCGGAACCTAGATGGGTCTGCGGAGCAAAGATATGCCCCTCAGGGAAATGCATGGGAAGGACGGCCATGTTGAGAAATGCAGTTGCGAGATGGAGCGCATCGTCTTTATAATGTCGGCGTTCGTGGGGCCAGTGGTGAGGGTGTCGGTTCTGAGGGATCTGGATCGACTTCCTGCCTAATCCATTCGGATATTGGACTTTGACGTTCTTTGTATGACAGAGTATCTGCGGCTGCCTGAGCCGCAAAGCCATGGAGTTGTGCCGGGTCAAGGAGAAATGAAATGAAATCGCTGAACATTCTGATGCGCGCGGCAATGCTGACCGTGGTAGGCGTGTGCTTGGCCATTTCGGGAGCGAGCGCGGAGGGCGGTAACAAATCCACCGACAAGGCCAAGAGTGAAGCCAAGCCCGCGAAAGCCAGCGCGACGGCAAAGGCGGAAGCCAAAGCTCCGGAGGCGAAGCCGGCCGCGGCTCCCGCGCCGGCGCCAGCGCCCGCGCCGCAGGGGATGGGCAGCGGTTCAGACTCGGACTATGTGCGCATTCCTTCGACGGTCGGCGGCTTGGGACTGTTCACGCAGGAATCGGGCGAGACGATGACCAAGGGCAGCTTTTCGTTCGCTGGCTACGGGGACAAATTTTCGCGCATGCCGGGCCACACCACTGTGTTGAACATCGGCTGGAACCTGGGCATCGGCTTCCACGACCGCTTCAATTTCCTGTTTCAGTGGGACCCGCACCGTTACCTGAAAGTGCAGCGGCCCAACCAAATCAGCTTTGGATCGCCAATTGGCTTCCCGCAGTTTGGCACTACGATTTACCGCAGCCTGCTGCCGATTCCGGGCACAGCGCCGGGATACGTGGAGGATTATCCGTTCGTGAACCGAAATGCGGGCGGGGCGGGCGATATCCGCTTGGGCCTGCGCTTTGGAGTGGTGCAGGAGCGGCTGGGCGATAAGTACAACCTGACCATCGGCTACGATTTCTTTATTCCCACAAAGACGCGGCTGTCTGACCTGCTGGACAATCAGGCGCAACTGGGCACCTTCGGCCATGGGCCGCGGCTGGCGGTGAGCAAGACCATCAACGACTGGCTGATGATGAATGGCGAGTTGAGCCACCGCTTCACCAAGGACCACCAGTTTGGCGGGCCGACGCCGGCGTTCCGCTCGGCCGATCAGTCGCGCGTCGGCTTGGGCTTCCTGCTGTTCCCCAAGAGCCGCTGGCAGCTGATGAACGAATACAACGCACTGATCTTCAACGGCGGGGCCACACCGAATACCACGTTTGGCGCGCGCGCGCCCATTGACGGCATCTGGGGCGTGCGCATGTATTTCACGCAATTGAACAACCTGGCGCTCGACGCCGGCTACCGGCACATGCTCAACCTGAAGGGCCACGGAGACCGCACCGGTTTTGTGGGGAAGCTGGGCATGACGCACTGGGGCGCGCCGCCACCGCCGCCGCCGAACAACAGCCCGAGCGCAGCCTGCTCAGCGGATAAGGCCGGCGTGGTGGCCGGTTCCGGGGATAGCGTGCGCGTGATGATGCGTGCGAGCGACCCCGACGGCGACAGCTTGAATTACGCCTGGTCAGCTTCCGGCGGCAACGTCAGCGGCAGCGGCGCGGAAGTAACCTGGAACGCGGGCAACGCGGGGCCGGGGATGTACAAAGTGACCGGCAACGTGAGCGACGGGCGCGGCGGCAGCGCAACATGCTCTGTGGACGTGCGCGTGGATCCGCGGCCGAACCGGCCGCCGTCACTGACCTGCTCGGCGGAGCGCAGCACCGTGCAACCTGGCGAGCGCGTGCGCATCACCGGGCGCGGCAGTGATCCGGATGGCGATAACCTCACCTACTCCTGGCGCGCCAACGCCGGGCAAGTGGTGGGCAGCGGCTCGAGCGTGCAGTGGGATAGCGCGGGGCTGCGGCCGGGCCAGTACAACGTGACTGGGCGAGTGGACGACGGGCGCGGCGGGGCCGCCGATTGCACGGTGAACCTCGGCGTGGAAGAACCGCCTCCGCCGCCGCAGGCCAGCAAGCTGAATGAGTGCTTCTTCCGCGCCAACACCGCGCGCAACGACAACGTGTGCAAGCGCATCCTCGACGACGTGGCTCTGCGCCTGCAAAATGAACCGCGCGCCAAGGTTGTGCTGGTCGGCTACGCCGATCCCAGCGAGCGGCGTGCCAGTGCGTTGGCGATGGATCGCGCCGTGCAGGCCAAGCAATACCTGGTCGGCAAGGGCATCGCCGATGCCCGCGTGGATGTGCGCAGCGCAGGCGGGCAAGCCGGCGCAGGCCAGCAGAACCGGCGCATCGACATCATCTGGGTGCCGGAAGGCGCAACGTACTGAAACTAGAAGTGGCAGTTGGAGTTCAAGGGCAGCGCTGAAGAGTTGCGCTGCCCTTTCTCTTTTTTCTTTGGCCAACAGCACCGCCGGAATTGGTAGATTGAATCTTCCGGGAGCAATACAATAGGGCTTCCAAACATGTTCAGGGCCTGGCGAGTTGCGGCTGTTTCTGTGCTGGCAGTTTTTCTACAGGCGGCGGGGGTGTGCGCGCAGACGTGGCGGGCGATGGGACCGCCGGGTGGCGACGTGCGGTCGCTGGCGTCGGACCCGCGCAACCCGCAGCAGCTTTACCTGGGAACGTCCGACGGGCACATCTTCGGCTCGAGCGATGGCGGCGAGCGCTGGGAGTTGCTGGGCCGCGCGGGCTACACACGCGACGGCGTGGTGATGACCCTCCTGGTGCACCCGCGGCGGACGCAGGTGCTGTTCGCGTCGCTGTGGACGCTGGACCCGACCAAGGGCGGCGGAGTTTTCCGCAGCGACAATGGCGGCCGCACCTGGACGCTGGCAGGGCTCGGCGGCAAAGCAGTACGCGCGCTGGCCATGGCGCCGTCCGATCCGGATTACATCGTAGCGGGGGCGCTGGATGGCGTGTACCGCTCGCCGGATGGCGGCGTCACTTGGGGCCGCATTTCGCCGCAAGGGCACGACGAGCTGCGCAACTTCGATTCCCTCGCCATCGACCTCGACGACCCGGACATTATTTACGCGGGCACCTACCACCTGCCGTGGAAAACGGAGAATGGCGGGCGCACCTGGTTTGAGATTCACGAAGGAATGCTGGACGACTCGGACGTGATGAGCATCCTGGTGGATCGCAGTAACCCGAAACGGATTTTCGCCAGCGCGTGCTCGGGCATCTACCGCAGCGGGAACGGCGGGCGGCTGTGGCAGAAAATCCAGGGCATCCCGTTCTCGGCGCGGCGGACACACGTGATCCGGCAGAGCCCGCTGGACCCGCAAACCGTGTACGCGGGAACCACGGAAGGTTTGTGGAAGAGCGTCAACGGCGGCGACACATGGAAGCGCATGACGCCGCGCGAGTGGGTGATCAACGCGCTGGAAATTCACTCCGGGCGGGGTGAGCGCCTGGTGATGGGCACCGAGCGGCTGGGCGTGCTGGTGAGCGACGATGGCGGCGCGCACTTCCGCGCGGCCAACGACGGCTTCAATCACCGGCAGATTGTGGCGCTGGCGCTGGACCGGTCGAGGCCGGGACGCGTGCTGGCCGTGCTGGCCGGCGGCGAGCATTCGACCCTGGCCACGGAAGACGGGGGGTTCACGTGGTCGCCGGTGGCGGGACTGGAAAAGGAAAAAGTTCTTCGCGTGTACGCCACGCCGGCAGGCTCGGAAGGCTCCGGACGCGCGGCGGGATGGCTGGCCGCGCTGGAGCGCGGCGGGCTGATGAAATACGACGCGGCGCGCGGGCGCTGGGTCCGCGTCGGCACGTGGACTCCGCCGGCGGAGATTGACGACGGGGAGAAAAAGTCGCGACGGCCCGTTGCACGCGGGCCCCGCCCGCTGGAAATCGTAATGG
>Ga0187893_10009944_pt1 | contig 14409 bp, 17 predicted proteins | sample MA1701074metaG_FD_139574 | JGI IMG/M metagenome (GOLD analysis project Ga0187893, IMG submission 139574) | White microbial mat communities from a basaltic lava cave in the Kipuka Kanohina Cave System on the Island of Hawaii, USA - MA170107-4 metaG ...
GGCAATAATCCGATCGAGGTCTTGGAAACTAAGGCCCCGTTGCTCATCGAAAGTTATGGATTGCGGCAGGACTCTGGCGGTCCTGGGAAGCATCGCGGTGGGCTCGGCATCACGCGCGTCTACCGCTTTTTGGCATCCTCGTCAGCCGTGACTTTAGTCAAGAAAACAAAGTCACGACCCTGGGGAATGGCTAGTGGGAGAGAGGGGGAGAACTGCCATGTGATCCTGCGGCCAGGGACAGGACAAGAACAGGTCACCGGTATGGTCTATGAGTCCATGGCTGCGGGCGAAATCTTATCCAACTGCTCAGGTGGAGGCGGCGGTTGGGGTGATGCCTGCAAACGTGATCCTGAGAAAGTGCTGGAGGATGTACGCAATGGATATGTGACTCTTGCAAGCGCCAGACGCGACTACGGGGTAGTGATTAATCCGGAAATGATGACTGTGGATGCCGCGGCAACAGCGGCGTTGCGGGAAGTACGATAACTCCTCCGACTAGGGTATGTAACCTGCCCATCGAGAACAGGTTCCCTCTCCCCTTGCGGGAGAGGGACAGGGTGAGGGGGATCTACGGCAAAACCGAAACTATGACAGCCCCTTATCCTCACCTTCCCCGTTTGCGAGGAAGGGGCAAAAAAGCTCACCACTCTCGCGAAGAAAAGAAACGCTCATTCCCCCGCGCATCAAGTGCAACCGTGCCAAAGCGCAGCAACCTGACCTTTTCCACCGGAAGCAAAGGTGTGAGTACCTCTACGAGATTTTGGGTGTAATCCTGTAACAATCCGACTCCCAAGCAGAAACCTTGCGCGTCGTTGAGACCAACCAGCAAGCCAGCCAAGGTCTCGGTGGGGCGCTGCGGCAGTCGTCCCCAGACCCCAAGGCGGTCGAGCTGAAAGCGGTGACGAACCAGGCCGGTAAAATAGCGGCGATATTTGTCTTGCCGATTGGCGCGCCGTTCTTCCGCTGAACGTTCCCGTGCTGCCGCCGCGACTGGAAGACGATGGATCTGCAAATCTTCGCGTCGCACACAGGCCCGCACAATCGGGTCAAGTTCAGCGGCCCGCGCAAGGGCAAGCAGATGAGTCGGCTGCAGGAGATCAATCTTCTGGAGTTTGAACTCAATTGCAAGTGGTCCTTCGACCAAGCCAGTGGTGTCAATGAAGATTGACCGGACTCCAAGCTGCTGGGCCCGGTCGAGCAGACGCCGACAGCCCACCAGCATTTGTAACAGATGGCCGACTGGCGAGGTTGCGCCGACAAAGACGCGAGCAACAAACTCTGGCGCAGGAGGTTCAATTTCAGGTGAAAAATGAACCAAGGTTAGTGTCGTTGGTAGACCGTAGGTAGACTGCCCGAGATCCGCGTCAAGCACAGCCACAGCTTGCCCACGGGCAGTGACCAAGCGTACGAGATTTTGGATGAGAGTGCTTTTGCCAACGTCCGTGCGGCCGAGAACAAGAAAGGTCCCACCTTGATCTGTGATGATCTTGAGGAGCGCGCGGAGGTCTTGGGCTAAAGGTCTTTCCATGCATTCCGCTCATCCTGAGCCCCCTTCGACTCTGCTCAGGACAGGCTTCGCCTACACTCAGGAAAAACTCCGCGAAGAGTCTCGCAGCTAGACCTGTCCTGAGCGTAGCGCAGCGAAGTCGAAGGATTCTTCGCCTGCGGCTCAGCATGACAGCACTCGTGAGTCATTTGCCTAGCTGAGATGCCGGATTACTTAATCGCTGCTGACAGCGAGCGATCTCTTCGCGGAAGAGCGCCAGTTTTTCTTCATCTCCGAGGCTCTGTGCCAATGACTCGCCTTCTCGGAACGCCGTTAGGGCTTCTTGCCACTGACCTTTGGCAAGAAACACGCCGGCCTTGCGGAACAAGCGGCTGAAACGCTCGGCTGGACTTTTCGTTGATGCCTCAGCCACGCGATTCCCCCTTCGACAAGCGGCGACGTCGTGCGGTGAGGAGTGCAGCCAACGCGAACTCTAGCTCGGGGCGACCCAGAGCGGGGACTTCCAATTCGCTGAACTGAGGCGGGGGACGACTTGGAGGTTGTTCTGGCCGAGGCACAGTATCTCGCACCCGACCAAGGAAGAAAAGAATATCTTTGATCACCGGTGAACCCAACTGTTGGTTCACCGCGTCTTTGATCTGCAGTTTGTGGAATTGCAACTCCTGTAGGTACACGGAGTTTGAGACAGTCACAAAAAGTTTACCGTTCTGGATTTTGCTTGGTCGTGCTTTGCGGGCGACCGCTTCACCGACCGCATCTTCCCACACGTCCCAGACGCGATACTCGTGTAACCGCCCGGCGATCGGTAAGTGCGGCAGAAGAGTATGCAGGATCTCGGCAGCTGATTTCCACGCAGAATCGTCTCTACGATTTGGCATAACAGCAACATCTTAGAAGAAGCGCGTGGGAAAAAGAAGCGTATTTTCAGCTACAAGGAGTGGTATTTTTTAAGACTTGACAGCCCTATATATTGTGGTAATGAGCATTTGCTTTAGCGCAAATAAGAGGAGGAGGTGGTGGTTATGGCGGGGAGACTACGCAGGAGGGCAGGGATGGAAAGCAGTCAGATGACGCGGGCCACGGTGGAGCCCTCAATCAGCAAACGAAAAGGTATCAGCGTGAAACGCTACTTCACTCGACCGGGGATACATCCCTTCGCTGAGGTTGAGTGGGAGAAACGCAGTGCGATCATCAACGGCGAGAAGGGGGAGGTGGTCTTCGAGCAGCACGATGTCGAAATCCCCAAGCCTTGGTCCCAACTCGCCACCAACGTCGTCGTATCAAAATATTTCCGTGGTCAACTCGGCACCCCACAACGCGAACACAGCGTCCGGCAATTGATCAGCCGGGTAGTCGATACGATCACTGGCTGGGGTCGCAAGGATGGCTACTTTGCCACTGAGGACAATGCGCAGGTCTTCGCCGACGAACTGACTCATCTCTTGGTTGAACAGAAGCTCGCTTTCAACAGTCCAGTGTGGTTCAACGTTGGTGTCGAACCGCACCCGCAATGCAGCGCGTGTTTCATCCTTTCGGTCGAGGACCGGATGGAATCGATCCTGGACTGGTATCGTAAAGAAGGCATCATCTTCAAAGGTGGCTCAGGTTCCGGGGTCAACCTGTCCAAGCTCCGTTCATCCAAAGAACGGCTGGCTGGTGGTGGCACTGCCTCGGGACCGGTGTCGTTTATGCGTGCGGCCGATGCCTCGGCTGGGGTCATCAAATCGGGCGGCAAGACCCGCCGTGCAGCGAAAATGGTCGTCCTCGATGTCGATCATCCGGATGTTATTGAGTTTATCCGCTGCAAGGCTGAAGAAGAACGCAAGGCGTGGACCTTAATCGAAGCGGGTTACGACAGCTCGATCGATGGTGCGGCCTATGGCTCAGTGTTCTTCCAAAATGCCAACAACTCGGTGCGAGTAACCGACACCTTCATGAAAGCAATGGTTGAAAACAGTACGTGGTCTACTCGCTTCGTCACGACTAACGAGATCTGCCAGACGTTCCAGGCACGTGACATTCTGCGGGAGATCGCTGAAGCTACGTGGCGTTGTGGCGATCCGGGGATGCAGTTCGATACGACGATCAACGCCTGGCATACCTGCTCGAATACCGCGCGCATCAATGCCTCGAACCCATGTTCAGAGTACATGCACCTAGATGACAGCGCCTGTAATCTCGCCTCGCTCAACTTGATGAGGTTCCTCAAAGACGACGGCGGGTTTGACACCGCTGCGTTCAAGCACGCGGTAGACATTGCTATTACTGCGCAGGACATCCTGGTTGATAATTCCAGTTATCCGACGCCTGAGATCACTGGGAATGCCAAGGCCTTCCGTGAACTCGGGTTAGGCTATGCCAACCTGGGCGCGTTATTGATGTCGCTTGGACTGCCCTATGATTCTGAGGCTGGCCGGCAATACGCTGGAGCAATTACTGCCCTTATGACTGGCGAGGCGTATCTCCAATCTGCCCGTCTGGCTGAACAGATGGGCCCGTTCTCTGGGTATGCAGTCAATCGTGAGCCGATGCTTGGTGTCATCGACAAACACCGCTCCTCTGCGCATAAACTTGATCCTTCGCTGGTGCCGCTTGATTTGCTGTCCGAGGCGCGCAAGGTCTGGGACGAATCCTTGGCGTTAGGCCGCAAAGTAGGTTACCGCAACTCGCAAGCGACCGTGCTGGCACCGACGGGCACGATCGCCTTCATGATGGACTGTGATACCACAGGCGTGGAGCCGGACATCGCCTTGGTCAAGTACAAGCGGCTGGTTGGTGGTGGCCTGCTCAAAATCGTCAACAACACCGTACCGCGCGCGCTCAAGCGCTTGAGCTATGACAGCAAAGAGATCCAAGCGATCGTCGAGTACATCGACGAACACGAAACGATCGAAGGCGCGCCAATGCTGCGGGACGAACTCTTGCCGGTGTTCGACTGCGCTTTCAAACCGACGCGTGGGAGCCGTTCGATTCACTATCTTGGTCATCTGCGCATGATGGGTGCAGTACAGCCGTTCATTTCGGGCGCGATTTCCAAGACTATCAACATGCCCAATGACGCGACTGTCGAGGACATCACCGAAGCCTACTTAGAGGCCTGGCGGCTTGGGCTCAAGGCGGTGGCGATCTATCGTGACGGCTGCAAACGGGTACAACCGCTTGCCACAGGAGAAAAGAAAGCCGAAACTCAGCAAGCCATTACCGTTGAGCCAAAACCAGTGCGCCGGCGTCTACCGATGGATCGGCAGGCGATCTGTCACAAATTTGAGATTGCTGGGCATGAGGGCTACATCCACGTTGGCTTCTACGAAGATGGCACGCCGGGCGAGATCTTCATCAAAATGGCCAAGGAAGGCAGCACGATCTCGGGACTGATGGACACTATCGCCACGCTCACCTCGCTGTCACTGCAGTATGGGGTGCCGCTTGAAGCCCTGGTGAGCAAGTTCAGCCATGTGCGTTTCGAACCGTCAGGCTTTACTCAGAACCCGGAGATCCCGTACGCCAAGTCACTGACTGACTACATCTTCCGCTTCCTAGGAACGCGTTTCCTGTCCACCAGGCAGAAACAGGAGGCAGGCTTGGTGGAGAGAGAAGAACAGACGGAATCGTTGCCAGAGAATGACAAAAGCGGTCGTCAACCCGAAACCATAGGGTCTGTTCCGCCCCAGGCGAGTCCCATAGTGGCGAGTTTTAGCAGTCCCATGTCAGACGCCGCTCAGACAAGAACTTCCTTTTATCCATTAGGTACGTCTCTTGGCGGAACTACCTGGCAGGTTCAGGCCGATGCCCCGAGCTGCGCGGACTGCGGGTCGATCATGATCCGCAACGGCTCGTGCTACAAGTGCCTGAACTGTGGCGCTACGAGCGGCTGTTCGTAAGTTTGGAAGAAGGGCAGCCTTACGGGGTTTGTCCTTCCTGTTTTTCTGGAGGGGAGGAAGGCGGGGAACGAGGCGGAGAGGAGAAGAGGAGCCTTCCGGGGGGAAGGGGCCGGCCATAACCGGGCGGGGCGTCGCGAGACGCCCCGTTGTTGTGAGATTGAGCACCAACGACGCTATGAACTCCAACAGAATCCGCCCCAAGGTCTACACCGTCGCTGAATTCGCCCAAGCTTTTGCCATCTCCCCGCGCCTGGTCCGCGACTTGATTCACAAAGGAGAAATTCCCGCCCTGCGCATCGGTCGTTCCTATCGCATCCCGCGCAAAGTCGCCGCTGCCTATCTCGCCCGCGCCCTGCCGCCAACCGTTCGCTCTGTGAGCAAATCCCGCTCCCGTGCTGAGGATGACCAGACAGGATTCTTGTTCCCGGTCGGGACGATGCAGTAATACACGCGAGACCTACTGTCTAGAAAGCTCCGAAAGCGGACGCGATTAGGAACATATCGCTAGGCTTTTGATCCCTGCCTTCTCCTGCCAAATGGTACTGCTTGCAGAAACACCCGTCTTCCGCCTACAGTCGTCTCTATGGATACGCTCATTTCCCCTTTACGGCAGATATGCGGATCAAAGTACGTTCTTACGAAACCAGAAACCTGTACAACCTTTGCTCGTGATGCTTTGCGACCGCATCGCGGCTTTGCCGACATGACAACCTTGGAGCAGCAACCATTCGCTGTCGTGCAGCCAGGATCAACCGAAGAGGTTATTCGTCTTGTCAAACTTGCTCGGCAATATCGTGCGCCGCTGGTTCCCTACGGTGGCGGCAGCGGGCTCATGGGTGGGGCGTTGTCAGTGCGACCAGGGGTTGTTGTCGACATGAAACGCATGGATCAAGTGCTGCAGGTTGATCCACAAGCCCTGACCGTACGCGTACAGAGTGGCATTCGTTTGCGTCCGCTCGGAGAGAAATTGGCTGAGCATGGTCTCCTCTTGGGGCATGATCCGTGGTCTATTTCTATTGCAACGGTAGGTGGAGCGATCGGTACCAATGGACTGGGATATCTCGGTGGACGCTACGGCTCGATGGGAGAGCAAGTCCTCGGTCTGGAGGTCGTGCTGGGCACTGGTGAGGTCATACGCACTCCACCTTTCCGCAAACGTTCAACTGGGCCAGATCTCACCCGACTCTTCATCGGCGCAGAAGGCACCCTCGGTATCATAACAGAGGCGACACTCCGGGTTTTTCCTCAGCCGCAGCAACGTATCTTAATTGGATTCACTTTCCCGGACTTTCCTACTGGCTTTCGCACGCTGCTGGAAATGCGGCGATGTGGGGTGTTGCCGACTTCCATGGACCTAGCAGTTGACGACTGGCCGGTGGATCTCCAGGAGCGGCGGAATTTCCCTCCGCCGCAGCCTCCACTGCTGCGGCTGGTATTTGAGGGTCTTACCCAAGAAGTCGAGGCGCATTGTGCAGAGGCGAGTCGCATCGCTCGTACCTTTGGTGCAACCGATTTAGAGCAAGCTGAATTGGAGGAGTATTGGGAAACTCGCCATGCGATTGCTGATCGCTGGGCACAGAACCCCGAATTGCGCGAAGGGAAATGGCTGGAGACACCGGCAGGCAAGTCTCAGTTCGATTTCCTCCACATGACTATCCCCGCAGCCCGTCTTCTGGAGCTTCGCACGCAGGTGTTTGCTTGCATTCAGTCCAGCGGTGTCTCTCTATGTGAAGAAGGCGTGTGGATCTGGCCGGAATGTTATTCGCTGGTTCTCTACTGTCGGCAGACGCGGGACAACAGCGCGGCGCAGCTCATGCATCAAACCACCGAGGAGATTTACCGATTGGTCCATGATGTAGGAGGATCAATTGAGTACGTCCATGGTGTGGGAGTCCGACTCGGGCATCTGATGGAACGCGAACTCGGCAGTGCCATGGCGGTACTCCGTTCATTAAAAACGAGCCGTGACCCGGATGGCATTATGAATCCAGGGAAACTGGGGTTGGGTGTTGGGGGGATTCGCAATTAGGAACCTCTACTCATGTCACTCTGAGCCCCCTTCGACCCTTCGACTGCGCTCAGGACAGGCCGCGCTCAGGATAAACTCCGCGAAGAGCCTCGTCTTGACTCCATAGATCAATTGCTCAGCGTCACTGGCATCGGCTCGGGATACCTATAAGAGATGCCATAGATCAGGTGCGGACCAGTGGTCTTGGCCATTTTCACTTCTTTGAACCGAGTGCGCGGAGTGATGTGCAAGACGAAACCATTCTGTGCAGTGAGAAGCCGTGCTGGTTTTTGTGTCTGAGATGGTCGCTGCTCCATACTGGAGTTTGTGACATGAGATGAGACGAAAAGCAAGAATGACGGCACAATGTTATGCGAGATTCGGCAATGATCACTGATGACTACCTTAAAGATGAGGGAGATCATTCTGAGACGGAGCGGAGCGGAGGCGAAGAATCTCGCCACACCGGGTGCTGATCAGAGATTCTTTGGCCGGAGTTTATCCTGAGCAGGGGCGAAGGAGCCTCAGAATGACAGACCATCAAAATCAATGTGGTGAAAACTACTAGGGCAGTCACCTGTTCGTCAACTTCCTACCACCTGTCTCGGTGATACTCCCTATGCTCCTTGGCTATATTGCGCTCAACCTTCCCCCGCTTATGGTCGTACTTCTCGTCAATACGCCGCGCTCGCTCTTGGAAGCGCGGGTCTGCCGTATTGCCATCATGGCGGCGCATGAGCTTCTGTTCGGCTTCCCGCTCCTGGCGAGCAAGGCGGTTCATGGCTTTATCGTATTTGTGCTCAAGCTTTTCATGCTTGCGTGCATGAGAACGCCCAGAGGAACGATAGGGGGTGTAGTAGGGATCATACCCTCCATAGGGAATGATCGAGTCGTAGAGGCCGCCGTAATACGGGGTAGAGCCACCGTAATAGGCCGGAGAGCCATAATACGAGCGATCCCACGTGGTGGGTGCACAGCCGGCAGTGACGAGCGTGCCACTCAGCACTCCCAGCCATAAAACCAAACGAGTCTTCATCTTCATAACGTGCTCCTTCTTCAAGCGTGGAGCAACCGGAGTTAATCAGAGACTGGTCGCTCCCATTCCGGCACGCAAGATAGCGGTCATAAAAGAAGCTGTAGCGGACAGAGCTTTTGTCGATCTGCGTGCCTACCTATCTTAGCAAGATTAACACCACCATGAGCCACGCTATCGGGACAATTCTCTTCCTGTCAGGCAACGACGCAGCAGCAATGAACGGCTAAGTGCTTGATTCTTCGTGCCGGAGACGGGACTCGAACCCGTACAGCGGTGACCCGCCACAGGATTTTAAGACCATCCACTACTTGTGATAAGAAGTGATACAGAGAGTGAAGAATGGTGGTAAGCCGAAGAAAATCAAGCATTTGTGGCCTAGCCTCTCGCTCCGTATCGCTACCTATCTTTGCTTATCACGGCAGTTTGGGCACAATTTTAGGCACAATCTTGGGCACAGTGCAAAAGAGGGCTTTGCCTTCTATCGCTTGCGGTAGACCTCTCGTCTGTGGCCGATCTTCACCACCAGGAAGCTATTGCTGGGAGAAGTCTTGCGGGGGAATCCCTAATCGCCTGAGACAGGCGCGTTGTGTCCCCCTCGGGACATCCTTACCGTCCCCATGGTAGCCTATGGTGTAGGAGGGCCCTTTGCCGCTTCCTGGCGTCGTTTCACGGACAAGAAACCGCTCTCCGCCTTTTCCTCGTCCTCGGTATTCTGCTACGCCAAAGTCTCTTAGGCGTGTGACAAATTCTCGATATGTCACAGCTTAGGCCGCTTCGAGGAGGGTTGCTTGCAAGTCAATGGTGTTGGGGAAAGGGGAGCTAGTCTGCTCTAGTCGGATTTCCAGGGTGTCACGCTTCGAGAAACGGCTAGAGAAAAAAGCGTTCCATGCTTCAAGAGGGGCCGCATGGAACAAATGCTCACCGTTGTTGTGGGCCAGCGTGTACTCAATATGCGCAAGGATGACGTCCTTGATTGCCTGTTCTGCCTCTTCAGGTGTCGGCGCCACTTCAACGAGGTCAAACTGCAAACAATGAGCTTCATAGCCCTCGTCAGTGGGCCGAATCAGCACGTCAAGGTGAAGGGTTGGTTTCATGGAGAGATTATAGGTAATCGAAAAAGAGAAAAAAAGAGCTTAAGGCAGGAAAGGGAGAGTTTCTCAGCTAGGGTCGATACATTTGTCACAATGCACGAAGGTTTCCCCAATGAGACATTGGCACATCGGCTCTGTCGTCTTCCTGCGCTCGGTTTAATCTCGCTTGTAGAGTGCGAGAACCCGCTTTTCAGAGGGAGTCAGCAAGCCATGCCGCTGTAGCCACGTGCGTTGCTCCTCCCGGGGCGGCGCAGCCATGCGCTGCTCAAAGCGCCAGTAGGCCCAGGGCCGATTTCCGGGATACTGCTTGGCCCACTGCTCCAGTGCTTCCTCCCGGATCTGCACCCACATACGTTTGGCTTCTGCCCAAGGGAAATCAGGGTTTTCCCACGGTTCATCGAGTGCCGCGAAGGGATTGGTCAGCAGTCGTTTGAGTTCGCGGTCCAAGCGTTGCTTGGAGATGCGTCTCTTTCTTGGCATGTCTCAGTGGTCCTCACACCGAGCAGGCGGTTGCAACGTCTCAGTGGTCATCACACTGAGCAGTAGGATGCAACGGGGTGCCCCTCTTACCCGCGGTTCGAGCGCAATCCCGGCGGCCGCGGTCCAGGACGCGCCTCAGAGTCGAGGTCGAGCTCTCGCACCAGGCGGGCAAAGGAAACACGCGAATCTCTTTCAATCGCTACTTCTGGCCGGCTCGCAGGCTGGCCGAAGCGATCGGTATAGGTCAACCCTGCTGTCTGCAGCACTTCCCGCGCTTGCTGGCCACGGTCCCAGGCCTCCGCCGCAAGCGTGAGCAACCTGACGTGATGTTCATCGAGCGTCCACTCCTTGACCACACTGAGCCACCACTTTTGGGTTTCAGGTTGCAAATGTTCGGGGGCTTTTTTCATACAATCCTCTTTGAACGGGGGACACGGCCATGGAAATGTGGCGAAGACACACGGTCCAGTGGTTGAGGCGCCAGGGATTTATCCCCCCCCGTAGTCTCAGTCGTCGTCAGACCGAGCGAGGACGGGAGCCGGCCGGGCCAGGTTCACGGCTCGCAGAAAACCGCCCTGGCCCTGGTTAATGCTTAGCGCGTTGCGTGTGGCAGCAGTCGTTGCTTCCGCCGCTTCAGGTCTGTGAGGGCGCTCTCTGTCGCATCCGGCGCACGTCTGGCTGTAGCGCCGCGGAGTATGGCATCCAAGCGGGCTTTCCTGCGCCTGATCTCACTGGCCGGCGGAAGTGTGCGCTCCGCTCGTGCACGTGCGGTTTCGTAGTGTGGCATGATGTCCTCCATTACTGCGGCCGGGGTACTGCATCGGGGTCGGCCAGCGTTGCCTGACCGCTGGCAATCAAGCGCTGACCGGTCTCCTCATCGACTTCGACTACATCACCTGGGTAGCCGTGTACATTCTCAGGACCACTCAGGTTAGTTTTTAGTACGACTTTCATATCGACCTCCTCTCACAGATTGTTTTTGACCTTCTTAGGCTGCCCACTCCGCGTCTGTTTTCTCGCCCTTGCCGCCCTGCGGATGAGGAACCGGCCAGGCGCGTTGGAGAGCAATCAATTCCCGTGCAAATTCCTCTGGCACTGCGACAATCTCGCCGTAGTTCCCACAGCCGTCTGGGCCGGCGAGGATGGTATTGAGTTTGACTCGTAGCTTGCGGCCGGAGAGCTTGCGGGGCGGTGCTGCAGAGTCCTCGCCCTCGAAGCCAGGCAACCCGGGCGGAAGGATGAGGTTCTTAGGGAAAGCCTCAGGATAATACCGCCGCACCTCGGCCAGGTAGAGGACCGCGTTCGTCTGGGGGTTGGCAGGATCATCCAGGCCGCCCACGCCTAGAAATGGCATGGGTCGAAGATAGGATGAATACTCGACCCCGGCCTCCTGTAGTGCCATGCGAAACTCCCGCTCCTCGTCCAAGGCGGCCCCCAGCTCGGCCACGGCGGCCGCCACACGCGCGACGATCTTGATGTAGTCGGGCCGCAGGTCGGTGCAGACTCGCTCAGCGAAACGGTAGCCAAGATCCTGCATGCTCTGCCGCTGCAGTTTGATCGCCTCACCAAGCAAACGCCGACGCTCCTGGAGGCGTCCCAATTCAGTCAGCGCGGGTTCAGTTTCCCGCGCGAGCGACTTGCCAGCCAGCAGCGCGCGGGCTTTTTCGGTAAACGAAAGAGGGGTGTGGTGAGTGAGGTCTGTTAAGATACCGCCGATCTTTTTCTCGACCTCGACCAGCTCTAGTTGCACTTCACCGAGCCGCTTTTGGGCGGCTTGGTACTCAGGGAACTGTGTTAACGCAAAAGAACGTGGATCTGGCATAAAAGACCTCCTTCAGTTGGTTGTTTGCGTTTATCCGCGGCGCACCGGCTCCCCAGGGTCCGGGATCTCGTCCTGTCCTGGCACCGTCTGCGGCTTCGGCTCCCGTTCGGCAAGAAAGACCGTCCACTGCGGCTCCCCGTCCTTCGCCTCGTCGTTCTGAAAGATCAGGAGCTTGCTCGTAAACGACAGATTGCCCACGAAATACCGCTTGCCGGTGGTCTTGCTGGTGTTCTCGTAGAGCTTGCAAAGGGGAATGAGTTTGTCTTGCATCGCTTCACCTCGCACAGGGAAATATCCGGCTGATAGTCACACAGGCCGGTCCGTGGCAATGAGCACGTTCTTCTTTTGTCGTTTCATCGTGTCGCTTCCCTTCTTTAGTGTAGGCGAAAGACCGTGCTGCCCTTGGCGCCGCAGGAGAGACACCGCCAGAATTGAACGTAACCTGCCCCGTCTTGGCTCAGCGTACCCCCAGCGGGGCGGGCTTCGGCGTGGCACTGCCGGCAGCGGAGGGACAGGGAGAAGGATTCTCTCAGCTTCATTTCTGCCACCACTTCCGGCTTACCGAACAACTCAAAGACCTTCTTGGCTAGCTCGCTCATTGGACCTCCGTAGACGCTTTGGAAGCGAAAAAAAGTTGTTTTGGGCGTCCCCCCCGAAATAAAGTGTCAACCTGTCTACACGCCAGGTTTGACGCGGGTTGTAGACACTTTGTCATCTGTCTACTGTTGACACTTTGCAATCCGTCTACAAACCACAACTGGAGCGGGTTGTAGACATGTTGACAGATAGTTTGCGGGGGGAAGGGAGAAATCACTTTTTTTCATCCTTTTTGGTTGGGGCATAGCGCTCGCTCAGTTCGGCAAGGACTTGCTTACTAAGACAGTACGCGCGGGATACGACGTTGCCTTGCCTGATTTGGTTTGAAAACAAGTCCAGGGGATTGAGCAGTACCGCTAGCCCCCTCGTGCTGAGTTTTTCCCACCCCAGTTTTTTCTTGAGCAATCTGGCTAGGTCGGTTGGGGTCAGGGTGATATCTGACGCTGCATGCCAGAGGTCTTCCTTGCGTTTCTCGGCAACGACATCTTGCAACGCCTTGACCACTTGCACCACCGTAGAGTCTTCGGCTGCCCCGTCTCGAACCTGGCAAAGATCGTGGGCTAAGGCTGCCAGCTCATCGGTGAGTGTCTTCTGCCCGTCTCCTCTCTCCACGTCAGCAAGCGCAACAATGGAGGCGAGGGGTTCCCACAGATCGCGCGCCCGATCATCGAGGGGGGCAAGGGCAGGAAACGTGCTGTCAGCTCGGTCATAGACCGCTGCGAGGTCGGCAGCGTGTGTGAGTGCAAACAGATAACATCGATCGCGTAAGCTTTGCGCGTCAGCTTCTAACCGCGCCGGGGAAAAGCGTTCAGTCTCTTCGCGTGCGAGCTTCCGCTGCATTACGATAATGACAGAACGATCCTCGAGGGTACCAGCTAGCTTGTTGATGCCGGCAAGCGCGCGGGGGCAATACGTCTCAAAGACTTGTTCAGGGAAGTCCCCGTCTGCAGTCTTCTTTAGCCGGGAAACACTTCCTCCCCGTTCAAAGCCGCTATTCAGTACGGAGAGCAACCCAGCAAAGTTTTCTTTACCGGCATTCTTGAGCGCTTCCACCTCGTCCAGGAGTAGCGTTCCGCCGTTGCGGCTTGGTGCTCTGAAAACCTGCGCCTCGGTGGGGTGGACAATACGAGATGAGGCATTGAAAGCGAGGAGGGAGAGGAGGTCAAGGACCCGGCTCTTGCCGCATCGTTTGTCTGGTGAGTGGAGAGCGAGGTATGGAAACACGCGAAAGACGCGGTAAACATAGGTCCCCAGCGCCCAAGCTGCGAGTAGTAAGGTAACACGTTTATCTCGGAACACCGCGAAACGAGTAAAGAACCTACGGAGGTCGGCCAGCAGCTCATAGCTCGCTGCCGTGCCGCCGCTCAGAAAGTGTAGGATCGCGTCTTTGCTCAGCCGGCAGCAATCAAAGCCGCTATCGCGGACGGTAAAATCTTTAGCTACTTTGTCTAAGGTGAGTAGTTCGCGATTTGAATTTAATAACAACTTGTTTTCGCCCGCGATGATGCCAAACCAGAGCTTGCCGGCCACAAAGTCTTGCGCGATTCGTAGGGTGCGCGTCTGCCCCATCTGCTCCAGCAGCTCCCGGGCCTCCTTGCTCGCCGGGGGCTCAGCCAGGGCCGCAAGGTCGTTCCTAACGGTCTTGGCTTTGATCTTGAGTTTTTTGCTGATTTCTCGTAGCGCGAGATCAAAGAGTGCTACATTTTCTTGCCGCGCTTTCAAGAGACAGAGCTTAAGAACCTGGTAGTGCTCGAGTTGTTCACTTGGAGTGAGATTTCCGTTTAGCTTTGCGAGGTACGTAAGCGGGTCTATTTTGTAAGGGTCCATGTTGCTTGCGTTCGTTGCCATCATCACCACACCCCACATCAACTTTCTGTTAGCTGCGCTTCTACGATTGACAATTGAAACAGTGCCTCGCCGTATGCTTTTTCCGCCTGCTGTAGAACGTCGCTAAACTCTTCGGCCAAATCGGAACGCCGCCAGAACA
>Ga0187893_10009945_pt1 | contig 14409 bp, 14 predicted proteins | sample MA1701074metaG_FD_139574 | JGI IMG/M metagenome (GOLD analysis project Ga0187893, IMG submission 139574) | White microbial mat communities from a basaltic lava cave in the Kipuka Kanohina Cave System on the Island of Hawaii, USA - MA170107-4 metaG ...
GCGCGGCGTCTCATGAAGTACATCCGGTGGTACAACAAGGACCCGCGGCCCATCAAGTGGAAGTATTCTGATCCCAGAAACCGAATCCGCGTCGCTTAACAATCAGGTGTTACAGTCCACTAGCTCCTAGCTCCTGCAGTTCAGTGCCCAATGCCGACGATGCCGATCATCATGCCGCTCTCGTTCGCTGAGCCGCGGCGCCGGATCGAACCCGACACACCGATCTCGTAGCCCAGCAGGCGAACGCCGAACCCCGCGGCTGCCTGCCAACCGTCGGTCACGGACGCAACGCCGGCCCGGATCGGGACGAACGGCACGTAACGGAACTCGCCACCCACCCCCATGCGCGACTTCGGGCCGATCGAGATTGCGTCGTCGCCGCCCATCTGCTGATGCATGTCGGCGGTGAGCGTGATGTTGCTGCTGATCCGGAATGACGCGCCGATGTTGATGGCCGGCTTGAAGCCCTGCCGCCGGATCTGGTCGCGCAACGCCAATGGCGCGCTGCCGTATGGCAGTTCATCGCCGGTGCTGTACGACGTGTCCTGGTCGAAATAGAAGCTCTGCTGCGCGTACGCGAGCCTGGTGGTGTCCCACTTGAAGCTGTTGAACACGTTTTCGGCGAGCACGCCGACGCGCCACGGTCCGGCACTCCAGGCCATGGAAAGGTCGGCGCCCGTGCCGACGCCTGCGCCGGTCAACGCTTCGTAATTCGAGTCGGGAAAGACGGCCGGCATGCTGAGGCTGATTCCGCCGGAACTCGTGCCACCGCTGTCCGCGATGGCGTTCACCATTCCGTGGGCGAGGACGTACTTGGCGGTGACGCCGACCGTGAGCCGCTCGTTCGGCAGCATGCCCGCCGTGAACTTGAACGGCACCGCCATGGCGAAGCTGGCTGCGCCGGTGGTGAACGCCGCGGTTGACACGCCCGTGCCGGTGAAGTCGAGGTCACCGGCCTGCCCGTCATGATTGCCGGCGTTGCCGAAGAGGAGCGCCTCCCACATGCCCGGGCCGAAGTCGAGATTGGTGTACAGCGAGGTGCCGACCTGAAAGCCGAACGGGCCGAGGCTCATGGCGAACGGCGTGACGCCGCCATCGACGCGGACGCGCTGCCGGCCCGCCGCCTTGACGAGCTCGACCCACGCCGCGCGAGTGGCCGAATCGACGACCTGGCCGCCGAACGCGCCGAGGTTGTTGAAGCCCACCGGGTCCATGCCCACGGTGCCGCCGAACGGCATGAACCCGATCGACAGGAAGGGCCGGCCGTACTGCGCCAGGTTCGCCGGATTCCACGCCACGGCTTCATAGCCGCGCGCCACGGCGGTGAAGTTGCCCGCCATGCCGAATGCTTTCGGGCTGGCGTTCGGCATCTGCGCGCCCGCGGCGCCCGCGGCGCCCGCGGCAAGCCCGAGCGCGACGACGGTGCGACTCGCGCGCGTCAGCATCGATGAGATCGCGCGCATGTTACTTGTCCCCCGTTGGTGTGCGGATCTTGAGGACGAAGCGGTTCGAGATGGCCACAGCCTGCGTCGGCGTCACCGTGACGGGCGACGCCGAGTTGACCGTGCCCGTGACCTGCAGGATGACGCCGTCCACGAGGATCTTCTGCATCGCCGCGCTGTCGAGCACCACGACGCGTTGCTGCGTGGCGCCGGAGGGCAGCGAAATCACCCGGTGCACGGTGTCGGTGGCCGCTGGCCCGTACTTGAACAGCACGCCAAGGTTGCCAGTGACGCCGACGAACGGATTGGTGATGTCCATGATCAGGCGGCCTTCGACGATGGCGTCGGAGCTCATCTCGCCGAGCGGCAGCTCCTCGTTCGTCCCGGAATCCATGGTTCGGTTCGGCACATTCATCTGCACGGACGCCACGTGAATCGACGGCACCGACGCGCTGGCGTTGAACGTCCGGTTCGCGTCGATCGGGACGGCGTGATCACCCTGCGGTGAGTCGACCTGCACGTCCACCGCGATGTTGCCGCTGATGTCTCCCGTGGTCAGGTTGATCGTACGAGTGATGGTCGTTCCCGGGGCAAACGGCATGTTCACGCCGCTGACGGCGGCCGCGCCACGGATCGAATCCCGCCCGAGGACGATCGACGCGCTGCGGACGATGATCACGAGGTGGCCCTGAACCGGGGCCCCCGGCGTCGTGTTCACGTACAGTGGATCGAACGTCAGGTTGTTGGTCAGCTTGATGACGATCTGCCCGGCGCTGATCGCCGCGCCGGTGATGTCCGGCGGCAGGCTGGTCGAGTTGCCGGGCGCCATCGTGAACCCCGGCTTGATGTCGCTCGTGCCGCTCTTGAGGACGCATGCCGCACAGTTCGGGCCGAGGACCGCCGAGATGCTGGTCGAGTCCATGGTGAGCGCGAAGGCGCTCGAGTCCGGCAGGATCGTGACGTTGCTCGGCGGAAGGAGGTCGGCGACGCTGATCGTCTGCGACGCCGCCGGCAGGTTCCACGTTTGCTCGAAGCTCGGCGCAGGGTTCGTGGCGAGGGTGATCAGGTCGCAACCTGACACCACGGCGGCCACGCCAAGCAGCGCCGCTCGGCGGACTGCAACAGAGTTCATCGGAGGTCTGCGCGAATAGGGATCCCGGCCCGGAGGCGTCCGCACGGCCGAGAAAATGGACGGAGGAGTGTCGCTGTCGGTGAAGTTGAAGTCAACGCCTTGGCGACACGCAATTTGGCGACACGTGTCCGACACGTTCGGTGACTGCCGCCACAGCACCACGCGCTCGGATTTCGGCGTATCTTCGGCTATACTTCCGGCGGCCGCGCGATGGCCGGTTTGAACGCTCACCCGCACCGAGCTGCGATGTCGCGTCCGGAAATAACGACGCCGGAAGCACTCACCGACGAATCGGTCGTCGAGTTGTCGCTGCGCCCGCAGCGACTCGCCGAGTTCATCGGCCAGCACAAGGTGAAGGAGAGCTTGCGCGTCTGGATCGAGGCCGCCAAGTCGCGACGCGAACCCCTCGATCACACGCTCTTCTTCGGGCCGCCCGGACTCGGCAAGACGACGCTGGCCGAACTCATCGCGCGCGAGCTCGGCGTGAACATCCGGGCGACGTCCGGGCCCGCGCTCGAGAAGCCGGGCGACCTGGTGGGGACGCTCACGAACCTGCGCCAGGGCGACATTCTCTTCATCGACGAGATCCACCGTCTCCGGCCGATCATCGAGGAGTTCCTCTATCCGGCGATGGAGGACTACAAGATCGACATTCGGCTCTCCGAGGGGCCGAAGGCGCAGACGATCACCATGGCGATCGAGCCCTTCACGCTGGTGGGGGCCACGACGCGATTCGGCCTGCTCACGCCGCCGATGCGCGCGCGCTTCGGCATCGTGGAGCGGCTCAACTATTACCCGGCTGAGGATCTCGAACTGATCGTGAACCGGTCGGCCGAGGTGATGAAGGTCGGAATCGACGGCGGCGGCGCGGGCGAGATCGCGCGCCGCGCCCGCGGCACGCCGCGAGTGGCGAATCGCTTGTTGCGGCGCATTCGCGACTACGCCCAGGTCCGCGCCAAGGGGTTCATCTCGCGCGACGTGGCGCACGAGGGCCTGCAGATGCTCGACGTGGACGAGTTCGGACTCGACGACATGGACGCGCGCATCCTCAAGACGATCATCGAGAAGTTCGACGGCGGGCCGGTCGGCCTGAACAGCGTGGCTGCGGCCGTGGCCGAGGACGCCAACACGATCGAAGAGGTGTACGAGCCGTTTCTCGTGCAGCACGGGTTCCTGCAGCGCACCAGCCGCGGCCGCGTCGCGACGACCCAGGCGTACAAGCACTTTGGCTTTACACCGCCGACGCCCGCGCCGGCACAGGAAACGCTCTTCTAGAGACTCGCGGCGCCCGGCATAGGTTTGGTGGGTGAATGGCGACCGGACTGCGGACTACGACTTCGAACTGCCGCGCGACCTGATCGCGCAGGAGCCGCTCGCCGACCGCAGCGGCAGCCGCTTGATGGTGCTGACACGATCGGACGGATCGATCGCCCATCGGAGGTTCACGGACTTGCCCGGACTCGTGCAGCCGGGTGACGCGTTCATCGTGAACACCTCGCGGGTCCTCAAGGCAAGGTTGCTCGGCACGCGTGACAGCGGCGCGCCCGCCGAGATCCTGCTCCTCAAGCCTCTGGGCGGCGAGCGTTGGGAGGCGATGGTTTCGCCCGGCGGCAAGCTCAAGCCGGGTCGCCGCGTCCGGATCGGCGACGGGTTTTCTGCCGAGATCCTCGAGACAACGCCGCGGCGCACCCGGATCGTTCGGCTCGAAGCGACGACAGGCGTCGCCGACGCCCTTGAGCGTTTCGGCCACGTTCCGCTGCCGCCGTACATCGAGCGCGCCGACACGGGCGCCGACGCTGAGCGATACCAGACCGTGTACGCCAGGGAGGACGGCTCGGTGGCGGCGCCGACCGCCGGCCTCCACTTCACGATGGCGTTGCTCGACGAAATCGGGGGCCGCGGGGCACAGCGCGGCGAGGTGGTGCTGCACGTAGGCGCCGGCACGTTCAAGCCCGTCGAGGTCGACGACCCGTCGGACCACGAGATGCACGAAGAGTCGTTCGTGGTTCCCGCGCCGACCGCGGACTTGTTCGGCGCGACCCGGTCGCGCGGCGGGCGGGTGTGGGCCGTGGGGACCACGACCGCCCGCACCTTGGAGAGTGCCTCGACCGGCGCGGGGCTGCGCGCCGGACACGGCGAGACCCGACTGTTCATCCGTCCGGGGTACCGGTTTCGCGCCGTTGACTCCCTGGTGACGAACTTTCACCTGCCGCGGTCGACGCTGATCATGCTCGTTGCCGCGTTCGCCGGATACGAACTGACGATGCGAGCCTATCGCGAAGCGGTCGCCCGTCGTTACCGGTTCTTCTCGTATGGAGACGCGATGGTGGTAGTTCCGTGACTCGCAGCCGTGCAGACTTCGGGTTCACGATCGACGCGCAGGATGGCGCCGCGCGCACCGGGGTGTTCGGCACGCCGCACGGCGCGGTGCGCACGCCGTGTTTCATGCCGGTCGGCACGCTCGCCACGGTGAAGTCGCTTGACCCGGACGAGCTGCGCGGCGCGGGCGCGTCGATGATCCTCGCCAACGCCTATCACCTGCACCTGAGGCCGGGCGAGGAGCTGGTGCGAGCGATCGGTGGGCTACACCGCTTCATGGCCTGGGACGGACCGATCCTCACCGACTCGGGAGGGTTTCAGGTCTTCTCCCTCGCCGCGCTGCGCGCGGTCGACGAGGACGGCGTCGAGTTTCGCAGCCACGTCGACGGCTCGATGCGGCGCTTCACGCCGGAACGCGTGATGCAGATCGAGCGCGACCTCGGCGGCGACATCGTCATGCAGTTCGATCATGTCATACCGGGGCAGAGCGATGCGGCGACGGCGCGAGACGCCAGCGAGCGCAGCATCCGGTGGCTGGCGCGCTGCCTCGCTGCGTTCGACGCCATCGAGCCGCCGCACGGCAAGCCCCAGGCGCTGTTCCCCGTCGTGCAGGGGGGCATCCACGAGCCGCTGCGGTTCGAGGCCGTGAAGGCCATTCGCAACCTGCGGGAGTGGTGCGGGTACGGAATCGGCGGGCTTTCGGTCGGTGAGGCCAAGCCCGACATGTACCGGATCATCGACGCGGTGAACGCCGCCCTGCCCGCCGAACGACCGCGTTACCTCATGGGCGTCGGATTCCCGGAGGACCTCGTGGAGGGAGTGCGCCGGGGCGTCGACCTCTTTGACAGCGTTGCGCCGACACGCATGGGCCGCAACGCCGCGGCGTTCACCGCCGAGGGACGCATCAACCTGCGGAACGCGGTTCACCGGACGGACGACGGGCCGCTGGACGACGAGTGCCGCTGTGCCGCGTGCACGCGCTTCAGCCGGTCGTACATCCGCCACCTGTTCGCGTCGGACGAGATGCTGGGGCCGCGGCTGCTGTCGCTGCACAATGTACATTTTCTCGCAGACCTGATGCGCGCGGCCCGCGACGCGATCGCCGGGCGCACGTTCGAGGCCTGGAGCAGCCACTGGCTCGACCGTTACCACTCTCGCACCGATCCTGACGCATGACCTACCTGTTCCCCGCTCTTCAGGCCGCACCGGCGGCCGCGCCGTCATGGGCACCCATGGTGTTCATGTACGGCTCGATCATCCTGATCTTCTACTTCCTCGTCATTCGTCCGCAGGGCAAGCAGCGTCGCGACCACGAGTCTGCCCTCAAGGGCCTCAAGCGCGGCGACAAGGTGGTGACGGCCGGCGGCATCATCGCCGAAGTCATCCATATCAAGGAAGCGCAGGTCGAGGGCAAGCCGAAGCCATCGATGGACGACGAAATCACGGTCAAGTCCGGCGACACGCGACTCATCGTCGAGCGCGGGAAGATCGCCCGGCTGACGACGGCCGCGTCAACCACCAACGCCCCGGCGCCAACGAAGTGAGCATTCTCGACATCCGTGTGCTCGGCGACCCCGTGCTTCGCCAGGAGACGACGCCGGTGGCGACCGTCACGAACGACATTCGGCAGCTCATCGACGACATGTTCGAGACGATGCGGGCGGCGCGCGGCATCGGGCTGGCGGCCCCGCAGGTCGGCCGCCTCGAACGCGTCGCCGTGGTCGACGTGGACGACGGGTCGGGACCGCTCGCGCTCGTGAACCCCGAGATCGTCACGAGTGACGGAGCGGTCAGGGGTGAGGAGGGCTGCCTGTCGATCCCGGACGTGTTCGGCGACGTGGAACGTGCCCTGAGCATCGAAGTGCGGGCGCTCGACCGCGAAGGCCAGGCGTTCGCCGTGAAGGGGTCGGACTTGCTGGCGCGCTGCCTGCAGCACGAGATCGATCACCTGCACGGCAAGCTGTTCATCGACCACCTGAGCTTCCTCAAGCGGCGCGCCGCGCTGGACCAGTGGGCGAAGCTCAAGGACAAGTACCCGGGCCTCACGCTGCGTCCATCGGCCGCGACAGCCGAGTCGCACCGGGACACGGAGCTCTGAGCGTGCGCGTGCTCTTCTGGGGCACGCCCGAGTTCGCCACGCCGGCGCTGCGCGCGCTGCTCGGTGAGGGGTTCGACGTCGTCGGCGTCGTGACGCAGCCCGACAAGCCCGTCGGTCGGAGCCGGTCGAAACTCGAGGCGTCTGCCGTCAAGAAGGTGGCCGAAGCGGAGGGCCTGCTGGTGCTCCAGCCCGAAAAGCCGCGCGGGCCCGAGTTCGTGGGGAAACTGAGCGCGCTCGCGCCGGACGTGTCCGTGGTGGTCGCTTACGGCCAGTTGCTCACGGCCGACGTCATCGGGCTGCCGAAACACGGCACGCTCAACATCCACGGATCGCTGTTGCCGCAGTTGCGCGGGGCGGCACCGATCCAGGCCGCCATCCGCGAGGGGCTCACGCGCACCGGCGTCACCATCATGCGGATGGTGCTCAGGCTGGACGCGGGCCCGATGATCCTGAAGCTCGAAACCGATATCCTCGATGACGAGACCGGTGGCGAGCTCTCGCTGCGCCTCTCGGAGCTCGGCGCGACCGCGTTGATCGAGGCCCTGGCGCTGGTGGAACTGGACCGCATCGAGCCGGAGCCCCAGGACGAGTCCCGGGCGACCTACGCCGCGAAGATCACGCGGGAGACGACCCGCATCGACTGGAGCGCGGATGCGGCGACTGTGGCGCGGGTGGTGCGAGCGTACGACCCTCGGCCCGGCGCGTTCACGATGCTCGACGGCAGGGACGTGAAGCTGTTCGGCGCCAGGGCCGTGCCCGGCAGTGGCGCCGCGGGCGACGTGCTGGCGGTGGGTGATGACGGGCTCGTGGTGGCGTGCGGTTCGGGCGCGGTGCGCATTCAGCAGTCGCAACCGGCCGGGCAGAAGCGCCTGGCAGTCGGTGACTGGGCGCGCGGTCGCGGCATCGCGGCCGGTCGGCGCTTCGGCTGAGGGGTAAATTGCCGGCATGAAGAGCGACGGACCGCGTTCCACGCCGGCCGCGCGCGTCCGCGAAGTCACGGAGGCGCGGCTCGCGGCCGCCCTGGTGCTCAGCGACCTGCGACACGGGGAGTTCCTCGACCCGTCCTTCGACCGTCGCACCGCAGCGCTCGACCCGCGCGATCGCCGCTTCGCCCGGGAGCTCGTCTATGGCACGCTCAGGCGCCGCGCGTGGCTCGACGCACTCTTCCAGGATCGGGTCCGCGGCGGGCTCGGCCGTCTCGAAGACGACGTGCTCGACCTGCTGCGGCTCGGCGCCTACCAGCTGCGCTACATGCGCAGCGTGCCCCCGTACGCCGCGATCGGCCAGACCGTCGAGCAGGTGAAACAGCGCGCTGGCGTTGGCGCGGCGAAGCTCGCCAACGCGGTGCTGCGGCGCCTGGATCGGGAGGGCGCCGACGCCGTGCCGGCGCTGCCGCAGGATCCGATCGACGCGCTGGCGCTCGAGTGCTCCCACCCGCGCTGGCTCATCGCGCGCTGGGTGGCGCGCTGGGGCGAATCCGAGACGCGGCGCTTGCTCGAAGCGAACAATGCCGAGCCGCCACTGGTGGCACGCCCGGTGCACGCCGTGCGTGAGCAGGTGGAGGCAATGCTGGAGAGCGCCGGCGTCGAGGTCGCGGACGCGCCCCTGGTGGACAGCATCGTGCTCGCCGGCCAACTCTCGTCGCTGACGTCGCTCGGCGCCTTTCGGCAGGGCCTGTTCCACCTGCAGGACCCGGCGTCGACGCTGGTCACGATGTACGCGTCGTTCCCCGAAGGCGCCGTGGTCGCGGACGTGTGTGCCGCCCCCGGCGGCAAGTCGGTCGAACTGGCGCACCGCGCGAAGGTGGTGTTCTCGAGCGACGTGTCATCGCCACGCATGCGTCGCGTGCTCGAGAATCGCGAGCGGCTCGACTTGCCGAACATCGTTGCCTACGTCGCCGACGCCCGGAAGCCCGCGCTGCGGTCGGTGGACGCGCTGCTCATCGACGCGCCGTGCACCGGCACGGGCACGTTCCGCCGCCACCCCGACGCCCGCTGGCGCCTCAAGCCATCCGACCTCGCCGTGATGCCGGCGATGCAACGTGAGATCATCCGCGCCGCCGCCACCATGGCGCGGCCCGGCGGACTGCTCGTGTACAGCACGTGTTCGCTGGAGACCGAGGAGAACGACGCGCCGATCGAGCGCTTCCTGGCCGAGCACAAGGAGTGGACGCTTGAACCGCCGCCCGAGGGGGCCGTGCCGGCCACCGTGCTCGACGCCGGCCGACTGCGCGTCCTGCCGCAGCGCCACGGCGTCGATGGCGCCTTCGCCGCGCGGCTGCGGAGGGCCTCCTGAACCTCGCTAACGTCCGAAAGCGCCCGTGGTTTCCGTTTGCCGCGGCCGGCTTCAGCGGGTTCACGCTCGCGTACCTGGTCGTCGCTTTCTGGGTATTCCCCGCGAGCGCGGCGGACGGCGAGGCGCGCGTTCCGGGAGTCGTGGGGCTCACGTACGCCGATGCCGAGCAACGGCTGGCAACGTCCGGGTTCAAGGCGGATCGCGGCGAAACGCGGTTCAACAATGCGCCGCGCGGCACCGTGATCGAGCAGGATCCGCAAGCCGAGGAGACCGCCACCCGCGGGATTCGCGTGAGGCTCGTGGTGAGCGCGGGCCAGCGAATGGGCGCGGTGCCGGCGGTCATCGGCCTGAGCCGCGAGCAAGCAATGACGCTCCTGGCGGAGTCCGGGTTCGAGCCGGGCGACGTCACCGAGCGCGCCAGCAACGAGCCGCGGGGCGCAATCATTGATTCGCGGCCGCGGCCCGGCGCACAGGCGCCAATGCCGAGCCTGGTGGCGCTCGTGATGAGCGCCGGGCCGACGACCATCGTGGTGCCCGATCTCGTCGGGCGACCACTGTCGGACGCCACGCAGCTGCTGCGACAGGTGGGCCTCGCCGTTGGCGGGATCCGCGTGCCGGTTGGCGGCGCCCCGGACCAAGGCGGGATCATTCAGGCACAATCGCCCGCGGCCGGGAGCCTGGTGGTCGCGGGAACGCGGGTCGAGATCACACTGGGAGGCCGTCCGTGACACCGAAAGCGTCCGGGCCGAGGAGCGTCCGCATTGCCCCCTCGCTGCTGAGCGCCAACTTCGCGCGTCTCGCCGACGAAGTGGCGCTGTGCGAGGCCGGCGGCGCCGACTGGCTGCACATTGACGTGATGGATGGCCGCTTCGTGCCGAACCTGACGTTCGGCGCCAAGGTCATCGAGACGGTGCGCAAGCTGACCAAGCTGCCGCTCGACGTGCACCTGATGGTGCTGGAGCCCGAGACTTACTTCGACTCGTTCGCCGGGGCCGGCGCCAACACGCTCACGATCCACGTAGAAGCGGCGCCGCACCTGCAGCGCCAACTCGCCCGGATCCGCGAGCTCGGCTGCAGCGCCGGCGCGGCCGTGAACCCGGGGACGCCGGTCGAGTCGGTCCGGGAGGTGCTGGCCGACCTCGACCTGCTGCTCGTCATGACCGTCAACCCGGGATTCGGCGGGCAGGAGTTCATCCCCGCATCGATCGACAAGGTCGCGCGCGCCCGCGGGATGCTCGACTCGGCGCGCTCGCGCGCGGCGCTCGAGGTGGACGGCGGCATCAGCCGCAAGACGATCGAGGACGTGCACCGCGCGGGCGCCACGGCGTTCGTCGCCGGTCACGCGATCTTCGGGGCAGCGAACCCAAAGGCGGAAATCGGCGCGTTGCGGTCGGCGTGCATGGAGAAGGCATGACGTTGCGGCAGCAGTGGCTCTTCGCGGGCGCCATCGTCGGCCTGCTGGCCGGCGGCCTCGGCGTCGGCGCGTTCGTCATGCGCGACGAGCTTTTTCCCGTGGACGTCGGCTCGCGCGCGCCGTCGTTCATGGCACGGACCGTGGACGGCAGCAACGTCGTGCGAACGCTCGAGGACTATCGGGGCAAGGTCGTCGTCCTCAACCTGTGGGCCACGTGGTGCCCGCCGTGCATCGTGGAAATGCCGAGCTTCGAGCGGCTGAAGCGGGCGGTGAACGACACCAACCTGCGCATCGTGGCCGTGAGCATCGACGACCTCGTCGGCGCGGATTCCGTGGCGCGGTTTGCGCGCGGGCTCGGGCTGACGTTCGACATCCTGCTCGACTCGACTCATCGCATCGACCGCGCCTACCAGGTGACCGGCTATCCCGAGACGTTCGTGATCGCGAAGGACGGCACGATCCGGAAGAAATGGATCGGACCGGCGGACTGGTCGTCGCCGGCGAACGTGGCGCTGATTCGCGACCTGCTGGGGCACGCGCAGGTGGCGGCGGGCCGTGCGTCGCCGGATTCCGCGGCCCCAACGCCGCTGCGGCGCCGATGACGCGGGTGCTCGCCGTGGAGACGTCGTGCGACGAGACGTCCGTGGCGGTGCTGCACGGCGCCGGTGACGACGTCGCGCTCAAGTCGCTGGTGATCCTGTCGCAGGATGTTCATCGCGTCTTCGGCGGCGTCGTGCCCGAGCTCGCGTCGCGAGCCCACCTGACGTCGATCGACGCCGTGATGCGGCGCGCGCTCGACGAGTCGGGCGCCGCGCTCGAATCGGTGGACGTCTTCGCGGCAACCAACGGGCCCGGCCTGGTCGGCGCATTGCTTGTCGGTGTCGGCTACGCCAAGGCCCTGGCATTCGCCCGCGGCAAGCCGCTGGTCGCCGTACACCACATGGAAGGCCACCTCTTCGGCACGTCGCTGGAGCACCGTGAGGCCGTTCCGCCGTTCACCGCGCTGCTCGTGTCCGGCGGCCACACGCTCCTGATCGACGTCGAGGCCTGGGGCCGCTACCGGCTGCTTGGTCGCACACGCGACGACGCCGCCGGCGAGGCATTCGACAAGGTCGCCAAGCGCATGGGCCTGCCGTACCCGGGCGGGCCGCACCTGGAGAAGCTGGCGCGCGACGGCACGCGCGGTGCGCTGCGCTTCACCCGGCCGATGCTGCATCGCGGCCAGTCGCCCGGCGACCCCGACTTCTACGACGTGTCGTTCAGCGGACTCAAGACGGCGGTCGTGAGTGTGCTGGCGGATGACGGAAAGCGGAAGGCGGATGCCGGACGGGAGATGGCAGACATCGCGCTCGCGTTCCAGGACGCGCTCGTGGACACGCTGGTCGAGAAAACAGCGCGCGCCCTTGAGCAGCACGGCCGCACGCGGGTCGTCCTGGGCGGCGGCGTTGCGTGCAACAAGGCGCTGTTGGCGGCGATGCGGGCGCGCATGGAACCGCTCGGCGCGGCCGTGTATGCTCCCAGCGGCCGCTTGGCCACCGACAACGCCGCGATGATCGCCCGCGCGGGGTTGTTCCACTTCGAGCGCGGCGACGTGGCCGGCCTCAACCTCAACGCGTACGCGTCACTCCCCATCCCCGGGCTGATCACGTGAACTTCATGCTCCTCGCCGCCGCCGACGCGGTCGTCGCGCACCCGCTCCAGTTCGGGATCTGGAAGCTGCAGTTCACCGGCTTCGGCATCGCCGTGGTGATGGCGTTCGTCGTGGCGCAGATCGTGTTGCAGCGCATGATGGAGCGGCGCGGCCACGATCCATCGGCGGTCGGCGACATGGTGATCGGGGCGATCGTCGGCGGCCTCCTCGGCGCCAAGCTCTACTTCGTCTTCATCCTCGGCAACGAGGGAGCGTTCTTCTCGCGTGGCGGTTTCGTGTTCTGGGGCGGGTTTGTGGGCGGCACCATCGGTGTGCTGCTCGTCGCGCGTATCAAGCGTGTCCCGCTGTTGCGAACCGTCGAGGCGGGCGCGCCGGCAGTCGCCGCCGCGTACGCGGTGGGGCGCACCGGCTGCTGGACCGTCGGCGACGACTATGGCCGGCCGTGGTCGGGGCCGCTGGCCGTGCAGTTTCCCGAGGGTGCGCCGCCGTCGACCGCCGGCATGATGGCGTCGGAGTTCGGCGTGACGTTCCCGTCCGGCACCGACCCGAACTTGCTGGTCGCGGTCCACCCGACGCAGTTGTACGAGGTGGCCATGGCGCTCGTGATGTTCGCGATCATCTGGCGACTGCGGAATCACGCGCAGCGGGAGGGCTGGCTGCTCGGGATGTACCTCGCGCTCGCCGGCGTCGAGCGATTCATCGTGGAGTTCTTCCGCGCCAAGGACGATGCGCTGGCGTTCGGGCTGACGATCGCGCAGGTGATCGCGTGCGCGGCGTTCGTCGCCGGCGTCGCGTGGCTGGTCGCGCTGCGCCGGCGGCCGGTGACGGCCTGAGCCGACGGGACCAGCGCCAACCTAGCCCTTGAACGCGTCGTCGCGCCTGGTCTGGGCCTCGAGTTCGGCGATGCGCGCCTTGAGCTTGTCCTGCGCGGCCTGAAGCTCGGCGACCTGCGCCTCCACGAGCGCAGCCGCGGTCGGGTCCTGGTTGATTGTCGGCAGCGCCACAGACCGCGCCGGCCAGAACGTCTTCACCAAGGCAAACACGAAGAGCACGAGCAGGACGGCCTGGCCGAGGATCGTCTCCACGGTGGGATAGAGGCCGATCGCGTCCACGTGCGGAACGCCCGGGATGGTGGTGATCGGCAGCACGTTGCCCTCCTGAAGCTCGCGAATCCCCTTGCCCGTGAAGACGAGGGCCATGTAGTAGAGCAGCACGCTCGTCACGGCGAAGAACTCGCGCAGCGGGATCCTAACGCCGAACCGGTAGAACCCGGTGAAGACGATTGCCAGCAACGCGCCACCGACGAGAATGCCCATTGAAATCGGCAGCACGACGCGCGGGCCCTCGTTGAACAGCGCCTGGTAGAAGAGCGCGGTCTCCGCGCCTTCCCGGTACACCGCCAGGAACGCCACGAACGTCAACGCCTTGCCGCCGCCGCGCTCCAGCGCGTCGCTCACCTTCTCCTTGATGAACTGCTGCCACCGGGCCGCCTCGACCTTCGAGATGAGCCAGTAGCTCACCGAAAAGAGCACGACGACGGCGACCAGCATCGTGAGCCCCTCGATCACCTCGCGACTCATGGGCATCGTGGCCAGCATGGTCTTGAGGACGATCGCGGTGGCCGCACTGGCGGCGAGCGCCCAGCCGACGCCGATCCAGATCGACCGCAGGCGATGCCGGTTGCCGGTCCTGATGAGGAACGCCACGATGGCGCCGATGACGAGGATCGCCTCGAGCCCCTCACGCAGGATGATCAGCAACGACTGCCAGAACGCCTCGAAGCCGCTGCCGGTCGGACGCGTGAGTTCGACGACGGACGGCATGTTGGCTTCGATGGCGTCGCGCAGCCGCTCGGCCGTGCGCGCATCGGAGACGCGAACCGCCGCCCGGAACTCGTTGAACGAGCGCTCCATGCTCAGCACCAGCCCCGGATTGCGGGCGCGCGCCGGCGTCTCCAACGGCTCGAACGCGATGTAGGCGTCGAACGCGCGGTCGCTGGCGTCGACGCCGCGTCCGGCGCGCGCGGCGGCCAGCGACTGGTCCAGCATCGACAGCACC
>Ga0187893_10009946_pt1 | contig 14408 bp, 12 predicted proteins | sample MA1701074metaG_FD_139574 | JGI IMG/M metagenome (GOLD analysis project Ga0187893, IMG submission 139574) | White microbial mat communities from a basaltic lava cave in the Kipuka Kanohina Cave System on the Island of Hawaii, USA - MA170107-4 metaG ...
GAGTCCCTTGCCGGGGGACTGGATCTCCTCGAAGACCTGCGATCGGAGCTCACCGCAGCGCTGGCGGACCACCCCCCTGCCCTGCTCACCGACGGCGGCGTGATCCGTGCGGGTTATGATGCCGAATTGGACGAGGTGCGGGCCCTCCGGGAGGGCGGCAAACAGCACATCGCCCTGATCCAGCAGCGGGAACGCGACCGCACCGGCATTGCTTCGCTCAAGGTCGGCTACAACAAGGTGTTCGGCTATTACCTCGAAGTGACCAACCCGCACCTCGCCAAGGTGCCGGCGGATTTCGAGCGCCGGCAAACCCTGGCGACCGCCGAGCGGTTCGTCACGCCCGAGCTCAAGGAGTACGAAGCCAAAGTGCTCGGGGCGGAAGAGCGGATCGCCACCCGAGAGGCCGAGCTGTTCGGCACGCTGCGCGACGTGATCGGGGCGGCGATCGGCAGGATTCAAGCGACCGCGCGGGTCATCGCCCAGCTCGACGTGCTGACCGCCCTGGCCCAGGTTGCCGTGGACGGGCGCTATGTACGGCCTAGGGTGACGTCCGCCTTCGAGTTGAGCCTGCGCGCATCCCGGCATCCGGTGCTGGAGCGTCTGATGCCGCGGGAAACCTTCATGCCCAACGACGTCCGGATCGATGCCGCGTCACGGGTCCAGCTGGTCACCGGTCCGAACATGGCCGGCAAGAGCACCATTCTCCGGCAAATCGGGCTCATCGTCATTCTCGCCCAGATTGGCAGCTTCGTGCCCTGTGATGAGGCGACCATCGGAGTCGTGGATCGGCTGTTCACCCGGGTCGGCGCCTCGGACAACCTGGCGCGGGGACAATCCACCTTCATGGTGGAAATGAGCGAGACCAGCGCCATCCTCCATGGCGCGACGCCGGATTCGCTGGTGCTGCTCGACGAGATTGGCCGGGGAACCTCGACCTACGACGGCGTGGCCATCGCATGGGCCGTGACCGAGTTCCTGCATGACCAGGTGGGTTGCAAGACCATGTTCGCCACCCACTACCACGAGCTGATGCAGCTCCCCGAACGGTTGCAGCACGCCGCCAATTTCAACGTGGCCGTCCGGGAGGTGAATGGGAAGGTCCTGTTCCTTCACCGATTGGAACCGGGCGGAACCGACCGGAGCTACGGCATTCACGTGGCGGAGCTTGCCGGACTCCCCCGCGATGTCGTCGCCCGGGCCAACGTCATTCTGAAAACCCTCGAAGGTGATCACCGGGTGGTGGCCGGCGAGCCGGAGACAGCCCAGGATCCGGGTCAACTCGCTCTGTTCCAGGAGGCTCGGGTGGATCCGACCCTCGAGGAACTCCGGCAGCTCGACCTCGATCGCCTGACCCCGATCGAGGCACTCAATCGCCTGGCGGAGCTCAAGCGGCGGGCCGGCGGGACGAGCTAGCTTCAAGCCATGAAGGCCGCGCTTTGGCTGCTCCCGGTTCTGGTGATCGAGTCCACCGGCTGCCGCAGCACCCCGGAATCCACTCTTGCCCTCCCGCCGGAACAGACCCCCGCCCCGAGCCGGGGGAGCGAGCCGCCCGTCGCGCTCAACGCCGAGTCACCGGTAGAGTACCCCCTGGCTGTCTATCAGCAACGGATCAGCGCAACCGTCCTGCTTCGGCTTTTTCTGGATGAGACGGGCCAGCTCGTTCCCGACTCGGCCCGGGTGCAGGAGTCCTCCGGATACCCTGCCCTGGATTCGGCGGCCCTCGCGGCAGTGCCACGGCTCCGATACGCGGCCGCGCTCGTGAACGGCACACCGGTCGCAACAGCGTTTACTCAACCGATTCTGTTTCGGCACCCCGACAGGGGCGGAGTGACGCCGTGATCGTGCGGTATGACTTGCTACAACCCATGCGATCGGGGCTATGAAGGTCACTGTTCTCACCGGTGGGACCTCGTCCGAACGCGATGTCGCCATTGCCTCGGCGGTTCAAATCGTCCAGGCGCTGCGAACCCGCGGCCACGCGGTTGCCGTCGTTGATACGGCGAGGGGGTTCATTCCGGAACCGGACGAAACCCGACTCCTCTCTGGCAATGTGGGTCGGGAGCCACCTTCGATTGCGGATCTCATCGCCTTGGAGCGGGGACTGCTCCTGTCCGGGCTCGGGTCCCTGCCGGTCATTCGCGAAGCAGACGTCGTGTTCGTGTCCCTCCATGGCGGTCGGGGAGAGGACGGTACCCTCCAGGCCCTGCTCGATGTTGTTGGAGTCCCCTACACCGGCAGCGGTGCGCTGGGGACCGGACTGGCAATGGACAAGGATGTCTCGAAGCGTCTCTTTCGGATCGCGGGAATCCCGACCGCCGACTGGATCATGGCTCCGGTCAAGGCCCGCGAGGCGGGTGACCAACTCGGGTGGCCCCTCGTCGTGAAGCCCTCCAAGCAGGGCTCGACGGTCGGGTTGACGCTGGTCAAGGACGCTTCCGGCTTCGACGAGGCTGTCGAAGTGGCGGCACGCTACGATGACGAAGTGATGGTCGAGGCTTTCGTTCCGGGCAGGGAGCTTACGGTCGGGATCCTGGATGGCAGGCCGCTGGCGGTGGGCGAGATCATCTCGCAGCACGAGATCTTCGACTATGAATGCAAGTACACCCCCGGGATGGCCGAAGAGATCTTCCCCGCGAAGCTCCCGCCCGGACCGACTGAACGATGCCAGCAGCTCGGCCTCGCCGCGCACCGGGCGCTCAAGCTCGGCGGCTACTCCCGGGCCGACTTCCGGCTCACGCCGGACGGCGATTTGGTGTGTCTGGAAGTCAATGCCCTGCCCGGAATGACGTCCACCAGCCTGCTGCCGCAATCAGCCGGGGCGGTCGGCATCCCCTTTGCAGAGTTGTGTGAGCGAATCTGTCTGGCGGTGAAGCCGGCATGAGTGGAGATCGAATCCGGCTAAGTCCGGTCGTGGCGGGCTTGGTGCTCGCGAATGCGGTGGTTGGGGTCCTTCTCGCGACGGTGTTGACCCTTCCAGCCATTCCGGAAGTACTCCGTTTCGACCCCGGGTTGGTGGTTCAGAGGCCGTGGACCCTGCTCACCTACATGTTCGTCCAACCCAACCTCGTTCTCCTCGGCATCAACCTCCTGCTCCTCGTGGGCTTTGGTCCGCAAGTCGAGCGCAAATCAACGGGTAGTTCCTTCCTTCTCTACTATCTGGCCTGCGGAATCGGCAGTGCCCTGTATGCCCTCGGGCTGACCTCATTTCTGGCGGTTTCACCGCTGCAGGGACCCACCGGCGCGGTGTTGGGTGTGGCGGTCGCCTTCTGGTTTGCCTGGCCGAATGCCCGGCTCGTGCTCGATCCGCTGCCGATTCGCCCACGGGTGGGAACCCTGTTGGCCTGTTTGGCCGGCATCGAGATAGCCGCGGCGGTGCTGCTCAAGAATGGACCGTCACACCTGGCCAACCTGGGTGGTTTGATCACGGGATACCTGATTGTCAGGATCAACATGATCCGGGCGAAGCAGCGCCGCACTCCGCCTGCGCCGTTGCCGCTCAAACCGGTGATGACATCCGTTTCAGCGCGCCAAAGTGCGCGTCCAGTCACCGTTCGCCCCGCGCCGGCACCCGAGCCTCCACCGGAATCACATCCTGTGGAAGACCTCGATCGTCTGCTCGACAAGATCAGCGCCTCGGGAATGGAGAGCCTCACGGCGGAAGAACGCTCGCTCCTCCACCGATTGTCCGAACGAAAGCGCAAGGATTCGAGTTAGCTCTTGTGCAGCACGCGGCTTGTCGTATTTTGACCCGTGCTCATCAATCTCCTCCCCGAATTCCTCGACATACTCAATCAATCCGATCCTGAAGGGGCATACTTCCGATTTCTTGACAGTCACCGCCCGTTGTTGGGGGCGTACTGGAGTAACTACGTACTCGATCTCGACAGCCCGCATGCCGCCGAAGTGGTCGCGGCCACCGTTCGGGCCGATCGGAGCGATCTCTTCGACCTGTTGAAGCAGGTCAACGTCGCCCGCGTCGTCGAGGATGCGTTGCATCACGCGGAAGAGTTGCTCGAGGCTGATCGGCCGGTGGACTGCCTTCTGATGGTCGGAACGGGCGCGGCCAACGCGGGAGAGCTGGTCGTCAACGGCCGGGGAATCACCTTCGTTTGTTTGGAACATTTCACCGGCCGAGTCAATTCTGAGACCTACGGGCTGGGGTTGAGTCCCGATCTCCTGCCCCTCTGGGTTGCGCATGAAGTCGCCCACACCGTCCGGTACACGTCACCATCGAGCCAGAGCGCCCTGCGACGCCTGGTCGAAGAGGCCGGGGGGTACTACGACTTTTGGAGCACGGGAAGCCGGGCCATTCTGCGAGAACACTTGCTCAATGAAGGCCTGGCGGTCCACGCGGCGCGAGAGGCGGCCCCCGGATTCGATCCAGCCGACTACTTCGGCTATCCCCGGCGCCAGTATCAACGGATGCGGGAGCTGGAGAGCTTCCTGCGGCGGGCTGCCCACCACGACCTCGACCGAACCGGCCTTGGACTCAGGCTCAAGTACCTGTCCGGAGGCGTGAGCGCGTCTGCCCGGCTCAGCCTGGGGCGGGTGCTGCCGGAGCGGTGTGGTTACTACCTGGGCTACCGCATGGCGGAGCCGCTCGTCGCGGCCCAGGGCATCGCGGCGGCGGTCCGCGCCCCAGTGGAGGAGTTCCAATCCTACGAGGACGAAGCGTTGGGGTTCCGCACCGCCTAGCTCCTGCTCCGCCCAACTGCTGTCCATCACAGCTGTGAAATCTGTGAAATCTGTGGATCCCCTAACATATTCCGGGAATGGAAGCCCCCGAACAACCGACCCAAGTCACCATTACGCTCAAGCCGGCGGGCCCCATCGTGATCGAGGGCCCCGTGGTGATCCGCAACAACGCCGGCGACATCGTCGAGCCGCCGCCTTCCAAGATTCCCGGCCAGATCAAGCTCTGCGGGTGCGGATTCAGCAAGAACCGGCCGTTTTGTGATGGGAGTCATAAGAGATAGCTATTGGCTATTGGCTATTGGCTATTGGCGGCTTACTTCCCTACGCAGAATTTCTCGAACACCCTTCCAAGCACCTCGTCCGGGTGCACCACGCCGATCAACTCTTCCAGGGCATCCACCGCGAGCCGCACGTGATGGGCGCCTAACACTGGATCCCCTCCCCCGCGGTTGAGCTCCGGCCTGGCCGCTTCGAGCGCCGCGCTGGCCTGTGTCAACGCAATCCGATGACGTTCCCGGGTCAGGAACAGCGAGTGATCTCCGTACTGTTCCCCTTGCCCGAAGAGCCGGTCGGCGATGCTCTGGCGCAACAGATCCAGCCCCTCTCCGGTGACAACCGAAACCGGCAGCCCCTCCTCTCCCTGGCGTCCGGCAACGGCGACCAGGTCGGCCTTGGTCCGCACCAGGAGTGTCGGGTGCTCCGCGCTGATCTGCTCTTCCTCCTTCGTGACGGCTCGCCCCGACTCGGCACAGAGCAGGAGCAGGTCGGCCGCGGCGACATAGCGCCGGCTCACCTCGATCCCCATCCGCTCCAGCCGCTCATCCGCGTCGTGCAGACCCGCCGTATCGGCCAGCCGGACCGGCCAGCCGAGGACATCCGACGGCGACTCGATCGTGTCGCGCGTGGTGCCCGGGATCTCGGTCACGAGGGCTCGGCTGGTACCCAGCAGCGCGTTGAAGAGGGACGATTTGCCGGCGTTGGGCCGTCCCGCCAACACGATCAACGCCCCCTGTCTCAGGCGTTCCCCCGCGGGAGCGGTGGCGAGCAACTGCTTCACGGAGAGGTGGACAGCCTCCAGACGTTCCCGGATCTGCTCGATCGGAATCGGACCGTCGTCCTCCTCCGGGAAATCAATGTCGTAGGAAAGCATGACGAGCAGGTGCAGCAGCTCCTCCCGAAGCGACCCCAGCCGCCGGGACAGCCCGCCCTCGAGCTGGTGCAACGCGGCTCGCGCCTGCACCGGCGCGGTCGCATCAATCAGATCCCCGACCGCCTCGGCCTGAAGGAGATCGAGCTTGCCATTCAGCACCGCGCGCCGGGTGAACTCCCCGGGGAGGGCAGGACGGGCCCCGGCCTCGTACAACGCGGCGAGGAGACGCGCCGGGGCCAGCAGCCCACCGTGACAGGAGAATTCGACCATGTCCTCGCCGGTGTAACTGGCCGGCGCTGGGAACACAGTGACCAACGCCTGATCGATGGGGGAGCCGTCGCTGCCCTGTACCACAACCAGAGCCGGACGGCGTGGCGGCATGTCGCGTAGAGAGGCGGAAGCCACTCTTTCGGCGATGGTGGTCGCCCCCTGGCCGGACACTCGGACCACCGCGATTGCCGAGCGACCCGGGGGGGTGGCGAGGGCGGCAATGGGGTCGGATAGCATGGGGCTACTGGCTACTCGCTACTGGCTACTTCTTCTTGCCGGGGGCCGCTTTCACCGGCGCTTTCACCGGCGCGGGGACACCCATCCCTCTGCGTTGACGCTCCTTGATGAGCATCCATTGCTGGGGCAAGCTGGCCACGTTCATCACCGCGTAGTACAGGTTGAGTCCCGAGGCAAAGTTCAAGAACAGGAACGTCATCAACCCTGGCATCAAGTACAGCATCATTTTCGACTGGGGATTAGGGGGAAGTCCTCGCATCCCCAGCCAGCTCAGGAAGAACATCGAAACGCCCATCAGAACCGGGATGATGTAGAGCGGGTCGGGCCGGGAGAGGTCCGGAAGCCAGAGGAAAGCGGCGCCGCGGAGCTCGATGGTGTTCTGGAAGACGAAGAACAGGGCGATGAGGATCGGCCAGGGCAGCAACATCGGCCAACAACCCCCGAAGGGGTTGACGTTGTGCTCCTTGTACAGCTTGAACATTTCCTGCTGCAACTTTTGCGGCTCTCCCTTGTGCTTTTCCTGCAGCTCCTTGATCAGGGGCTGAACGACCTGCATCGCCATCGTGGAACGCATGGCCTTCTGGTTGAGGGGCCACAGCAGGACGCGGATCAGGATGCCGAAGACGACCAGCCCGAGTCCATAGGCGAGCCCGAGGCCGTCGTGCAGCCACACCAGGAAGGTGCGCGCGGCCAGGGCGACGGGACGGACGATAAAACGAATCCAGGCCCACCCATACGGATTCACATCGTCGAAATCATGCCCGATGGCCCGGAGTCGCGGGTATTCCATCGGACCGACATACACCTGGTACCGGAAGTTTCCCGCCTGGGTGACCGGCATGCCGAGGTTCATCGAGGCGGTGGTGGGATCCCGGTGCAGCACATCGGTGGTCACCGCGCTGGCGCCGCTGATCCCGCCCATGCGCTCGGTACCCGTGGAATCGAGGGCCAGCACGGCGGTCACGAAATACTTCGCCTTGACCGCGACCCACTCGAACGGCCCATTCAGAATCACCGGCTCCCGAAGGTTGAGGCTTCCGAACCGGGTCAGCTCGGTCTTGGTGCCCTTGACCGCGATCCCGAGTTCCCGCTGGTGTTCGACGCTGTCGGCTTCGGTATTTCGCAGCCCGGGCCCCATGCCGATCAGCAATGCCCCGCCCTGCGGCCCAATGCCACTCACCTGTCCGGCTACATCCACGAGATAGTCGTTGGGCCGGAACGTGTACGTGACCGACACAGTCACTCCGCTCTGCTGTGCCGTGAAGTTGAGCTGCGACGGAGCGGATACAGTGACCGACGGGGCGGAGGGAAGGAACTGCCAGTTCCGGAAGGAGATCGTGTCGCGACCGACCAGCAATCCCAGGGCGAAGAGGTCGCCATCCGGGTGGAGAATCTGGGCCGGTTTACCCGACTCGTCGGGCCGCATCGAGCGGTATTGGGCGAACGTGGCCTCGATCATCCGGGCGCCGCGGGTGCTGAACGCCAGGCGGTACTCCGGCGCAGTCACCACGATGGTGTCTTCCGGAACGGCGGCGGCCAGGCTGTCGGAGGCGGAGGGTTGGGGGGCGGGCCGTGCGATCGGTGGTGGCGCCGGAGCCTGCGTCCCCGCGGTGTCGGGCTGTGGTGCGACGACCTGCCCGGCCGGCTGGACCGGACGAGGAGGACGCTTGATGAGCAACGACGGTAGGATGAGTACCGTCAGCATGAGCACTACGGCCAGGAGAACGCGGCGGTCCATGAGGGGCTATTAGCTATTGGCTATTGGCTATTGGCTGTTGGCTAGGGTACGGGATCGAAGCCGCCAGGGTTCCAGGGGTGGCAGCGGGCGATGCGACGTATGCCCAGCCATGAACCGCGTAAGACCCCGTACCGTTCCACTGCCTCCAGTGTGTATTGCGAACAGCTCGGCGAAAACCTGCATTGAGGCGGGAAGGCCGGCGAGATGACGCGCTGGTAGCCGCGGATCAACAGCATCACGGCCATCCGGGGCCAGCGAAATACGCGTACCACCGACCTAGCTCGGACCCGCTTGCCAGTCGCGCAGCTCGTCGCGGAGCGCCGCGAAGCCCACTCGATACGCTTCCTTGCGCGCTCGAATCACGACATCCCAGGCCGGCACCCGGCACATCACATCCCGGCGCCACACTTCCCGGAGCCTCCGGCGCAAACGATTGCGGGCCACCCCGCTGGACTCGAACTTCGGAACAATGAGTCCCATTCTCGGGTGGCCCGCCTGATTGTCCGTCCACCACACATCGAGATGCAACAACCGTTGGCGCCGTCCGGCTCGTTGCGTCCGCGCCAGCGCCGATCCGGTCAGGCGACGGCTGCGGGGAAAGCGCTGGTCGCCTGGTTCCGTCAGCGTCCCCCGTGTTTCGACGGAACTTTGACCGTGAGACGCTTGCGGCCCTTCTTGCGACGGCGCGAAAGCACTTCGCGTCCCCACCGATCGGCCATTCGGGCGCGGAACCCGTGCCGATTGAGGCGCTTGCGATTGCGTGGACGATAGGTGGGTTGCATGAATTCTTCGCTGATTTTCGAGGGGGAAAAACTAGTTGATCAAGCCATCGATGGTCAAGGTTGACTTTTCCACAACCGCGCCGTAGCTTCGCGTGCCCCAACAACATCCTACCGCCTTCCACATCGAACGACGGGCATGCAGCTGTCTCTGAAAGAAGCCTGGACGCGCATTCTGGACGACGCCCGGCGCGAAGTCCCCGAAAAAGATTTCAAGGCATGGGTCGAGCCGGCGAAGCCGGTTTCGCTGGAGAACGATCGCCTCGTCCTCGGCGTGCCCGACGAATTCGCCGTCCAGTGGAACGAAGCCAAGAACTCCACGCTGTTCACCCGTCTCGCCGAGCGGGCGCTGGGGCGCCCGGTTGCGGTGACGTTCGAGGTCGACGCCGATCGGCTGCAACGCCCCCAGATGGATTTCTTCGTGGCGCCGCCGTCGCCCCAGGCCATTCCGGGCGGTACAAACCCGTCGGCTCAGCCGCTCAACGAGCGGTACACGTTCGAGAATTTCGTCATCGGCAAATCGAACGAGCTGGCCGCTGCAGCCGCGCACGCCGTCGCCGAGGCCCCCGGGAAGCTCTACAACCCGCTCTTCATCTACGGGGCCACCGGGCTCGGAAAAACCCACCTCATGCAGGCCATTGGGCACACCGTCGTGCGCCGGAGCCCGTCGCTCCGCGTGCTCTACGTCGGTGCCGAGCAATTCATTAATGAAGTGATCGAGAGTATCCACTCTCGCACGATGCCGGAGCTCCGTCGGCGCTATCGCAACGACGTGGATCTCTTCCTGGTGGACGACGTGCACTTCCTGGAAGGCAAGGAAGCGACCCAGGAGGAGTTCTTCCATACGTTCAACACGCTCTATGAAGGCAAGAAGCAGATCGTCCTGACGTCCGACCGGCCCCCCAAGGAAATGCCGGGCCTCGAGGCTCGCCTGGTGAGCCGTTTCGAATGGGGGATGGTCGCCGACGTCGGCCAGCCGGACCTGGAGCACCGGATCGCCATCCTGCGCAAGAAGCAGGAGCAGGACCATCTCGAAACCACGATTCCCGACGAAGTGTTGAGCTTTATCGCGGAATACGTGCACTCGAACGTCCGCGAGCTCGAAGGCTGCATCATCAAGCTGCTGCTCTACGCCTCGCTCCGGCACCGGGAAATCACCATCGAGCTTGCCCGCGAGGCCCTGGCCGACAGAATCCGGCCCGGCCAGGAGCCTGCCAGCGCCCAGCAGAAGCTCACCCCGACGATCGACAAGGTGCAGGACGTCGTCGCGCGGCGCTGGGGCGTCACGCCGGAAGGCTTGCGGTCCAAGGCCCGTATCAAGACCCTCACGGTCCCTCGGCAGATCGCGATGTATCTCGCCCGTGAAGTGCTCCAGATGCAGCTCGTCGAGATCGGCCAGGCTTTCGGCGGGCGCGATCACTCGACCGTCATTCATAGTGTGGACAAGGTGCAGCGCCAGATTCAACGCGATCGCCAATTCCGGGAACGAGTTGACTCGGCCAGGCAGGAATTGTACGCACCATAATCGCCGCGACGCATGCAATGATTGTGGAGGGGCGGGACAGGGGAGCAAAACTGCGAGGTCTTCCTCATCCCCCACAAGCGTTACGAACGGGCTCAGGACTGTGAACCAGAGTAGAGAATGGACTTGGATGAGACGTCCACATATCCAGACCCTCTACTACTACTTCTAGATTTAGTTATCTACGAGTAGTTGTTCTTTATCCCGGAGTGCAGGAGCACTGAATGAAGTTCACAATCACACGGGAAAAACTGCATGAAGGCCTGGGAGCGGTGGCGGCCAGTGTGCCGGCCAAGACCACCCTTCCGGTGCTTGCCAATATCCTCGTCGAGGCTTCCAAGGACGGGCTAACGCTCTCCGGCACCGACCTGGACATTGCGGTGAGCACGTCCATCCCGGCGTCCGTGGATCAGGAAGGAGCCATCACCCTGCCGGCGCGGAAGCTCAGTGAAATCGTCAAGGAGCTCCCCAGCGCCGCCATTCGGATGACCAGCTCCGGAGAGCAAAGGGTTCAGATCGAGTGCGGTAAATCCAAGTTCAAGCTCCTCGGGCTTTCCCGGGAGGAGTTTCCGGCCTTTCCGAGCGTCAAGTTCGAGGGTGGGTGGAAGGTCGCGGCCCGGGAGCTTCAGAAGCTCATTCACCACGTTTCGTTCGCCGCCAGCACGGAAGAGAGCCGTCCGATCCTGAACGGGGTGCTGTGGGAGCTTCGACCCGACCGGATGCGCATGGTCGCCACCAACGGGCACCGCCTGGCCCGGATGGATGTCCCCGCAGCCGGCCACCGCGGGGGCCAGGCCGACCTGATCATTCCTCCCAAGGCGCTCGATCAGATCCGGCGGCTGTTCAGCGGAGACGAAGAGATCGAGATCGGCCGGAGCGACAACCATCTCGGATTCCGTTCCACGACGACCCAGGTCTACACCCGGCTCATCGAGGGGCCGTATCCCAATTACGAGCAGGTCATTCCCCGGGAGAACGACAAGTCCCTGACCGCCGACAAGGCCGGTCTTTCCGGTGCGCTTCGCCGGATGAGCATCGTCGCGAGCGATCAGACCCATCGGGTGCGGATGGCCTTCACCAACGGCGCCTGCAAGCTGTCGGTTCAGACCCCCGACCTCGGAGAGGCCCAGGAGGAAATCGCGGTCGCCTACGAGGGCGAGACCCTCGAGATCGGCTTCAACGCTGCCTATCTGCTGGAAATCCTCAAGTTCATCCCCACCGAAGAAGTCCGGATGACGTTCAAGGCCCCCGAGCGTGCCGCTACCTGCGAGCCGGTGGGGTGGGACGATCCGGCGAGCTATCTGACCTTGGTCATGCCGCTCAGGCTGGTTGACTAGTCCCTCGTCCCCAGTCCCTTGGTAGCGTATCGGTTTTCTTCCGCAGGGAATCCAGTTTTTTCTGCAGGCTGTCCAGTCTCCGCAAGGTGTCCGGTTTGGTCATCGCGGTGTCCAGCCGGATCCGGATAGAATCGAGTCGAATCGGAATGGTATCGAGGCGCAGCGGGATCGTGTCGAGCACCGGCGCCCGGGGGATCTCCACCGGCTCGCCTCGGAGCCAGCGGATGATCATGTTCTGCCTCCACCGCATCCGGCCGGGACGGTGTTCCGGGTTCGAGCTTCGCGGAAACGGCAACGTTGCGGCGAGGGCGGCTGCCTCTTCCAGGGAGAGCTGACCGGCACCTTTCCCGAAATACTCTCGCGCGGCCGCTTCGACGCCCCAGATCCCCGGCCCGAGCTCGGCGACGTTCAAGTAGAGCTCGAGGATTCGCTCCTTCCCGAGCCAATGCTCCAGGCGCCAGGCAGTCACGAGCTCTTTCAGCTTGCGGAGCGGATTTCGAGAGGGTGACAAGTACAGATTCTTCGCCAACTGCTGGGTGATCGTGCTGGCCCCCCGGAGGCCCCCCTGGGTGCTCCAGGATCGTCGAATCGCCCGCTCGAGCTCGGCCCGATCACTCGCGTCGAGCCAGGAGAAGGAATCGCGACGATATCCGATGGCCTTGCGCAGCTCGACGTAGTCAATCCCGTCGTGCTCCAGAAATCGCTGGTCCTCGCCGGCCAGAACGGCCGATCGCAGGATGGGAGAAACGGTCCGCAGGGAAACCGGTTGGTAGACACGGAGCGTTGGTGACCCGGTCGCGAGAGCTTCATAGTGGCGCAGGGCCATGAAGGCGGTCTCGCGAGGCCAGAACCAGCGATACCAGATCGGGGGCGGCCAGACCCACCAGACCCAGAAGAATGGGACCACAACGGCGGCCAGCAGGATCCGGCCGATCCAGGTGCGAGCTGTCCTCGCTTTCGATGGAACGCCCTCTCCCTCCAACCGGACGCTCCTACGGCAGCCGCGTGACCTGGGTTGTCGCGGTCGTCGTCACCGGAATCGGAAGCGGAGCCATCGCAGTCCGGAGCACCTGGTTCAGTTTCGCCGTTGAAGTGCCCCCGCCATAAAGCCCGTCTGCCGCAACCGTGTGGGTGCCGGTTCCCTCCCCCGTTCCCGAAACCTCCATCGCCCCCATCTGGGGCGCGTCGATGGTCCCGGTAATCGTGTAGGCCGCTTTGCTCTCGAACTTTTGCCCCGGAGTGCCGGCGACCGTTTCCGGACCGATCGCCACGTAATCGACCGTCGCTTTCGACACCGTGTTCGAGCCGGCCACAGAGGTGGCAATCTCGAGGGTATCCTGCCACCGCTCACCGGGTTGCGCGCCGGGTTTGTACCGTGCCAGCACGACCTGGAGCATCTCACGCACCGCGGCGAGGAACACGTTATCGGGTGGAGTGAACTTGATGTCCTTCACCCGCCCGTCGGGAGTCAGGAGTCCATGAAACGTCCCGCCTCTCGCGCTGTTGGCGGCTTCGGTGCTGAAATTGGGAGCGCCACCCTCGTACACCACGGAATCCAGCACGGTGTGAAGGACACGCCCGCCGGTGGTGTCGCTCACCGTCACCGCGATCCATGCCGTCATATCCACGCCGATGTCCTGGTTGGGTACCCCGAAGCCAGACAGATCGACCACGGTTTGCGTGTGGCTCTGGATTCGATATCGAGCGGTAACAGCGGCAGGCGCGGAGTCCAGCAGCGTACCCGCTCCCGCGAGGAGTGAAGCAAGGGTGACTACTCGCAGCATGGCATCTCCCCCAGGCAGTAAGGTCGAACCCCCAGCTTCGTGGTGACGAGGCCGGGGGTACGGGTCGGCACGTAAGCCGAGTTCTGTTCCCTTTCGGGGATGGTCATCCATCTGGGATGGCCGTCACCGGCCACCTCGAGCGGCCTACCCGCGGCTCAACGGTGCGGGTCGCACCTCGCCGCCTATTTGGCCTTGCTCCGACTGGGGGTTGCCGTGCCCCCTTGCTTACGCTCGGGGCGGTGGGCTCTTACCCCACCGTTTCACCCTTGCCTTCGCCCGCTCGCGCGGGCTCCGGCGGTTTGTTTTCTGTGGCCCTGTCCGTCGCCTCGCGGCGCCCAGGCGTTACCTGGCAGTCTACCCTGTGGAGCTCGGACTTTCCTCGAAGGAGGAGCACTCCTCCGCGACCATCGCGTCCGACCCGTTCCGGAATGTACCCGGTTCGCGATCGTCTCGCCGAGTTCCGCTCCCGGTACGAAGGGATTGGCTCCACCCTGGGCTTGAGGCAGGGTTGAAGCCGCCTCACGACACTCATCGCCATGGATCCATGCCCCATGGTGGCGGCCGTCGTCACGCCGCTCGAGCGCCCGAGCCTCGATGCGGCGAGTATCGGGTGTTTTTCAGTCCTGCACCGGAGCTCGGTTCCGGATGTCGTGCGCGCGGTGCGCGAGCGCTCGGTGGACGCAGTCCTGCTGTCGGTGCACCAGTGCGCGGAAGAGCGCCCCGACCAGGTGGACGAGCTGGTGCGGAACTTTCCGGGGGTCCCGACTGTCGCCCTGATCACCCGCTATGACGCCCGGGCTTCGGAGACCTTGCTGCGGCTCGGCGCGACCGGGATACGGCAGGTCGTTGATGTCACCGCTCCTGCGGGCTGGAAGCGCCTCCGGCAATTGGTGGCC
>Ga0187893_10009949_pt1 | contig 14407 bp, 17 predicted proteins | sample MA1701074metaG_FD_139574 | JGI IMG/M metagenome (GOLD analysis project Ga0187893, IMG submission 139574) | White microbial mat communities from a basaltic lava cave in the Kipuka Kanohina Cave System on the Island of Hawaii, USA - MA170107-4 metaG ...
ATGCGCGTGCCGGTCGACGAGGAAGGCCGGGACCTCGAGGCGTCCTGAGGGCCGCCCGGCCGCCAGATTCCGGTTGACCGCCCCTCCCCAGGGCGCGTAGCCTGCCTCGAAATGGTGGTCAGCCGTGCCATCACGGCTCTCGGCAGATTCGCCGGCTCACGTGGACGCTCCAGGGGAAGGTTGAGGACTGCGCCGATGCTTCGAACCCCTCAGCAACGCCTGCAGAGGCCCCGCTCGCGGCGTCCCCGTCATGGCTGCGGAAGGAATGGCCTATAAACTCAGCGCCAGCGACTCTGGCGCGCGGGGTGGCTCCGCGACGCGGGCTTCGTCGCGCTGAACGGCCATGTTTTCTCGCTGCTGACGGCCGGTGCGACCGCAGCCGTTGCTGCCGTAGCGACGAATTGGCTTCAGTCCGTGGGCATCCGGCTCGAAGGCTCGCCCGTCGACGAGTGGCCCTTCGCCCTGCAGTTCATCCTGTTCCTCATGCTCGCCGACTTCCTCCAGTGGTGCATCCATAACCTGCTGCATCGCGTGTCCTGGCTAAATAGCGCCAGGGCGTCACGCTTGTCCGTCTTCACGCGCCGGCTCCGCTGGGCATACATGGGCGCGAAGTTTGGATCAGCGACCACGACCTCGTGGCCCAGCTCATCGAGCAGCCTCGCCACCCACTCGCTGATGGTCGAGGCCTCCATCAGGATCCGGGCCGGGGGCCGGTCCTTGAAGTACCGCATCAACCGCTCCCGTTTCGTTCGCAGCCTCTTCTCGACCAGCTCGCCAGCCTCCGTGATGATGGCGCTCTGGCTTTCCTTCTTCCCGAGATCCATGCCAACATGTTCCACGGCTCGCCTCCCTTTCATAGCGCTTCGAGCGCGCGTTACGGAATGTGGGGCCATGGTGCCACCACGCAGGGTGGCGAGCCGCTTCATCTCATCTATCGTTCACCGACGCGACCGCGGGCGCCCACGGTCGCAACGCCGAGGAGTTCCTGGGGCGTGTGCGGCACGGCGGGCAGTCGCCGATGGCCGCGCTCGTGTCGGCGGGCGCGCTGGCCGCCGAGGCCCTCGGGATGGCGGACCGCATCGGCGCCCTGGCCCCGGGCTACGAGGCCGACATCATCGCGCTGGACGGCGACCCCCTCAGCGATCTGACCGCGGTCCGGCGCGTGTATTCGTGATGCGGGGCGGCGTCGTGTACAAGTGGGCGGGCTCGCCGGTGATCAGCGGGGGAGGGTCACGGCCGACGCCCCGGCAGAGGAAGCCTGCGCATCAGTAGCACGGCCGGCGAGGGACCCAGCTCCGGTTCAGGTAGCGATCGTCACAGCAGTTGGCCACACCGAGCGCACGGGCCCCCTGCTGCCGAGCGCCACCGAGATCGACCTGCTGGTGCGGCAGAAGCTGCAGGGCAGGCAGCGCGCGCTCTACTCGCTCGACATGCGAGTGCTCGCGCGGCCCGGCTGGCGACAACCTGGTCCTTGGCACCCGTCCGAATCTGCGATCGCAGTCTCCTCGTTATTAGCGACGGTGACAGTCAGAGCATCGCCTTCTCGAAAGCGAGCGCGAGGACTTCCCAATCACCGAAGTCGCCGGCGAGCACGCAGACCGTTTCGCCTTCCTGCCAAAACACGGCGGTGATGGACCCCTGATGGTAGACCTGGAATCGGAACCCGCGGTGGTCGTGGACGACGTCTGGCGGAGGAAGCTCCTCGAGCCGGCCTGGGTACATCTGGCACACGAGCATCCTTGCCCCGTCGCCGCGGTAGACGAAGAGCGCGCTAAGCCTTCCGTGGAGCTCGTGGACTCGCCCGCCCATGAGCGCGAACCGCATCATCGCCAGGTTGAGCACTCGTGTTCGGAACGTGATCCCGTTGTTGCGAAAGAATGCCTCGACGCCCTCGGGGCTGGTCACGCGGGTCTGTAGCGTCAGCTCGCCGGAACGGAATCGCTCATAGTCGTGCGCCACGGCGGCGGGCAGCGATGACCGCGAACGGAGAACGAGCCAGGCGCCGCCCCCCAACCCGAGGAGCACGCCGGCTGCCGCCGCCAGCAGTGCGCGGCGTGGCACACGTGACCGGTCTTCACGCGCGAGGGCGTCGCGGATGGCGGCCTCCAGGCTCGCGGGCAGGTGCGCGTCCCGGGCGGAGGCCGCTGCGCTCTTGACCCAGATCATGGCCTCGTATTCGAGCCGACATCGCTGACACGCATCGAGGTGGGAGCGCAGTTCCTCCTCGCGCCCGGGTTCGAGCCGCCGATCCAGGAGGTCCTGGATCTCGTCGCCGTAATGGCGGTCGTCCATCTCAGCGGTCATCCACGGTCGTCACGTGGCCGACGCTCTGCGCGTAGCCCCGCAGGGCGGCGAAAAGCAGCCTGCGTGCGCGAAACAGGCGCGAACGCAGCGTCCCTACGGGGCACTGGAGGGCCGTGGCGGCTTCTTCGTAGCTCATCTCCTCCACGTCCACCAGCAGCACCGCTGCTCGGAAGCTCTCCGGCAACTGCCGCAGCGCCTCTTCGACCTCCGCGCTGAGCCGTTGCGGGTTGGCGGCGCGCAGGAAGTCCTCTTCGAGGTCGCGCCATTCCGCCGTCAGCGGTCGCTCCCGGCCGTCTTCGAGCGAGTCTACAGAGACCATCTCCCCTCGGCGCTTCTCTTTCCAATACCGGTTGACGAACACGGAGTACAGAATGGTCAACAGCCAGGCCTTGCAGTCGGTTCCAGCACGAAAGTTGTCGAAGGTCCGGTAGGCGCGCAGGAACGTCTCTTGTGTCAAGTCGTTCGCGTCGTCGGGCCGGCGGGCGAGGCGCAGGGCGACGTTGTACACCCTCCCCAGAAGCGGGAGCGCTGCCTGTTCGAACCGCAGCCGGCGGTTCGCCGGGTCGGGACGTAGATCGTTCATCGGGAAAGGTTCGCCCGTGGCCGCGTGATTGTAACGCCGCGAGCATCGCGCGTTCCTATGAACCTCTCCACCCCGTCGGGAACTTGCGTGGCCGCGTGGCTGTTCTCCCATACAGACGCAGGCGAGCCGCTCCTTTACGCTCATGGAGGATCCCGATGAATGTTCGAAGGCTGCGCATGATCGCACTCCTTGCCGCTCTGGGGGCGGGCCCCGGAGGCCCGATAGCCGCGGATGACGACAGCTCGTCGTCGGGCCGCCGCTTTTTCGTTACGGTCACGAACCTGACCCGCGGCCAGCAGTTCACCCCACTGCTGGTGGCCACGCACCGCGCGGGGGTGCGCCTGTTTACGCTGGGCAGTCCGGCGAGCACGGCCCTGGCCACTCTGGCCGAGGAAGGCGATACTGGTCCCCTCACCGCGCTGCTCCAAGCGACACCAGGCGTCCTCGAGGTGGTGACCGCCGGGCCTCTGCTGAACCCCGGAGCCTCGCGGACAGTCGAGGTGCGCGCGAGCGGCCGATTCGATCACGTGAGCGTCGCCGCCATGCTCATCCCAACCAACGACGCGTTCTTCGCCCTCAATGGTGTGGAGGGACCGCGAGGGAGCGAGACGCTGGTATTCCAGTCGGTCGCCTACGACTCTGGGAGCGAGGTGAACGACGAGCTCTGCCTCACCATTCCGGGCCCTTTCTTCGACGAGTGCGGTGGCCCAGGTGGCGGCACCGCTCCTGCTGGTGGCGAGGAGGGGTTCGTACACATCCACGCGGGCATCCACGGCATCGGCGATATGAACGAAGCCCAGCGGGACTGGAGGAACCCGGTGGCGCGTGTTGAGATTCGCCGCGCACCCTGATCCGTCGCGATGACTGTACACACCGGCGGGGGCGCCCCCGGGCTTTGCTCGTCGCGGCAGAGGTGTGCCTCGACGCATGGCTGAGCCGCAGCGCGGGCGCGTGGCGCCGCGCCCCGCTCGAGAAGCTGCCGTTCGTCTCCGCCGGTCTGCTGGCCGTGGCCGCCGATGCCGACGCCGCGCGCAAGCTGGCGGAGCTGGCGCTCGCCCGCTTCTTGAAGTAGGCCGGCTACATCTTGCGCGCGAGGATCGTGAGCGTGCGGCGCGCGGTGATGCGGGTCGAGCGGAGGCCGTTCCAGGACTGCAGCTCGCGCACCGTGGTACCGTACCGCTCCGCGATCGTCCCCAGCGTGTCGCCCGGGCGGATGCGATAGGACAGCCGGACGCGGGCCGAACCTGAGGCCGGCGGCAGCCGGCCGCGACCACGGCCGCCGTTCCGGTACGGCCGCTGGCCGCCCTCGGTTCGACCGGGACGCTTGAGGAACTGGGGGTGCGGCACCACGTAGCCACCTTCGCCCTGCACCGGCTCGACGATGACCGCCGCGACCTCGTCGGGGTTCACCGTGTGGGCGAACATGGTGTCGGTGAGCAGGTTCAGGCACTCGACGTTGCAGGTCGCGGGGTCCTTGCCCACCGGACACCGTAGCAATTCGCGTAATGTGAGTGGTAGACCTCGGGCAGGAACGGCATCCCCTCGTCTGTACCCGCTGTGGCCAGCGCATGAGCATCCTCGCCTTCGTGAGCGATCAGCACTCCATCAACAGAATCCTCGAGCACCTCGGCCTGCGCTCGCCCGAGCGGGACAGGCCTCCGCCCGCTCGCGAGATCCTCCGCGTCGCCGAACAAGGGGAGGGTTGGGGAGTGCCGGCAAGCTGGGACTGAGCCAGACTACCGCGAGTCGTCACCGCCACGGCCGTAGGGGGGCTCTGCCTGCAGCAGAGCAATAAATCCTCCCGGGGCTCGCCGGTCAGCCGTGATGGCGCTCGCCACGCACCGCAAGCCGCAACCCTCAACTCCCGCGCTCGCGCCACAGCCCTCCTCGGCCTGCGCCGGGGCTCGTCCCCGGCGCCTCGGGCCCGAGCCCCACATCAAACTACCTACTGGTCAGCCCGGGAATAGGCTGGCGCCCGGAACGTTCTCCAACCAAGCGAAGCTGTGTCCCCTTCGCCGGAGGAGGACGAGATGAAGCCTGAGTCGACAGGCAACCGCTCGGCGGTGTGGGTTCTGGCGTCAGTCACGTGGGCCGCGGCGTGCGGCGGAGGCGGCTCGCCGACGGCCCCTCCCACGGGCCCGCCGGCCACGGCCCCCTCGCCCGCAGCCACCCCCGCACCCACGCCGACGCCGGTTGCCGGCCCCACAGCGCTGCGGTCCGCGACATTCCAGAGCGCGAACGGCTACACGACCGAGGGACAGGCGGACATCGTCCGGGACGGGACCACCCACCGCCTCGAGATGCGGAACAATTTCCGGACCAGTCGATCCGGGGCGATCGACGTGCGGCTGTGCCGCGAGACCCGTTGCACGGCGTCAGACCTGAACCTCGGCGCAGTCCGCTCGTTCTCCGGCGCGCAGCAGTACGCTCTGCCTAACGACGGCGCGGCCTACCGCTACGTCGTGATCTGGTGCCGCGGCGTGAACCTGCCCTTCGGCTTCGGCGAGCTGCGTTGAGAGCGGCCTATCGTAGATGTGCGGTGATCGCGCTCCTATCGCTTGTCCCTCTGCCCGCCGAGGCGGGCGCCTGGAATCGGCCGAAGCACGGCTTCTACCTTAAGACGGGCTACAACTACCTGCGCGCCCAGGAACTGGCGACGCCGGCGGCGGATGTCGTCGCGATTCCGCCGTTCACGAAGAACGAAGCGACCCTCTACTTCGAATATGGGCTGTCGTCCCGGCTCAGCGTGATCCTCGACTCCATCGCCTACCGCCAGTCCTCGATCGAGGGTTTCGAGTCGGCGGCGGGGATCGGCGACACGCGTCTCGGATTGCAGTGGCAGCTCCCGGGCAGCGGGCGCTTCGTGTTCGCCGTGCGCGCAACGCTTCAGTTCCCAGTCGGGGACGAGACGAAGGGGGAGAGCCTGCTCCCCACCGGAAGCGGCATCTACGAGGGCGAGGTCGTTCTCGGCACGGGCGTGTCGCTCTGGAGCGGGCGGGGATGGGCGCAGGCGGGGATCGGCCCGCTAAGCCGTGGCGGCGGGCTGCGGGACGGCTTTGTCTACGACGCGCAACTGGGGAGGCGGTTGGTCGGCCGCGTCCTGCTCATGATCAACGTGCGCGGCGTGCAACCCTGGGACACCGCACCTGGGTCCGCCTCGACCGGGTCCGCCGCCGGGTTCGGCGACGGCGTTACGTACGTCGCCTACGGTCCGAGCCTGATCATCGAGTTGGCCCGCGGTGTCGCCCTGCAGCTCGACGTTGATGGAGCCACGAACGTGCGCAACATCGCCAAGGGGCCCACCTACCGGGTCGGGCTGTCTGTGTCGCGTTGAAGGCGCCGCTGAGAAGCGATCCATGGCCTCCTTCCCATCGATCGTCGAGCTGCTCGCCGCGGGCAGAGCAAACTGTTGGCATTGTCTTCCGCAGGGGACCGGGCGGTCGGGGGCTGTAGCAGCAGGCGTCGCCGAGGCGAATGAGGGAGCCTCCTGCCCGCAACACGACGGCATGATCTTCCTTGTCGCCGGCGCCTCTCCCCCCGGTTTCGGGCTGGGCGTGGAGATCAGTTGCCGGGTCTACAAGCCCAGACGTTCACGCGAGTCGCCGCTCTACTGGCTCGTGGAACAGCACCTCGAGGAGTTGCCGAGCCGCAGGGCGCTCGCCTACGACAAGCCGCTGTGCGCGTCGCTCGACGGGTTCACGTTGCACGCGGCGACGCGGGCGGGCGCTCTCGACTCGGGGGGGCGGGAGGCTTTGCTGCGCTACGTGCTGCGCCCTCCGGTGGCCCAGGAGCGCGTGGAGCAGCGTCCTGACGGCTTGGTGCGCATCACCCTGAAGAAGGCCTACCGCGACGGGACCATCGCGGTGGACATGGACCCGCTGTCGCTGCTGTGCCGGCTGGCCACCAGCGTGCCCCCACCGCGGTTCCACACCGTGAAGTACGCGGGAGTGCTGGCCCCGGCCGCCACCGCGAGCGCCGAGCCGGGTAGGCCAGATCACCCGCGGGGCTACCGCCCATGGGCGGCTTTTGGCGCGTACCTTCGCCGTGGACGTGCTCGCCTGTCCCACCTGCCAGGGGCGGATGAAGCTGCTCGCGCTGGTCAGAGGTCCGGCGAGCATCGCCCGCTACCTCGCCACGGTGGGCGAGGCGACCGAGCTGCCTCGGCGCTCGCCCGGTCGCGGTCCGCCGTGTTGGAAGAGCCGCGTGCTACGCCTCAAGCTGCTCGCAGACGAGGATGAGGGCGGAGGGCGCGGCCGCGGGGCAGACGAGGTGGCGTAGCGGCGGGGCGACTGCGTGGCTGGACCACGGGGCGGGGCGGTCTGTGCGTTGGTGGGTTCCGCGCGGCGGAGCGCGCCCCGGGCGGATCCGGGCGACGTGCCGCGGTACGATCTGGGGGCGGGCCGAAGGCAGGAGTTCGCCGCCCGACCGCGCCGCCTCCATCCCGCAGATGCCCTTGCCGACGATCACATGGCGCATGGCTCTCCGCTCATCGCCGGGAGATCGGCGGCTGCGGCTCGTTTATTCCCGCCGCGGGCGCCCGGCGATATCGTTTCGCCAGGTCGACCGGCGAGCGACCGCATGCGAATAGCGCCATCAGCCACCAGTTCTGCAGGTTCGTGGCCACGAAACCACCGCTCTCCGCGCGCCGCGGGCTGGTGAAGGCGCGCTGCGTGGGAAACGCGAGCCGCCCGAGACACCGCAACCGGCGCACGAAGACGACGTCCTCCATCAGCGGCCAGGGCGGGAAGCCACCGCAGCGCGCGTAGAGGTGCCGCCGGACGAAGATGCCCTGGTCGCCGTACGGTGTCCGGAACAGGCGGCAGCGCGCCGCCACCCCTGCCTCGACCAGGCGGTAGCGCCAGCGCCGCGAATCGACCGCCAGGCGGAAAGCGCCGCCGACGACATCGGCGGGCAGACGCTCGAGCGACTGCTCCCAGCCCGCTTCGAGGCGCGTGTCGGCGTGCAGGAAGACGAGCCAGTCGCCCGTGGCGCACCGCGCTCCGTGGTCCAGCTGGATGCCGCGTCCCGCCCGCGAGCGGACCACCCGGGCGCCGGCCCGAGCCGCAACCGCGCATGTGTCGTCGTCCGAGGCGCCGTCGACCACGATCACCTCCGTGGCGCCGGGGCGCAGAACCGAAGCCACCGCCGCTGCCACGAGACGCTGTTCGTCGAGAGCCGGAATGACGACCGAGTACCGCACCGGCGGCGCGAGCGCTAGCGCTTCTCCGCGGCCTTCGCCTGCCGGTTGAGTGTCCAGTCGTAGTCGGTGGCCTCGATACGCGCCTTGCCGCTCTCCAGCAGGCTGCGCTCCGGCCCGAGGGGGTAATACGCGGCCAAGGTGCGCGCGATGGCGGCATCGCTGCCCCCGAAGTCGCCGCGATAGTAGCTCGCCATGATCGGGCTGAAGTGGGCGATGCCGCGGGCCACGTCGATCCGGTTCTTGGCCGGCGAGCGCAGCATGAACTCCTGCGCCTGGTCGTCCAGCTGCCGATCGAGCGCCGCACCGCTGTAGGCTTCGGCACGCAGCGGCGGGCAGCTCAGCGCCGCGCACACCAGCGCGAAGTGGATGCGCGGCTCCTTGAAATCCTTGCGGATGATGTCGTGTTCGACGTTGTCGAGGTGCAGCTGGCGGCCGCCGGCCTTGACCAGACGCTCGCGCCACGGGCCGTGCCCCTTGATCGCGAGCGCCGTCTTCTTGATGTTGCGGATGGAGTCGCGTTCCTCGTGCACGTTGATGAGCCGAATGGTAAAGGCGTTGTAGACGTTGATCCAGAACGCCAGGCGTTCGGCCGTGTCGAGCGCGGCGACGTCGACCTGCGCCAGCGAAGCTAGATAAGCGCGGAAGGCCTCGCTCTTGCCGAAAGCGTCGTAGTCCACGAGGCCGTTGCGCACATTGTCGCGCAGCAGCCTGTCGAAGGCGGAGTGGTCGACCCGGGCCACGGGAGCCGGCAAGGCCACGCCCGCCGGGAGCACGAGGCTGCAAACCAGGACCGTGGCCACGCGGGTCGAAATCATCTGCGAGAGAATAGGCCATCGAGCCGTGCATTTTCACTGGAATTCGCCGGCTGCTTGCGGCGTTACCCTCTAGATGACCATCACGCCCGCTCCGTGCCGCGGTCTCGCCGTGCGCTGCCTGCTCAGCCTCGCTCTTGCCTCTTCTGGGCGGCGCCCGGCGCGCACGCGCAGGGCGCGCTCGAGATCGTCGTGCTCGATCAGCTCACCCGGGCGCGGCCGAGGGCCTCTCTCCCCCGCCGGCCCGCCTGATCCAAGCGTCTCGTAGCCCCGCGGGAGTGGCTCCCGCCCCGGCCGGCTTACGATCGGCTCGCGCATCGTCCATTCGAGAAAGGAGGTCATTCATGGGTCCATCCGCTCCCTCCGTATCCCGTCGTCTCCCCTTGCTCGCGATTCTCGTGTTGGCCTCATCTCCCGAGAAGGCCTTCGCCCAGGCCAACCTCGAGGTGACCGTGTTCCGCCAGGGTTCTCCCGCGCCGGTGGTCGGGGTTCTGGTGTCGGTCGAGAACGCGGCGATCGCGTTCAGCGCGAAGGCCCAGACCGACGCCCGCGGCAAGGCCCGTTTCGGCCCTCTCTCCACCGCCGGGGCCTACGCGGTGACCGTGGCCGAGGATGCGGACCACTACGGGGCCGAGGCGGCCCCTCTGGTGGTGCGCTCGAACTTCGACCACTCGCTGACCGTGAATCTCCTGCCGCGCGCCACCGCCTCGGAGGCGATCACGGTCACGGCCGACAACGGTGTCATCGCCCTCAACTCCGTGAACGCCGAGGTCGCGTCGACCTTGAGCGCCGACGAGGTCGAGACCATTCCGGTCGAGGGGCGCGACGTGACCCGGTCCCTCTACCGGCTGCCGAACGTGGTGCAGGCCACCGGCTTCTATCCCGAAGCCCCGAACGTCAGCATCAACGGGGCGAACTCGCTCTACTCGAATTACATGGTGGACGGCCTCGACAACAACGAGAACTTCCTCGGCGGCCAGAAGTTCGCGATCCCCGCGGGCTTCGCCCAGCAGGTGAGCGTGCTCACCAGCAACTACTCGACGGAGTTCGGCCGCACCGGCAACGGCATCTTCAACATCACCAGCCGCTCCGGCGGCAACGACCTGCGCGGCGAGGTCTTCTATCTCTCGCGGCCGGGCCCCTCGATCGATGCCCAGAGCCCGTATCCCCAGCGCGACCTCTCTGGCAACAGCGTCAAGGACGGCTTTCAGCGCAACCAGGGTGGGTTCGTGCTGGGGGGGCCGATCGTGCGCGACCGGACCTTCTTCTTCGTGAACGCGGAGTACACGCGGGATAGAAAGGACAACCTGCTCACGAGCCCCGAGCTGGGGGTCGCCGAGACCGTCCGCGGCCACAACGACTTCCTCTACCTCTCGGGCAAGCTCGACCAACGCTGGAACGATCGCTGGACCTCGTCGCTGCGGGTGAACGTCGGCGAGGTCACGATCGAGCGTCAAGGGGGCGGGCTGGAGGGAGGAGTGGCCTTCCCCTCGGCGGGCAACTCCCAGGACCGGAACTCGCTGCTCGTCGCCGCGAAGACCCTCTATGCGGGCACGGGGATCGTTTCCGAGACCACCCTGCAGTACTCCCGCTTCCGCTGGAACTACGGCCGGGCCGCGAATCCCGACTCGCCCCAGACCGTCGCCCTGGGGCCGTCCGGCGAGACTCTGGCCGTGCTCGGCCATCCGGGTTACGTGTTCGACGATCTGGAGAAGACCTTCCAGGTACAGGAGAAGGTCACGCTCCACCGCGGCCGGCACACGTTCAAGCTCGGAGCCGACCTCATCTCCGCCGACTTCGACCTCTTCGGCGGCGGGAACGTGAACGGCAACTACACCGTCCAGCTCACGCAAGCCCAGGTCGACGCGCTGCGCGCCTCGGGCAAAGGAGCGGACCTCGACGTGAACGACATCCCGGCCGACGCCCAGGTCCTGGCCTACAGCGTCGAGCTGCAGCCGCGGGCGTTCGGCCGGCGCCAGAACATGCTGGGCCTCTACGCCGAAGACCTCTTCTCGGCCACGAGCCGTCTGGACCTGACCTTCGGCCTCCGCTACGACTACGAAAACCTGTCGAAAGGCGGCTCCGACGACGCCGACGCCAACAACCTCGGGGTCCGCCTGGCCGCGAACTACCAGCTCGACGGCCGCAGCGTGCTGCGCGCGGGCTACGGGATCTTCTACGAGAAGGTGCTCTATGCCTACGTGAGCGACGCGCTGCAGCAGAACTCGACCGCGGCGGGCTACCTGGACCAGCTCCGTCAGCTCATCGCCCTCGGCAGGCTGCCGGGGGGCACCGACCTCGGCCAGATCACGTTCGACGGCAACGTGAGCGCGAGCTTCGTGGGGGTGCCCTACCTGGGGGGCCCGACCTCGGACGAGGCCCAGGCGCAGCGTCAATTCCTCACGAGCTTCGAGAAGCGGATACCCCGAACGGCTACAAGAACCCCAAGACCCAGCAAGTCTCCGCCGGGTACCAGCGGCAGTTCGGCAACCGCTACCTCTTCTATGTGGACCTCATCCACGCCCGCACCGACGAGCTGCCGCGGCTCGTGGACCTGAACGCCCCCGCGCCCTACCCGATCGATCCGAGTAACGTAGTGGTCCGGACGGAAGCACAGGCCAATCCCACCCGCCCCGTGCCCATCCTTCCCGGAGGCGCGCGCAGCGTGATCGTCACCGAGAACGGCGGCCGGGCCCGCTACACCGCGGCCAACCTCACCTTCATCAAGGAGCGGAGCACGGATCGCTGGGCGCTGCGCGCCTCCTACACCCTCGCGAAACTCCGCAACGACACCGACGACATCAACTTCCGAGCCCAGGACGCGAACGACTTCGACGCGGAGTACGGCCCCTCGGTCAACGACCGGCGTTACGTGGGCACCGCCATCGCGTGGGTGTATCCCCTGAAGAGCCTCACCGTGAGCCTGGCCGCGCTGCTCCAGAGCGGCCAGCCCATCAACCGCATCCCCGACGCGCGCATCTCCGGCACCACGGACCTGAACGGCGACGGCCGCAGCTTCGGCGATGCGTACGTCGGCAACTCGGACCGGTGGCCGGGGGCCTCGCGCAACGGCGATCGCCTGCCTTGGTCGTACCTCTTCGACCTCGGCGCCCAGTACCGGATCGCGGTGGGCGGCTCGAGCCAGCTCGAGCTGCGCGCGGACGTCTTCAACCTCTTCAATCACCCGAACCTTTCGGGCTACAGCAACAACGCGACCCAGAGCAACCAGATCCAGATCGGGCCGCCCGGTGGCGAGGTCGTCCAGAAGAACGCGGGAGCGCCGCGGCAGTTCCAGTTCGGTGTGCGTTGGCTGTTTTAGCCCCCAGGCCCGGGCTGGCCGCGCTCCTGCTCGCGGCCAGCCTCGGGGCGGGCCTCTCCGGCTGCCGATCGAAGCCCACGAGCGACGACGTCACGTCGCGGAGCTGGGCCGAGATCGAGAAGGCGGCCCGGGGCCAGACCGTGAGCTGGATGATGTGGCAGGGCGATCCCCTCATCAACGCCTACGTCCAGAAATGGGTGGCCCCGCGGCTGCTCCAGAGCCACGGGATCACGCTCCAGACGGTGTCCGGTCAGGGCAACGTCATCGTCTCCGCACTCATGACCGAGAAGGAAGCGGGCAAGGCCGAGAGCGAGATCGATCTGGTCTGGATCAACGGCGAAACGTTCTACCAGCTCCGCCAGATCGACGCCCTCTTCGGCCCCTTCACGGAGACGTTGCCCAACTCCCGCGGCATCGACTTCGAGAATCCATTCATCCGCTTCGACTTCCAGCAGGAGGTGAAGGGCTTCGAGTGCCCGTGGGGCAACGTTCAGCTCGCGATCATTTGCGACGCGGAGCGCACGCCCGATCCTCCACGCACCCGCGCGGCCCTGCTCGCGTGGGCGCGGAAGAACCCGGGCCGTTTCACGTTCGACAACGCGTTCACGGGCATGACCCTGCTCAAGAGCTGGCTCATCGACGTCGCGGGGGGGCCGCAGGCCCTGGCCGGGCCCTTCGACGGCGCGCGCTACGCGACCCATTCGGCGGCGCTCTGGGCCTACGTCAACGAGCTCAAGCCCTACCTGTGGAAGCGTGGCGAGACTTTTCCCACTGGCGTCGCCCAGGTGCATCAGCTCGTCGCCAGCGGGGAGGTGGACTTCACCCTGAGCAACAACGACGGCGAGGTGGACAACAAGGTGCTGCAGGGTCTCTTCCCCGATTCGGCCCGCGCTTTCGTGTTCGAGAGAGGAACCATCCAGAACACCCACTACGTGGGGATCCCGCGGCGCGCGCGGCACAAGGCGGCGGCCCTCGTGGTGGCCAATTTGCTGATCTCTCCCGAGGCCCAGTACGAGAAGCTGAAGCCGAGCGTCTGGGGCGACGGGACCGTCCTCGCGACGGCCCGGCTGCCGGAAAAGTGGCGCGCGAAGTTCGAGGACGTCCCCGAGCGGAAGCACGCGCCGAAGCGGTCGGAGATCCAGCCCCACGCCCTCATGGAGCTCGCCCCCGAGTACATGATCCGTCTCTACAAGGACTTCCGGAAGCATGTCCTCGAGTCGTAGCCTCGATCGCTTCGGCCTCGCGCTCTTTGGGACGCTGGCCGTCCTGCCCGTCTTGGCGAGCCTCGGCTACGCCGCCCTCTATGCCTTCGGCCTCACCGGCCTCTTGTCCCGCGGCTTCACCCTGGCCCACGCGCGTTCGGCCTTCACCACGAGCGAGGTGTGGGCTTCGGTCGGTCTGAGCCTGTACGTTGCGGCCGCGGTCGTGGTGCTCACGGCCACGATCGCCCTGCCCCTGGCAGCCTGCGCGACCGGATCCCGGCCCTTGGCCTGCCCCTGCGCGCGAGCGAGGAGGAGCCGAACGTCGAGCTCGGAGCCATCCTGAACGCGCTCTACGACCGTGCCGGGTACCGTCTCCGCATCGACTACCGCCGCCCCGCCGAGCCGCCGCTCTTGACGGAGGACGGCGATGTCCCTCCGCTCGACGAGCCGCTCACTCGAGCCGCCGAGATCTAGATCCCCGGCTCGTCGGTGAACGTCATCCCGGCCGCCAGCCGGGTGGAGCTGCCGCGCACCATGAAGCCGCCGTCCTCGGCTTTTGGCCGACCACGGCCTCCGGCCGCGCCCACGGACCTTCCAGGGCCGCTCAGCGCAAGACACTCGAGCCGTTGTCGGGTGGCCTCGCCCCGAGGGCCGCCTCCTCTTCCCGCCGGCGCCTCTCCCCCCGGCTTCGCAGCTGGGCCTGGAGATCACCTGCCGGATCTACAAACCGAGGGATCCGCGCAAGACGGCCGGAAGGCCAAGGGCTTGCGGCCTCGCCAGGACCCGTCTCTCGCCCCTTCCGTAGTGGACCTGCCCTGACGCGCCTCCGTTGCACACTGCCCACTCGCCCGTCGCACGCGGGCTTGATCGGCAGAGTCTTCTTCGTTTCTCGCCGGGCGCTCTCCCACCGGCTGGTCGGCTGGTGTGGAGATCACCTGTCGGGTCTACAGACCGAGACGGGCTCGCGACACGCCGCTTTTCCGCTTG
>Ga0187893_10009950_pt1 | contig 14406 bp, 12 predicted proteins | sample MA1701074metaG_FD_139574 | JGI IMG/M metagenome (GOLD analysis project Ga0187893, IMG submission 139574) | White microbial mat communities from a basaltic lava cave in the Kipuka Kanohina Cave System on the Island of Hawaii, USA - MA170107-4 metaG ...
CGAGATCGAGCAGCTCGCGGCGGCGTTCGAGCAGGCGGCGGCGGCCGTGCACGCGCGCGACGCGATCCAGCGCGAGCGCGCCGAGCTGCTCGCGCGCGAGCAGGCGCTGCGCGCGGAGGCCGAAGCCGCCAACCGCGCGAAGGACGAGTTCCTGGCGATGCTCGGCCACGAATTGCGCAACCCGCTCGGCGCGATCGGCAACGCGGCGCACGTCGCGCGCCTGCGCCCGGGCAGTTCGCAGGCCGAACGCGCGCAGCAGGTGATCGCGCGGCAGGTCGCGCACCTGACGCGGCTCGTCGATGACCTGCTCGACGCGGCGCGCGTGGCGAGCGGCAAGATCGTCCTCGACCGCGCGCCGCTCGACCTGGCCGAAGTCGTGCGGCGCAGCGCGGCGGCGTTTGCCGAGCGCGCCGCGCAGCATGCGCTCGATGTCAATCTCGAGCCGGCGTGGGTGCACGGCGACGAGACGCGGCTCGAGCAGGTGGTCGGCAACCTGCTCGCCAACGCGCTGCGCTACACGCCCGCCGGCGGGCGCATCGACGTGCGGCTGCGCGCCGAGCAAGGCGTCGCCGTGCTCAAGGTCAGCGACACCGGCATCGGCATCGCACCCGAACTGCTGCCGCGACTGTTCGACCCGTTCGTGCAGGGCAGCCGCAGCATCGAGCGCCGGCAGGGCGGCCTCGGCATCGGGCTGACCCTGGTGCGCCGGCTGACCGAGCTGCACGGCGGCAAGGTCGAGGCGACGAGCGCCGGGCTCGACCGCGGCAGCTGCTTTGCCGTGCGCCTGCCGCGCATCGATGCGCCGCCCGAGGCGGGCGTGCGGCCGGTGCAAGCCGCCGCCGCGCCGCGTGCGGCGCAGCGCGTGCTCGTCGTCGAGGACAACGACGACGCGCGCGAGAGCCTGCGCAGCGCGCTCGAGCTGGCCGGCCACGAGGTGATCGAGCGCGCCGACGGGCCGCGCGGCATCGAAGCCGCGCTTGCGCTGCGCCCCGACGTCGCGCTGGTCGATATCGGCCTGCCGGGCGCGAGCGGCTACGAGGTGGCGCAGCAGATTCGCGCCGATGAGGGGACCGGTGGCATGCTGCTGGTCGCGCTCACGGGCTACGGCCAGCCCGAAGACCGTGCGCGCAGCGTGGCCGCCGGCTTCGACCTGCACGCCACCAAGCCGATCGACCTCGAGCTGCTGCTGCGGACGATCGCGCACTGGCCGGAGCAGCGCGGGCAGCCGGCAAGCCGCGAGCACGGAGGCGTCGCATGAGCGACGGCGACGGGCGCGAAAGCGTCGCCGCGCCGCTCTGCATTCCGCGCCCGGCGATCGACCTGGCGATCACCATTCGATCAAGCCGGTTGCTCTCGGCGCCCTGAACGCCTGCTATCGTCCATCGCTCGCGAAAGACCCTATGCTCGCCGAACCGTCGTCACCCCGCCTCGTCGCCGCGGGGGAGGTCGCAGCGGGTCGCACCGAGGCGCTGCTCGTCGAGCAGAACCGCGTGCTCGAGCTGATCGCGACCGGACGGCCGCTCGCCGAGTGCCTGCATGTGCTCACCGACATGGTGGCGCGCCTGCGTCCGGACGCACGCGCGTCCGTGGCGCTCGCCGACGCCGACCGCAACGCGATCGGCGACGTGCATGCGGCGCAGATGCCGGCATCGTTCGCCGCCGCGCTGCGCGGCGCGCCGATCGGCGAGCAGGCGCACGGCACTTGCTCCGCCGCGATGCACGCGGGCGAATCGGTCACCTGCGCAGACATCGCGAACAGCACGCGCTGGTCCGCGAGCTGGCGCGCGGCGTGCCTCGGGCACGGCATGCGCGCGTGCCACTCGACGCCGGTGTTCGGTCCCGGCGGCAACGCGGTCGCGTCGTTCATGCTGTGCTTCGGCGAGCCGCGCGAGCCCGACGCGTGGGAGCTGCGCCTCGCCGCGTCGGGCGCGCACCTGGCGAGCATCGTGATCGAGCGCGACCGCGCGGCGCAGGCTCTGCGCGAGAGCGAGGTGCGGCTCGGCGACGAACTGGCCGACACGCGGCTGCTGCAGGCCATCAGCGCCCGGCTGGTGCGCGAGCAACCGCTCGAGGCCCTGTACGCGTCGATCCTCGACGCGGCGGCGCACATCATGCGCTCGCCGTTCGCGAGCTTGCAGCGGCTCGATGCCGAACGCGGCGAGCTGTCGCTGCTCGCGCACCGCGGCTTCGGCGACCAGGCCGCGACGTTCTGGAGCCGCGTGCGCGCCGATTCGCACACCACGTGCGGCAGGGCGTTGCAGCGCGGCGAGCGCATCGTCGTGCCCGATATCGAGCGCTGCGAGTTCGTCGCCGGCAGCGCCGACCACGACGTGTTGCGGCAGCAGGGCATCGGCGCCGTGCAGAGCACGCCGCTGGTCGCGAGCAGCGGGCGCACCGTGGGCATGCTCTCGACGCACTGGCACAACCCTCACCAGCCGAGCGAGCGCGACTGGCGGCTGTTCGACGTCCTCGAGCGCCAGGCCGCCGATCTGATCGAGCGCAAGGACATCGAGGCTGAAATGCGCGCCAGCGAGGCGCGCCTGCGCGAGCTGGCCGAGGCGATGCCGCAGATCGTCTACGTGATGGACGCAGACGGCAAGGTCGGGTTCATCAACCGGCAGTGGCGCGAGTACACCGGCGAGGCGGGCGCGAGCGCCGATCAGATGAAGGCGCTGATCCATCCCGACGACCGGAGGCGCGTCGTCGAGAGCTGGTGCGCCGCGGTGGGCGACGGCACGCTCCACACGACCGAGTTCCGCCTGCGCCGCGCCGACGGCGAGTACCGCTGGTTCCTCGCGCGCTCGACGCCGGTGCGCGACGCCGAAGGGCGCATCGCGCACTGGTACGGCACCTCGACCAACATCGACTTTCAGAAGCGCTATGCCGAGGCGCTGAAGCGCGCGCACGACCAGCTGCAGCTGGCCGACCGGCGCAAGGACGAATTTCTCGCGACCCTGGCGCACGAGCTGCGCAACCCGCTCGCGCCGCTGCGCAACTCGGTACACCTGCTGCAGATGTCGAAGAGCCCCGAGGTGGCGGGCAAGGTGCACGCGATGATGCAGCGCCAGATCGACCACCTGGTGCGGCTCGTCGACGATCTGCTCGAGATGTCGCGCATCACCAGCGGCAAGATCGAGCTGCAGCGCGCGCCGGTCGCGCTCGGCTCGGTGTTGCAGACGGCCGTCGAGGCGAGCCGCCCGCTGCTCGAGGCGGCCGGGCACGACCTCGCGCTCGACCTGCGCATCGACGACGTGCGCATCGACGCCGACGCGGTGCGCATGGCGCAGGTGTTCTCCAACCTGCTCAACAACGCCGCCAAGTACACCGAGCCGGGCGGCCGCATCCGGCTGTCGGCGCGTCAGGAGGACGGCGAGGCGGTGATCTCGGTGCAGGACAACGGCGTCGGCATCGCGCCCGAGCTGCTGCCGCGCGTCTTCGAGCTGTTCGTGCAGGCCGAAGGCGCGGGCGCGCGCGCGCAGGGCGGGCTCGGCATCGGTCTCTCGCTGGTGCAGAGCCTGCTCGCCCTGCACGGCGGCAGCGTCGAGGCGAAGAGCGAGGGCCTCGGCCGCGGCAGCGAGTTCGTCGTGCGGCTGCCGGTCGCCGCCGCGCCGGTCGACGGCGCGGCGCCGGCTCCGCAGCCAGCGGCGCCGTCGCGGCACTTGCCGCTCGTGCGCGTGCTCGTCTGCGACGACAACCGCGACGCCGCCGACAGCCTGGCGAGCCTGCTCGAGTTCCTCGGCGCGCGCGCGACGGTGGTCTACGACGGGCCGGCCGCGCTCGCCGCCGCGCGCGCCGAGCGGCCGCGGCTGGTGCTGCTCGACATCGGCATGCCGGCGATGGACGGCTACGCGGTGGCGCGCGAACTGCGCGCGCTACCCGAGGGGCGCGCGCTGACCCTGGTCGCGCTCACCGGCTGGGGCCAGCAGCGCGACCGCGAGCGCACGCGCGCGGCCGGGTTCGACCGCCACCTGGTGAAGCCGGTCGAACTGCAGGCGCTGCAAGCGCTGCTCGCGTCGGCGCTGGAAGCGGGCGAGAAACAACTGGAGGGGACACCATGAAACCGTTGCAGAGAGTGAAGACCTTGGTGCCGGGGCTCGACGATCTGCTCGGCGGCGGGATGTTCGAGGCCGGCGTCTATTTCGTGCAGGGCAGCCCGGGCAGCGGCAAGACGACCCTCGCCAACCAGATGTGCTTCGCGCACATCCTGCAGGGCGGCGCCGCGCTGTACCTCACCTTGCTGGCCGAATCGCACGCGCGGATGATGCAGCACATGCTCGACCAGTCGTTCTTCGACGCGAGCATGGTCGGCAGGCGCATCAGCTACGTCAGCGGCTACCGCGATCTGGAGAGCGGCGGGCTGAAGGGCATCGTCGCGCTGGCGCGCGCCGAGCTGGCGCGCCAGAAGGCGACCCTGCTCGTGCTCGACGGGCTGGTGCTGCCTCCGGCCACCAACCTGGGCGACGACGACCGGCGGCTGAAGGAGTTCGTGCACGAGTTGCAGAGCCTCGCCGCGTTGCTCGGCTGCTGCGTGATGCTGCTCACCAGCGGGCGCGGGCGCAGCATCGCCGCCGAGCAGTCGATGGTCGACGGCATCTTCGCGCTGGATGACCATCCGATCGGCTCGCGCAACGAGCGGCTGATCGAGGTCACCAAGTTCCGCGGCTCGGCCACGGCGCGCGGCCGGCATTCGTTCTGCATCACCAACGACGGGGTGCGCATCTATCCGCGGCTGGAGAGCCTCGAAACGCCGCCGTCGCTGGCGGCCGCGCGCGCCGAGGTCGTGGCGAGCGGCTTGCCGGGCCTCGATGCGCTGTACCTCGGAGGCGGAGCGAGGGCCGGATCGACGACCCTGCTGCTCGGGCAAAGCGGCGCCGGCAAGACGTTGCTCGGCCTGCTCTACCTGGCGCAATCGAGCGGCTCCGAGCCGGGCCTGCTCGCGGGCTTCAACGAAGCGCCCGACGTGCTGGTCGAGGTGGCGCGCGGCGTCGGCATCGATCTTGCCCCGAAACTCTCTTCAGGCGAACTGCACCTCCAATGGACCGGGCCGGGCGACCATGCACTCGACCAGCTGGGGCACGAACTGCTCCTCGCCGTCGATCGTCGCGGCGTGCGCCGGCTCGTCATCGACTCGATCGCGGGCTTCGCGGACAAGGCGATGTTCGCTGAGCGCGGCTACCGCTTCGTCGGCGCGCTCCTCGACGAGCTGCGCCGCCGCTCGGTGGCCACCGTGCTGGTGTGCGACGCGGACGCGCTGGCCGCGCTCGGCGTGCCGCACATCGGCGCCGGGCTCGTCGCATTGGTCGAGCACGTGGTCGAGATGTCGGTCGGCGACACCGGGCGCACCTTGCGCGTGAAGAAGGCGCGCGGGCAGCGCTTCGACCCTCTCCCGCGCGCGTTGTCGATCGCCGATACGGGCCTGTCGGTGGGCGGCCGGCAAACGGTGCAGTAGGAACCGTCCGTGGACAAGACGATTCTGGTCGTCGAAGACGAGTTCGGCACCGCTGAAGTGCTGCAGCTCATGCTGGAGATCGAGGGTTATCGAGCAATCGTCACGTCCAACGGCCGTGAGGCGCTGCAGCGCATCGGCACCGCCGTTCCCGACCTGGTGCTCGCCGACTACATGATGCCGATCATGAACGGCGCGCAGCTCGGCAAGGCGCTGCGCGCGAACCCGGCCACCGCCAAGGTCGTGATCGTGATCATGAGCGCTGCCGACGAGGCCGAGGTGCGGCGCGAGTTCGACGCCTACGACGCCTTTTTGCGCAAGCCGTACCGGCTCGACGAGCTGGTGCCGCTGCTCGCACGGCTGCTCGAACCCCGTGGCGAGGCTGCCGGCGACACGAAGTTCTCGCTGGTCGATGCGGTGAGGAACCTGCTGGTGCCGCCGAAGCCGGCCGCGTGACCGGTGGGGTGCCGGCGCCCTTGCGATCCGGCGGCGTCGGGTTTCGGGATCGAGATGACCAACACCCGGGTCGGTGTTACGATCAACTGGTCATCAGCCAGCGGGGGTCGATCGCAGTGAAGAACGCCGGCGTTGCCGTTGCCAAGGCGCGGCTGTCGAGCCTGCTCGACGCAGTCGAGGCGGGACAGGAGGTGACGATCACCCGGCGCGGCAAACCGGTCGCGCGTCTGATCGCGGTCTCCGCGCCGTTGCAGGCGAGCGCGCGCTTCGACCTGGCCGGGCTGAAAGCTTATGTGATCGCGGGAGGAGTCGCGAAGCGGAGCAAGCGCACGACCGCCGTTGCCGATGCGCGAGCGCGATCTGCTCTGATGGTGTATCTCGACACGTCGGTGCTGGGGGCTCTGTTCTTCCGCCAACCGGGTGCCGCGCGCATCGCCGACCGGCTGAAGCGTGCGCGCGGGCCGTTGCTGCTTTCGTCATGGACGCTGACCGAGATGGCGAGCGTGGCGGCGATCAAGGAGCGCAGCGGTGAGGTCGACCTCGCGGCCAAAGGTGCAGCTCTGTCGGCTTTCCAGCAGTTCGTCAGCGATTCGATGGAGGTGCGGGAAGTCGATCCGCTCGACTTCCGCACCGCGGCGACCCTGCTCGAGCCTGCGGTTCTGGGACTGCGCGCGGGAGATGCGCTGCACCTCGCCGTCGCTCGGCGCGCCGGTGCCGATCTGGCCACGCTCGACCGCCGTCAAGCGAGTGCCGCTCTGCACCATCGGATTCGTCTCTATGCACTGACTTGAGCCGCTACTCCGGTAACCGCGCCCCCGCCGCCCGCGCTTGCGCGACGACTTTGTTCTCGTAGTCGGTGGTGAGCGCCTTGGCCGGGTGGCTCGCGGTGAGCTGGCCGACGAACGGCGGATGGATCGAGTAGCCGAGCAGTTCCTGCAGCCGGAGCGGCATCGCGCGCGCGACCTCGACCGGCACGCCGAGGATGAAGTTCTCCTGCGGCCGCGCCCACGGCTGGCAATACTGGTTCGAGAACGCGGTGCGCGGCGCGGCGCTGGTGTTGGAGCCGCCGCGGTGTACCAGAGTCCCGGCGAAGACGACGCAGGCGCCGGCCGGCATCACCGCCTTGATCGCCTGCTGCTCGAACACCTGCGGTCCCGCACGCTCGAGCCGGTGCAGCTCGTCGTCGCCCCAGCGGTGGCTGCGCGGAATCAGCTCGGTGGCGCCGTTGTCTGCGCTGAACGCATCGACCGCGACGATCGTCGAAAGCGAGATCATCGCGCGCGGGCGCGGCAGGTGATGGAACGAGTCGTCGCTGTGGAACGGCTGCGGCGCCTCGCCCGGACCGATGCGGATCGCTTGCGACGCGGTGAGCAGGAAGTTCGGCAGCAGGAAGCGCTCGCACAGGCCGGCGATGCGCGGATCGAGCACGATGTCCCAGAACACCCGGGCGCGCGCGACGAGCGTGTAGACGCGCTCGGTGGCGTAGCCCTCGAACGCGTTGCGGCCGCTGTGCGAGCCGAGATAGAAGCCGAGCACGCGCCGCACCTCGGCCAGCCGCTCCGCGTCGAGGAAGTCCTCGATCACGGTGTAGCCCTCCTCGTCGATCGCGGCGGCGTGGCGGTCGAGGTCGAACATGGGTTCAGCTCACGATGTAGGCTGCGGCGCCGGTCGAGACCAGCCGCGCGTGCGAGTCTTAGACTTAGAACTCCATGCGCGCCGAGGCGACGCGCCGGCCGAGCCGCAGCACGCGTGCCTCGGCGCTGAAGTGCGGGCGCCGCCGCTCACCGGCTCGTCTTCTTCGCCCGCTTGCCGGTCACATCGCGCGACCACTGCGAGCGCGCGTCCTTCGGCGGCGGCTGCATGTGCCGTTTGCCGCTATCGCCGGGGTTGAGCTTCGGCAGGGGCCGGCCCGAGTCGCGCCACTCCACCGCGGCTTGGAAGCCGTGCGCCTCGGCGTACGCCTTGAACCACTGCCCTTCGGGCGAGTGGCGCGTGATGCCGTCGAACAGGGTCGCGAAGCGCTGCGTGTTCGCGAGCCCCATCGCATCGACTGCCTGGTTGATCATCAGCTTGTGCATCATCAGCTGGTTCTGCGGGATGCCGGCGATGCGCGCGGCCCAGCGCGCGACCGTCGCGTCGAGATCCTTCTGCGGCACCGCGTCGAGCGCGAGGCCGTATTGCTTCGCGGTGCGGCCGTCGATCAGGTCGCCGGTGAGCAGCATGCGCTTGGCCAGCATCGGTCCCATCCGGTACACCCACATCGCGGTGCTCGGGCAGCCCCAGACGCGCGCCGGCATGTAGCCGATGCGCGCGTCGTCGGCCATCAGGATGAAGTCGCAGCACAGCGCGATGTCGGTGCCGCCCGCGGCCGCGTAGCCGTGCACCTTGCAGAGGGTCGGCTTGTCCGAGCGCCACAGGCTCATGAAGTCCTCGGTGTTGCGCCACATCAGCTTGTAGTCGCGCAGCGGGTCCCACGGCATCGGCTGGCTGATCTCGTTCTCGCGGTCGCCCTCGGCGTAGAGCTTGAGGTCGTAGCCGGCGCAGAACGCCGCACCCGCGCCCTGCACGACGATCACGTGCACGCGTTCGTCGGCGTTCGCCTCGGCGACGGCGGCGCGGATGTCGCCCGGCATCCGCTCGTCGATCGCGTTCAGTCGCTCGGGGCGGTTCAGCGTGAGGGTCGCCACGCGGTCGTCGACGGACAGCAGCACCGTGGGCATGCGTTCTCCTTTCAAGCCCGCTCTCCCGCCTGGGGAGAGGGCCGGGGAGCGGGCGGGCGCGAGGGGCCGCGACCGAGCGCACGCTCGACGATCGCGCCGGCATCGATCCCCGCCGGCAGGGTGCCGAAGCCGCCGCTCCAGCGCGCATCGAGCCGCGCCGCGATGAACGCGCTGGCGACCGCAGGCGGCGCGTGGCGCAGCAGCAGCCCGGCCTCGAGCAGCAGCGCGAGGCGCTCGGCGCAGCGCCGCGCCTCGGCTTCGCCGGCCTCGGGCGACGCGAGCCACGCGAGCGCCTCATCGACGCTTCGGTCGTAGCGCGCGTCGGCGCCGCGCGCGGCGCGCAGCTCGTCGCCGAGCGCGTCGCGCACGTCCGGCGTGCGGCCGAACGCGCGCAGCACGTCGAGCGCGATCACGTTGCCCGAGCCTTCCCAGATGCCGTTGAGCGGGCTTTCGCGGTACAGCCGGCCGAGCGGCGCCTCCTCGACGTAGCCGTTGCCGCCGAGCACTTCCATCGCTTCGGCGCAGAACGGCGGCGCGCGCTTGCAGATCCAGAACTTGGCCAGGGGAGTCAGCACGCGGCGCAGCAGCAGCTCGCTTGCGCTCGCGTCGGCGTCGTGCGCGCGCGCGACGCGCATGGCGAGCCAGGTCGCCGCTTCGCTCTCGAGCGCGAGGTCGGCGAGCACGTTCTGCATCAGAGGCTGCTCGGCGAGCCGCCTGCCGAACGCGCTGCGTTCGCGCGCGTGGTGGATCGCGTTGGCGAGCGCGGCGCGCATGATGCCGGCGGCGCCGATCGCGCAGTCGAGCCGCGTCAGGCTGCCCATCTCGAGGATCGTCGCGATGCCGCGCCCGGCTTCACCGACGAGCCAGCCGGCCGCGGCGTCGAACTCGACCTCGCTCGACGCGTTCGAGCGGTTGCCGACCTTGTCCTTCAGGCGCTGGATGCGGATTCGGTTGCGCGTGCCGTCGGGCAAGAGGCGCGGCACGAAGAAGCACGACAGCGCCTCGCCTGCGATCTTCGCCAGCACCAGGTGCGCGTCGCACTGCGGCGCCGAGTAGAACCACTTGTGCCCGGTGAGCCGGTAGGCGCCCGCCTCGTCGGGGTCGGCGCGCGTGGTGTTGGCGCGCAGGTCCGAGCCGCCCTGCTTCTCGGTCATGCCCATGCCCATCAGCGCGCCGCTCTTCTGCTCGACCGGCAGCGCGCGCGGGTCGTACTCGCGCGAGTGCAGCTTCGGCAGCCAGCGCGCGGCGAGCCCCGCCTGCCTGGCGATCACGGGGATCGCCGCGAAGGTCATCGTCGTCGGGCACTGGGTGCCGTTCTCGAGCTGCGACCACAGCAGGTACTTGGCCGCGCGCGCCGCGTGCGCACCGGGGCGCGGGTCGGTCCACGGTGCGCTGTGCGCGGCGCTTGCGATCGCCTCCTGCATCAACGCGTGCCACGCGGGGTGGAACTCGATTGCGTCGATGCGGTTGCCGTCGCGGTCGAACGGACGGTGCACCGGCTCGTGCCGGTTGGCCGCGCGCGCGAGTTCGTGCATCGCGCTTTCGGACCAGCGCGCGCCGAGGCCGTGCAGCTCGTCGTTCGCGAAGGCGGCGTCGAAGGTCTCGACCGCGGCCTGCAGCGCGACGTCGTCGGCGTAGAGGTTGCGGTTCTCGTACGCAGAGGACTGGTTCATGCCCGCTCACCCGCCGCCGGCGATCTGCTTCGGAAAGATCCCCATCGCCTTCGCGATGATGTCGATCATCACTTCGTCGGCGCCGCCGCCGATCGACGCGAGGCGCCCGTCGCGGTACATGCGCGAGACCCTGTTCTCCCACGTGTAGCCCATGCCGCCCCAGTACTGGAGGCACGAGTCGGGCACCTCGCGCAGCAGCCGTCCGGCCTTCAGCTTGGCCATCGACGCCAGCTCGGTCATGTCCTCGCCCTTGACGTACAGCTCGGTGGCGCGATACGTCAGCGCGCGCAGCGCCTCGACCTCGGTCTTCAGCTCGGCGAGGCGGTGGTAGACGACCTGATGGTCGAGCACCGCGCGGCCGAAGATCCTGCGCTCGCGCACGTACTCGACGGTGACGCCGATGCACCCGAGGAGCCCCTCGATCGCGTTCGCCGCCGCCCACAGCCGCTCCTCCTGGAACTGCTGCATCTGGTAGATGAAGCCCTGGCCCTCGGCGCCGATGCGAAAGCGCTGCGGCACGCGCACGTCGTCGAAGTGCAGCTGCGCGGTGTCGGACGCCATCATCCCGATCTTCCTGATCTTGCGCGCGACCGAGACGCCCTTCGTCTGCATCGGAACACAGATCAGCGACTTGTTCTTGTGCACCGCTGCGTCGCCGGTGTTGGCGAGCAGGCAGCACCAGTCGGCCTGCGCGCCGTTGGTGGTCCACATCTTGCCGCCGTTGATGACGTAGTCGCCGCCGTCCTTGCGCGCGGTGGTCCTGATCGACGCGACGTCGGAGCCGCTGCCGACCTCGCTTACGCCGAGGCACGACACGTATTCGCCCGAGATCGACGGCACGAGGAACTCGCGGCGCAGCTCGTCGGAGCCGTAGCGCGCGAGCGCCGGCGTCGACATGTCGGTGTGCACGCCGACCGACATCGGGATCGCGCCGCAGCTCACGTGACCCATCGTCTCGGCCATCGCGACCGAATACGAGTGGTCGAGCCCCGCGCCTCCGTACTCGACCGGCTTGGTGAGCCCCAGGTAGCCGAGCTTGCCGAGCTTGGCGAACACCTCGTGCGCCGGATAGACCTCGGCCTCCTCCCAGGCATCGACGTGCGGGTTGATCTCGGCGTCGATGAAGCGCTTCAGGTTGCGCTTCAGTTCCTCGTGCTCATGCGTCCACACGCTCGTGCTCCTCGAAGGGAAACGCATTCGCTGCAAAGACGCAGGCGATGCAGGCAATGGCTCGGCTCATTGAGCCAGCGCCGACAGCCATTGTCAACGGCGCTCGAACGATCCAGAAGCCGCGCAGCACCGGGAGCGCGCGCAGAGCCTCGTGTCCTAATGCAGCGCGAACGGATCGAGCAGTCGCACGCCGGTCGCGGCGAAGTGCGCGACATTGCGAGTGACGACGGTCAGGTCGTTGACCAGCGCGATGGCGGCGATCTGCTTGTCGAGTTCGTGCTCAGCGTGGGGCACGCGAAGGCGGCCCCACACCTGCGCGGCCTCGAGATCGAGTGACAGGATGCGCTCCTGCCAGTCGTCGAGGATGGCCTGGAGCCACTTCTCGAGCACCTTCACCTGCCTCGCGTCGCCGCGATAGCGGATCGATTCGACGCCACGCCTCAGCTCGCCGATCGTGATCGACGACAAGAAGGCCGGCTCGGCCCGTGTCACGAGCCGGCGGAAGAATGCGACGACGCCGGGATCGGCGCGCTCCCGCTTGCGATGCTCGCTGATGACGTTCGTGTCAATCAAATACACGCGGCGCCTCGTTCGCATCGCCGACGCGCTCGAAGTCGGAATCGACGCCGACGTCGGGCATCGACGCCAGCACCTCGGCGAAGCTGCGCCGGCGCGTGCGGGCAAGAGCCGCCGCCAGGATCTCCCGGTGCTCCGCTTCGGCGCTGCGGCCATTGGCCGCAGCGCGCTTCTTGAGGGCCTTGACGATGGCTTCATCCACGCCGCGAACCAGCAGATCGGGCACGGTCGTCTCCAGTGAAATGAACGCTATCAATGATAACAACGCAGACCGCGGTCCGGTCGAGCGTTCGGTTAATCTCGCCTCACCCAACCGGAGCGCCCCATGACCGAAGCCCTCATCTACGACGCCATCCGCACGCCGCGCGGCAAGGGCAAGAAGGACGGCAGCCTGTACGAGGTGAAGCCGGTCGACCTGCTCGCCGGCACCTTGAACGCGCTGCAGAAGCGCAACGGCTTCGATACCGCGGAGGTGGACGACGTCGTGATGGGCGTCGTGTCGCCGGTCGGCGAACAAGGCTCGGTGATCGCGAAGACCGCGGCGTTGAAGGCGGGCTGGGACTTCCGCGCCTCTGGCGTGCAGATCAACCGCTTCTGCGCGTCGGGGCTCGAGGCGGTGAACCTGGCGGCGCAGAAGGTCGCGAGCGGCTTCGAGGACATGGTCGTCGCGGGCGGCGTCGAGTCGATGTCGCGCGTGCCGATCGGCTCGGACGGCGGCGCGTGGTCGCAGGATCCGATGACGAACCTCGGCACCGCGTTCGTCCCGCAGGGGATCGGCGCGGATCTCATCGCGACCTTGGACCGCTTCACGCGCGAGACGGTCGACGGCTACGCGCTCGAGACGCAGAAGCGCGCCGCTGCGGCGCAGGCCGCGGGCCGCTTCGACCGCTCGATCGTTGCGGTCAAGGATTCGATCGGCATCCCGATCCTCGAGCGCGACGAGTTCATCAAGCCGCGCACGACCTTGGAAGGTCTCGCGGCGCTGAAGACCGCGTTCAGCGAACTCGGCGAGATGGGGTTCGACGCGGTCGCGATCCGGCGTTACCCGCAGGTCGAGCGCATCGACCACGTGCACACCGCGGGCAACTCGTCGGGCATCGTCGACGGCGCCGCCGCGGTGCTGGTCGCAAGCGAGAAGAAGGGGCGCGACCTCGGTCTGACCCCGCGCGCGCGCATCGTCGCGACCGCGCTCTCGGGAGCCGACCCGACGATCATGCTCACCGGCCCGATGCCCGCCGCGCGCAAGGCGCTCGCCAAGGCGGGCATGACGGTCGACCAGATCGACCTGTTCGAGGTCAACGAGGCGTTCGCCGCGGTGCCGCTGCGCTTCATGAAGGAGATGCACGTTCCGCACGAGAAGGTGAACGTCAACGGCGGAGCGATCGCGATGGGGCATCCGCTCGGCGCGACCGGCGCGATGCTGGTCGGCACCTTGCTCGACGAGCTCGAGCGCAGGAAGCTGCGCTACGGGCTCGTCACCTTGTGCGTCGGCGGCGGCATGGGCATCGCGACGATCGTCGAGCGGCTGTGATGCAGACCATCGGCTTCGACGCCGAAGCCGGCATCGTCACGTTGACCTTCGACGAGCCGGGCTCGCAGGTCAACACGATGTGCGCGCAGTGGCAGCACGACATGGCCGACGCGGTCGAACGGCTGGTCGCGATGCGCCAGCTGCTGCGCGGGGTGATCCTCGCCTCGGCGAAGAGCACGTTCTTCGCCGGCGCCCACCTGCACACGATGATGGGCATGGGCGAAGCCGACGCACCGGCCGTCTACGCCGAGGTCGAGCGGGTCAAGCGCTGCTTCAGACAGCTCGAGACGCTCGGCAAGCCGGTCGTCGCGTGCCTGAACGGCGCCGCGCTCGGCGGCGGCTGGGAACTCGCGCTCGCCGCGCACGCGCGCATCGCGGTCGACGACAAGCGCATCCGCCTCGGCCTGCCCGAAGTGACGCTCGGGCTGATTCCGGGTGCTTCGGGCGTCACGAAGATGGTGCGCTTGCTCGGGCTGATGGCCGCGCAGCCGTATCTGATCGAGGGCAGGACGTTCTCGCCCGCCGAAGGGCAGGCGCTCGGCCTGGTTGCCGAGCTGGTGTCCGATCCCGCGCAGTTGCGCGCCCGCGCGCTGGCGTGGATCGACGCGCATCCGAACCCGGTTCAGCCGTGGGACGAGAAGGACACCAGGATCCCGGGCGGCACGCCGTCGAACCCGAAGCTCGCGCAGGGACTCGCGCTCGCGCCGGCGATGCTGACGAAGAAGACGCGCGGGCTGTACCCGGCGGCCGAGGCGTGCCTGGCCGCGATGGTCGAAGGCGCGCAGGTCGACTTCGACACCGCGCTGCGCGTCGAGTCGCGCCACCTCGCGCGGC
>Ga0187893_10009951_pt1 | contig 14405 bp, 14 predicted proteins | sample MA1701074metaG_FD_139574 | JGI IMG/M metagenome (GOLD analysis project Ga0187893, IMG submission 139574) | White microbial mat communities from a basaltic lava cave in the Kipuka Kanohina Cave System on the Island of Hawaii, USA - MA170107-4 metaG ...
CAACGCTTCGCGTCCGCCCTCACGGGCGGCCACGCATGACTCGGGGCCGGCGTGGCTCGCTACGCCTTCACCGGATGAAACTTTCATTCACTGCACCGCGCCGGTGTGACCGGCGCACGGAGACCGCATGACCACCGACACCCTCTGGGACGTCGAGCGCGTTCGCAAGGATTTCCCCATCCTGCACCAGGAAGTCCACGGCAAGCCCCTCGTCTATCTCGACAGCGCGGCCACCAGCCAGAAGCCGCAGGCCGTGATCGACGCGCTCGTCCGCTACTACTCGCAGGACAACGCCAACGTCCACCGTGGCGTACACGCGCTGAGCGAGCGCGCCACCGCCGCCTATGAGGGCGCGCGCGTGCGCATCCAGCGGCATCTCAACGCCGCCTCGCCCCGCGAGATCATCTTCGTGCGCCAGGGCACGGAAGGCATCAACCTGGTGGCGGCCACCCACGGCCGGGCCAATGTGGCGGCCGGCGACGAGATCATCATCACGGCCATCGAGCACCACGCCAACATCGTCCCCTGGCAGATGCTGTGCGAGGAGAAGGGCGCGCGGCTCCGGGTCGTACCCGTCGACGATCGCGGCGACCTCATCATGGAGGAGTACGCGCGGCTGCTCGGGCCGCGGACCAAGCTCGTGGCCGCGCCGCAAGTCTCGAACGCGCTGGGCACGGTCACCCCCATCGAGGAGATCATCGCCCTCGCCCATCGTCAGGGCGTGCCCGTGCTCGTCGACGGCTGCCAGGCCGTGCCTCACCAGCGGGTCGACGTGCAGACCCTCGACTGCGACTTCTACGTCTTCTCCGGCCACAAAACGTTTGGTCCCACCGGGATCGGCGTGCTCTACGCCAAGGAGAAGTGGCTCGAGCGCATGCCCCCTTACCAGGGTGGCGGCGACATGATCAAGCAGGTCACCTTCGAGAAGACCACCTATAATGATCTTCCCTACAAGTTCGAGGCGGGGACGCCCCACATCGCCGGCGCCATCGGCCTCGCCGTCGCCCTCGACTACATCGCCGATCTCGGCCTCGACCGCATCACGGCCTACGAGCACGAGCTGCTCGTGCATGGGACTGAGGTGCTGTCCGCCCTGCCGGGAGTGCGGCTCATCGGGACGGCGCGCCGGAAGTCGGCCATCCTGTCCTTCGTGGTCGACGGCGTGCATGCACACGACGTCGGGACGATCCTCGACCAGGAAGGCGTGGCCGTGCGCACCGGGCACCACTGCGCGATGCCGGTCATGGAACGGTTCGGGGTGCCGGCCACCGCCCGCGCCTCGCTGGCCTTCTACAACACCCACGCGGAGCTCGACGTGCTGGGGCGAGCCCTCGGCAAGGTCCACGAGGTCTTCGACTGATGTCCGACCTGCGCGAGCTGTACCAGCAGGTGATCCTCGACCACAACCGGACGCCGCGAAACTTCCGCGTGCTGCCCACCGCCAATCGCACGGCCGAGGGCTTCAACCCGCTCTGTGGCGACGAGCTCCGGCTCTACCTGAACGTCGAGGACGGCGTGATCAAGGACGCGGCCTTCCAGGGCAGCGGCTGCGCCATCTCCAAGGCCTCGGCCTCCATGCTGACCAGCAGCGTCCTCGGCAAGACCGTGGCCGAGGCCGAAGCATTGTTCCATCGGTTCCACGCCATGCTCACCGGGGAGGGCAACGGCCACGGCGGCGATCTCGGAAAGCTGGCCGTCTTCACCGGTGTGCGCGAGTTCCCTGCCCGCGTCAAGTGCGCGACCCTGGCCTGGCACACCCTGCAGGCGGCGCTCAGCGGCGCCGCCGAGCCGGTCTCGACCGAGTAGGAGACGGACAGCCATGGCCGATCCGGCGATCATCGAGCGCCAGGTGATCGAGGCGTTGCAAACGTGCTACGACCCCGAGATCCCGGTGGACATCTACGCGCTGGGCCTGATCTACGGCGTGACGGTGTCACCCGACGGGGCAGTGCACGTCCGCATGACCCTGACGGCGCCCAACTGCCCCGCCGCCGAGGAGCTTCCCTCCGAGGTCGAGAGCAAGGTGCGGTCGGTGGCCGGCGTCACCGACGCCAAAGTGGAGATCGTCTTCGACCCACCCTGGGACCGCGACATGATGTCCGAAGCCGCCAAGCTCAAGCTCGGCCTGCTCTGACCGCGGCGCCCAGTCAGCGGCCGACCGTGTTGTCCCTATGCCCTTGTCGAGAGCGGGGCGACCGCGCGAGGCTCGACACAATGGGATCCGGGCGGCTCGCCCTTCTCAGCGTGGTCATCGCGATCAGTGCCGGGGCGGCCTACGTGCTCCTGCTCCGCGTCCCCATCGTCCGGAACCATCCGGAGGCCTACGTGGTCGCCTTCGCGCTGGCGACGGCGCTACTCCACGACCATCGGCTACGAGCGGCGCCTCAACCAGCTTCTCTCCTGCGTCACGGCGTCGTGCGCGACTCGCCCGAGCGCCGGCCCGTTGTCGTCAGCAAGAGTGTGGTGACTCCCTCCCAGAGGTGTCCATCCTGGCCGCCGCTAGCCTGGTAACGTCGCATGTGCTCCTGCTGCCAGCCCGGCGGCCGGCCGCCGGGTCCGGGTCGTGTACTCATCGCCTCTCCTCCCGCGTCTGTTTTGCCACGATAGTATGGCGTATGGCCCCAGGGTCGAGCAGAACCCTCAGGCCAGATCGCGCAGCACGGCGCGACATGGCGCGCCGTCGGAGCCGCGTAGACGGAGGGGAAAACAGATGAGCTCGTAAGGTCCGGGCTCTACGTCCCGCAGGTCGACGCCTTCGAGGAGGATGACACCGTGGTCGAGGAAAGCTCGGTGCACGGAGACCTGCTCGTCCGCATGCGCCACCGAGAGATAGTCGAGCCCAACCAGACGCACACCTCGATTCACGAGGGCGCGCGCCGCCCCCACGGAAAAGGCGGCGAAATGGGGATCGTAGGCGGGGTTCCGCAGCAGGGCGGAGTTGCGCGTCTTGAAGAGGACCCGGGTGGTGCCCCGAAGCTCGATGGCGTTCACGTGCTCTTCCGTGATGTAGCGTTCGGCGTCCACCGCGTGGACCAGGGCAGGGCCGATGAACGTCTCCAGCGGCAGCGCGTCAATGGTCGCGCCGTCCGGGACGAAGTGAAATGGCGCGTCGATGTGGGTCCCCGCGTGGACGCTCATGGTGACCGCCGACGCGTTGGTGGGGTCGCCCCGGTTGATGCGTCGGCGCTCCACGAAAGATCGGCACCTGAAGTGACGGCCCCTCGGTCTACCGAGGAACTGATGGCCGGTGGGGAGCGATACCGGCCTCGCGGAGCATCGACCACACGCGCCAGGGTGTCAGGACCGGGACCCGGATATCGAGTCGCCCGGCGAAGGTGTCGGCCACGGCATTGACGATCACCGCTGCCGGTGGGCCGGTGGCTGCCTCGCCCACCCCGCGTACGCCGAGCGCGTTGTGGTCGGTGGCAAAGTCAAGATGCTCCAAGAGGAGCAGCGGCATGTCGTCGGCGCGGGGCACCGGGTAGTCCATCAGCGTACCCGTCAGGACCTGACCGTCGTCGTCGTAGACGACATGCTCGCCGAGGGCGACTCCGAGACCCTGGGCGAGGCCCCCGACCGTCTGGCCGTCGACGATCACCGGGTGGATCTGGCGGCCGCAGTCGTGCACGACAACGTAGCGGAGAATAGTGAGACGCCCCGTCTCGACATCGACCTCCACCACCGCCGCGTGAACGCCGCTGGCCCACGTCACCGTGGGCAACGTGTAAAACTTCGTGGCCCAGAGGCCCGGCCCACCGAGCTCGGCGAGGCTGCGATCGCGGAGGGCGGCCCGCGCCAGCTGGCCCAGTGAAATCGCGCGCACTGGCACCCCGACCACGAAGGCCTGCCCGCCCTCGATCCGAACGTCGTCAGGGTCGCATTCGAGCAGGTGCGCGGCCACCTGGCATGCTTTTGCCCGCACGGCGGCCGCCGCCTCGGCCACGGCGTTCCCGGTGTTGATCGCTACGCGACTGGCGCCTGTCCCATACCCGTGGGGCACCAGGGTTGTGTCGCCGCCGCGCACATGAATGTCCTCGAACCTGCCGCCGAGGTACTCCGCACAGAGCTGGGCGAACACCGTCTCGTGGCCCTGGCCCGAGCTTGAGACGCCGATGAGCACATCGATCCCCCCAGCCTCGTCGACCTTCACGGTGGCCCACTCGCCCGGGTTCACACCCCCTCCCGCCTCCAGGTAGGCTGCCATCCCGAGGCCGACGGCGCGACCTTCGGCGCGCAGCTCCGCCTGGCGCGCGCGCCACCCCGTGTATTCGAGCAGGTCGAGCGCACGCGCGAGTTCGCACGGATAGTCGCCGCCGTCGTAGCTCACGGGCACGCCGTCCCGGTAGACGAGGCCGGGTCGGTACGGCATCTCCCGGGCCGAGATGAGGTTCCTGACGCGGATCTCGGCGGGGTCCCGGCCGAGCGTCGCGGCCAGGCGGTCGAGCAATCGCTCGACGACGAGGATCGCCTCCGGACGACCGGCGCCGCGATAGGGCGAGCTGGGGACCTTGTTGGTGACCACCGAGAAGGCTTCCGCCCGGAAAGCTGGGATTCGGTACTGCGACGGCAAGTGGTTGATGGTATTCGTCGGCTCTCTGACGGAGAAGTAGTGGTAGGCGCCAACGTCCTTCACGATGCGCACGTCGAGGCCGAGCACGCGTCCTTCTCGCGTCGCCGCCAGCCTGGCGTGATGGAGCTGCTCGCGCGCATGGTGCGAGCTCAGCATGAACTCCGCGCGCGTCTGGATCCATTTCACCGGCCGCCCGAGCCGGTAGGCGAGGACGGGAACGATCACGTCTTCCGGGTAGACCGCGATCTTGGGGCCGAAGCCGCCGCCGGTATCCGGGACGACGACGCGGACGCTTTCGACCGAGAGCCGAAGGTAGGCGGCCACCGCCGCCCGCAGCGCGAACGGTGCCTGGTGGCCCGCCCAGACCGTCATGGTCAGGTTGGTTGGGTCGTAGGCGGCCGCGACGCCTCGCGTCTCCAACGCCATGGAGGACACCCGGACATGAGCAGGATGATCCTCGACGATCACCTCGGCCTCGGCGAAGGCGCGCTCGACATCGCCAATGGCCGTGCTGACATGGCCGACGACGTTGCTGGATCCGCCATGCACCGTCGGGGCCCCGGCGCTCATGGCGGCCTCGGCGTCCATGAGGGCCGGCCGCGGCTCGTACTCGATGCGGACGGCCTCGCGGGCGTCGGCGGCTCGATACGGGTCGGGGGCCACGATGGCGACGATCGGCTCACCCACATAGCGCACCTCGCCGTGCGCGAGGGCCCGCTGCGGCCGGGGGGTGTCGAGGTGCACATAAGGATTCGTCGGCTCCGCACTGGCCGCCGGCAGCGGATCCGCCAGCTCGGGGAGGTCTTCGGCGAGAAACACCGCCACCCCTGGAAGGTCCCGTGCTAACGCTGCGTCGATCCGGACGATCCGCGCGTGGGCATGCGTGGAACGGACGAGAGCCAGATGGGCGAGGCCGAGGGAGGCCTGAGAACGCCGGCGCAGATCGGGTGGAACGATGTCGTCGATGAAGCGCCCGCGACCGGTGATCAGGCGCTCGTCTTCCTTGCGTCGTGGCGATTGACCGATCACGGGGATGGTCAGTGTCCCAGGCGGCGCAGGATGATCAGGAAGGCCGCCCCCAGCACAGAGCCGAGGAGAGACGCCAGCCCGCCCAGGATGATGATGGTAATGAACTGGATCGAGAGGAAGAAGCTGAACTCCTGAGGGTCGAGGAACCCCACCAGGAATGCACTCAAGGCACCGGCCAGGCCGGTGTAGAGCGCACTGATGGCGAAGGCGATCGTCTTGTACCGGGCCAGATTCACGCCCATGGCCGCTGCCGCCCTCTGGTTCTCGCGGATGGCGAGGAAGGCCCGCCCTGTCCGCCCACGCACGAGATTATTGGCGACGATGCGCATGGCGATGGTGATGCCCAGGAGCAGGTAGTACTTCCGGTAGTCACCTCGGACTAAGACGCGCCGATGCTACTGCGCTGATGGGGAGCTGGTCAAGGGGGACGTCTCCCGGCGCCGCTCGGGCACTGGTCAGTTGTTGAGCAGGGGAAGGTCGCGTGGCACGATGGGCGACGGCGCCGGAACGGCACCGTGGGCGGCCGCGCCCGACTGAATATCACGTCGAGATCGGAGAAGGGCACATGGCGATCATTCGCATCTATGCGGGATCCGACGGCACGTCGCACTTCGAGGAGATCCATCCGCACTTCGAGTCGCGGGGCGACAAGTCCGAGACGGCCGAGCTGATCCCCGGCAGCGGCATCATCATTCGGCGCTTCGAGGCGACGCGATCCAATCCCTGGCATCATGCCCCTGGCCGGGCGGCGGTGTTCACGCTCTCCGGCGCCGTGGACATCGAGATCGGCGACGGCACCGTGCGCCGGCTCGGCCCCGGTGACATCCTGATCGCCGAGGACCTGACCGGCGAGGGTCACGTCACGCGCGAGGTCGGTCCCGAGCCGCGTGTGTCGATCTTCGTACCGCTGCGCGCGTGACATCCGCGAGCGGTGGGCACCAGTTTTCAAGCATTGTCCTGGCCGGCCTCAAGACGCTGCTCGAAACGGGACGGCCGATGCCGATGCCAGAGCCCATGGGTCAATTGTCAGGTGCGCCGCGGGACACGGCCCAAGCCGTGGCCGGCGCGGCCCGGCTAACGGGCGGCAGTTCGAGCGCTCACTTCACGAGAAACGTGGTGCCCCGAGCGGTTCAGACCCGCTCCAGGATGACGAGAGGGATCTCGCGCGTGGTCCGCGCCTGATACTCGTCGTAGGGCGGCCAGATGGTGGCCATCATCTTCCACCGCGCGGGCTTCTCGGCGGCGGTGGCCGTGCGGGCGCGTGCCGTGAAGCGGTCGGCCATCACCTGCACCTGGACGAGCGGCCGGGCGACGAGGTTCTCGTACCAGGACGGATGCTTCGGCGCACCACCCCGTGAGGCCACCACGAGATAGCGGTCGCCGTCGCGGCCGTAGATGAGCGGCGTCGTGCGCGACTCGCCCGAGCGCCGACCCGTGGTCGTCAGCAAGAGCGTGGTGACGCCCTCCCAGACATGTCCGTCCTGGCCACCGCTCGCCAGGTAACGACGCATGTGCTCCTGCTGCCAACCGGGCGGCCGGCCGCCCGGTCCAGGTCGTACGGTGCTCATGGCCACTCTCCTCCCCCGTCAGTCTGCCACGATAGTATGGCAGGCAGCCGAAGACACCGGTCAGGACGGCTCGCGTCGTCAGCGGGGGTCTGCTTCGTTTCGCCCCGGCCCTGCTTCTCGTTTCGGCCCTGCTTCTCGTGATGGCGGGCACACCAAACGAGCCCCGCGGGTCCAGCCTCGAGCTCCACGGTAACGGCACTGGTCGGTGGACGCGGCCTTCCTAATCTAGGTCTTGATCTCATCAATGACCGGCGCCGACGCGCCGCGCATCTGATCACCGCGGATGCACGTCAGGCCGCACACGATGTGCTCGATCTGATCGTCACACACGTCGCCCCTCATGCCGTTGGTCATCAGCGCGCCATCACGGACGGGTCAGGCGGGTCTCGCAGGTTCAGGGAGATGTCCTAGTCCGGCACGGTCGTGCCCGAAGGCACATGCATAGCGGCCCTATATAACATAGGATTGTGGGCAATTCGCCGGGGGAGTGAAACGATGGGCCAGATGATCAGCTTCAGGCGGCCGGATGGACAGAACGTGCAGGGGTACCTCGCCGAGCCGGCAGGGGGAAGCGCGCCGGGCGTGGTGGTGATCCAGGAATGGTGGGGACTCAATGCCCAGATCAAGGGAGTGGCCGACCGCCTGGCCGGGGCCGGCTACCGGGCCCTGGTGCCGGACCTGTACCGTGGCAAGGTCACGGTCGAGGCGAAGGAAGCCGAGCACCTGATGAGCAACCTCGATTTCGGCGACGCGGCCAGTCAGGATGTGCGGGGAGCCGTCCAACATCTGAAGGGCCAGAGCCGCAAGGTCGGGGTCACCGGCTTCTGCCTGGGCGGGGCGTTGACGCTCCTCGCGGCCGTCAACGTGCCCGAGGCCGATGCCGGCGTCATCTGGTACGGCTTTCCGCCCCTCGAGTACGTCGATGCCACGAAAATCAAGGCGCCCCTGCTGGGGCACTACGCGATCGAGGACGTGCCGTTCCCCATCGCAACCGTGAACGCCCTGGAGGAGAAGCTGCGCGCGGCCAACGTGCGATTCGAGTTCCACCGCTATCAGGCCAAGCACGCCTTTGCCAACGAGACGCTGGTCGGGGACCGGAAGCTTCCGGTGGCCGAATACAACGCGGCGGCAGCAGGGCTGGCGTGGACGCGGACGATCGAGTTCTTCGATCGGCACCTGAAGTGAGCGGTCCCCCGCGCGAAACGCGGCGGGGTCTCGCCCGATGGTCGTCGGCTGAAGCGGCGGGCGCGCGTCCGTTGCCCCGATTCGCCCCGAGGTGGGTATGGACCAGGTAGCGACCGTCACTCGCCGCCTGGCCGCGGTCGCCTTTGCCGATGTGGCCGGCTGGTCACGCTTGATCGAGGAAAACGACGTCGAGACGCTGCGCGCGTGGAAGGCGTTGCGCGCCGACCTCATCGAGCCCAAGCTTCGCGAGCATGGCGGCCGGCTGCTGGAGATCGCCGGTGATGCTGTCCTCGTCGAGTTCCCGAGCGCGGTGGCGGCCGTGAACTGGGCCATCGACATCCAGCGGGGAATCGGCTCGGGGGCGTCTGCTGGAAACGCGACCACCCTGGCCGTGCGGGTCGGCATCAACGTCGAAGACGTCATCGTGGATGGGGACAAGCTGATCGGCGACGGGGTGAACGTCGCGGCGCGCATCCACCAGCTGGCGCAGCCCGGCGAGATCGTCGTCACCGCCGCCGTCCGCGACTACGTCTGGAACAAGCTGCCCGCGAGCTTCAGTGACCTCGGCTCGCGGGATCTGAAGAACATCGGGCACCCGGTCCACGTGTATCGGGTCGAGCCGAAGAAGACCACGGGCACCATTCCCGTCCGTTCGCAACCGAACCTGTCCTGGGCCAACCGGCCCGCGGTGGCGGTCCTCCCCTTCCGCAACCTGGGCGGCGACCCCAGCGAAGGATATTTCGGCGAAGGGATCACGGAGGACATCATCAACGGTCTGTCGCGCAGCCACGCGCTCTACGTGATCGCGCGGAACTCGACGCTGCGCTACCGCGACCGGCAGAGCGACGCCCGCGAGATCGCGTCCGAGCTGGGCGTTCGCTTCATCCTGGATGGCAGCGTGCGACGAGCTGCCTCTCAGTTGCGCATCTCCGCCGAGCTGGTCGATGCCGTGAAGAACCGGACGGTGTGGTCGGAGAAATTCGACGGCGCCGACAGCGCGATCTTCGAGTTCCAGGACCGGATCGTGGCCAGCATCGCGGGGACGATCGAGCCCCGACTCTTTGAAGTGGAAGCCGCGCGCGCCCTGGAGAAGCCGACCGAGAGTCTCGACGCCTACGAATGCGTCTTGCGGGGACTGTCGCTGCTCTACACCTTCAATGAGCCCGACTTTACGGCGGCGGGCGGATACTTCCAGCGCGCGGTGGTCCTGGATCCCCTCTACGCTCAGGCGCACGCGTACCTCGCGTGGTGGTACAACCTGCTCACCGGGGAAGGCCGCTCGGCCGATCCGATCGCCGACGCCGACAGGGCCGTGCGCGCGTCAAGAACGGCGCTGGAACTCGATTCGAACGACGCGTTCTGCATCGCGGTGGCCGCTCATATCCAGGCCTATCTGCGCAAGCACTTGGATGCCGCCGCCGAAATGTTCGATCGGGCCCTGCTCCTCAACGAGAACTGTGCGTTCGCGTGGGGTGTGAGCGGATCGACCTACTGTTTTCTCGGACGCCCGGACGAGGCGCTGGAGCGCTTGCGTAACGCCTGGCGCCTCAGCCCCTTCGATCCCATGAACTTCTTCTTCTGGACGGTGGCCGGGCTCGCCGAGTTCGTTGCCGGCCGCTACGATCAAGCCGTCGGCTGGCTGCGCAAGGCGCAGCGGACCAACGGGCGGTTCGTGGCGTGCCATCGTACGCTGACGGCCACCCTGGCTCTGTCCGGGGATCTCGAGGGCGCCCGGGCCGCCGCTCAAGACCTCGTATCGATCGAACCGCGGTTCCGCGTATCGGCATTCAAACTGTGGTATCCCCTCCGGCGGCCGGATGATCTCGAGCGAATGGCGAGCGGTCTCCGGCTGGCCGGGTTGCCGGACTAGAGCGACCACGCGCTGGCCACCAAGCGCACTCCGCAAGCTCAACCCTGACCGACCGTCTCGGCGTCGATCGGTCAACGACGAGGAGGGGAACCCATGGCGAGTGAGAGTCGGGCAGACAGTGGCTACGGCACCGGGACGGGCACGGGAACCGGAACTGGCACCGGCACGGGCACCGGAACCGGTACAGGCACCGGCACAGGGACCGGAACTGGTACGGGGACCGGAACCGGAACGGGAACTGGGACCGGCACGGGCACCGGAACCGGTACAGGCACGGGAACCGGTACGAACTTTGGCGGCACAGGCCAAATCCCGTGGAGCTACTACGCGACGCCGCTCGAGCTGGCCTTCAAGCCCTGGGCCCTCGACTTCGCACCCGACAACTACGGCCGCGACGCGTTCCCAAAGGCCATCATCGACCCCATTGCGAACAGTCTTCGTTGGGAGAACGAGGATTGGGATCCCTCGCTGCGCTTTTGGACCCTCGGCTTCGACCCGTTCCTCAACGAGTGGCTGAGGATACAAGACCCGTCCCTACCGTCGATCATGGCCGCCCGCGAGTTCGCGAGGGAACACGAGAAGTGGCGCATCGCCGCCGACCAACTGGTCGTACGACGCTGGATGGACCTCGCCGATCTCGGGTGGACGACGACCTTCAGCGTCATCGAGAATGAAATCTGCCAGCTGTTTCAGATGATGGAAGACGATCGGGGCCGCTACCTCGACGAGATCAACGCGCAGGCGGACGGCCTCCTCGCCTACATGATCAGCTTCCTCGGCATCGACGGTGAGCGCCGGCCCTGGACCATCGAGCTCATGCGGTGCGGTCTGGCCATCGGCAATCTGGTTTACATGAACTACAAGGAGCTGTTCCGGCGCGTCCGCCCGTCAACGATTTGCCCGGGCCTGGTGCCGCCATTTGGCCCGCCTCGTCACCCCTCGTTCCCGAGTGGCCATTCGTTTCTCGGACACTTCCTCGCGCTCTTGCTGCTCGAGGTAAATCAGATCGCAGCGGTCTTCGGCGAGCGGGATGCCTCGCCCCCGCACACCCCGGGTCGGCGGGTGACGGCGGCCGAGGTCACGTCCGACCGTGTCTTCACGAGCCCCCTCTTGTGGCTGGCCGAGCGGATGGCCAAAAATCGTGAGCGCGCCGGCCTGCACTACCCGTCCGACTCACGGGCGAGCCGTTGGCTCGCGGGCGGGATCTGGCAGATCCTGACCAACCCGGCCGTGCCGTATGCCCGGGTGAATTGTCCGAGCCTTGACCGTGTCCTGCGCCTGGCCAAGGCGGAATGGGCGTGACCTAGCGAACGCGAAACAGACGCAGGCCTAGATTATTATCGCCTGCCACCAGATCGACGATCTGCGTGGGCAATCTGGAGCAGGGTAGGCCCGTCGCCAGGTCGATGTTGGCCCGATCCGCGGCACAGCTGGTGGCGGCGAGCAACAGGTAGCGTCCGGGACGGGTCGGCAGCCCGCGGAACGGACCAAACTGAACCGGCCCCTTGGGCCATTCGGGCACGGTCTTCGGACGACTCTGCGATGGCTGCAGGGATCCCCACTTCCCGCGCTTCCACTTCGGAGGCTGAGGGTCGCCCAAGGGCCAGGCGATATACCAGACGCTGACCACCGCGTCGTTGACGGCCCGGCGACCGCGATTGCGAACCTGGACGTTCACCGCACCGTTCGCCACCTCGAGAGCGTTCTTACTCGCATGCCAGCGTGGCGTGCCCGGGGGCGGTACCCAGTCAAGCGGCACCGGCATGTACCCGCCGCGGGAATAGACCCCGTCCGAGTTGGGCCGGTTGTTGTCGATAAACAGATCCACGTCGGGGGAAAGCCCCGGCGCGTCGACGATGACCCGCGGATCGGTGGTCGCGTACAGGCCCTGCGCTTCGAAGGCCCAGCGCACGACCTTGTGGGCACAGCCGCCAACCCGGTCGGCGAGCGACACCGCCGGGCGTGGCCAGCCGACCCCCGTGACCGGAGGCGCCGGCCAGCCGGCCTCAGTAGCGATGTCCGCGTCGATCAAGGCCGAGACGAACTGATCGGGAGTCTCGGCGGCAACGGCGCGGGTCGGGCCGAGCGACGCGATCGCTCGCATGATCAGGTAAACCGTGTAGTCGGCGGCCTCCCTCCTGACGTCGGGCGCTCCGCCGGCGGCCACGGTGTCGCCGCCGAGGGCGCAGTAGAGCCGAAACAACGATGTCGAGAGGATCTGCTCTGACTGATATCCTTTCCGCCGGCGGCGCCGATTCGCCCGATCGAAGTGATTCGGCCGATGATAGGTTCCACTCCAGCTCCAGCCCTCTCTGGGAGAGCGGTCGTGGCGCCTGTTCAGATAGACCCAGGGGAAGGTCGCCCCACCCAGACGAGCGCGCTTCGGAGGGTCGCCCGCCAGTTTCGATTCGGGGTCGTAGACGATGGCGGCGAGGGCATCGCCCACGCTGTGGGCGAAGGGCAGCTGGAGCGCGCCGGTGGCGGCGGCCAGCAGGACGTGACCGTACTCGTGCCAGCTCCAGCGGGGTTCGGCGGCCATCCCGAGCGGTTCGCGACGTGACGCCGAGCGCTGGAGATCGGCCAGCGCAAATCTGACGTGAACGGGGTTGAGCGTGGACGTGCTCCCCGCGTCGCCGAGGTCTCGAGCGGGGGGATGGTAATCCACTTGGGCGTTGACGGTCTTGCCGTCCCGGCCAGGGCCGGGCTCGATCGTGGCGCGATAGTGCACCACGAGCGGCAGGTCGGCCAGCGCGAAGTAGCGCCGCGGCCGCAGGCCATACCAGCGCATTCGGTCGAACAGCTCGCGGCCGTGCTGATAGCCGCTCAGGGCGGCGAACGGGTTGGTACGCGGGTCGCGAACAGCCAGGGGTACGGTCTCGGGGTCCTTCTCGTCGGCGTTCTTGTCGAGCAGCCTCGACTTCGTTACGGTGACCCATTGGCCGTCGAGGAGTTTCACAAACCCCTGTGGGTCCTCGGTGAGCCCAGGCACATCGACATCCTCGCGAAATACTTCGAGTGCCGCCGGCGAGCGATTGGGGCGCCCGACGACGACCTTCGCGATTCCACCGGACGAGGGTGGATCCCGCCTGAAGAGCCGTGCCCTCACGGCGTGGGCGACCAGAGGCGAGCTCTCGATCGACCCGATGCTGACCTTCGGGGTATCGTGGCTGCGTTCGATCGCAACACTCGCGATCAACGCACGCGCAGGTCCGACGAGGATGCACAGTGGCGGACCCGCCGCCCCCGGCGCGTGAGGCGACGGAAGTACGTTGGCGAAGACCTCGAGGAGAGCGCGATCCTTCGGGGTGGCTTTAGGAGTGTCCAGGACGCGGAAGCCTTCGATCCACAGCCTCAGCGCGGCTAGAGGCTGCTCTTCCGGGGGTACCCCGGCGGCCTCGAGCAACTTCTTCTTGAAGCTGCCGACGAGCGCTTTGTCTTCGGAAAAGAAGGCCTCGAAGAATTCGGAGACCACCGACCTGTGATACGCGCGAGGGCCCGATTCGAAGCTCGATGCCAGCTCGGCCGCACAGGAGGCGCCCGTGAAGCGGACCGTCCACTTCCCCTTCGGGCTCGGCGCCACGTGGGCGACGATTCGTATCCCGAGGCTACTGCCGATCGCCTTGTCGCGCGTGCGCGGCATCACATGCGCCTGCACGGTCAGGAACACCGCTGTGCGGTCGAGCACCCTTCCGGGTTTGCTGGGATCGCGATACCGATCAACCCAGAAGGAAGACCGTAAGTCCGTGGACGTGCCCTCCACCACCGCCTCCTTGGGCGAGATGGGGAGGTGAAGCATCGATAGGGGGAGGCCGACGGGAGGACGACGAAGTTCCTCAGGCAAATCGAAGATGGCTTTGATCTTCTCGAGATAGGCGAGGGCGATGTCCCGGAGGTCGTCGAGATCGATCGTGGTCCCTGCCCCGGGGAACGGATACGTCGGGTGCCGGACCATGATGACCCGCGACCCACCACCCTCGAGCGCCACGCGTTCCGTCCACACTGCGGGATGGTTGGGATCCCAGCGGTCACCGATCGGCACGCTCGTTCCTCCCCCGTGCTCGCCCGATTATGTCACCAATTCTTCCGCTTCACCCAGGGTTCCCTTGGCCGCCCATGAGCATTGACTCTCACGGGGGAGTGCTTGCATCATGCAAGCGGGCCCCGCGCGGCGGGTGCCTGGAGG
>Ga0187893_10009952_pt1 | contig 14405 bp, 7 predicted proteins | sample MA1701074metaG_FD_139574 | JGI IMG/M metagenome (GOLD analysis project Ga0187893, IMG submission 139574) | White microbial mat communities from a basaltic lava cave in the Kipuka Kanohina Cave System on the Island of Hawaii, USA - MA170107-4 metaG ...
CGAGCTCGACGAACGCCCCGAGAAGATCGGCGCGAAGATCCGGGACGGCGCGCTGGAGAAGGTGCCCTACCTGCTGGTGGTCGGTGCGCGCGAGCGCGACGGAAACAGCGTCGCCGTGCGCGAGCGTGCGGCGGGGGACCAGGGCGCCGTCGCGGTCGACGCGCTGGTGGCGCGGATGAAGGAGCAGGTCGCCCGCCACCAGTGAGCGCGCGGCGGCGCGCCCGCCCGAAGGTTCCGTGGCGCCGAGCCGCTCCCGCCGGGAGAGCGGCTCCTTGATCCCCGGGGACCCCCCCCCTAGGATTCCGCGCCCCGCTCCGCGCCGTGGAGCGAGGCGATCCAACCCGCGGACTCCCCCTCTCCCCGGGGGGGCGGGGGCCAGGCCGCGGGTCTGCTTTTGGAATGCAGGAGGGCCGGCGTACGACCACGCACCAGTACCGACTGAACGACATGATCCGCATCCGCCAGGTGCGGCTGATCGACGACACGAACAGCCAGATCGGCATCGTCGACACCGACGTCGCTCGACAGATGGCGTACGAGAAGGGGCTCGACCTCGTCGAGGTCTCGCCCGACGCGCGCCCGCCGGTGTGCAAGATCATGGACTACGGCAAGTTCCGCTACGCCCTCAAGAAGAAGGAGCACGAGTCCAAGAAGAAGCAGCACAAGGTGCAGCTCAAGGAGATCCGGCTGCGCCCGAAAATCGGCGAGCACGACATCGGGTACAAGTCGAAGCAGGCGCGCGAGTTCCTGCTCGACGGCGACAAGGTGCAGGTCACGATGCTGTTCCGCGGGCGCGAGATGGCGCACATGGACGTGGCCAAGGAGGTGCTTGACGCCTTCGTGAAGAAGCTGAGCGACATCTCCAAGGTCGAGCGGTCGGCCAAGATGGAGGGGCGGCGCCTCTCGCTGCTGCTGCTCTCGACGGCGCCGCCGAGACCGAAGGAGAAGAAGCCCGCGCCCGAGGAGTCCGGCAGGAGCGGGAAGCAGGAGAAGCGCGAACCGGACGCGCCCGCGGACGGCCCGCCGCCGGCGCCGCCCCGGGACGAGGCGACGCCGCCGGCCTCGCCCCCGCCCGACCGGTGACGCGCGCGACCCTGGAGAGACCGCCGTGCCGAAGATGAAGACCAAGAAGTCGTTGAAGCGCCGGATCAAGGTGACCGGCACCGGCAAGCTCCTGCACTACCGGGAGGGCCGCCGCCACCTCATGTCGGGAAAGCGCAGCAAGCGCCGCCGCAAGCTGCGCAAGCCCGGCAAGGTCCCGAAGCACTTCCACAAGCAGTACCTGCAGATGCTGAGCCCGAGCCTGTGAGCCGCGGGTCCCGGCCAACCCCGAGAGAGTGATCCATGCGCGTCAGCAGCGTCGTCACGCGACTCAAGCGCCGCAAGCGCCTGCTCAAGCGGGTGAAGGGCTTCCGCGGCAGCCTGCACAAGAAGAAGCGCCAGGCGCGCGCGTTCGCGATCCGGGCCGATCGCTACGCCTACCGCGACCGGCGCAACAAGAAGCGCGATTTCCGCCGCCTGTGGATCACGCGCATCAGCGGGGCGCTCACCGATCGCGGCATCTCCTACAGCCAGTTCGTGAACGGCCTGAAGAAGGCCCAGATCACGCTGAATCGCAAGGTGCTGGCGCATCTCGCCATCGAGGCGCCGGCGCAGTTCGACGAGATCGTCGCCCGCGCGAAGGCGGCGCTGGCGGCCTGAGAAGCGCCCGCGTCCGCGCCTGCACCGCCGCGCGCCGAGCGAGGGCTCGCGACGCTCCCGGGGGTCCGGAACGGACGGAATGAGTCACCCACTCCTCCAGGCGATCGAGCGGATCGAGACACGGGCGCGTGACGCGATCGCGGGCGCGCGCGGACCCGACGCCGCCGCGGCGCTGCAGGCGCTCGAGCGCGCGGTCATCGACAAGGGCGGGGAGCTGAACCAGATCCTGCGCGGCGTCAAGGATCTCGACGGCGCCGTCCGCCACTCGATCGGGAAGGCGGCCAACGAGGCCAAGGAGCGCCTGCAGGCGGCGCTCGAGGCGCGTCGCCGCGAGTTCGACCGGGAGGCCGTCTCCGCGGCGCTGGCGCGCGCGCCCGTCGATCCGACGCAGCCGCGGCTGCCGCGGCGGCTGCGCGGCCACGAGCACCCGGTGCGGGCGATGATGCGCGAGCTCGAGGACCTGTTCGAGTCGATGGGCTTCGCGGTCGTCGACGGTCCCGAGGTCGAGACCGACTTCTACAACTTCGAGGCGCTCAACATCCCGCGCGATCATCCGGCGCGGGATGCGCAGGACACGTTCTACGTCGAGGGGGGGCACGTCCTGCGCACCCACACCTCGAACCTGCAGATCCGCGCGATGCGCGCGCTCGGCGCGCCGCTGCGCGTCGTCGCGCCCGGGCGCGTGTATCGCAACGAGACCCAGGACGCCAGCCACGAGCACACGTTCCACCAGATCGAGGGGCTCGTCGTGGACGAGGGCATCTCGGTGGCGCACCTCAAGGGCGTGCTGGAGCAGATGCTGGCGCGGCTGTTCGGGCTGGGGGCGGACGAGCGCGTGCCGACGCGCCTGCGTCCGCACCACTTCCCCTTCGTCGAGCCCGGGCTCGAGCTCGATTTCGAGTGCCGGCTGTGCGGCGGCCGCGGCTGCGCCACCTGCAAGGGGAGCGGCTGGATCGAGCTGTGCGGCTGCGGGATGGTGCATCCCAAGGTGCTCGAGGCCGGCCAGGTCGACCCTGAGCGCTACACCGGGTTCGCGTTCGGGCTCGGCATCGACCGCCTGACGATGATGCGCCACGCGATCGGCGACATCCGCTGGTTCATGGCGGGCGACCTGCGCTTCCTGGGGCAGTTCTGATGAAGCTGTCCCTGCGCTGGCTGGGCGACCACGTCGATCTCGCGGGGCTCGATCCCGGCGAGATCGCGCACGAGCTCACCATGAAGACGGCCCTCGTCGAGCGGGTCGAGCGCCTCGGCGCCGGGCTCGAGAAGGTGCGCGTCGGCGCGGTGGTCCACCGCGAGAAGCACCCCAACGCCGACCGGCTCTCCTTCTGCCGGGTCGACGCCGGCGACGGCGTGGTCGAGGTCGTGTGCGGCGCGCCCAACGTGGCCGCCGGTCAGAAGATCGCCTATGCCCCGGTCGGCTGCACGCTGCCGAACGGGGTGACGCTCGAGGCGCGCAGGATCCGCGGCGTCCTGAGCCACGGGATGATCTGCTCGCCGACCGAGCTGGGGCTGGGCGAGGACGCCGACGGGATCCTGGTCCTGCCGGCCGACGCCCCGGTCGGCCGGCCGCTCGCCGAGGCGCTCGGTCTCGACGACGCCGTGCTCGAGATCGACAACAAGTCGGTCACGCACCGGGCCGACCTCTGGGGCCATCGCGGGTTCGCGCGGGAGCTCGCGGCGATCTTTGGGCGGGAGCTGCGGCCGCTCGCCGTCGACACGACGCTGCGCGCCGATCCGGCGGAGTTCCCGATCCAGCTCGACGACCCGGTCGGTTGCCCGCTCTACCTGGCGCTGCGCGTCGAACTGGGGGAGCTGCCGGCGACGCCGGCGTGGATGGCGCGCCGGCTCGGCGCGATCGGGATGCGACCGATCGGGCTGCTCGTCGACCTGAGCAACTACGTGATGCTCGACGTGGGGCAGCCCACCCACCCGTTCGACGAGGAGACGCTCTCGGGGCGACGGGTGGTCGTCCGACGCGCCGCGGCCGGGGAGAGGATCACCACGCTCGACGGGCAGTCGCGCCTCCTCTCGGCCGAAGAACTGGTGATCGCCGACGGCGCGCGCGCGGTGGCGATCGCGGGGGTGATGGGCGGGAGCGAGACCGAGGTGCGCGCCGGGACGCGGAGGCTCCTGCTCGAGTCGGCGAGCTTCGAGGCGCCGCGGGTGCGGAGGTCGGCGGCGCGTCTGGGCCTGCGCACGGAGGCGGTGGCGCGATTCGAGAAGGGGCTCGACCTCGCGCTGCCCGAGCAGGCGGTGCGACGCTACGCGCACCTGCTGCGCAGCCTGGCGCCGGGAGTCCGGATCGACTCCGGATTCGCAGCCGCGGGGGCGGCACCGCCCGTTTCGCCGACGCTCTCGCTGCGTCCGGCGCGCGCGCGGCTGAAGCTCGGGTACGACCTCTCCGACGACGAGATGGTGCGGCGGCTCCAGTCGGTCGGGTTCGAGGTCCGGCGCGACGGCGCCGAGCTGAGGGTCGCGGTTCCGACGTTCCGCTCGCGGCGCGACGTGACCGGCGAGGACGACCTGATCGAGGAGGTGGGGCGGCTCGCCGGGTACGACCGCGTCCCGAGCGTGCTGCCGCGGCTGGTGGCGCGGCCGCCCGCGCGCGTCGCCGCGCGCCGGGTGGAGCGCGAGGCGGTGCTCGCCTTCGTGCGCGAGTGCGCCTTCTCGGAGACGGCCGGCTACTCGTTCGCGACCGATCGGCAGATCGAGCTCTACGACGCGGCGGCGGCGGACGCCGCGCCCGCCCGCTTCGTCCGCCTGGTGAACTCGCTCACGACGGACGCGACGCGCCTGCGGCGCAGCCTGGTGCCGGGGCTGCTCGAGGCGGTCGCGAAGAATCTGGTCGAGCACGCGGACGTGCGGCTGGTGGAGACCGGGCGCGAGTACCTGGCCGAGCGCAGCGGAGGGGAGGAGGGGCTGCCGCAGGAGCGGTCGGTTCTCGCGGCCGTGCGGGCGCTCCGCGGCGCCGATCCCGAGTCGCTGCTGCTCGATCTCCGGGCGGACGTCGAGGTCGCCCTGGGCCGGATGCGCGTCGGGTGGGAGGGGCGCCTGCCGCAGGAAGAGCTTCCGCCCTTCGCGCATCCGGGACGCGCGATCGAGATCGCGGTGACCGCGGAGGGGGGCGGAATCGCGGTCGCGGGGCTGCTTGCCGAGCTCCATCCCGAGTTGGCTCGGCGGTTCGCCATCGCGGATCCCTGCGCGGTCGGGGTGCTCGACCTCGGGCGGCTCGCCGTGCTGCCGCGGCCCGCGGTCCGGATGCGGCCGATCCCGAACCTCCCGCCGGCGCGGCGGGACATCGCCGTCGAGGCGCCCGACGACCGGACGATCGCGGAGGTCGAGCGGGACATCCGCGCCGCGGGCGGGGAGCCGCTGGCGCTGGTGGAGCTGTTCGACGTCTTCCGCGGCGGAAAGATCGCGCCGGGACACCGCTCGCTCGCGTTCCGGCTCGAGTACCGGGCGCCTGACCGCACGCTCACCGATGCCGACGTGGATCGGCTGCACGCCAGGGTCGTCGAGCAGCTCGCGCGGCGAGGCGTCCGGCTGCGCGGGTGAGTCGCGGCGGATCGTCGCGCCGCTATACTCCCTGCCGCGCGACGGCCGTCCCTCGACCCCGGCGCGCGGCGAAGTGGACGGCGGAACCTTCCGAAGAAAAACCTCTGCCGTGTTCGACGCCCCAGCCAATGCTTGAACCTTGAAAACCACTCGAGGGAGCCGACTCCTCGGTAGCGAGACCAGCCGCCCGTTCCGTGGCGGACTTCTCCGCACGCCAGGCAGGCGCCCACCTTGCATTCAGGTTCAAGAAGCGCGTTCGGGCGACGGCACCCTGGCGGAGGTCCTTTTTTTCCAGGCGGCCTGAGTCGCCGCCGCGTCGGCGGGCCCGCCGGGACGAACCGGCCGCGGCGGGCGGACGCGGACGCCGGGAGGCGCGCACAGACCGGATCGGTCCGGGGTCAGCGGGCGTTCGCCGCGGCAGCCGCCTCGAACGGCCGGCCGATCGCGGCCGCGATCGCGCGCATCTCTCCGACGAGCCGGACGTAATCGGCGGGAGCGAGCGCCTGCCGGCCGTCGCAGAGCGCCTCGTCGGGATTCGCGTGCACCTCGACGAGGATCCCGTCGGCGCCGGCGGCGATGCCGGCTCGCGCGAACGGCGGGACGTAGCGGCGCGCCCCCGCGGCGTGGGACGGGTCGAACACGATCGGGAGGTGGGAGAGCTGCTTCACCACCGGGATCGCGGCGATGTCGGGGGTGTGGCGGGTGGAGGTCTCGAAGGTCCGGATGCCCCGCTCGCAGAGGATCACGCGCTCGTTCCCCCGGGCGAGGATGTACTCGGCCGACAGGAGGAGCTCCTCGATCGTCGACATCATGCCCCGCTTGAGGAGGACCGGCCTGGCGGCCTTCCCGACCTCGTCGAGGAGGTTGTAGTTCTGCATGTTCCGCGCGCCGATCTGCAGTACGTCCACGTGCTCGAGGAAGAGGTCGATGTCGGTCGGGGAAAGGATCTCGGACACGACGGGCAGGCCGGTCCTCCGGCCGACGTCGTGCAGGATCCTGAGCCCTTCCGCGCCGAGCCCGCGGAACGAGTAGGGGGAGGTCCGCGGCTTGAACGCGCCGCCGCGCAGGAGATCCGCTCCCGCCGCCTTCACGGCATGGGCCGAGGCGAGGAGCTGCTCGTGGCTCTCGACCGCGCACGGGCCGGCGATCAGCACCGGCCGCTCGCCGCCGACGGCGACGCCGCGCACGTCGACCACCGAGCTCGCGCGGCGGTACTCGCGACTGGCGAGCCGGTAGGCGGGACCGATGTCGAGCACGTCCTCCACGCCAGGGAGTTCGGCCACCACCTCGTGCAGGGAATCGACGTTCCGGCCGATCACTCCGACGATGGTCCGGCCGCGATCCTTGGAGGTGTAGACCTGGCAGCCGACCGCTTCCACGCGTCGGATCACCGCCGCGACCTCCTCGAAGGCGGCGCCCTGCTGCATCACGACGATCATTGCGATGCCCCATCGGGGTCGTTCGGATTCCGCCGCGCCGGATCGGCCCTCGCACCGGGGCGACCTCGGATCGCCGGCACCGGCGATCGGCCAGAGTAGCGGCAGGGATCGGAGGCCGCGGGGTCGGGCCGTCGACCCCGCTCGGCGGAGGGCGGCGCCCCCGACAGTCGGGTCGCCCCTCCTGACGCCGCGCGCAAGCCTTGGTAGATTCCTCGGCGGGCAGGCGGGTCTGGGTGGCGGTGCGCCGGCGCGACGTCGCCGCGCGATGCGTGGGGAGGTGTGAGGCAATGCGAGCTTGGCTCGGCTTCTTGCTGGTCATCGGAATCGGAACCGCGGCGGGACTGCAGTGGTGGAACGGCCGGTCGGCAGGGCCGTCGGGACTCGAAGCGGCCAGACTCGAGGCGGGGGATGGCGATCCCGCCGTCGTCGTCGTGCTCGACGCCGTGGGAGATGTCGTTCCGGTCGTGGACGACGAAGCGTCCTCCTCGTCGGCTCTCGCGGTCGCCCCGGGCGACGAGCGTGCGCCGCCGTCGCCCGACGAGGACGCGCGGATCGAGGTCCCCGGCGGTGCGTCCGCTGAGTCGGACGCCGAGTCGAAGCGACAGGCCATCGCGCTGGTGGATCAGGCGGCGAAGACCAGGAATCCCGTCGAGCAGGCTCGTCTCCTGACCCGGGCGGTTCGGGCCGGCGCGCTCGACCTCGCCGCGGAGGAGAAGGCGTATTCCGACCTGATGGCCGCGAACCGCGACGGAATACTCAATCCTCGGATCGACGAAGGCTGCATGCGCACCGAAGTTCGGAAGAACGACAGTCTCTGGAAGATCTGCAAGCGCGTCGAAAAAGAGGCGCGTGTCGTCGCCACTCCCGGATTGATCCGTCTGGTGAACGGGCTGGCCAGCGACTCGATCTACCCCGGAACGACGCTCAAGATTCCGACGTGGCCGGTGTCCATCGTGGTCGAGAAGAGCCGGTTCCGCCTCTCCGTGTTCCTCGGCGAAGTGCTCCTCAAGCGCTATTCCGTCGGCGTCGGGAAGAACAACCGTACTCCCGAGGGCGAGTTCTCGATCGCCTCGCGTCTCGAGGATCCCGATTGGTTCAAGCCGGGTGTCGGTGCGATCCCGGCGGACGATCCCGAGAACATCCTCGGCAGCCGGTGGCTCGGATTCGCCGCAAAGGAGGGCTTTCCCGAAGCCGCGACGTTCGGGATCCACGGAACTCGCGACGAGGCGACGATCGGTCAGGAGTCGTCGAACGGCTGCGTTCGGATGCGAAACGGGGACGTCGAGCAACTCTTCGAGTGGGTCGGCGAAGGAGTCACGGTCCGCATCGTTCCGTGAGCCAGGACCTGCAGTGATCGCGCGTTTGCGCGAGCGCGCGCGCGATACCGCGACTCGGATCGAGCTCGCAGCACGAGCCTCGATCGCGCCGCGTTCGTCTCGTACGGATCGGAGCCTCGTCGTCGGCGCTGCGTCGGTGAAGTTCGCGCGATCGAGCCTCCGATCGTCGGCCAGGCTTGTCGACGCGCTGGGAGCGATCCGAAATCGAATGATCCAAACCCGGGTGGAACGACGCACGGCCAGCACGGACGAGGTCGAGGCCGTCGGAACGGCGGCGACGCGACGGGAATACTCCCGCAGCGCTTCCGCTGCCGTTCTAACCTGTTGATTCGAAATGACTTATGGATGAGTGGGGTCATTCCGTGGAGAGGGGCGGGATCGGCGCACTCGGGAATCGCAGGCCAGCGCTGATCGCGGCTGGGCCGAACGGATCCGGGGTGGCGGCCGGGCAAGCGCGCCCTGGTCGATGGGGCCGCTTGACTCGGGGGTCCCCCGACGTACCATGTCCGCCCCGCTGTACGGCGGCAGCGCGAACCATGATCCCCGTGCCGAAGCGTCTTCGACGCAACGGCAGTACGGGGCGGAACGCCATGTCGTCGTCAGTCACCGCCCCGGGAAAGGGGCGGCGCGCAGCCCGAGACTCGGGCCGAAACAGATCTTTGACAGACAGGGAAGCCTGACCTTTGAGCGCTGAAGCTCTCGAGGTTCCAACGGGAGCCGCGAGACGCGACCAGGGGGAGTGGCGTTCGCGGTCTTGACCGCGGAGCTGCTTCTCTGAACAAGCAAACCACGATTGAACTCAAATTCATGACGAGTTTGATCCTGGCTCAGAGCGAACGCTGGCGGCGTGGATTAGGCATGCAAGTCGAACGGAACTGAAGCCGCAAGGTTTCAGTTCAGTGGCGAAAGGGCGAGTAATGCATCGATCATCTACCCCAGGGCCTGGAATAACACCTGGAAACGGGTGCTAATGCCGGATGGTCCAGCAATGGTAAACGGCGGGGACCGCAAGGCCTGCCGCCCAGGGAGGAGTCGATGTCCTATCAGCTAGTTGGTGAGGTAACGGCTCACCAAGGCTAAGACGGGTAGCCGGACTGAGAGGTTGGTCGGCCGCACTGGGACTGGGACACTGCCCAGACTCCTACGGGAGGCTGCAGTCGAGGATCTTCCGCAATGGGGGCAACCCTGACGGAGCGACGCCGCGTGCAGGATGAAGGCCTTCGGGTCGTAAACTGCTGTCACACGTTATGAAACAGTGCGGACTAATACTCCGCACCTTGACAAAGGCGTGAAAGGAAGCCACGGCTAACTTCGTGCCAGCAGCCGCGGTAAGACGAAGGTGGCTAGCGTTGCTCGGATTTACTGGGCATAAAGCGCGCGTAGGTGGTTCTGTAAGCGGGGGATGAAATCCCATGGCTCACCCATGGAACTGTCCCTCGGACTGCAAAGCTTGAGGGCGGGAGGGGAGAATGGAATTCCCGGTGTAGCGGTGAAATGCGTAGATATCGGGAGGAACGCCGGTGGCGAAAGCGATTCTCTGGCCCGTTCCTGACACTGAGGCGCGAAAGCTAGGGGAGCAAACAGGATTAGATACCCTGGTAGTCCTAGCTGTAAACGATGGGCACTGGGTAGAGGTGGTGTCGATACCGTCTCTGCCGAAGCAAATGTGTTAAGTGCCCCGCCTGGGGAGTACGGTCGCAAGGCTAAAACTCAAAGGAATTGACGGGGGCTCACACAAGCGGTGGAGCATGTGGTTCAATTCGAAGCAACGCGAAGAACCTTACCCGGGTTTGAAATCCACGGATGGGTCTGATGAAAGTCGGATACTCTGCCCGCAAGGGTGAAACGTGGACAGGTGTTGCATGGCTGTCGTCAGCTCGTGTCGTGAGATGTCGGGTTAAGTCCCTCAACGAGCGAAACCCTTGTCTCTAGTTGCCAACGGTTCGGCCGGGGACTCTAGAGAGACTGCCGTTGTGAAAACGGAGGAAGGTGGGGATGACGTCAAGTCATCATGGCCTTTATGTCCGGGGCTACACACGTGCTACAATGGTCGGTACAAAGGGATGCAAAGCCGCAAGGTAGAGCAAAACTCAGAAAGCCGACCCCAGTTCAGATTGGAGGCTGCAATTCGCCTCCATGAAGATGGAATCGCTAGTAATCGCGGATCAGCTACGCCGCGGTGAATATGTTCCTGGGCCTTGTACACACCGCCCGTCAAGCCACGAAAGCTGGCAGTACCCGAAGTCGCGTACCCAACCGCAAGGAGGGAAGCGCCCACGGTAAGGCCGGTGATTGGGACTAAGTCGTAACAAGGTAGCCGTAGGGGAACCTGTGGCTGGATCACCTCCTTTCTAAGGATGACACCTTGGCTGCGCCGTTCGACGGCGCAAGCACTATCGACCAGTGTTCACTGGTCAGGCTCTCCCTGTCCTTCTTGTTCTGTACGAGGCCCGCTGTGTGTGGGCGTCGCAGAGTGGTGCGGTCGGACCCGTAGCTCAGTTGGTTAGAGCACGCGCCTGATAAGCGCGAGGTAAGTGGTTCGAATCCACTCGGGTCCACCATCGTTCGACGGAAGGATGAGTGGATCACGAGTTGGCGGTGCGACCGTGCTTGTGGTACCCGCCCCGACTTGCGCGAAACGTCGTGCGAGGCCTTCGGACAGGGGGCGTAGCTCAGTTGGTAGAGCACCAGCTTTGCAAGCTGGGGGTCGCGGGTTCGAATCCTGTCGCCTCCACCATGAGGCTTGTTCTTTGGCAAATCGAGGCACGAGTACGATCACCAAGATGAATCCAATTGTGATTCACTCGAGACTTCGAGGCTACGCAAGGCGTCCCTCGAAGAGGGCTGGCGGAGCGATCCGCCGGCCGCGCGATATGAACGGAACGGAAAAGTGTGGTCAAGCTGTGAAGGGTATACGGTGGATGCTCTGGCGTCGAGTGGCGATGAAGGGCGTGGCACGGCTGCGATAAGCCCCGGTTAGCTGCGAGCGAGCTCACCCGGGGATTCCCGAATGCGGAAACGCTCCGAGGCAATACCTCGGAAACCGCCTCTGAATTCATAGGGGGCGGTGGCCCACGCAGGGAACTGAAACATCTCAGTACCTGCAGGAAGAGAAAGAAACCTCGACTTCCCTAGTAGCGGCGAGCGAACGGGAACCAGCCTAAACCGTCGGCGTGCAAGGCGGCAGCCGTTGCGTCGACGGGGTTGTGGGAATCAGGATCGCGGAGTTGCCGATCCGCGCGAGAGTTACAAAAAGCAGACCTAGCAGAACGATCTGGAAAGTTCGACCATAGCGGGTGACAGTCCCGTATGCGAAAGGCCTGCTTCTCTCGTCCTGGTTCCCGAGTACCGGCGGACACGTGAAACCCGCCGCGAATCCGGGAGGACCACCTCCCAAGGCTAAGTACACCTCGACGACCGATAGCGCATAGTAGCGTGAGCGAAGAGTGAAAAGAACCCCTGTAAGGGGAGTGAAATAGGACCTGAAACCGTGTACCTACAAGCGGTCGGAGGGCTATGCCAGCTTCGGCTGGAATGCCTGACGGCGTACCTTTTGCATAATGATCCGGCGAGTTACCGTGCGGGGCGAGGCTAAGGGCAATCAGCCTGTAGCCGCAGCGAAAGCGAGTGCGAAATGCGCGTCTGAGTCTCGCATGGTAGACCCGAATGCAGGTGATCTAACCATGGCCAGGCTGAAGCGAGCGTGACACCTCGTGGAGGGCCGAACTCGTCACCGTTGCAAAGGTGTGAGATGAGCTGTGGTTTGGAGCAAAAGACTAACCAAACCTGCGAATAGCTGGTTCTCCTCGAAACAAGTTTCGGCTTGACGTCAGGAATCGGTCGCTGGAGGTAGAGCTACTGAATGGGTCCGGGGGGTATCCATCCTACCCGTCCCAACCAAACTCCGAATGCCAGCGATTCCTACCTGGCAGTTAGTCCGCGGGCGATAACGTTCACGGACGAGAGGGAAACAACCCAGATTGCCGGCTAAGGTCCCAGAGACTGTGCTAAGTGGAAAAAGGAGGTAAGGCCTCAAAGACAGCCGGGATGTTGGCTTAGAAGCAGCCATCATTTAAAAAGTGCGTAATAGCTTACCGGTCGAGAGGCCTTGCGCCGAAAATTAACGGGACTCAAGCACAGCACCGAAGCCGCAGGCGCTCGTAGGTCTTCGGACGTACGGGCGCGGTAGAGGAGCGTTCCATGTTGGCTGAAGGATGACGGTAACGACATCTGGACGACATGGAAGTGAGAATGCCGGAACGAGTAGCGGTAAACCGGGTGAGAATCCTGGTCGCCGTAAGCCCAAGGTTTCCTGGGGCAGGTCAGTCCGCCCAGGGTTAGTCGGGTCCTAAGCTGAGGCCGAAAGGCGTAGGCGATGGAAAACAGGTTAACATTCCTGTACCGGCGCCAAACGATCAAGACGCGAAGGGGGGACGGAGATTCGAAAGTCATCCTACGATTAGATGTGTAGGTTCAAGCCTGCGGGGTGGCGGTAGGCAAATCCGCCGCAATCACACTCCGGGGGTGATGACGAGCGCCCTGAGCGCGAAGTGATTGGAGAGTCTCCCAAGAAAATCCTCTAGCGAGTTTGGAGCCGCCCGTACCGTAAACTGACACTGGTGGGCGAGGTGAATATCCTAAGGCGCTCGAGTGAAATCTCGTGAAGGAACTCAGCATAATTGCTCCGTAACTTCGGGAGAAGGAGCGCCTCTGGCGGTGAAGGGTGTACATCTGGAGCTGCTAGAGGCCGCAGAGAAATGGCCCGGGCGACTGTTTACCAAAAACACAGGTCTGTGCAAAGTCGGATAAGACGCTGTATACAGACTGACGCCTGCCCGATGCCGGAAGGTCAAAGGGATGGGTCAGGGGGTTCGCCTCCGAAGCCTTGAACCAAAGCCCCGGTGAATGGCGGCCGTAACTATGACGGTCCTAAGGTAGCGAAGTTCCTTGTCGGGTAAGTTCCGACGCGCATGAATGGCGTAACGACTTGGGCGCTGTCTCCACGAGATGCTCGGCGAAACTGGAGTCTTGGTGAAAATACCAAGTGCCCGCGCAAGGACGGAAAGACCCCATGAACCTTTACTTCAGCCTGGTATTGGGATCTGGCATTGCATGTGTAGCATAGGTGGGAGACTTTGAGGGATGGGCGCTAGTCCATCCGGAGTCGTCAGTGAAATACCACTCTTGCCCTGACAGATACCTCACCGATTTCCGTAATCCGGGATCGGGACAGTGCTAGGTGGGTAGTTTGGCTGGGGCGGTCTCCTCCCAAAAGATAACGGAGGAGTCCTAAGGCACCTTCAGCGCGGTTGGCAATCGCGCGTAGAGCGCATAGGTATAAGGGTGCTTAACTGCGAGTCTGATAGGACGAGCAGGTGTGAAAGCAGGGCTAAGTGATCCGGCGGATTCCATGTGGAAGGGCCGTCGCTCATCAGACAAAAGGTACTCTGGGGATAACAGGCTGATCTCCCCCAAGAGCTCATATCGACGGGGAGGTTTGGCACCTCGATGTCGGCTCATCGCATCCTGGGGCTGGAGAAGGTCCCAAGGGTTTGGCTGTTCGCCAATTAAAGCGGTACGCGAGCTGGGTTCAGACCGTCGTGAGACAGGTCGGTCCCTATCCGGCGTGGGCGCAGGATGCTTGAGGAGAGCTGCCTCTAGTACGAGAGGATTGAGGCGGACGGACCTCTGGTGTAGGGGTTGTCGCGCTAGCGGCACCGCCCCGTAGCTATGTCCGGACCGGATAACCGCTGAAAGCATCTAAGCGGGAAGCCAACTCCAAGATTCGGCATCCCCATCAGGCCCCTGGTAGACCACCAGGTTGATAGGCGGGAGGTGCAAGCGCAGCAATGCGTTCAGCTGACCCGTACTAACCGGCTGATTGGCTTGACCACACTTTTCCGTCTCCTCGCGATGCGAGGAGACGCGGCATGATGCCTGCTCAGATCGTAAACTCGTGCCTGGACGCAACCATGAACCAAAAGGCCCGGTGATCATAGCTGGCTGGTCACACCCGTTCCCATCTCGAACACGGAAGTTAAGCAGTCAGCGCCGATGATATTGGGTTCAACCGAGAAAGTAGGTCGTTGCCGGGCTTTCATTGTCTTCTAGGAACCCGCTCTGGGATTTGACCGGAGCGGGTTCGTTTTTTTCGTGCCGGCTGACGGAATCACGTCGTGTTCAACCGTAAGCGTTGCACGGCGCACGTCTCGCACCCTCGCGGGGTGCGGTGGCAGGTTCAGCGGGTTGCGACGGCCGCGGCGAGGAGGCGGTTGCGCTGGGCGGCGACCTCGGCGACAAAGTGCTCCTTCCAGCCGCGCGGGGTGAGCTTGGCGTGGTCGGGTTCCTTCTTCACGCGCTCGAGCACGTC
>Ga0187893_10009953_pt1 | contig 14404 bp, 6 predicted proteins | sample MA1701074metaG_FD_139574 | JGI IMG/M metagenome (GOLD analysis project Ga0187893, IMG submission 139574) | White microbial mat communities from a basaltic lava cave in the Kipuka Kanohina Cave System on the Island of Hawaii, USA - MA170107-4 metaG ...
GCGTGCCAAGCTCGGCCACGACCGCCGTCGCGCCGCGCGCCACCAGGCGCTCCGCCTTTTCCTTGTCGCGCGCCATCGCCGTCACCTGATGGCCGCCCCTGATCAGCGCGTCGAGCACCGCCGAACCGATGTACCCGGTGGCGCCCGTGAGGAAGACGTTCATGACCCTCGCTAATTATTTCAGATCTCAGATTGCTGATCTCAGAAGTAGATCTCAGATTCAGGATTTCAGAAATGAGAAGATTCCCCTATTGACGACCTTGGTCGACGTTTTCCGAATGCTGGAAACGCGCCGCGGCGAGTTCCTCGTCTATGACGACGGCTACCGCGTGCGGCGGCATTCGTACGCCGGGGTGGCGCGCGCCGCGCGCGGGTTCGCCGCGCGGCTGATCGCGCATGGCATTCGCAAGGGCGACAAGGTGATGCTGTGGGGCGAGAACCGCCCCGAGTGGATCGCCTGCTATTGGGGCATTCAGCTGGCCGGCGCCATTGCGGTGCCGATCGACTTCCGCTCGTCACTCGAGTTCGCCGGCCGGATTCGCAAGATCGTCGGCGCGTCGATCGTCCTCGCCGGCGACGACGTCGAAGCCGGTGCCATGTCAGTGTGGCGGCTGGCCGATCTCGATTGGGACAGCGACGGTCCGATTCCCCCGATTCCGATCGATCGGGACGAGGTCGCGCAGATCGTATTCACATCGGGCGCCACGGCGGATCCGAAGGGCGTGGTGATCCGGCACCGGAATATCCTCGCCAACGTGGTGCCGGTGGCCCAGGAGATCGACAACTACAAGAAGTACGCGATTCCGTTCAAACCGATTCGCTTTCTGAATCTGTTGCCGCTCAGCCACCTGTTCGGTCAGTCGATGACCACGAACATCCCGCCGCTCATCGACGGCACGGTGGTGTTCATGCGCAGCTTCAACCCTCACGACATCGTCCGGCGCGTGCGCGAGTGGCGCATCTCGGTGATTGTGTGCGTGCCGAAGATCCTGGACGTATTGAAAGAGCATGCCGTCCGCATCGATCCCGCAGCCGTGGATCCCCCTGCCGGCCTGTCGATTCCTGCCCGATGGTGGCGCTATCGCCGCATCCATCGCATGTTGGGGCTCAAGTTCTGGGCGTTCATCGTCGGCGCCGCACCGCTGGGGCCGGCACTCGAGGATTTCTGGAAGCGTCTCGGCTTCGTGGTGATTCAGGGCTACGGGCTCACCGAGACAGCGCCGATCGTCACGCTGAACCACCCGTTCAAGACGAACACCGGATCGGTTGGGACGGCGATCGGCGGAGTGGAGATCAAGATCGCCGAAGACGGCGAGATTCTCGTGCGCGGGGACAACGTGAGTACCGGTTACTACGAATCTGAGTCCGCCTTCGCTGCCTCCGGCAGCTACGGCGAGACACCCGGCGGCAAAACAACCGACGCCGCCGGGTGGCTGCATACCGGCGACATCGGCGAGAAGGATGCGAACGGGCGGCTCTTCATCAAAGGCCGCAAGAAGGAAATGATCGTCACGCCGGAAGGGCTGAATGTTTTTCCGGATGATGTCGAGCGCGCCATCAACAGCCGCACGGGCGTGGTGGAATCGGCCGTCGTCGGATCCAGGGCCGCAGATGGCGCAGAAGAACGCGTCCATGCGGTTCTCGTACTGGATCCCGGAGTTGATCCTGAAGCCGTTGTGCGCGAGGCGAATGCTCAGCTCGCCGACCATCAGCGCATTCGCAGCCTCTCGGTCTGGACCACTGGCCCTCTTCCGCGGACAGAGGGCACGAAGAAACTGAAGCGCGCCGCAATCAGGGAATGGGTGGCGTCGGGCGCCGCGCCGAGGGCGGCCGGCGCGGGCGACGATCCGCTGCAGGCCCTCCTCGCCAGGTTCGCCGGCAGCCGGGCGCTCGATGGCACGACCTCGATTGAAGGCCTCGGCCTGAGCTCGCTCGAGCGCGTGGAGTTGATGGTCGCCCTTGAAGATCAGTTCCAGACGCGCATCGACGAGACCAGATTCGCCGGCGCGAAGACGCTCGACGAACTGCGCGCGGTGGTGACCGCGGCGCCTCAGCACGCGGACGTGGCCGAGCCGGTGGACTTTCCGTCGTGGAACCGTTTGCCGATCGTGAGCATTATCCGGCGCATCAGCCAGGCGACCTGGATCCTGCCGCTCGGCCGCATCTTCGCGTGGGTGCGCGTCGCCGGTCTCGAGCACCTCGACGGCATCAGCGGCCCGGTAGTGTTCGCATCCAACCATCAAAGCCACTTCGACGTGCCGGTGATCCTGATCGCGTTGCCCGGCGCCTGGCGCGCACGGATCGCGCCGGCGGCGTTGAAGGAGTTCTTCAAGGCGCACTTCTTCCCCGGCGACTTCACCGCCAGGCAAGTCTTCACCAACCGGCTGAACTATTACCTGGCGGCGTTCTTCTTCAACATCTTCCCGCTACCGCAGCGGGAAGCCGGTGCACGTCAAACGCTGCGCTATATCGGCGACGTGGCGGGCGACGGTTACTCGGCCCTGATCTTTCCGGAGGGGGTTCGAGCGGCGAGCGGCGACATCAAACCGTTCAAGCCGGGCATCGGGATGATCGGTTCGCGTCTGAACCTGCCCATCATTCCCGTACGGATCGACGGCGCCGACCGCGTCTTGCACACAAGCTGGAAGTGGCCGAAACCTGGCCCGGTATCGGTGACTTTCGGGCGGCCAATGCGTTTGTCCGGGGATGATTACGCCGATCTCGCCAGGCAGGTCGAGCGGGCGGTACGGGATTTGCCTATCGCGCCCTCAAAGTGACACAATCAGGGTCTTGGGTCGTGGGTCTTGGGTCTTGAGGGAGTGCACGCGCGAATGGTTCTCGCGACGCCTCCCAAGACCCAAGACCCAAGACCCAAGACCCAAGACCCCTAGATGAGCAAAGACGATCTGATTGATATGCAAGGCACCGTCGTCGCGGTGCACAGCGGTGGTCTCTACCGCGTGCAGGTCGACGCCGGCCATGAGGTGCTCGCGCAATTGAGCGGACGGATGCGGCGCTTCCGCATCAAAGTGGTTCCTGGCGATCGGGTGACGGTCGGCATCTCCCCCTACGACCCCCAGCGCGGCATCATCACGTTCCGCGCACGTTGAAGTTGGCAACTTGAATTCTGATTCAGCTCGAACGCGCCGGCACAGCCGGCGCGGGCCTGCCGGCCGCCGCGGCCGCCGGCCGTCGCAATCGTTTGCGTTCCGTCCGGCGGCGCCACCGCCCGACTTGCCGTGGGAAATCGTCGACGTCGACGCCGTGCCGATCCCGTTCAACAGCATGGGCTTCGACGCGCGTCTCGAGTCAGGGTTTCACGCGCTCGGGTTTGAAGGCACGCGGCCCGTGCAGGGCGCGGTGATCCCGGTCGCGCTCGAGGGGCACGACGTGGTGGCGTGCGCGGAGACCGGCACCGGCAAGACGCTGGCGTTCGCGGCGCCGATCATCGAGCGGCTGTTGAGCGAGACGCCGGGCCACAGCGATCCGGCGCGCGAGGCCTACACCCGCGCGTTGATCCTGGCGCCAACGCGCGAGCTGGCGGTGCAGATCGAGGATTCGCTGGTCGGCCTGACGTATCACACGCCGGTGACGTCGGCGGCGGTTTTCGGCGGCGTGGAAATGGGCCCGCAGGAGCGCGCGCTCCAGGCCGGCGTGGACATTGTCGTCGCCACGCCGGGACGGTTGATGGATCACATGCGGCACTCGAACGCCGATCTGGTGCGGGTGCAGGTGCTGGTCCTCGACGAAGCGGACCGCATGATGGACATGGGCTTCTGGCCCGACGTCCAGAAGATCATGGCGGCACTGCCGCCGGATCGCCAGACCTTGCTGTTCTCCGCCACTTTGCCGGGCGAGATTCAGCGGATGGCGAAAGAGATGCTGCGATCGCCGCGCTACGTGCAGGTCGGCAAGCGCGGCGGCCCGGCGCGGACGATCGATCATCAGAAGGTCGATCTCGATCGCGACGGCAAGATCGATTGGCTCGCGACGTTCGCCAAGCGCGAGTCGGACGGTCCGGTGCTGGTGTTCGTGCGGCGGAAGATCGACGCCGATCGCGTGACGCGGCATCTGGTGGCCAAGAACATCAGGGCCGCGGCGCTGCACGCCGACCGGACGCAGCAGGAACGGTTGTCGGCGGTGGAGGGTTTCCGCTCGGGCAAGCATCCCGTGCTGGTGGCCACTGACATTGCCGCGCGCGGGCTCGACATCGAGGGCATCGCGCATGTGGTGAATTTCGAAGTGCCGGACTCGCCGGAGACCTACGTGCACCGTGTGGGACGCACGGGCCGGTCGGGCGCAGCCGGGCACGCGGTGACGCTGGTGTCACCGCATGAACAGCGGGCCTGGTCCGCTGTGGAGAATGCAATTGGAATCCGCGCCCGATAACAACGCTTCGCCGTCACTGACGCGCTTTTTGTCGTGCCGGTGGCGCAAGGCCGCCGAGGACGGCGTGCCCGATCACTGCACCCATCGCGACGTGCTGCCGATGGCCGGCAAGGATGGTTTCAACTGCGACTCGTGGTGTGGCGACTGCTCGCTGTACAAGGCGAAGCGGATGCCGCGCAAGCGCGAGGAGCCACAACCCGTCGCCCCCAACGACGATTGGCGCTTCAGGTACTAGCGAGGATCACTCTTGCGGCTCTCGTGGCGATTCCAGCTGTCCTCTATACCTGGCAGCTCGATCGCGTTCCGGCGTTTCTCACCCTCGACGAAGCGCACTTCAGCGTCCACGCCGCCGCGATAGCGAAAACGGGACGCAACCTCAACGGCGACGTTCTGCCGCTGCTCGTCAGCCTCGAAGATCCCGGCGGCGAAACGTACCATGTGCCCTGGGGTTACGCGCACTACCTGCCGTTCGGCATTTATCTGATCGCCGGGGCTCTGCAGTTTCTCCCACTCGATGAAGCAAGCGTCCGGCTCCCGGCGGCGGTGTTGGGCGGCGCCGTCAACGTGGCTCTGCTGTATCTCATGGCGTGGCTGCTGTTCCGGAGCCGCGTGGCCGCAGTGTGCGGCGCGGCGGTCCTGGCGTTTACACCAGCGAATCTGATCATCAGCCGGCAGGCGCTCGATCTCGTGTGTCAACTGCCCTTCACGCTTGGTGCGCTGGCGTGTCTGGCTGCGTACCTGCGGCGGCCGGATCCTCGCCTGGCACTTGCCGCCGGAGCAATTCTCGGGGGCGGAGTGTACGCGTATGTCACGTCGCTGTTCTTCATGCCACTCTTCCTGGCGCTGTTCTGGGCGGTCAGCGGGCGAAACGGTGTGCTCACCAAACAGGCGTGGCTCCTGTCGGCGGGCGGATTTGCCGTTGCGTTGCTGCCGATGGCGCTGTGGCTGTGGTCGCACCCCGAGGCGTTCCGCAGCATCCGGATTCAGTACCTCACCGGCGACCCGAGCTCGGTGTCGATGTTCGAGCATGTCGCACGCGACGGCATCGTCAGCGGCGGCCGCGAGCTGCTGCGCGTGTACTGGAGCTACTTCGACCCCGCGTTCCTCTTCGTCCAGGGCGGCAACGCACGGAACCTTTCAACGGGCGAGATCGGCGTCTTCGTCGCGGCGGTGGCGGTGCTCGCGCCGCTGGGACTCTACTACCTGCGGTCGTCTCCTGCGCTGCTGATCGTGCTCGCCGGATTGCTCACGGCGCCGCTGCCGGCCGCCGTCAAGGGCGCGCCGTACCAGATTCATCGCGCCTCCGGGTTGCTGGTGTTCGTATCGCTGATTGCCGGTTATGGACTCGCCATGCTGTGGCAGTCGCCGCGATGGCGGGCGCGGGTGCTGGCCACCGCGCTGATTACGGTATCGGCGCTGCAGTTTGCCGCCTTCTACCGCGACTACTTCAGCAGCTATCGCGTCAGCTCCGCCCACAGCTACGACCCGACAGCGTTCGGCACCGTGGCTGAAGTGCTGGCGCGGCATCACGCGCAACACCCGATCACCCGCGTGTTCCTGCCCGCGGGCTACTACGACGTGGGGGCGAAATGGCGGTTCTATCTGACGAAGCTCGAGATCGAGGATCTGCGCAGCCGTACTCAGTACTACTCCCGAGCCGCCGACGATCTGGTGGATGCGGCCGTTGATTCGATCGCGCTCCTCCCCGACGGCGTCGAGGCCATCAGCGGCTGGGCGACGATCGCCACCATCTCCAACCTGATGGGCGCGCCGACCGCGACTCTCATTCGCCGGGTCCCTGACTGATCGGCGACCACGACTAGCGGGCGATCCCGGTAAGCTGCCGCACCATCGGCGGAGCCGCGCCGACCCAGTCGGGCCGGTTGGGCTGCGGCAACGGCAGGAAGCCGCCAAAAATCTCACCCGCGCCGTCTCCTCCGGGCGCCGCCACCACCGCGAAGCGCTTGCCGTCGGCCGACCACGAGGGCGGCGCGACGATGCGCGCCACGCCTGGCGGCATGACGGTCACTCGATCACCGGCCTTGCTCGCGAGATCAATCCAGGTCTCCTTGCCGTTGCTCAACGTCAGCGCCTGGCGATCGCCGGCAACGGGCGTGACGAACAGGACGGTCGCATCGCGGACGTCCACCATCGAATCCTTCGGCGTCAGTGAGCGCGGAGGCGACACCGGAGCTTCCGCCGGCGCGATCGATCGCGGTGATCCACCTGCCGCCGGAACGCTGCGCAGGCGCCCGGGCTCGCCGGCAGACGACCGTGACGCATAGACGATGGCGTCGCTCTTCGGCGACCAGGTAATGTCGGAGATGACACCGTCTGGCGGCGCCACCCGCTGCTCGTCCTGCCCGCCGATCGTGATCTTGAAAAGACCCAGCGGAGCGCCGCCGGCACCCGACTGGCGGGCAAACGCGATCCACTGCCCGTCAGGGGAAATCCGGGCGGTGGTGACACGTGTCGCAGGCAACGGCTGTGACGCGGCCAGCGAGGCCGCGACACCACAGACCGCGAGAAGCGCGCGGATCATTGTTGCGGCGGAGCGACAGGCGGCAGCCGTGGAATGGTGTTGGTCTCGGTCACGATCTCCTTCGCGTAGTACATCCACAGGCCCAGCAGCGAATTGCCGTCGCCGTCGGTAATCCCCGTGAACGACATGTTGGCCCAGTCGTTGAAATCGTTCAAGGTGGTCAGCGCCGCGGGGCAGCCGAAGTTGTCCACGCCGGTCGCCCCGCTCGGGTTGGTCGACGTCCGGTTGAGGTCATAGACCAGCCCGGACGTCAGCGTGCCGCTGAAGTTCCAGTCGATGGCCGGCGCGCCACACACCCCCTGATTCTCAGTGAGGCTGTTCTCGTTGAGCGAGAGGCGCATGCCGCGCGAATAGTCGAGCACGTTGACTTCGCCGGAGTTGCCGACGGCATTGCAGCTGGTGTCGACACCCGGGAACTGAAAGCGGTAATTCATCACCGAGTTGTAGTTCGGCTTCCAGTTGCAGCTCTGGTTGCCGCCGTGATGGAGATTAAAGTTGTGTCCCGCCTCGTGCATGATGGTGTTGGCGACGTTGTTGGTGCTGCCGAAACATCCCAGCGTCACGATCAGATCGTCGCCCGGCAGCTCGGCCTGGCCGGAGCTGCCCATCGAGTCGGTGTACCAGTGCGCCATGATCACGTAGTGGAAGTAGCCACTGCGGTTGGCGGCGAAGTTCGCGTTCTTGGTGTTGATATAGTCGGCGCCGTTCACCCCGCCGGTGATGTTGGGCGCGTGAGAAAGCAGATTGCCGCCGGTGAAGGCGCCGCCCTGGCCGTAATCGTGAATCAGCGTGATGCCGGTGGTGCCGTCGGGGTTCGTCAACGGTGATGCCGCGAAGGCCGCCGATACTCGATTGATCATCGCCAGCGTCGGCCGATGCGAGTGCGAACCACACGAGGCGCCGTCGGCGGTGGGATCGAAGTAGTTGTCGTCCATCCAGTCGTACTCGAACAGGATGTTCTTCTTCACCGGACTCGCGCCCATCGCCGGCAGGTTGAGACCCGCGGTGGTGCCGAGCACTTCATCGCCGTCGCGCAACCCGTCGCCGTCGGTGTCGGCGACGTTGGGGTTGGTGCCGGTGTTGTTCACGTTCACGAATACACCTGTATTGGTTTCCACCGTGTTGCAGAGCCGATCGCCATCGCTGTCGGTACACGGTCCGACTGAGTCGTCGTTGGTGATGGTTGCGGTTCTCGACGCGGTGGCGATGAACGCAAATACCGGGTTGGACAGGGTCAGCGTGAACGTTTCGCTCGACTCGATGTTGGTATCGCCGATGACCGGCACGCTGAGCGACAGCCTCGTCACGCCGGCCGGGAACGACAGCGTGCCGCTGGTGGCGGTGTAGTCACTGCCGGCCGTGGCCGTGCCGTCCGACGTCGCATACTGCACCGTCACTGGCGTCGACAGTGGTGCCGCTGACAGCACCACCTGGAACACGGCGTTGGTCGTGCCGACGTTGCCTTCGGTCACGGCGACGTCGCTTTCGACACTCACCGTCGGATGGACCGCGATCGCGGGGCTCGTGGCCAGACGGGTAAAACCGTTGTTGGCGAACAGTCGGAACTCGTATAGCCCGGGGGCGTTCGGCATCGTCACCGTCCAGGTCCGGTTCGTGACTCCGGCGCCAACGTAGGTGTACGTCGCGAAGACCTCGTTCGCCGCCGTAGTCTGAGCGAGGGCAATCCAGTCCATCGCACCGCCAGGACTGTTGGTAAGCGTCGCCGTGACGCTGGCGCCGGTGGAGGTATTGTTCGTCGATATCGTGATACGCGGACCGTCGTCGTTGACGATCGTGCCGATGCCCTGCGCGTCACCAATCGCCGCGTTGACGCTGGCGTTCGATAGATTCACCGCGAACGTTTCGTTCGGTTCGGCGGTCAGGTCGGGGATTACCGCCACGATAAGGGTCTTCGACGTCTCGCCGGCGAGGAAGGTGAGCGTACCCGCGCTGATCCCATAGTCAGAACCGGCCGTCGCGGTCTGGTTGGCCGTGACGAAATCCACGGTCACCGTTCCGGCTGCCGCCGGCGACAGCGACACCGTGAACGTCATGAAGTTCGCCGGGAAGGCGTCGCCTTCCGCCATCGACACGTCATTGATCGACAGCGTCGGGCCGGCGTCGTCATTGGTGATCGTGCCGATGCCCGTGCCGTCGCTGATCAGCGCGTTGGTCGCATTCGACAACGTCACGGTAAAAGTTTCATTCGGTTCGAAGGTGGCGTCGCCCGACACCGGCACCTGAATCGTTTGCGAGGTCACTCCCGGCCCGAATGTCAACAGGCCACTGGTGGCGGTGTAGTCGGAGCCCGCGGTGGCCGTGCCGTTCGCGGTGGCGAACTGCACCGTGATCGTCTGCGTGCTCGCCGCCGACAGCGACACCGTGAACGTGGCGTTGGCGGTACCGCTGTTGCCTTCCGCGATCGCCACGTCATTCACGGTCAGGCCCGGCAGCACCAGGACCGGCGGCGCACTGGTGGCAATGCGGTTGAAGCCGTTGTTCTCGAACAAGCGCACTTCCCACGGCCCCTGCGCCGTCATCGGCATGTTGACGGTCCAGGTCCGGTTCGTCACACCCGCACCGACGTAGGTGTAGAGGTGGTAGGTCATGTTGGGAGCGGTGCTCTGCGCCAGCGCCATCCAATCCATCGCCCCACCCGGCGCGTTGGTCAGCGTGAACGTGACCGCGCCACCCGGCACGGCCGACGCCACTGACGGCACGATGCGCGGCCCGTCGTCGTTGAGGATGGTGCCGATGCCCTGCCCGTCGCCGATCGCCGCGTTGACGCTGGCGTTCGACAGATTGACGGCAAACGTCTCGTTCGGTTCGGCGATCAGGTCGGGGATCACCGCTACGATGAGGGTCTTCGACGTCTCGCCGGCGAGGAAGGTGAGCGTACCCGCGCTGATCCCGTAGTCAGAACCGGCCGTCGCGGTCTGGTTGGCGGTGACGAAATCCACGGTCACCGTTCCCGCTGCCGCCGGCGACAACGACACCGTGAACGTCATGATGGTCGTCGGCGGCCCGACGTCGCCTTCCGCCATCGACACGTCATTGATCGACAGCGTCGGACCGGCGTCGTCATTCGTGATCGTGCCGATGCCGATGAGGTCGGTGATCAGCGCGTTGGTCGGATTGGACAACCCGACGGTAAAGGTCTCAGTCGGCTCAAATGTCGCGTCCCCGGCCACCGGCACTTGAATCGTTTGCGAGGTCACTCCGGGAGCAAACGTCAGAAGGCCGCTCGTCGCGGTGTAGTCGGAGCCCGCGGTGGCGTTGCCGTTCACCGTCGCGAATTGAACGGTGATCACCTGCGGACTCGGCACTGACAACGAAACCGTGAACGTCGCGTTGGTGCTGCCGCTGTTCCCCTCCGCAATCGTCACGTCGTTCACCGACAGTCCCGGCAGCACCATCACCGGCGTGCTGGTGGCGAGGCGGTTGAACGTGTCGTTCTCGAACAGACGGACTTCCCACGGTCCTAGCGGCGCCATCGGCATGTTCACGGTCCACGTTCGGGACGTCACACCGGCGCCAACATAAACGTAGGTGCTAAAGGTCGTATTGGGAGCGGTGGCGGGCGCCAGCGCCAACCAGTCCGTCGGCCCGCCGGGCGAGTTGTTCAGGAAGAAGGTGACCGTCCCACCTTGAGCAGCCGAGGCCAGCGATGGAACGATGCGCGGCCCTTCATCGTTGACGATCGTGCCAACGCCCTGCGCGTCGCCAATCACGGCGTTGATGCTCGCGTTGGCGAGATTGACGGTGAAGGTTTCGTTCGGCTCCTGCAGCATGTCGCCGTTCACGACGACGGTGATCGACTGAGTGGAGATGCCGTCCGGGATGGTAAGCGTGCCGCTCGTGGGGGCGTAGTCGGACGGCGCGGTGGCCTGCACATTGGCGGTCGCGTAGTCCACCGTGACGGGAGTGGCGGAGACCGGGCTCAACGTCACGGTGAAGACGGCGTTCACCGTCCCGGCGTCGCCTTCCATTACCGACACATCGTTGATGGTCAGCGTCGGACCGGCATCGTCGGCGAGAATCGTGCCGGTGCCCTGGGCGTCGGTCAGGAGCGCGTTCACCGCATTCGACAGCGTGATCTGGAACGTCTCGGTCGGCTCGAAAGTCACGTCGCCGGCCACCGGCACCGCGACCGTCGTTGTCAGTTGATTGGCGGCGAAGTTGGCCGTGCCGGATGTGGACGTATAGTCGCTGCCCGCGGTGGCCGTGCCGTTGCTCGTCGCGTACTGCACCGACACCGGGCTGGGATTCGCCGCCGACAGAGTCAGCGTGAACACGAGGTTGGCGGTGCCTGAATTGCCCTCGCTCAGCGACGCATCGTTGATCGCCAGGCCGGGCAGAACATTGACCGGTGCGCTGGTGGCCAGCCGGTTGTAGGTGTTGTTGGCATACAGCCGGAATTCGTACGGGCCAGGCGCCGGCGGGCTGGTGACCGTCCAGGTGCGGCTGGTCACACCCGCCCCGACGTAGCTCCACGTCAAGAAGGTCTGGTCTGTCGTGCCGACGCGCGCGAACGACATCCAGTCGGTCGTGCCTCCCGGGCTGTTGGTCAGCGTCACCGTGACGGGACTGTTCGCCGCCACCGAAGTCAGATCCGGCGTCAGCCGCGGCCCTTCATCGTTGAGGATCGTGCCAATGCCCTGCGCGTCGCCGATTGCGGCATTGGTGCTCGCGTTGGTGAGATTGACGACGAAGGTTTCGTTCCCCTCCAGCAGCGTGTCGCCGTTGACGACCACGGTAATTGTCTGAGAGGAAATGCCGGGCGGGAATGTCAGCGTGCCGTTGGTGGCCGTGTAGTCGGACGGCGCGGTGGCCTGCACATTGCCCGTCGCGTAGTCAACGGTGACGGGGGTGGCGGCGACGGGACTCAACGTCACGGTGAAGATGGCGTTCACCGTACCGGCGTCGCCTTCGAGCACCGACACGTCGTTGATCGACAACGTCGGGCCGGCGTCATCGGCGACAATCGTGCCGATCGCGCTCGCATCAGACAGGGTGGCATTCACCGGGGCCGACAGCGTGACGGTGAAGGTTTCGCTGGGCTCAAAGACGACGTCGCCGTTGATGGTGACCGGAATGGTGCGCGTCACTTCTCCCGGTGCGAAGCTCAGCGAACCATTGGTAGCGACATAGTCGGATCCCGCAGTCGCACTACCGTCAGACGTCGCGAAGTTGACGGTCACCGTCTGCGCGCTCGCCGGCGACAACGTCACGGTAAAGTTGGCCGTCGTCGTGCCGGCCTGGCCTTCGTTGAGCGTGACGCCGTTGATCGACAGGCCGGGCGCCACCGTGAGAATCGGGCTGGTCGCCAGTCGCGTGAAGCCGTCGTTCTGAAACAACCGCACTTCAAACTGCCCCGACGTGCCTGGCGCGTTGAACGTCCACGTGCGCGACGTCACGCCCGCGCCGACGTAGATGTACTGCAGGTATGAGGTATCAGGAGAACCAACCTGGGCCAGCGCCATCCAGTCCCTCGCGCCGCCGAGGCCATTGGAGAGCGTCACCGTCACGGGCGCGCCCGCCGACACCGTTGAGGACGAGAGCGTCAGCGTTGGCGGGTTCAACTCAACCGGGTGCCTGAACATGCCGCGACCGTGAGTCACCGCAACCAGATCGTCGCCCATGAAGAACAGTTCGTCGACCGACACGTTCGCGGGCCCGTCGTGCGGCAGGATCCACGTGGCGCCGGCCGTTTCGCTGGCGAAGATGCCGACCTCGGTGGCAACGTAGAGGAAATTCGAGTTCTCGGGATTGACCTGGAGGTCACGAATCGGCGCTGCCGGCAAGCTGCCCGCGCCTCCGCCCGTCACCTGGGTCCACGTGACGCCGCCATCGAGCGTGCGCCAGAGGTTATTCGAATTGAAGCCGCCGAACGCGACGTAGACGATGTTGCTGTCTCTTGGATCGACGGTGATGCGCGTCACCATGCGGTTCGGCAGCGCCGGCGCGCCGAGGTCGCGCTGCGTCCACATCGGCGACGCCGTGGTGCCATTGGCGGTCGAATAGACGTTGCCGTTGGTGTGGCCGACCCACACAACGTCGGAGCTGACCTCCGAGACGGCGATGGCGCTGATGTTGGAGGCGATGCTGGGCTTGATTGCCGCCCACGACGGTCCGGTGGTTGCCGTATTCGGAGTTGACGCGTCGTTCGTGCGCCACAACCGGAGACCGCCTGCCAGCAGCCGGTTCGAATTGTTCGGATCGAGAATGAACGGCGCAATGAAGTTGGCGCCGGTCGCGAACGAGGTCGGACTGCAGCCGTCGACGCCGGGGTCGCCAATGCGATAGGGCGCCGCCTTGCAGACGTAGCTCGTCCCGTTCCAATGCAGACCGTTGATCCAATCCGAGCTGGCGCCGCCGTTGAGGCTGCGGTGCAGCGCCATGAACACGTACTCTCCATACAGATTGTTGGCGTTGTTGGGATCGATGGCCGCGTACCCGCCGTCTCCACCGAACGTGGTGGTCCAACCGTTGACGCCTCCGGCGGTGGTGTATTTCAGCGAGCCATTATCCTGGGTGCCGCCGATCAGCACACCCGACCCGGGGTGCCCCGAGCCGCCGTAGAACTGCGTGATGCCGAGATTGTTGTTGAGCGCCGTCCAGCCCGACGAACATAACCCCGGGCAATTGGCTGCGCCGCCGCCGCCAACCGTGCTGACGTCGGTGGCGCGATACACGCCGCCGTCGTTGCCGAAGAACACGGTTCTGTTGGTGGTGTTGTTGAAATTCGGATGACTGACGATGACGTGGTGATCGGCGTGCGCGGATGACGGCGCGCCTTCCCAGGCGCTGATTTTGACGAAGGTCACACCGCCGTTGAGGCTCTTGTACAGATCAATGCCGCCGACGATGATGAAGTTGGGATCGTTGGGATTCACCCACAGCGCGTTGTCGTACGAGCCCTGCATGCCCAGGTAGTCGGGAACGCCGTTGAAACGAAGCGCATAGTTGGCGCCGCCGTCCGTGCTGATGTATAGCTGCCCACCAGAGGCGTCAACCGAGGCATAGACCGTGTTCGGGCTGCCCGGCGCGTAGGCAATCTCGACTCGATCGAAACTGCCGAGAGGCATCCCGGTGGCAAGGGTCCACGTGGCGCCGCCGTCGACCGAATACGCCGCCTCGCCGTCGAATCCCGACGCCACCGCACGCAACGGATCGGTCGGGTGAAAATCGACGTCCGTCGGTTCAAAAATCTGCGACGTGACCGGCGTCCACGTGACCCCGCCGTCCGTTGAGCGAAGCACACCCGCTCGCGTGGCGGCGAGCACGGTGTTGCCGTTCGCGGAAACCGCGACGCGGTTGACATAGTGGAACGTCGAGTTCGCGGTGGACGCGAGCTGCACCCAGCTGTTGCCGCCGTCCGTGGTCTTGAAGATGCCCGCACCGCGGATGCCGTCGCTGTTGTAAAACCCTTCGCCGGTTCCCGCGTAGATCACATTCGAATTGGTCGGCGAC
>Ga0187893_10009954_pt1 | contig 14403 bp, 13 predicted proteins | sample MA1701074metaG_FD_139574 | JGI IMG/M metagenome (GOLD analysis project Ga0187893, IMG submission 139574) | White microbial mat communities from a basaltic lava cave in the Kipuka Kanohina Cave System on the Island of Hawaii, USA - MA170107-4 metaG ...
CTTCGTCAAGGGCGTGCTGCACGACCCGATCGACCGCGAAATGGTGCGCTCGATCAACGAGATCGGCCACCTGACCGGCAAGCAGACCATCGCCGAATGGGCCGAGAACGCCGAGATCATCGAAGTGCTGCGCGGGCTCGGCGTGGACTACGCCCAGGGATACGGAGTGTCGCAGCCACAGCGGGTGCAGAGGGCCGCCATCGCTTAGGGATTGTCTTCTCCATTTCCGCGCAGCGGAAGAGGTGGACTGTCCGTTCTCCGACATCGACATCGTGCAGTGCGCTCGCTGCGGTGGGCGGCAGCGGGGGATCTCGGCGGCGTAGCCCAGTGCACTGTCCGGCAGCACACTCGGCGTCCGCGCGACGATCCCCGCGCAAAAGGCCACGACATCGCCGCCGCATGCGACCAGCTCCAGCGGCAGACGTGTGCGTAACTACGGCAACTTGCAGTTGAACGAAATTACGATCCGTAGTGCGTCCGACTGGTCGCACTGAAACGGCTCGACCCAGTGGTTTAGCCACGCCGGGAAAACAATGATCTCGCCTGCACTCGGCTGCACGCTGAACCACGTGCCCATCCACGGCGGGTTCAATTTCAAGCGCCGCATTCCTTCGGTGTCGTACGCATTCAGGTTGAGCCGCGGATCCTGAAAATTGATCGCCCCGCCTGTCATCCCCTCCGGCACGCTGAGATAGAGCGTGCCGCTGAGCAGGTTCGCCGCGTGATTGTGCGGCACGTTGAAGTCGCCTGCTCGGTTGATGACCGTCCAGCCGATGAGTGCGAGTTGCACTTCGCCTCGGTAGTCGAAGACCTCCGCGAAGTATTGAAAAAGCGCCTTCGCGATCGCGTCGCGCACCGCGGGAAACTGCCGGTGCTCCGGCGCGAACAAATTCCCGCTGGAATGCCATCCACCGCGATTCGATCTCGACTCGCCCGGCGCTGCGGCGCGTAGCGACAGCAGATGCTCGCAAATTTCCGCGCGCTGCTCCGGCGTCAGTTCGACCATGTTGCGCAGCACGGGCGTGGTAAAGATGTAATTGAGCATTGCTACACGCGGATGGCGATTCTCTCTAAGTGTGCGCTGCTCTCCATCAGCGCGAACGCATCGCGCGCAGCAACGAAATCACGGCGACAAGCGGACGCGATGACGAGCAATCGGCCGGTCAGGCGCATGAAGGACCTCTTGAAGAGAGAATGAAAGAGCGGATTGTACGAGCGAAGATCAGATCTGAGCACGGTCAGGTTTGCCAGATGCGCAGGGAACCCGTTCGATGACGCGAAGAATCGCGAATACTGCCGCGGAATCTGCAGGAATCGAAGGGATTCGCACTGCCGCGCTACGCAGATTCCAGCCAGGTTTTGCGGGTTCCCGGCGAAGGTTATGCGGTCTCGTGGAGAAATAGTGGAAGAGGAACGATTGGCGGCTCGACCGATGCTCTAGATTCAACAACCTATGGCGGTGAGGCAGGAACCCGAATTCTAGTCGGTGGATCTTCTGTGTGGTTGACGACGCGAGACTTCCGGCCACAAATTCTTACGAATTAGCCACTTGCGAGCTCCGACTGGCCGCTGCGTACCGCTGGGGTCCACCCGCTGGATTTCATCGCACGGATAGCGGCACTGTTGCCGCCCCGCGGGTGCGACTGACGCGGTGTCACGGGTGTTTGCGCGGAGTTGCGGCCTGCGGGCCTAGATTGCGCTGGTCGGACGGGGGAAGCGGTGGACCTCCTCAAGATCGACAGCCGCTTCGTGAAAGGCGTGCTGCACGACCCGATCGACCGCGAGATGGTGCGCTCGATCAACGAAATCGGGCACCTGACCGGCAAGCAGACCATCGCCGAGTGGGCCGAGAACGCCGAGATCATCGAGGTGGTGCGCGGTCTCGGCGTGGACTACGCCCAGGGATACGGAGTGTCGCAGCCACAGCGGGTGCAGCGGGCGGCGATCGCGTAGGGACGATCACCTCTCTGCGCCGGCCGCGTCGGCGAAATTGCCCTCTATTCCGACCTGACTGCCAACTGCTGCCCCTGCGCGCGAAGCTTCGCATGGATGTAGGCACGGTGCGGGACGTGCAGCAGGTCCGCGACGCGGCGGATCAGGTGTTCCTCGTGCCGGTGCAGCAGGTCATCGGCGAGCGCGACGCGCCAGAGCTCCTCGATCAGCCGCACCTTGCGGTCCGCCCCGAAGCTCGCATTGATTCGCGAGGTGAACTGGTAGTAGTCGTGGGCGTCGCGCGCTTCGGCCTCCGCCAAGCCTAGCAACGCCTCCGCTTCAGCGGGTGCGAGCCCGAACTTGCGCCGCACCGATCCGAGCACGGCCTCGCGCTCCTCCGGCGTGAAGCGGTCGTCGCCACGTACGACCTCGACCAGCAAGGCCGCCGCGGCGACCCGCGCGCGGATTTCCGCCTGTTCGGCTGTCTGCAGCGGATCGCCCGCGATCCGCTGGTCGAAGAACTGGCGCAGGGCGTTCAGCATGTTGCAGTCATCGGACCTGCAGGAGTCCGCAGGGTTCCCGACTGGAGCCGTCTCGCGACAACGCTTGCCCGGTCCGACGCGCGGCCTTAGTGTAGCCGCCCATGCCGCGCCGACAGACCTCAAGAATCCGCGATCCTCATTGCGGCACTCGCCTCACCGCGGCCCAGGCCTGACGGCGCATGCAGGCTGCGAATGTTCCCGACGTTGAGGCCGGGCGGCGCCCGGTGTGGGCGGAGCTGCGCGACGCCATCCGTGGCACCGGCGCCGACTATACGAAGATCCCGCTGCGGCGCGCGGTGTTCCTGCTCGCGGTGCCGATGGTGCTGGAGCTGGTGCTCGAGTCGACCTTCGCGGTGGTCGACATCTTTTTCGTCGGCAAGCTCGGCTCCTCCGCGGTCGCCACGGTCGGTCTGACCGAGACCCTGCTGTTCCTGCTCTACGCGATCGGCATCGGCCTCGCGATGGCGGTGACCGCCGTGGTCGCGCGGCGTATCGGCGAGGGCAAGCCCGAGGAAGCCGCGGTGTCGGCGGTGCAGGCGATCTGGATCGCGATCGCGGCGTCGGTGCCGTTCGCGGTCGCCGGCATCGTGTACGCGCAGGACCTGCTGCGGCTGCTCGGCGCGGATGACTGGGCGCTCCGCCACGGCTACCCGTACATGCAGTGGGTGCTCGGCAGCAACGCCGTGCTCATGCTCCTGTTCACGATCAACGCGGTTTTCCGCGGGGCGGGGGATGCAGCTGCGGCGATGCGCGTGCTGTGGTTCGCGAATGGCCTGAACATTGTGCTCGACCCGATCCTGATCTTCGGTTTCGGGCCGGTGCCGGCTCTCGGCATCGAGGGTGCGGCGATCGCGACCACCATCGGCCGCGGCTCGGGCGTGCTGATGCAGCTCTGGATCCTGTTCCGCGGCGGGCCGCACCTGCGCGTGCTGCGCTCGCATCTCGTCTGGCACGGGGCGATCCTGCGCAACATCGTGCGCACCTCGCTCGGGGGCATCGGCCAGATGATCGTCGCGATGAGCGCGTGGATCTTCCTGATGCGGATCCTCGCGGACATCGGCAGCCAGGCGGTCGCCGGCGCGACCATCGCGATCCGCATCATGATGTTCACCATGATGCCGGCCTGGGGCATGTCGAATGCGGCCGCGACCTTGGTCGGCCAGAACCTCGGCGCGGGACACCCGGAGCGCGCGGAGGCCTCGGTGTGGCGCATCGGCGCCTACAACATGGTGTTCCTGCTCGGGGTGTCCGTGATCTATTTCGCGCTGCCGAACGAGTTCATGCAGCTCTTCACCGACGACGCGGCGGTGATCGCGATCGGCGCCGAATGGCTCAGGATCCTGTCGTATTCGCTGTTCGTCTACGGCTGGTGGATGGTCGCCGTGCAGGCGTTCAACGGCGCCGGCGACACCGCGACGCCGACCTGGATCAACGCCGTGTTCTTCTGGCTGATCCAGATCCCGCTGTCGTGGCTCCTGGCGATCGAGTTCGGCTGGCAGCACTCGGGCGTGTTCTGGGGCGTGTTCGTCTCGGAAACGGCGGTCGGGCTCTTCACGCTGTGGCTGTTCACGCGCGGAAGGTGGAAGTCGGCGCAAGTCTAGATCCGGGGCCCGGAAGACGCGTTGACATGCCGCGGTCATCCCGGCGCGCTACACTCGGCGTTGCCGTGTACCTCCAATAAACATAACGCCGCGCTGGGGGTTTCAATCGATGTTCAGAATCGCGCTTGCCTCCGTTCTGTTTTTTGCCAGCGGACTCGTGCATGGGCAGGTGATCCGCTTCAGCGAGCTTCACTACGACAACGCTGGCACCGACGCTGGCGAGGCCATTGAGGTCTCCGGGCCCGCGGGTGCCGACCTCACGGGCTGGAGCATCGTGCTCTATAACGGCAGTGGCGGTGCCCCGTACGACACCGACGCACTGAGCGGTGTCATCCCTCCCACCTGCGACGCGCGTGGCGTCGTGGTCCTGAACTATCCCGTCAACGGCATTCAGAATGGCGCTCCCGATGGCATGGCGCTGGTGAATGCCGGCGGTACCGTCGTCGAATTCCTGTCCTACGAAGGCGCCTTCGTGGCGGTGGGAGGTCCGGCCAATGGCCAGACCTCCACTGACATCGGCGTGAGCGAAGCCGGCAACGAGCCGGCAGGACTCTCGCTGGCTCGCAATGAGGACGGCAGCTGGAATGCGCCCGCCGCGAATACCTTCGGCGCCTGCAACGACGGCGACCCGCAGCCACCCGCCGAGGTGGTAAACGTCACGGTGGCGCCGACGAGCGCCACGGTGAACGTGAATGCGAGCGTGCAGCTTGCGGCCACCGCACTGGCTGCGAATGGGCAGCCCGTGCCGGGAACCGTCTTTACGTGGAGCAGCTCGGCGCCCGAAATCGCTTCGGTGAGTGTCACGGGGCTCGTCACGGGGCAGGCCCCCGGCGATGCGCTTATTTCCGCAGCCGCGCCCAATGGCGTTTCGGGCTCGTCGGCCATCACCGTCACTGCCGTCCAGCCGCCCGCCACGGACGTGCGCTTCAGCGAAATCCACTACGACAACGCCGGCACCGACGTGGGCGAAGCGATCGAAGTCGTCGGGCCCGCGGGCACCGACCTGTCCGGCTTCAGCATCGTGCTCTACAACCTCACGGGCGGCGCGGTGTACAACACCCGGGCCTTGAGCGGCGTGCTGCCGGCGAGCTGCGACACGCGCGGCGTGCTGGCCTTCAACTATCCGCAGGACGGCATCCAGAACGGCCCGCAGGACGGTTTCGCGCTGGTGGACAGCACCGGCGCCGTGGTCGAGTTCCTGTCTTACGAGGGCGTTCTCACTGCGACCAATGGTCCGGCAGCCGGTCTGACGTCCGTCGACATCGGCGTCGCGCAAAACAACACGCCGCAGGGAGTCTCCTTGCAGCGCGATTCGAACAATGTCTGGCGGGCCGCGCCCTCGAGCTTTGGACTCTGCAACGAGGATGCGCCTCCGGGCGTGAACGTGGTGACGTTCACCGGCCGCTTTGCCAGCGATCCGCCGCTGCCCGTGGGCTACCAGGACCAAATCTTCGCCACGCTCGAGGACTTCCTCGGCAACGACATTCCGACCACATTCGTCTTTGCCTCGGATACGCCCGCCATCGCGAGCATCGACCAGAACGGCGTGTTCACGGCGCTGGCCGAAGGCTCGGCGATCCTGCGCGCCACGGCGGCGGACGGAACCACCGGCACGATCACGCTGCCGACACGCGTGGCGGTCGCGGGCGGCACTGCGCAATACGGGAACAACGCCGAGTTCGGCGAGCCGGCCGACGGCGATCCCGCCGACGATTTCATCGTGCGTTACCCGCAGTTCACGGCCTCGTACAACGACGGTCGCGGCTCGCCGAATTGGGTCTCGTACAACCTCGACGCGACGCACTTCGGTCCCGAGGACCGCTGCGACTGCTTCACGATGGACCCGGCACTGCCCGGGACGTTCACGCAGATCAACACCGCGGACTACACGGGCTCCACCGCCTTCCACGGCTTCGGCATCGACCGCGGGCACATGACCCGCTCGGTCGATCGCACCACCGGAAGCCTGGACAATGCGCGAACCTACCTGTTCAGCAACATCGTGGCGCAGGCCGCGGACCTAAACCAGGGCCCGTGGGCCGACTTCGAGGACTTCCTCGGCGACGAGGCGCGTTTCGCTGATCGCGAGGTCTACATCGTCACCGGTGTGGCGGGCAATGCCGGCACCCTCAAGAACGAGGGCAAGGTGGTCATTCCGGCTAGCACCTGGAAGGTGGCGGTGCTGATGCCGCGTGACCTGGGTCTCGCGCAGATCCAGGACTATCGCGACCTCGAAGTCATCGCGGTCAACATGCCCAACCAGCCCGGCATCCGCAACGTGGACTGGTCCAACTATCTCACGACCGTCGATGCCATCGAGATGCTGACGGGCTACGACCTGCTGGCGCTCCTGCCCGATGACGTCGAATCGGCGGTCGAAAGCAACACGCTGCCCCCCATTGCCGCTGTTTCGGGGCCTGCAAGCCTCGACGAAGGCGGCAGCGCGAACTTCTCCGGCTCCGCATCGCTGGACACCAATGGGACGATCGCGTCCTACGAGTGGAGCTTCGGCGATGGAGCGAGTGCCTCCGGTGTCGACGTCACGCATGCCTTCGCGCAGGACGGCGTGTACGTGGTCACTCTCACCGTTACCGACAACGACGGCTTGACGGATACGGCGACGCTCACCGTCACGGTCGCCAACGTGGCGCCCGCAGTGGGCAGCATTGCCGACGCGACCGTGACTGCCGGCGCGACTTACACCCTGACCGGATCCTTCACCGACCCGGGCGCGGACGACTGGACCGTCACGGTGAATTTCGGCGACGGCTCCGGACCGCGGCAGGCAGTGCTGAACGGCCAGGACTTCTCGCTGGTGCATGTCTACGCGGCTGCCGGCACGTTCACGGTCATCGTCACGGTTGCGGATGACGATGCCTCGGGCAGCGCGACGCACACGGTAACGGTCAATGCGCCCGGAGCAGTGCTGGCGCCCGCGCTGGGTCTGGTGGATCAGCTGGTCGCGAGCGGCGCGCTGTCCCGCCACATCGGTGACCTGCTCAAGGCGCAGATCGTGGCAGCGCAGAAGTTGCTCAACCGCGGAAGAACCACAGCGGCGAAGGCGCTTGTGCGCGCTGTCGTGATCCAGGTCGACCTGCTGGTGCGGCTGCGCGTGCTCACGGCTGCGGAAGCCGCGCCGCTGCGGGCGATTCTCGTGCAGGCCATCGCCTTGCTCTAAACCCGTTGGGGGCCCCGGTTGGGGCCCTATTCGGCCACTGGCTGACTCAGGGCTGGCCCATCCGTCCCTGCAGGACGCGGTCGACCGAAACCGTGCCGGGCCCCGCGATCGCGAGCCACAGAAACAGGGCGAGGAACTGGACTTCCTCGAGCCCGAGCAGCGTGAGCAGCGAATCAACCTGCTCCAACTGAACGGTCGCGATGGCGACCAGCATGACGACCGCGAGCGCGCCGGCGAATATGCGCGTGAAGATGCCGACCAGCAGGCAGATGCCGCCGATAAATTCCACTCCCGAGACGAAGGGGGCGAGCAGCTCGGGCAACGGGATGCCCCAGCCTGCGAAATTCTCCGTCACCAGCTCCAGGTGCGTGAGCTTGCCCCAGCCACTCCACAGGAACACCCAGCCGACCGCGAACCGGGCGAACAGGGGTGCAATCCAGTAGAAGTGTCGTGCCACGCCTTGCGGCCAATCGATCAGCGCATGCACGAGAGTCTTCATGGACTGCCTCCCGGGCGCGCAGGGAACCTCGTGCTAGAACGGCACCCCGTGCATGGCGCCCGCCATGCAGAGCAGCATCGGGATCGACAGGATGTAGTTGGCGCGCGAGGCGTAGAGCGCGGTCTTGCGCGCGGCCGCCTTCTGCTCGTCGGTCGCGGCCACCATGCCGAGGATCTTCTTCTGGTTCGGCCAGATCAGGACCCAGACATTGAACAGCATGATCGTGCCGAGCCAGGCGCCGACGCCGATGATGAACTGGTAGCTGTTCAGGGTCTCTCCGCCCTGGCCGAGCATGACCGCGCCCAGGAGATTGCCGGAACGCGCCAGGTACCAGGCGCCGGTCACCCACGTGACGACCGCCGACCAGCGGAACCACAGGAGCGCGCGCGGCGCGACGTACTTGGAGATGCCCGCGCCGCCCGGCCCGCCCTTGTCCGCCGCGGCTTCGGCGAGCGCCGGCACCTGCACGGCGTTGAAGTAATAGAGGAGGCCGATCCAGGTGATGCCGGCGATGATGTGCAGCCAGCGCGCGAGGCTCAACTCGTTCCAGCCGCCGTCCACGGCGAGGACGGCGAACAGGATCGCGAGCACGAATCCGGTGATCAGGGAACCCCTGACGCTTGTGAGCGGGTTCATGGCGTGCCTCCTTTGCAGGCGTTGAAGAATAGGACAGGGGGTCCCATAATTCAACGCGTAAGCGCGAACCGGCCATGGACGACAGCCGCCCGTTCTCCCCCTGCATCAACGTCTGCGCGCTGGATCGAGACGACGTGTGCCGGGGCTGCTACCGGACCCTCGCGGAAATCGCCGGCTGGGGCGCGATGAGCGCGGCCGAGCAGCGGGCGGTGGTCGAGCGGGCCGAGCGCCGCCGTCTCGCGGCATGCCAGGAGCGAATCAAGCGATGATCGACGAAGCCACGACCCGGCGCATCCGGGAACACCTCGACTCGGCGCCCGCCGTGCTGTTCATGAAGGGCACGCCGGACTTTCCGCAGTGCGGTTTCTCCGCGCAGACCGCGGCGGCGCTCAAGGCCATCCAGGCCAGGTACCGCAGCGTTAACATCTTCGAGGAGCCGGAACTGCGCGAGGCGCTCAAGCAGTATTCCAACTGGCCGACCTACCCGCAGCTCTACGTCAAGGGCGAGCTGGTGGGCGGCTGCGACATCGTGCTCGAGATGTACCGCTCGGGCGAGCTCAAGTCCCTGCTCGAGGAAGCCGGCGCGATCGGCTGATCACTCGGGCGACGGCTCCAGCATCGGGTTCGAATCCGCCGCCGCCGGCGCCGCCGCCTGCAGCCTCTCGACCGCTGCTTCGTACAGCGGCCGGAACTGGTTGCACACCACGCAGAAAAGGTCGGCCGTCCGCTCGGCGTCGTAGGCGGCGGAATGCGCCTCCTGCGCGCTCCATTCGAGACCCGCCGCCTGAATCGCGCGCGACAGCACGGTCTGGCCGTAGGCGACGCCGGCGAGCGTCGCCGTATCGAAGCAGGAGAAGGGGTGGAACGGATTGCGCCGCACCCCGGCACGCGCGACCGCCGCGTTCAGGAAGGCCAGGTCGAAGGAGGCATTGTGGCCCACCAGGATCGCGCGCGTGCAGCCCTGATCGCGCACCGCCTTGCGCACCTCGCGGAACACGCTGCCGAGCGCATCCGCTTCTGCGGCCGCGATGCGCAGCGGATGAAAGGGATCGATGCCGTTGACCGCGAGCGAGGCCGGGTCGAGGCGCGCACCTTCGAAGGGCTTCACGTGCTCGCGCACGGTCGCCGCGCGCATCAACTGTCCCTCGCCGTCGACGGTCAGCAGCACGGCCGCGATTTCGAGGAGCGCATCCGTCGCCGCGTTGAAGCCGCCGGTCTCGACATCCACGACTACCGGCAGGAAGCCGCGGAAGCGCTCGCGCATCAGGACCGGGCCGTTCACGCGCCTTCCGCCAGCCGCCAGCCCAGCCGCCCGCCTGCGCCGAACGGCACCAGCTCGCCCGCGCCATAGCGATAGCGCGCCGGCACCTCCCAGTCTTTGCGCTGCAGCGTGATGCGCGACTGGTTGCGCGGCAGCCGGTAGAAGTCGGCGCCGTGGAAACTGGCGAAGGCCTCGAGCCGGTCGAGTGCGCCCGCGGTCTCGAAGGCCTGCGCGTAGAGCTCGATGCCGGCATGCGCGGAAAACACGCCGGCGCAACCGCAGGCGCTTTCCTTCGCGCTGCGCTCATGCGGCGCGCTGTCGGTGCCGAGGAAGAAGCGCGCGTCGCCGGAGGTGGCCGCTCCCAGGAGCGCCTCGCGGTCGGATTCGCGCTTGAGCAGCGGCAGGCAGTACAGGTGCGGGCGCAGCCCGCCCTCGAACATCGCCGAGCGCGACAGCAAGAGGTGCTGCGGCGTGATGGTCGCCGCGAGGCGCCCGCCGGTCTGCGAGCGGACGAAATCGGCGCCGGCCGCGGTCGTCACGTGCTCCAGCACGATGCGGAGCCGCGGGTAACGGCGCAACAGCGGCGCGAGTTCCTGCTCGATGAAGACGCTTTCGCGGTCGAATGGATCCACGCCGGCGCCTACCGCCTCGCCGTGCAACTGCAGCACGACATCCCGCTCCTGCATCCGTTCGAGCACCGCTCCGCAGCGCGCGAGCGAGCGCACGCCCGCGTCCGAATGCGTGGTCGCGCCCGCCGGGTAGCACTTGATGCCGCAGAGGAAGCCCGAGTCCGCGGCGCGATCCACTTCCTGCGGGTCCATGTCCTCGGTCAGGAACAGGGTCATGAGCGGCTCGAAGCGCGAGCCGCGCGGCAGCGCCGCGAGGATGCGCTCGCGGTAGCGGCGCGCAGCCTCGACCGTGGTCACCGGCGGCCTGAGATTCGGCATCACGACCGCACGCGCGAAGCGGATCGCGCTGAAGCCAGCGACGGCGGCGAGTTCGGGCCCGTCCCGCAAATGCAGGTGCCAGTCGTCCGGTCGCGAGATCGTCAGTGTCTGCACGGGATTCGCCAGGGGAGCTCAACCTTGACCGGCAGGAGCCGCAAACAGGATCATACGGGAATACTGCATGGCTGACGGTCCACAGAATGACGACCTCGACCCGCTCGAGACCCAGGAGTGGCTCGAGTCGATCGACTCCGTGCTTCGGACGCAGGGGCCCGAGCGCGCGCATTTCCTGCTCGACCGGCTGATCGATCACGCGCGCCGCTCCGGCGCCTGGCTGCCGTTCAAGGCCAACACGGCCTACCTCAACACGATTCACGTCTCGCGCGAAAAGCCCTATCCGGGCGATCGCGCCATCGAGCGGCGCCTCGAGGCGCTCCTGCGCTGGAACGCGATGGCGATGGTGGTGCATGCCAATCGCGTCAGCACCGAGTACGGCGGCCACATCGCGACCTACGCCTCCTCAGCGACCCTCTACGAGGTCGGCTTCAATCATTTCTGGCGAGCGCCCACGGAACATCACCGCGGTGACATGATCTACATTCAAGGTCATGCGAGCCCGGGCATCTATGCGCGCGCCTACATCGAAGGGCGCCTGACCGAGGAGCAGCTGCGGCACTTCCGCCAGGAGGTCGGCGGCAAGGGCCTGTCGTCCTATCCGCATCCCTGGCTGATGCCTGATTTCTGGCAGTTCCCGACGGTGTCCATGGGGCTCGGTCCGCTGCAGGCGATCATGCAGGCGCGCTTCGTGCGCTATCTCGAGCACCGCGGCCTGGTCGAGCCCTCGGACCAGAAGGTCTGGTGCTTCCTCGGCGACGGCGAGATGGACGAACCCGAGTCCATGGGCGCGCTGACCATGCCGGTGCGCGAACAGCTCGACAATCTCGTGTTCGTCATCAACTGCAACCTGCAGCGGTTGGACGGCCCGGTGCGCGGCAACGGCAAGATCATCCAGGAGCTCGAGGCCGCCTTCCTCGGCGCGGGATGGAACGTCATCAAGGTCGTCTGGGGCGAACGCTGGGACCCGCTGCTGGCACGGGATACCTCCGGGCTCCTGCGCAAGCGCATGGACGAGGCGGTGGACGGCGAGTACCAGAATTTCAAGGCCAAGGGCGGCGCCTACACGCGCGAGCACTTCTTCGGCAAGTACCCGGAGACCGCGGAACTAGTCGCCAATCTCTCGGATGAGGAGATCGCGCTACTGAATCGCGGCGGACACGACGCGAAGAAAGTCTGGAACGCCTATGCCGCTGCGGTCGCGCACAAGGGCCGGCCGACCGTGATCCTGGCGAAGACGGTCAAGGGCTACGGCATGGGCAAGGCCGGCGAGGCGCTGAACGTCACGCACCAGCAGAAGAAGCTCGACGACGAGGCGCTCAGGGCGTTCCGCGACCGCTTCAGCATCCCGGTATCGGACGAGGACATCTCGCGGCTGCCTTTTTTCCGGCCCGACGCAGACAGCCCGGAGATGCAGTATCTGAAGGCGCACCGCAAGGCGCTCGGCGGCTTCCTGCCGCAACGGCGGACCGAGGCGCCGAAGCTCTCGGTCCCGGGCCTGGAGGCCTTCAAATCGCTGCTCGACGGCAGCGAAGGCCGCGAGATCTCGACCACGATGGTATTCGTGCGCATCCTGACCCAGCTGCTGAAGGACCGGAACATCGGCGCACATCTCGTGCCGATCGTCCCCGACGAGGCGCGCACCTTCGGCATGGAGGGACTGTTCCGCCAGGTCGGCATCTACTCGTCCATGGGCCAGCTCTACACCCCGCAGGACGCGGACCAGCTCATGTACTACCGCGAGGACCGGAAGGGCCAGATCCTTGAGGAAGGCATCAACGAGGCGGGAGCCTTCTGCTCCTGGCTCGCGGCGGCCACCGCCTATGCGAACCACGGGACCAGCATGATCCCGATGTACATTTTCTACTCGATGTTCGGCTTCCAGCGCATCGGCGACTTCGCCTGGGCGGCCGGCGACATGCAGGCGCGCGGATTCCTGCTCGGCGCGACCGCCGGGCGCACGACGCTGGCGGGCGAGGGCCTCCAGCACCAGGACGGCCACAGCCACCTGCTCGCGTCCACGATCCCGAATTGCGTCGCCTACGATCCCTGCTTCGGCTACGAGCTCGCCGTGATCATGCAGGACGGCCTGCGCCGCATGGTGGCCGAGCAGGAGAACGTCTTCTACTACATCACCTGCATGAACGAGAATTACGCGCATCCGCCGATGCCGAAGGGCGTCGAACACGGGATCCTGCGCGGCATGTACCTGCTCCACGTCGGCGGCCGCGGCGCGGTGCGCGCGACGATACTGGGCTCGGGCACGATCCTGCGCGAGGCGCTCGCGGCGGCGGAGTTCCTCGAGTCCGAGTTCGGCATCCCGGCGGACGTGTACAGCGTCACCAGCTTCTCCGAGCTCCGGCGTGATGCGCTCTCCGCCGAGCGCAAGGCGATGCTGCACCCGAAGCGCAAGCAGCAGCCGAAGCCCTGGGTGCGCGAATGCCTCGCGGGCCGCGAGGGCCCGTTCGTCGCCGCGACCGATTACATGAAGACGATCGCCGACCAGATCCGCCAGTGGGTGCCGGGCCGCTACGTCGTGCTCGGCACGGACGGCTTCGGCCGCAGCGATGCGCGCCAGGCCCTGCGCGGGCACTTCGAGGTGGACCGCCGCTGGATCGTGGTGGCCGCGCTCAAGGCGCTGGCAGACGACGGTCGGGTTGACGCCGGCACCGTCGAGCTCGCGATCAAGAAATTCGAACTCGATCCGGCCAAGCCGGACCCGCTCGTGTCCTGAGCCCCGACGTGGCCGCCGCCATCACGGTCACCGTGCCCGACCTCGGCGACTTCAAGGACGTCGAGATCATCGAGATCCTGGTGAAGCCGGGCGACGAGGTGGCGCTCGAGGCGCCATTGATCACGCTCGAGACCGACAAGGCGACGATGGACGTGCCCTCGACAACGGCCGGGCGCGTGCTGGCGCTCAAGGTCAGGAAGGGTGACCGCGTATCGAAGGGCGACGCCGTGCTGACGCTCGAGCCCGCGCAGGCGGTGGCGCCGCGCAAGCCGCCACAGCAAAAGTCAGCCGCCCGCGAGGAAGCAAAGCCGGCCAGGCCGGCGGCTCCCGCCGGCACCGCCGCGGCGGTCGAGGTGCGCGTGCCGGACCTCGGCGACTTCAGGAATGTCGAGATCATCGAGCTGCTCGTGCGCGAGGGCGATACGGTCGCACTCGAGACGCCGCTGATCACGCTCGAGACCGAGAAGGCGACGATGGATGTGCCGTCCTCGGCTGCCGGCGTGATCGCGAAGCTGCATGTCGCCAAGGGCGGCCGCGTCAGCGCGGGCGATCTCGTGGCAACCGTCAAGGTTGTCGCCGCAGCCGCCCGGCCAGCCCCGACGCCGGCCGCGGCGCCGGCGCCGACGCCGGCCAAAGCGCCAGCCGCGGCTCCGCCGGCGGCGTCGGCGCCGGTGTCCACGGCCGGCGACGCGGGATTTTCGCGCGCGCATGCCGGTCCCGCCGTGCGCCGCTTCGCGCGCGAGCTGGGCGTGGACCTGGCGCGTGTGCCGGGCAGCGGCGTCAAAGGCCGCATCACGCATGAGGACGTCAAGGCCTTCGTGAAGAAGGCATTGCAAGCGCCGGCCGCCGCCGGGGCGGCGCTGCCGAAAGTCCTCGACGTGGATTTCGCCGCGTTCGGGCCGGTCGAGGTCAAGCCGCTCGGCCGGATCCAGAAGATCTCGGGATCGCGCCTGCAGGCC
>Ga0187893_10009956_pt1 | contig 14399 bp, 10 predicted proteins | sample MA1701074metaG_FD_139574 | JGI IMG/M metagenome (GOLD analysis project Ga0187893, IMG submission 139574) | White microbial mat communities from a basaltic lava cave in the Kipuka Kanohina Cave System on the Island of Hawaii, USA - MA170107-4 metaG ...
CCCAGGCCTCGCGTACCTCGCGCCATCCGGGACCGTCAGCAGAATGGACAAGACGATGGCGACAGACGCGAGGCCGTACGGCCTAGCATCTGTCCAGGAACGACTCCTCCACACACCGACCAGCCGGGCGATGGCCGTGAGAAGCCCGAGCGGGAGCAAGATGTAGGCACCAAGGACCGTTCCCCGCAACCACCGGGGGAACCAGCGGACGCCCGTGGCGTCGCCCAAGACCGCGTCAAAACCCTGGCCCCGGGTGAGCCCGATAACGAGCGGCAGCAGGCAGTACAGGGAGAAGAGGAGAAGGCCAAACCGCCTGAGACCGGACAGGAATCGCACGGTCGAGAGAAGATACGTGGCCATCACCATCGCGGCCACGACGACGAGTGTCGCCAGGGTCGCGGCCGGGACGCGCAGGACCGTTAGCCCGCCGTCCGCGCCTGCCGAGCCAAGCCTCCACGCTGAGAGCACCAGGAGAAGGAGCAGCAGGAGCGTCGAGAGCCATGCCTTGCTCGCGTCGCCAATGCGCTTCCAGACGAGGTAAGTGCACGCGGCATACGTCAGCCCCGCGACCGTCACCAGCCAGCGGAGCGCCGATCCCATGACCCAGGTCTCCACAAGCGTCAGAGTCAGGATCGCGTACAGGAGGTAGGCGGCAATGGCCGCAGAGACCCGAGCGAGCGCCGAGCCAGCCGAAGGGGATTCCGCAGGCGTCTTCACGCCTAACCCGCGGCCTTGAGCTTGTCGATCTGTGCCTCCTTGGCTTTGATCTCGTCGGCGAAGGCGTCGGCCTTCTTGCAGAGCGCGCCGACCTCCTCCGGGAACTGCGTGCCGGTCTCCGACAGGTCGTAGACCTTCGCCCCAATCGTCTTGAAGGCGTCCTCCATCTTGCCGTGTAGCGTGCGGATCTCCAGCTTCAGCTTGCCGATCGCCGCCATCTCTCCGGCCTCGGATGCGGCCTTTTCAGCGGTCTGCTTGAGCCTGTCCATCCATCCCATCTGCGTCACCCTCCTCGTACTTCCGTTGCACCTATGGCCCTTGGACCTGAATGCCGACCTCTTCCCCTTCCTTCTTGAGGACCACCTTCGTGAACCCGTTTGGCGCCACCCGTACGTTTGGAATCCTGATCGGCTTGCCGGCCGCCTGGACCACGACGGCGTAGACTCCTTCGGGCAGGTTGACTGTTCCCTGTCCCGTCAACCCACCTCCCACCTTGGTTCCGGCCGCGTCGAGGACGTCATAGGGGACGGCCAGCGATTGCTCGATCGCCTGGGTGAGCGCCTTGGCGTTGGCGGCGTCGAAGAACTTGCCGCCGGTCAGTCGCGCGACCCGTTCCATGTCACGTTTGGTTGCCACGTCGGCCAGCGCGAATCCGACGATGTTGAGGCGGATCTTCAACCCCTTCGCCTGCAGCTCGGCGACGGCGTCTGCGGGGTTGCCTTTGCACTCTTCCTTGCCGTCGGTCACGAGGATGACCAGCTTCTCCCCCGGTGTCCTCCCAAAGTCACGGGCGACCTGCCGCAGCGTGTAGTCGATCGGGGTGGTCCCCAGCGCCTTGACGTCGCGGACCTTCGCAAGCATACGCGCTTTGTCGATCTTGCCGAATGGGAAGACCAGCTCGCTGTCCTTGCAGTCGCCCGGCCGCCCCTCACGGATGCGGTGTCCATAGAATCGGAGCGCCACCTGCGCGTCGTCCGGGAGCCCCTTGATGATCTGGCTCATCACGTCCTTGGCGATGTCCATCATCTGGCGGCCTTCGAGTTTCCGCTTCATCGAGCCCGACCCGTCGAGGATCAGCTCGATCTGGCTCGGGGCCGATACCGTGGCCAGGCGCTCTCCGGTCGCGGCCACAGCCAGACGGCCCGGTCCCTGACTGAGGGTGGCCCGGAGGTAGTAGGTGGAGGTGGTTCTCAGTTCGTCGGCGATCTGTTGATAGAAGCCCTTGAGCTCCTCCGCGGTGCGCGCGAAGAAGAACCGGCCATTCGTGGCCGTTGCCGCGTGGGTGAGCACGCGGCTGCCCGCCGTCCCGATTCCCGGCACGTAGGTCTGCAGTTCGGTGCCCAGCCCGATCGTGTAGAGCCGGATCCGCTTCTCCTCGAGCTCCTTCCAAAACCCCGCGTGCTTCAGGCGGCTGGTCGTGTCCGCGCCATCCGTCATCACGACGATGGCGCGGTTGCCCCGGACCCCACCGAGCAGATCGATCCCCTTGGCCACGGCGTCGTAGAACGGCGTCCCGCCGTCGGAGTAGAACTTGCCTTGCGCGGCCGCCTTGAGCCGCTCCCGATCGCTCGTGAACTCCGGCAACAACACTTCGACCGCATTGCCGGCCTTGTCGTTGCTGAAGCGGATCAGGTTCAGTCGCTCACTCGGACGGACCTGGTCGAGGTACGCTTCCACCCCCAGGCGCAGGTTTTCCACGCTCGTCTTGTCCATGCTGCCGCTGGTATCCCAGATCAGCACCAGGGAGATCGGCGGCTCCGTCACCTGGACGATGTGCTCGCCGGGGTTCACCATCCACGAGAAGAGCGCCCGCTGCCCGGGGATCTGCCCCGGATCGAACCGTTTGGACGCCGCGCCCGCGGCATCGAGCAGTGCCAGGGACGTGCGGATGTTGGGCCGGCCGAGCAGCTCGAGCGTCAACACGGACGGACTGCCCCCAGGAATCGAGAGCTTGAAGTGATCGTACTCGCCGAGGGGATCGATCGTGCCCTTGATGCGCCTACCGAGCTCGAGTTGATTGGCCTGGGCCGCCGCATTGTTGGACTCTGCCTCGACGGCGATGCCCGTCTCGTCAACCGGTGCGGCACCGGCCGTCGAGCTGGCCCCGACGGCCGCGTCGGAGGTGAGCAGAATCGACTCATACCCTTGGGCCGAGCCCTCGAGGATCTTCACCTTTCCCAGAGTGGTGTAGCGACCCCCGAAGTTTTTGAGGATTCGCAGCTTCACAAACCGCGCGCGTTTGTTGATGGGGAACGCCTGATCGCCGGGATCTTGGGTAAGCGTGAACTGCCCCACTTCCTGGAACCCGTCGAGCGGACTGTCGGATGACACCGAAACGGTCACCGCTCTAGGCCAGGTGGATGGATCGTTCAGGTTCTTTGGCGTCAGGACGATCCGATCGACGAGCGCCGTCTGATCACCGCGGAAGGCAAAAACAAACTCCTGCGGCAGATACGAAGCGGGCCCATAGGGGCCGTCATCCGATCGCCACCCGTACTGGACACTGGCATCGATGAGCCTCCCGATCGGGGCGCTTTGGTGCGTTGAGGTGAAGCGTACGACCGCGCCGCCGAGTGCCGGCAGCGCGAGGTTTTTTGGAGCATCGGCGAGAATCGACGTGGCTCCGTCGCGAGCCTCGAAGACCTTCACCTCGCCCACCTGCGCGTAGTGTGTGCCATAGTGCGAGAGGATCCGCAGCTTCACAAACCTGGCACGGGTGGCGGGAAATGCGATGATCTGTTCCGCGGGACGGCGGTGCAACCGCGTGCCAGCGATCTTTGTGAACCCATCTGTCGCGCTGGTGGTCGAGACCCACACCTCGACATGCTTGGCGATGCGGTCCGGACTGCCCACCGTTTCCCCGGTGGTCGTATCGAGCACCACCGCGTTGATCGTCGCCTCACGGCCCTGGTAGAACGAAAACACCAGCTCCTGCGGGACGGTAGCGTCCTTGGACGACCAGCCACACGTCGTGCGGCACCCCCGGCCTTCCCTGATGAACGGGACCCCGTCGATCAGATTGCTCGCGGCCCATTCCTCACTGTACTGCGATGTCGCGCTCTCAACTTTGCCTCCAAGCCCGGCCAGGGCGATGTTGTAACCGCGGGGGGCGTTCTGCTGGTCGAGCAGCGCGGCGGGTGGGAGGAGGGGGGTGATCTTGAACGGGATTGAGACCGCCGGTGTCCCGCCAACCTCGAGATCGACGCGGTAGTCGCCGGGTGTGAACCCACCCTGGGGCGGCCCAAGCCAGATGGAGCCCCGCCCTCCGGCGGCCACCGACACTCTGGTGGTGTTCAGTTTCTCGTCTTTGTCGTAGCCTTCCACCTGGACGGCCACCCAGGTGGCCGCGACGACCGACGCTGACACCGACATCGCGGGCTTCAACACCACGTAGATCCGCTCGACGGCTTCCGGAAACGCCGTGGTCGCGTCCCTGGGTTCACCCGCGTCGGTGACACCGCGGGCCAGCACCGCCTCGAGCTTGTCGCTCGACCGCGGTGCGGCGGCCGGGGTGCCGGCGGGTTGGGGCGTGCCGGCCGGCTGGGGCGTCGCGACCTCGACGGGAGCGGATTCGGGGGTTGGCGCAACAGCCACCGGCGTGGCCCTGGGCGACGCCGTCGGCGCCGGCCCGAGCGCTCCAGGCGACCGGCCAGCCTGCGGGTCCACCGGTCGGCCGCGCCAGCTGGTCGGCTGGTTGCCGCAGGCGGCCGCCAGGAGTGCCGTCGTCGCGAGCAGGGTGAAGACGCCGAAGCGTCGCGGCTTCATCATCCGATCCGTTAGCCGAAGTTCTTGTTGATGAAGTCCTTCTGATCGATGAACTGCTGACGCTCGATGTCGAAGACCGTGAACCGCATCGCCTTGATGAGCTGCCGCCCGGCCTGCCCCCTCTGGTCATCGTTGGTCGCGCTGGTCCAGGCCTGAATGAAGACGCCCCAGTCCTGCTTGCTCACCAGGAAGTTGAGGATGTATTTGTTCCACACCTGAGCCGCGATCAGCACGGTGCTGGGCGGCTCCTGCGCCAGCACCCCGTTCATGACCTCCCAGGTGTTGGCTGCCTGATCCATCGTTCGGCCGGTGTTGGGCGCAGCGTAGAGGGCGGCGGTCAGCGAGGCCCAGAAGGCGGGGTCGCGGCCCTGCGCGGGTTTGATCAAGATGTCGTATACTTTCATCCCTCGCTTCTCGAGCCCGGCCTTCATCTGTTGGGCCCGGGGGTCGGTGGGCTGTTGCGTCTCGATGGTGATGGGAGCGGAGAGGGACGGGAGCCCAATGAGGAGTACGAGAGCCAGGCTGGCACCCAGGACCAGAGCTGTCTGGTAACGAGCCAATCTATTCACCCCCTCTGTGCGCCTGACAGTAGCAGGCCCACCTGAACAGAACCTGAACACGTGCCGGGCTGCGAACCGAACGCCACCTGGGCAGCCCGCTCGGTCAGGATCAACTGGCTTCCAGGATGTGGATCCTCGTGAGCCTGCCGCTGGTGAATGTCGCCTGCAGAATGAATCCTTCGTCGGCACACCCCGTTCTGCGGATGTAGCGGTACAGCAAGTAGTGATTGTAGGTCTCGACGTCTGCGCGCCGGTCCACCAGCTGGCCGGCCCCGAGGGCCTGAGACACGGCACCCTTAGAGTCTCCGAGCCTGATCCCGTTTGGTCCTCGCAGTGACATCAAGGAGAGGCGGGATCGGGTGAGGTCCCCGACGGTGAGTTGCTCGGCCTTCAGATGACCGGCGGTAGCGAGGGTAATCGCCACCGCAGCGGGAGGACCCTTCACGCCGCGGTCGTCTCCAAAGCGGTAGACAAGCAGGTAGACCTGCTCGGTCGAGTGGTACCATCCTTGTCCGACGGACTCCCACGGTCCGCGAAGAGAGGTCGCCTTCCCTGCGCCGAGCCGGCCAGCCACTTCGGAAATTGAGGTCTTGCAGAGCAGGATGAAATCGAGCCGCGCCGGCAGGGGTCTCGGGCCGGCGAATGCCGGAGCTGCGCTCGTGACGGCCACCGCGCCCCACAGGGCCGCCAGACTGATGAGAAGCGCCCTCATCGACGATCCCGCTTGTCCAGGGCCAGAGTTCCTCACTCCCGGCAGTACCCGACCCCACCAGGCCGTACACTCCCCGGTGGGCAGCCCCCGCAAGATCTCCGCATGTCCTGAATGGCCTCCTCGATCTGCTTTTGAACCGCGCGGAGTTCTGAATTCTTCTCCTCGATCGCGGCCTCAATCATCCTGCGTTCGATCACCGCATAGCCGTAGAGAGTCTGTGTGGCGTTCTGAGCGGGTCCGTTGCCCGCGGCCACAGCGGCATTGTAGGCTTCCATGGCCTCACGGCCCTGCCGGATGACCACGATCAACCGTGCATTGAGGTTCTCGATCTCCTGGCGGAGTGCGTTCCGCCTTGCCTGCAGTCTACGGATATATTCGTCATACGGGCCGCGGTTCGTGCAGGTGTAGCTTTGACCGCCAGGGACTCTGTACGTAGCCGGCGCGGCCCAGGTGGAACTCGCCACGCAGAGTGTGATAGCCCCCGCGAGCGCTGTTCGCAGCGCCCATCGATCACGCATCGTTTTGTCCCTCCCTCTCTCGCTTCGCGCTATCGCTTCGGCTCGATCGCAAAGTTCCCCGACTGCGCCAACCGCCCATTGACCGTGATCTCGAGAAAGTAGCCGCCGGGCGCCGCGCCGTCCTGGAACTCGATCGAGAACCACAGCCGTCCCCGGCCGCTGGACACACTGGACACCTGTGACGGAAACACCTGCTGCCCATACAGCGTGGCGGCGCCGAGCGACCACACGGCGCCGATCTTGTCGTCGCCCTTGACGCCCTCGATGGAGAGAAAGGCGTAGATCGTCTTCACACCTACTTCAAAGCGGCCGGACGGCCCGACCGGCTGGCCGCCCGACTCGCCGCGCGCGAACACGATGCCCGCGACGCGGACCGGCTCCGCGCGATCGGCAAACTTCAGACTTGCGACGGCAGTCCCTGCGGGGGCCCTGAGGCCCGCCACGGCGAGAAGGACGCCCGCGCCCAGTGCCAGGACCTGGAGTCCCGGGCCGTGGAAAGGCGCGCCAGGCGAGCGCCGCAGCCCTTTGCCGACCTGGAGGAGTATCGCGGCCGGCGTCACGATCAACGCTCCGACAAACGCACCCTGCAGCCAGAACGGCAGCCGCGTCCAGAGGCTGGCGCCGTGGAGCAGCGCCGGGTAAGACGTGCCCGCAGCGATTCCAAGCAGAAAGGCGCCGACCCCATAGGCTGCGAGAGCGCCCAGGATCGCCCGCGCTGCCACCGGTAGGGAGGCCATACTGACAATCGCGACCCCGGCCGCCAGGACGATGGCCGCCGACACGAAGGCCAGCACCGTCGTAGTCGGCTGGCCGGCGAGCGTGATTCCCTGCGTTGTGCCGCCGGGTAGCCACGCGCTGAACGCGAGCAGCCCGATCAGTACGAAAAAGGAAACGGTCGCTCGAGATGCCCACGTCGTCCGGCGCCACAACAGCACCGCGACCGCGGCGTAGGCCGCCACGACCCCGGCTACGATCCAGCGTGACGGCGCCCCACGCAGGGCGGTCTCGACAGCCGCGTCGACCATCGCGACATAGAGGATGATCGCCAGCGCAGCCCAGCCGAGCCCCCTCAGCGTCGAATAACGCTCTGTGACCGGCTCAGGCGGAGTACCCATCGTCTCCCTCCAACTCAACGGGCAGTGCTGTTCTCCCACGGTGTGGGGGCTTGCGGGTCTTAAGGACAGGGATACCCGGCCATTCGACAGGCACGGAACCCGACGCCAAACAGCCAGAGTGACACCATGGCAAGCCCCATCCCCAGTTCACGACCCGGAAGGCCCCAGGCGATCCCTCCTACACCGTAGTTGGCCATGGTCATGGCCATGCAGGCATAATAACGCGAGCCAGATTCTCTCTGACATGCCATGAGTGAGACAATATAGGCAATCGCTCGTCCCACTTCCATGGCTTTGCGCATCTTGGGCACCTGCACCACGGTCTTGAGGAGGGGCTTCTCAACAGCCTGGGACCCCTCGCCGTGTTCGTCGACGCCCAGCGCGTTGGCCGTCGATGGTGTGATCCGCCACCAGGCTACCCGCTCTCGCCCGCCGAGGGCTACCTGACGCTCGGGAACCACGACGACGTGGCCTTCCCGTACCTCCTCGAGAAGCCTCGCTTTCACCTCGGCCGGGAGGGGCAAGCCAGACAGCTTGGCTTCTTGCTGTCGATCGAGGGCCACCAGCGGGATGGACCTCGATCGAGCCAGCTCGAACAGTATGCTTGCGTTGACGACGGACTCCTTGACCTGGGCATCCGGAAGGGCGTGTTTGGCCAGTGCCAGAATGCGCCCTCCCAAGAGCAGCTCAATGTTTGTCTCCATGATGCCCTTCTCGAGACCAAATCCCACAGCATCCTCGGGCCTGGAGGCCGACAGAACCGCGCCCTCGTTTGCCACGATGTCAAACCCCTCCCTGACCAGTGGCCGGCGCTCGTCGCCAACGAACCCGAGAGTGTATGCGACGATCTGCGGTTGATCGCTGTAGGCGATAACCGAGGGATACCGGCGCTGGAGCCACGAGCGTTGCAGACGTTCGCCTAGCATAGAGAACGCTGTCAGATGGAAGGGATAGTGAAAAACGTCCTTGGTGTCCCCGCCACCCGTTGTGGCCTCGCGTTTGTACAGCAAGTCAAGCGCCGAGCGCAGGAGTTCTCGATTTCGGGTCACCCACTCGATCTGCCGGTCGACGATGAAGGGACCGTTGAGCGGCGCGACGGTGATGTTGATGTCGAGGCCCCGCACGAGACGAAGGGCGACAGTGTGTAGGCTCATCGACACATCGCGGATAGCGGGTGTACCACCCGCGGCCCGCCGATCGCGGCCGATCCGGTCCAGCAGGTCACGCCGGTAGACCCGCGTGGCACCGCCGGGCATCGAGACAACATAGTCTAGCCAGACGGCGGAGAGGACCGGGGCAAGGGACGGGCCCGACGCCCCCGGATCCGTCCCTGGACGTGCCAGGATGTCGCGCACTCGCTCTCCCGCGGCGCCAAGGGGCACGAATCCTGATCCCTCCTGGTAGGTGTACGCGCGACCGGTGAGGTCAAACGGAGAGCCGTACTCCACCTTGTTGTCGAAGCTGATGATTGGCTGGAATCTCGTCTTCTCCGATATCGAACCGAGCGGACCGACCGTGGCCGTTCGCTCGGGTTCGAAAAGAGCTGAGTTCTCCGGGAGGATGGCCAGATTCAAGGGCCTGGCCAGGAACGCATACGCCCGGTCGGTCTTCTCGTAGATCTGCCTGACATTCGTGCGCGCGCCGGCCAGCCGCTCAATAGAGACGCGGATCGTCACCCTCTGGTGCAGCTCTTCCGGGAGTTCTTGATGAGTCGCGGTGGGCGCCGCGAACGCCTTGCCTTCTGCGCTCCCGTCCGGGAAGCTGGGGTCCAGATCTGCCCAGGCGCCATCCGTCTCCAGTTGGACCCACACGTGATCTCTGAACTGCTCCACCAACTTCGCGCGTTGTGAGGCCGGGTCTCTGCTGAGATGGACCCTCTGTCTTCTCAGGACGTCTCTCAGGACGCGGAAGTCGTCCGTGGTGCGCTTCTTGATCTCATCATCGAGCGCGCGAATTGCGGTCAATCGGCGCGACCGCACGCTCCTGAACTCATCCTCACTCATCCCAATGAGACTCAGCAATGGTCGGAAGGACGCGTCGAGCTCAGGTGGTTCGTCCGGGGCCGGGGGCCGCGGAGACCGCACCACGCGCTCCACGAGGAGCGCGGTGGCATCACCCAATAGATCTCCACGTGCGAGGCGCGCGTTCTTTCCTGAGGCCCTCAGAAGAGCCGCGAGGAGCAAGCTCTTGTCGACAGGGTTCCCGGCTCCCGCCATCAGCGTCCCCTGCGGTCCTCTCAAGCTTCCCCGGTAAGCCTCGAGGCGCACTTCATCCCGGACGAATCGGAAGATTCTGTCAGGCTCGCGTCGGAGCTCGGCCGCCTTGTGGTCTACATCGAACGTTGCGCGGGGAAGCTGCTGCCTGAACTGCCCAGCCACCGCGACGAGCGTATCGAGCTCCCGATCGGCTTCCGTCGCACTGTATGAGAGACGGGTCGGTGCGCCGAGCGTTCCAGGGGCGCGCAGCGTGGCCACGGCCATCACGAAAACAAGGACCATCGTGAGCGCTTGAACAGCCCGCGGGCGCACCTGGCCCGTTCGCGGGCCGAAGAGAAGGGCCAGCAACCCAAGCGGAAGGAGCAAGAGCACCCCAAGTGGGACGCCCTGAAGCCAGACGGGAACCCGCTTCCAGAAGCTCTCCCCGCGCAGGAGGTCGGTGAACGGAGTGCCGACAACTATCCCGTGCACCAGCGCGGCCAACGCGTAGCCTCCAAGCACCCAAACGACAATTCGAGACCACCGCGGGATTGAAGGCAGGCGGGCAAGATCGGCCGCAGCAAGCAGCACGAGGATACCGACGACCGGCGTCACCACGGTGACGACGCTGCGTCCAAGTATCGTGATCCCACTGGGATCCGCGCGTGACAGCCAGAACCCGATCGTCACGAGGAGGAGTAGAACGAGGAAGGAGACTTGTCCCTTCAGCGCCCACGTCCATTTCTTCCACGTGAAACCCACAATGATCCCGTAGAGGACCGCGCCTCCCGCGAGCAGCCACCTATCGGGTGAGCCGCGGACGAACATCTCGACCACCACATCGGCGATCAGCAGAAGCAGCAGAATGGCGACGGCCGGGGCGACCTTCTCCCAGCGCACGCGGATGTGCTCCCATAGGGCTGTGACCATCGTGGGTGCCTCCTATGTCCTTCGCACCGCCTAGAGCTCTTCCGGCGTGCCAACCCAGATGCTGCGGGCCGGGGCGCGGGGATCGAAGCGGATAACGCCCTTGGCGCCGACGCCCCAGGCGGCCGCTTCCTGAGGTTCGAGGTACCCGCTGCGACCGCGATGCTCGTTACCCATGCGGTCCGTGTAGCGGTAGTGGATGTGCCACTGGTAGCGCTTGTTGTAGCGCATGGTGGTTTCCTGCACCGACATGACCTCGCCTTCCCCGGTGAGACCCTCCCGGCGCAGGTACTGCTCAAGACGCACACGCTGGACCGCACGCCGCAAGATCCCGGCGCCGGCCGCGGTGAGGACCACCCCCACGACGGGGAACGCATAGAGGCCGTCCCTGACCGCGAGCACCGCGCCGATGACGAGGAACATCACGCCAGCCAGCAGCCAGATGGCACCGAAGAGGGCCCAGAAGTCCCGCTTGACGAGCAGGAAGAGGGGTGGTCCCTGATGGTACATCAGTGTCCGGCCGCCAGCAGTACGCGCCGGAGGTCGCCGGCGATCAACGCGTCCCGTTCCTGCGGCGTGAGGTCGTAGCCCCTGAGCGCGGGTTCGGGCTCCTCGAGGAGGCGCAGTCGAAACGCCTCGTCCTCCATGGCCCGGGCAAGTACTTCCTCGATCGCCTGACGGCTCACGGTCCACAGGGTACCTGCCGCGCCTGAACAAGACCTGTACGGCAGGGTTTGCCCCTTCGGTCAGGTAATCCAAACGCCACGCCACTCGAAGCCGGAGAGCGATGGCGAACGAGCGTTCCCAGCCTCGCGGGTTCCCCGTCCCGCTGACGCCCCTGATCGGCCGGGCCGCGGACCTGGCGGCGGTCCGGGCGACGCTGCTGCGCGACGATGTCCGTCTGCTCACGCTGGTCGGCCCGCCGGGCGTCGGCAAAACGCGTCTGGCCATCGCCGCGGCCGCGCAGGCGGCCGGGGTGTTCGCGGACGGCGTGGTCTTCGTGGACCTGGCGCCTGTGGCGGACCCGCAGCGCCTGGTCGCCGCGATCGTGCAGGCGCTGCCCGCCCGGGAGCGTCCCAGGCGGCCCACGTTCGATCTGCTCGTGGCGTCGCTCCGCCGCCGCCGCATGCTGCTGGTGCTCGACAACATCGAGCACCTGCTGCCGGCACGCACACAGATCGGGGCGCTGCTGGAGGCCTGCCCGGACCTCAAGGCGCTGGCCACGAGCCGCGCCGCGGTGCGGGTGTCGTGGGAGCATCAGCTGCCGGTCCATCCCCTCCCGACACCGGACCCCCAGCGTCTGCCCGCTGCCGCCCAACTGGCGGACTATCCGGCAGTCGAGCTGTTCATCGATCGGGCGCGGGCGGTCCGGCCGGGCTTCGCCCTCGATGAGCACAACGCGCCGGCCGTTGCGGAGATCTGCCGGCGCCTGGACGGCCTCCCGCTGGCCATCGAGCTCGCCGCGGCACGCATCAACGTCCTATCGCCGCAAGCCATGCTGGACCGCCTCGACCGCCAACTCGACCTGCTCACGGTCGGCCCCGCCGATCTGCCGGAGCGGCACCGGACACTGCGCGGCGCCCTGGCGTGGAGCTACGACCTGCTCCGGCCGAACGAGCAGGCCGTCCTGCGGCGGCTCGGCGTGTTCGTCGATGGTGTCGCACTTGACGCTGCCGAGGCGGTGTGTGCGGCCTCGCCGCCGGACGGGCCGCCGCCGCTCGATGCGCTGGCCTCCCTGGTGAACAGCGGTCTCCTCCGCGACGAGCCGGAGCCGGGCGGTCGCCCGCGCTTCTACCTGCTGCACACGATCGGCGCCTTCGCCCTCGAGCGGCTGCGCACGCAGGGTGAGGAGGCCGACGCCCGCGGACGCCACGCGGCATACTTTCTGTCCCTGGCCGGCGAGGCCGAAGCCCATCTGACCGGGGCGACGCAGGGCGACTGGCTCGACCGGCTCGAGCACGACCACGCCAACCTGCGTGTCGCGCTGCAGCACACGTTGGATCACGGCGACGTGGAGCCCGCGCTGCAGGCGGCCGCGGCCCTGGCGCGTTTCTGGGAGCGACGTGGGTACGCGGGCGAGGGACGGGGGTGGCTCGACGCGATCCTCGCGCGCGCGCCCTCCGCCCTGGCGCCGCAGGTCGCGAAAGCGCTGAACGCGTCCGGCAATCTCGCTCGCATCGAGGGGGACTACCCGACCGCCCGCGCCCGCTACGAAAGCGCCCTCGCGCTCGCCCGCGAGCTGAAGGACGCGCGCCGGGTGGCCGTGACGCTGAACAATCTGGGGGCAGCCACCAAAGAGCAGGGAGACTATGCCACCGCCCGCGGGTACTATGAGGAGAGCTTGGTCCTCAAGCGGGAGCTCGGCGATCGGTGGAGCATCGCGTTGACCCTCAACAACCTGGGCGTCGTGTCCAATGCACGGGGCGAGCATGCCAGAGCGCGTGCGCTTCTTGGAGAGAGTCTGACGCTCTTCAGGGACCTCCAGGATCGCTGGGGGATCGCGCTGGCGACCAACAACCTCGGCACCACCGCGGGGCACCAGGGACACCTCGAGCGCGCGGCGGCGCTGCACGCCGACAGCCTGGCGATTAGGCGAGAGTTGAAGGACCGCTGGGGCGTCGCCGAGTCTCTGGAAGGACTGGCACGCGTCGCCGCGGCCCAGGCTCAGCTCGAGCGCAGTGCCCGTCTCTATGGCGCAGCGGCATCGCTACGTGAATTGGTGCACTCGCCGCTTCCGCCCGACGAGCAGACGGCGCACGAGCAGGCGATCGCCGGCTTGCAGGCACGCATGGGCGAACGCCGCCTCGCCGAAACCTGGAGTGCCGGCGCTGCGATGTCGCTCGATGAAGCGTGTGATTTCGTCATCGCCGCCTCCCGCATGACCGCGCGCCGGGTCGCGCCGGACGGTGAAGCCGCGCCGGTCGATCGTCCGCTGCAGATCGCATTCCTCGGCCGCTTCCGCCTGACGCTGGGTGAGACCGACGTGCCGGCCGACGCCTGGGGGCGGCCCCAGGCGCTGGCGATCCTCCAATACCTCTTGCTCCACCGCGGCCGGCCGACGTCACCCGACGAGCTGGTCGAGGTCTTCTGGCCGCAGGCTGCGTTGGTGGAGGAAACGTCGCTCTACAATGCGCTCTCGCGAATCCGGAGGGGCCTGGCGGGCCACGGGCTCGATCCAGGCCTACTGCGGCGTGAGCCGAGCGGGTATCGCATCGCGCTGCCGGCGACGGCTTCGGTGGATATCGATGTGTTCGAGCAGGGCTTACGCGATGCGGAGCGCCTCCGCGTGGAGCGCCGGGCCGACGAGGCCGTCAACCAGTTGAGGCGCACCCTGGTATTGTACCGCGGGGATCTGCTGGAAGACGCCCCGTACGCGGACTGGTGCGCCCTCCACCGGGAGAGCGTTCGCCGCGCCTTCATTGATGGCGCGCTGCGGATGGCCGGCCTGCTGGAGAGCCGCGGTCAATCCGAGGAGGCTACCCGACACTACACGCAGGCGCTGCAGCGGGATGGGTTGCGGGAAGAGGCACATCGTGGACTCATGCGCTGCTACGCAGCGACCGGTCGGCGCGACCTGGCCATTCGCCAGTACCGCGCGTGTGCGGCAGCCCTCGCGGAGGACCTGGCCGTTGGGCCGAGCCGGGAAACCGAGACCCTCTTCCAGGCTATCGCGCAGGGCGGGCCGATTCCGCAGGCGAACCTAGTGTGACTAGAGATCCAGGCCACACTCGTGAGGGAGCGTGCGTCATGGCCATTGCCGCGAGCGAACAAACGTACAAGAACTTCATCGGCGGCAGGTGGCAGGCGTCGACCACCGGCCGTCTCGTCGCGAACCACAACCCGGCCACCGGAGAGGTGCTGGGGCAGGTGCCCCTCTCGAGTCGTGAGGA
>Ga0187893_10009957_pt1 | contig 14398 bp, 14 predicted proteins | sample MA1701074metaG_FD_139574 | JGI IMG/M metagenome (GOLD analysis project Ga0187893, IMG submission 139574) | White microbial mat communities from a basaltic lava cave in the Kipuka Kanohina Cave System on the Island of Hawaii, USA - MA170107-4 metaG ...
GCACTGCGCGGCCGCGAGCAGCCCGGCGCCGAACAGCAGGCCCATCCGCACCGGCGTGGCCTCGCCGCCGCGCTCCAACGCCATTCGAACGAGCCGCCGGCCCTCGCCCAACGGGCCCCGGACACTCCACAACCACCACACGGCAAGGGTCATCCGAAGGCCGACCGTCACATCGCCGCCCCCGAAAGCCCAGGCCAGCGCCGCCCGCAGGTTGGCGCGCTCGGCGTCGAGGCGGTCCAGCCAGACCCCAGAGTCGGGTCCAACGGCCCGACCGACAAGGTGCGGCGCGGCCTCTTCCGCGAGCGCGAGATAGTAGGCCGCGTGGCGTGCACGCACGCCGTCCCGCTCGCCGCGCTCCTCCAGCCGCTGGTGGCCGTACTGGCGCAACGTCTCGAGCAGCCGGTACCGGGCCACGCCCGATCCGCCGTCCGCTCGCAGGACGAACGACTTGTCCACCAGCCGCGAGAGGACGTCGACCGTGTCGCCGCCCATCGCTCCGACGGCCTCGACCGCGTCGAGCGTGAAGCCGCCCGCGAAGACCGACACGCGATCGAAGAGCGTCCGCTCCCGCTCGCTGAGCAGGTCGTAGCTCCAGTCCACCATGGCCGACAGCGTCCGGTGGCGCGCCGGGGCTCCTCTGGTGACCTGCGACAACAGCTGGAAGCGGTCCTCGAGCCGCTCGGCGACCTGGCGGACGGACAACGTCTTCAGGCGGGCCGCCGCCAGCTCGATCGCGAGCGGGATGCCGTCGAGGTGGCGGCAGATCTGCCTGACGAGCGGCTCCGTCTCCCGCGACGGGCGGAAACCGGCGGCCGCGGCCCGGTCGGCGAACAGCGCGACGGCTGAGGGCTCGGACAGCGGAGGCAGCGGCCAGGCCACCTCTCCGGGGACCGCCAGGGCCTCCTGGCTGGTCGCCAGGACGCGGGCGCCGGGGCACGCCCGCAGCAGCGTGGCCGCGAGCTCGGCGCACGCCTCGACAAGATGCTCGCAGTTGTCGAGGACGATGAGCACCTGCGCATGCCGCAGGTAATCACAAAGCGTGTCGACCATCGAGCGCCCAGGCTCGTCGCGGACCTTCAAGCTCGCCGCCAACGCCAGCGGCACCCGGGCCGGGTCCCTGACCGGCGCGAGGTCGACCAACCACACGCCGTCGCTGAAGTCGCCCGCCAGGGCGGCCGCCGTTTGCAACGCCAGCCGTGTCTTGCCGGCACCACCCGCGCCGACCATCGTCACCAGCCGCGACGCCGCCACCAGCCGTCGCAGCTCGGAGATCTCCTCGCCGCGCCCGATGAAGCTCGTCAGCGGTGCCGGTAGGTTGCCGACCGTGCGTGCGTCCGGCGCGATCGATCGGGTCGGCTGCAACGCCGAGTCCTGCCGCAGGATCGCCTGCTCAAGGCGTTGCAGGTCGGGGCTGGGGTCCAGGCCCAGCTCCTCGGCCAGCGCCCGCCGCACCGTCTCGTAGGCGGCGAGGGCGCGGGCCTGCTGCCCCGACCGGTACAGCGCCACCATGAGCTGGCCCCACGTCCGCTCGCGTAACGGGTCGCCGGCCACGAGCGCCTCTAGCTCGGGGATCAGCTCGGCGTGACGCCCGAGCTCGAGGTCGGCGTCCACACGCGCCTCCAGCGCCGCCTGCCGCAGCCCGGCCATCCGGGCCTGCTCACCCGCGACGAAGGCATACCCGGGGAGGTCGGCGAGCCCCTCGCCCCGCCACAGCGCGAGCGCCTCTCGCAGCTTTGCGGCGGCCACCTGCGCCTGCGCGCCACGCGCCTCGGCGACCAGCCGCTCGAAGCGCCGCACGTCCACCTGCTCGGGCGCGATGGCCAAGCTGTAGCCCGGAGCGCGGGTGACCAGCAGCCGCGGCCGCTCGCCACGCTGGCGGCCGGGCTCTAGCAGCGCCCGCAGCCGTGTGACATAGACCTGGACGAGGTTGGCCGCCGAGCCGGGCGGCCGGGCACCCCATAAGGTGTCGACGAGCGTGTCGACCGGGACGACCTCACCCGCCCGCAGGATTAGCGCCGCGAGCAGCGCCCGCTGCGCCGGGGAACCCAACGGCATGGGCCGCCCGCCCGCCGAGACCTCGAGCGGGCCCAGGACGCCGAACTGGTCCGCCACACCGCCCACCCGCGTGGCAGACCGGCTCATCACGTCCAGCGCTTCCATGGGTCCCTCCTGCATCGTCAATGAGAGCCCTGACGACCATGCGGTGATACCGCGACCCGTCCAGCGGCTGCCCAGCGGACGTCAAGCCCGCCGGGCAATGGTGGCTGCGACACCAAAAGGAGGGTTGTGAAGATGAAGCTTCTCGACGGGATCAACCACGTCGCCATCGTCACCAGCGACATCGACCGGATGGTGGACTTCTACACTCAGGTGTTCGACGCCAACGTCGCCCTCGACATGAAAGAGGAACGCCTACGGATCGCGCTCATCGAGGTCGGGCCCAGCTCGATGCTGGCCGTCTTCCAGATCGAGGGCGGCGAGCCCCTGCCCGGCGGCCTCCCCCAGTTCCAGCGAGGCCGCCACGACCATCTCTGCCTCAACGCCGCGAGCGACGAGGCCTTCCGCGAGCTCCGCAGGCGCGCCGTAGCCGAGGGCGCCAGCGACGGGATCGTGATCGACGCCGGCCCGGCCATACAGTTCAAGTTCACCGATCCCGACGGCTGGGAGAGCGAGGTGCTGTGGAAGAAGCCTGGCATCCCGTGGGACACGCACCTCCGCCCCGCCGACTGGCAGGTCATCGAGATGGACTAGGGCTCCTCTGTTACCGGGTCTTTGAACGTTGTGACGAGATCGCACAACGTGATGGGGTTCACGCGGCGTGAGGAAGGCTCCGGTTGTGTGGAGGATCCACGCGGTATTCCGCGTGGATCCTCCACACAACGACACCTACCCCCGACTCGGGGGTCTGAGGGCGCCTCGCCACGACGGGCGGCGACCAGGGGCCACGGTGCGCAAGGCGGCGGCGATGCCCTCTTGGTGAGAGGCCATGCGCGAGTGTGCCAGCGCCTGGCCGGCAAGGCCGTCGGCAAGGTCGTCGTCCCCCCGCTGGTAGGCGAGGCCGTCGCGTCCTCGACCTCGCCTTGGTCCAGCGCGGCGCATCCGTCGATCACATGCCGCCGCGACCAGCGCCGGGTCGGCTACGGGCACGAGGTCGACCATCCAGGCGCCGTCGGCGAAGTCGCCAGCGACCGTTGCGGCCACCTCCAACGCGAGCCGCGTCTTGCCGGACCCTCCGGCGCCGGTCAGGGTGACGAGCCGGGACTTGTCCAGCAGCCGCGTGACCTCGGCCAGCTCGTGCTCCCGGCCGACGAAGCTGGTCAGCGCCGCCGGCAGGTTATCTCTCCTGTCCTGGGGCGATGGTCGCCGCGGCGGCTGCAGCGCCGGGTCCTGGCGCAGGATCGCCTGCTCCAACGCCCGGAGCTGCGGCCCTGGGTCCAACCCGAGCTCATCGGCCAGGACACGCCGCGCGGCCTCGTAGGCGGCGAGCGCGTCGGCTTGCCGGCCCGCTCCGTACCGCGCGACCATCAGCTGGCCCCAGGTCCGTTCCCGCAACGGGTCGGCGGCCACGAGGGCCTCCAGCTCGGGGATCAGCTCGGCATGGTGTCCCCGCGCGAGGTCCGCGTCGATGCGCTCGTCGATGGCTACTCGGCGCAGCTCCTCCAAGCGAAGGCGCTCTCGCCTCGCGACGTCGAGGTCGCCGAGATCGGCGAGCACCTCCCCGCGCCACAACCCCAGCGCCTCGCGCAGGTCGGCGGCCACCGCATCTGGCCTCGCCGGCCACGCCCGGCGCGCGGCCTCCACCAGGCGCTCGAACCGGCGCGCGTCCACCTGATCGGGACCGACCGCCAAGACGTAACCGGGCGGGCGGGTCAGCAGGACCGTCGGCGGTTGACCTCGCTGGCGCGACGGCTCGAGCAGCGCCCGGAGCCGCGTGACATAGCCCTGGATCAGGTTGCCAACCGACTCGGGCGCTCGCGGGCCCGGACGCGTCGACAGCGTCCAGGCCCGGCTCCGCAGCTCCTGCTGCGGGCCCCAGATGGCATCGATGAGCGCGTCGACCGAGACCGCCTCGCCCACTCGCAGCGCCAGAACCGCGAGGACCATCCGCTGCTGCGGAGGTCCCAGCGGCAGCAGCCGGTCGCCGGCCACCACCTCCAGCGGGCCGAGCACCCGAAACTCCAGAACCGACGGATCCAACGACGCCGAGCCTACTTGCGCCGTTACCCTGGGGGCCGATCCGCTGGGGGACCATGGACGCCACCCGCTTCGACTATGACGCGAACCCCGAGCGCTACCGGCTCGGCATGCGGATGGCCGACCGGTATACGACCGGGGAGAGCCTCTACGCCTGGATCGCTCGCCGGCTCGAGGGCGAGCCGGGCGGGGTTGTCCTCGACGTCGGCAGTGCCGAAGGCGCGTGGCGGTCGGGCCTCGGCGCACCGTGATCGGGCTCGACCGGTCGCCGACCATGCTCGCTCGCCAGCAGGGGCCGGTGGTGCTCGGCGACGCCATCGCCCTGCCGTTCGCGCGCGCGACGTTCGGGGTGGTCGTCGCGATCAACGTCTTCGACCACCTCGCGGATCCCTTGACCGGGATCCGTGAGGCGCACCGCGTGCTGCGCGACGGCGGGTTGTTCGTGGCCGCGGCCTCTCCGCAACCCGGCCACTGCCGTCCACACGCCGAATCAACCCTACCTTCAACGCCCTGGGAATCCAGGTGACTCAGGCGAGCTCGAACGCGCCGAACTCGGGTCGGCCGGTGCGTTGGTAGACGTGGATCGCGGTGCCTGAGCCGGTCGTTCGCGAATCGATGAGGCGGAGACCGGTGGCCACTCCGGCGTCAGGGAACAGGCGCATGCCCGCGCCCACGATGACCGGGAAAGTCAGTAGCCGGAACTCGTCGATGAGGTCGTTCGCGATGAGCGTGCGAGCGAGCGTGCGGCTGCCGTGCACCTGCAGCTCCCGGCCCGGCTGCGCTTTGAGCTTGGCGACCTCGGCGGTGACGTCGCCCTTGATGATCGTCGTGTTGTACCAGTCGGCGGACTCCAGCGTCGTGGAGGCGACGTACTTGGGCAGCGTGTTGAGCCTGCTCGCGATCGGGTCGTCCGGGTCGGTCACCTTTGGCCAATAGGCCGCGAAGATGTCGTACGTGCGGCGGCCGAGCAGGAAGGCGTCCACCTTGTCGAACACCTCGTCCATGAACCGGCCCGTGTCCTCGTCGAAGTGCGGCACCAGCCAGCCGCCGCGGTCGAACCCGCCGCCGCGGTCCTCGTCCGGACCGCCCGGGCCCTGCATGACCCCGTCGACCGACAGGAACGTGGTGAGCGTGACCTGCATGATCGTGCTCCCTTCTCCGGTGTGTATCTTCAGGCTCAGACTTCCCGGACGACCCGAACTCATCGGTCCGCTACGGCCATCCGACGCCAGGTGCGGGCGCGGGGGCGGTCCGCACCTGGCCGGTCCGGGGTTCGCCGACGGGTTGTCGGGACGCCACTGGGGCCCCCGATCGAGGTCCAGATCGCCCCTTCGGCGTCGATACAGATGCCGTCTGGGCCGAGGCCCACGACGATCGTTCCAGTCATCGGCGAGGCCGCTCAGGTCGGTATGGGTGACCAGCGACCCGCCGGGCTCCCTGCGTGGGAGTCGTCCGGTAGCCACTCGATGGAGTGCGGGCTGGCTGTCGAGTCGCGGGTGACGACCTCACTGTTGCCGTCGACATCGACCGCGACGATCTCGTCCGCGCCCCAGTGCCAGAACCACAGCCGGGCCCTCGTGCCAACGGGGCGACTCGCCGATGATGAGACCGGTCAGCAGAACGTCCGTTCCGTCCATGGATGATTCCTGCGACGACATCGGACCTCCCCGAGCCGAGCCAGCGCTCCCTGCGGCAGGCCTAGTATGCGGGCCAGGCGCGGTGCTGCGTGCGATGATTCGGCAGGTGACCGCGCCGGTCGAGGAGCTGCTCGAAGAGGGCCGCGCCGCGGGTCGGCGTCGGGCGAGGTGATCGAGGGCTTGGCCCGCGCCGCGTACCTCGAGCTCGACTTCTCCCAGGCGATCGAGGGGTGGGAGCGCGCGTACGCTCGCGTACCTATACGGCTCGGTGGTCGGCGACTGGGCGGTCTCCAGCGGCTGGCTCGCGCGCGCGCAGACGCTGCTGGGGAACGAGGCGGAGTCGCCCGAGGCCGGATGGGTGGCGCTGACCAGCGGGATGTTCGACATCGATCGGCAGCGCAAGGAGCAGCGCTTTCACGAGTCGCTCGAGGTGGCGCGCCGGTTCGGCGACAGCGACCTGGAGTTCGTGACGCTCGCGTACCTCGGGGCGAGCATGGTCCACGCCGACCATACCGAGGAGGGCATGGTGCTGCTCGACGAGGCGCTCGCGGCGGTGGCGGGCAGCGAGGTCGACGACTTCTTCGTGCTGGAGGAGATCTTCTGCCAGCTCTTCTCGGCCTGCGAGCACGCGTGCGACGTCACCCGCGCGGGCCAGTGGATCCGAGTCGGCGAGACGATCGCCGCGCGGCGGAAGCTCCCGGCGGTTTCGGCCTTCTGCCGCACGCACTATGGCGGCGTCCTGACCGCGGCGGGCCGTTGGCCGGAGGCCGACGCCGCGCTGACCGGAGCCGTCCGGCTCTGGCGCCTCGGTCGGTGCTCGGGGTTGCGGGCGGGTGCCCTGATCCGGCTCGCCGACCTGCGCGTGCGGCAAGGACGCTTCGAGGAGGCCGAGCAGCTGCTCGAAGGCCTCGATGTCGATAGCGGCGCCGCCCGCCCGCTCGCGGCCATCCATCTGTTCAGGGGGGAGGTCCCGCTCGCCGTCGACGTGCTCGAGCGCGCCCTGCACCAGGTCGACCCGCTGAGCGGCACGGCGGCGCCGCTGTGGCGCTGCTCGTGGACGTGCACCTCGCCGCCCGGCGGCTCGCCGAGGCGGAGGACGCGGCGGAACGGCTCGCCACCTGCGCGGGGCGGCGCGCCAGCTCCTACCTGGCCGCGGTGGCCGCGCTCGCGCGCGCCGGGTCTGTCTCGCGGCGGGCACCGGCGACCCGCAGGCGTGCCTCCGCGAGGCGCTCGCCGGCTTCGCGCGGGCCCAGATGCCGATGGAGGTCGCGCGCTCGCGCCTGGAGCTCGCGAACGCGCTGGTCACCGAGCGCCCCGAGGTGGCGATGGCAGAGGCGCGCGCCGCGCTCGACGCGTTCGAACGGCTGCAGGCGGCCCGCCACGTCGACGCCGCGGCGGCGGTGCTGCGGTCGCTCGGCGTCCGGGCCGCCGTCGCCAGGAAGGGCGGCGGGTTGCTCACCAAGCGCGAGGCCGAGGTGCTTGAGCTGCTCGGTCACGGGTTGTCGAACCCCGAGATCTCCGAGCGTCTCTACATCAGCCGCAAGACCGTCGAGCACCACGTCGGCAACGTCCTCGCCAAGCTCGGTCTGCGGAGCCGGGCGGAGGCCGCCGCCTACGCGGCCCGCGCCAAACCAGCGCGGGAATAGGGGAGCTCCCGGATCCTGGAGCGGCGGCGTCGCGGCACCCTGCCGTTAACGCTGAACTCCAGGGAGGACCACAGATGGCTGACATGTACGACGCGATCGTCGTCGGCGCCCGCTGCGCCGGCGCGGTCACGCACGCCGCGGGGTGAAGGGCGCGCGGCCGGGACAATCGACGGGCTGGCGCGCGACTGAGCGCTCCCTCTACGGCAGGCTGGCCGGCAGGCCGAAGGCGGCGAACAGGGCGGTGTCCAGGAAGTTGTGATGCCCGGCGATCCGATCGCCGGAGATCTCGATGACCTGGATGGCGAACGGCGTGTGACCGCCTCCCTCGGCCGGGCGGTAGCAACCGAACGCCGCACCGCCGTTGGCCGCGATCGCCACAAGCCGCGAACCGCGACACCCATGGCCCCCGCCGAGGAACCAACGACCCATCTCGACTGGCCCGTGCAGCCAGAAGTCGTACGGGGGCATCGACATCACCGCGTCCTCGTGGAGAAGCGTGACGAGCGTGCCGATGTCGTAGCGCTCGAAGGCGTCTACGTACCGGGCGAGCAGTGCACGCTGATCGGCGTCCACCGCCGGCGCCGGGGAGGCGTCGACGCCGCGGGCGGCGAGGGTGGCTCGTGCCCGCTGGAGCGCGCTGTTGACCGACGCCACGCTCGTATCGAGCAGCTCGGCGACCTCGGTCGCACGCCAGCGCAGCACCTCACGCAGGATCAGGACCGCGCGCTGGCGGGCCGGTAGGTGCTGCAAGGCGGTGACGAACGCGAGGCGGATCGTGTCCCGCAGCGCCGCCAGCTCGGCCGGGTCGCCGCCGTCGGGCAGGACACGGGTGTCGAGGATGGGCTCGATCCAGGCTTCTCCGGGCCGGGTGACACCCTTGAACGAGTCCGCGGTCGACGACGGGCCGAGATCCATCGCCAAGGCCCTGCGCTGGCGACTTCGCAGCATGTCGAGGCAGACGTTGGTCGCGATGCGGTACAGCCACGAACGTAGGGTCGAGCGACCCTCAAACCGGTCGAGGCCCTGCCACGCCCTCACCATCGTGTCCTGGACGGCGTCGTCGGCCTCGAAGCCCGAGCCGAGCATCCGGTAGCAGTAGCCGGTCAGCTCGCGGCGGTATCCCTCGAGGTCTTCCAGCCGGACCTCGGCGGTGTCGGAGCGCGTAGCCACAAGCTCACATCCTATGGCGCTCATCGGCCGCTCACCGCCAAGTCATGGCCCGCCACCGTCGGGGTCACCTCGAACGCCGATACCGGCTTGTTCATCACGATGTCCGCTCCCTGGTTACGAGGAGAAGTCCGGGATCGCTCCGCGGGCGTCGCCCGTCCGGTCCTTCGGCTCCTCCCACTCCTCCTGGCGCCCGAGCCCGGTCAAGTCGAGGAAGGCGTAAGAGCCACCGAGCGCCTCGACGCCGCGAGTGAACGTCGCGTAGGTGTGAAAGACCCGGTCGCCGTCACGAAGGAAGCAGCTCAAGCCGGGCTGCTCACCCTCGATGTAGTACGAGGTGACGTGAAAGCCGTAGTTGAAGTCGCTGCCGTAGGACGAGTACCAGGGGAATGCCCACCCCTTGCGTGCCTTGTAGGCCTCGATCTTCGCCAGCGGCGCCCGGGATACGTACACGAGCGTGGTGTCGCGGGTGTGCAGGTGGCGGCGTAGGCCGTCGCTCATCTCGTCGGCGCCGGCCGAGCAGCTCGGGCAGCTCTCGTCCCAGCTGGGGTCGAACATGAAGTGGCTGACCATCAGCTGCCGCCGGCCGTCGAACAGGTCGAGCAGGCTCGCCTCGCCATCCGGGCCCTCGAACGCGTAGTCCTTCTCGATCTCGACCATCGGGAGCAGGCGCCGCGCCGTGTTCAGCGCGTCGCGCCGGCGGGTCAGCTCCTTCTCTTGTGCGAGCAGCTCCTTGCGGGCAGCGAGCCACTCCTGTCGTGACACGACCTTGGGAAGTCCCATGGTGGTCTCCTCATCTTGGTCTCGATAGGTGAGACGAGGCCGCGGCGCGGAACTCATCGGTCGTCGCGTAAAGTCCCGCCCATGACGACATGGCGTGTCGCGGTGCTCGGCCCGGGAGGTGTCGGTGGGCTGCTCGGTGCGGTGCTCGCGCGGGCGGGCGTGGACGTGCTGTGCCTGGCGCGGCCCGGGACGGCCGCGCACCTCCAGGAGCGCGGCCTTGAGCTACGGAGTCAGCACTTCGGCGACATCGCCGTACCCGTGCGCGCGGCGGAGGCGCTCGACGAGCCGGTGGATGCCTGCCTCGTCACCGTGAAGGCGCACGCGCTCGAGAATGCCGCCGGGGCGGTGCCGCCGACCGCGCTTGGCGACGCGCTCGTCGTGCCGTTCCTCAACGGTGTCGACCACGTCGTGTGGCTGCGCGACCGCTACCCCGCCGAGCAGGTCGTCGCCGCCACGATCACCGTGGAGGCCACGCGGGTCGCACCAGGCGTCGTCCGGCACGGGACCCCGTTCGCCATGTTGCAGGTGGGCCACGGCCCGGCTCCGCGCGAGCGGGTGGACGCGTTCGTGGCCATGCTCGCCGAGGCTGGCCTCGACGTGACGCCGCGCGAGGACGAGCGGGTCATGCTGTGGTCGAAACTCGCCGTGCTCGCGCCGATGGCGCTGCTCACGACACATGCGATGGCGCCGCTGGGCGAGGTGCGGACCGCACGCCGCGACGACCTCGTCGCGGTCGTCGACGAGGTCGTGGCCGCGGCCGGCGCCGACGGCATCGCATTGGACGGCGAGGAACTGCTCGCATGGCTCGACTCGCGCCCGGCGAGCTTCCGCTCGTCGATGATGAACGACGCCGAGGCGGGGCGCCCCTTGGAGCTCGACGCGATCGGCGGCGCCATCCTGCGCGCCGCCGGTCGGGGCGCCGTCGACGTCCCCGTCACCGCACGGCTCGTCGAGGAGCTGCGGGCGCGGCGCCAGCCGGACTAATCCTGCACTGAGATGAGAATCGGCCACGCGGCTGGTCGGCTTGCCGGATTTGCGCCTCCGAGAGGAGACGTTAGCCTGGCCTTTTCCTGCATTGTGCAGAGTTGGTCCGGTATACCGGACCAACTCTGCACAATGGCGGGTGACCACCGAGGAACCGATGGCCGATGACCACCGACCGCACCATACAGACGGCCAGCGACCGGGACGCCATCGTCGACGTCACCACACGGCTCGGCTGGTATGCCGACCAGCGCCGCTGGGACGAGCTCCTCGGCCTGTTCGCCGGCCAGGTGACGCTCGACTACACCAGCCTTGCCGGAGGTGAACCCGTCACCGTCAGCCCGGCGGACATCGTCGCCAGCTGGAAGGGCGGACTCGGTGGGCTCGACGCGACCCAGCACGTCGTGTCGAACCACCTCGTCGACCTCGACGGCGACACCGCCGTCGCCACCGCCCAGTTCATCGCCATCCACCGCCTCGACAACCCACACGGCGACCCGCTGTGGACCCTCGGTGGCCACTACCGCTGGACCCTGGCCCGCCATCAGGGCAGGTGGCGTATCACGACGATGACGATGACCGCGACCTGGGCCACCGGCAACCGGCACATCATGACCCTGGCCGCCGCTCCGCCCGAGACAGCGGGCCAGCTCGCCCGCCGGTTCCTTGCCGGCCTGGAAGCCATGGACATCGACGCGGCCCTGAGCGTCTTCGCTGTTCACGCCGCCCAGGAGATGCCGTTCTCCCCGGCCGGGTTCCCCCGGCGCCTCGAGGGCATCGACGCCCTCCGTACCCAGTACGGCGGCCTGCCTGGAGCATACCGGTCGATGCGCTTCCACGTCGACGACGTCATCGAGACGGGCTCGACTGCGACGGTTCGCTACCGGGGAGAGATCGAGCTCGCCGGCGGCGGTCGTTACGACAACACCTACATCGGGGTCTTCGAGACCTCGAACGGCCGGATCGACCGGTTCATCGAGTACTTCGACCCCACCGTCCTCGCCGCCGCCTTCGACACCAGCGCCATGACCGACACGTTCAACTTGGAAGGCGACGGGCCGTGACCACTTCTATCGCACTCGTGACCGGCGCCAACCGGGGCATCGGCCTAGAGGTCACCAATCAACTCGCCCGCCTTGGGCACACCGTGTACCTCGGGAGCCGCGACTCCGACGCCGGCCGCCGGGCCGCGAGGTCGCTGATCAGCGCCGGCCTCGACGTACGGGTCGTCGTCCTCGACGTCACCGACCCGGCCACGACCGCTGCGGCGGCTCGTCGCATCGGTGCCGACCACGGTCGGCTGGATGCGCTCGTCAACAATGCCGCCATTCACTACGACACCTGGCAGTCCGCCGCGGCCGCCAACCTCGACGTCGTTCGCGAGGCGTTGGAGACCAATGTGCTCGGAGCATGGCAGACCACCCAAGCGGTCCTTCCCCTGCTGCGAGCCAGTGGCCACGGGCGGATCGTCAACGTCTCCAGCGGCGGCGGCTCCCTGACGGGCATGGGTGGCGGCATCCCCGCCTACCGGATCTCGAAGGTCTCGATCAACGCCCTCACCCGCATGTGGGCCGCTGAGCTCGCCGCCGACGGCATTCTCGTCAACAGCGTCTGCCCGGGCTGGGTCGCCACCGACATGGGTGGCCCTGGCGGGCGCCCGGTCTCCGAGGGCGCCGCCGGCATCACCTGGGCGGCGACCCTCGCCGGCGACGGCCCCACCGGCGGGTTCTTCCGCGACCGCCAACCCGTCCCCTGGTGATCGCAATGATCTTGGAACACGCGGTGCTCGACGTCATCCCCGGTGAGGAGCAGCGCTTCGAGGAGGCGTTCAGCCAGGCGAAGCGGATCATCGCACGGATGGCGGGCTTCCGATCGCTCCGGCTGGAACGGTGCGTCGAGGTGCGATCGCGCTACCTGCTGTTGGTGGAGTGGGACCGGCTCGCTGACCACACCGAGGGCTTCCGCGGCTCCGCGGAGTATCAAGAGTGGCGAACGCTCCTGCACCACTTCTACGACCCGTTCCCCACCGTTGCGCACTACGAGTGCGTCGTCCGCAGCTGAGCCTACGCGTACGCCAAGGCCACCTCGGCGTAGCGCTGGGTCTAGCTGGGCGGAACGGTGCCCGCCAGGTAAGCCGCCAGGCGGTCGAGGTAAGCGTGAGTTCCCGGAATAAACCCGTTCGCGTTGCGGACGCTAAGGCCACGGTGCGTGAAGGTGAGCACCGTGGCACCCTCATCGGCGGCCAGCTCATAGCGCACCACCGTCGACCCGATGATCGCCTGGTTCCACTCGTGCTCGAGGACGTGCGGAGGACCCCAGACGCCGGTGGGTCGGTCGGCTCGGTGGTGATGACTCCCCCGCTCTCGAATCGATGGTGGTCGGGCCTAACCAGATCGACCGTCGCTCGGGGTCAGTCAACCGCCTCAGGCGAGCAGGAAAAGCGGCGCACGAAGGTCATCGTGGCGCCATCGCCGTCCCGGGTGATCGTGCCGTATGGGTCTGGGTGCGTCATGTTCGGTCGCTCCGCCCCGTAAGGCTGATGTGCGGTCGAGTCAAGCTCCAGTGTCAGAGGTCGTGCGCGATGTCGTGTCGCGGCCGTACAGCATCATCTCCCGCGCCCGGCACCTGCAGCCTTTCGTCAGGCCGAAACCCTCGTCAGCTCGGCAGCGAGCCCCTAACCCTCTTTGCCCGCACGCGTGCAACACCGCGATCCCGCACACAACCCAGGAGGCCGCTGCTCGACGATCCGCGGCACGGATTATCGTGGTACCGCAGGTCACGCGGGAGGAGCAAGGGCGTGCCTGTCCCCGACTCGCGATGCTGCCTTGCCAAGCGCTAAGAAATCGCGTAGCTCCTTGTTGTAGCGCTCAGGTTTTCCCCAGTGAAGGGAGTGACCGGCATGCGGGTACACCGAGAGCTTCGCGCCGGGAATGATCCTCGCGTGATACTTGGCCGCGGACGGGAAGATCATGAGGTCCCATGAGCCGTGGGCGATAAGCGCGGGGACGGTGACGCGCGAGAGGACGTCGTCGTTGTCCACGGCACGCTGGTTCATGCCCTCACGGACATACGGGGGGACCAGGGTGTTGAAGCCGAACCAGAAGTAGAAGTCGGCGTCCGAGAGGTCAGCCCCTCCGCACAATCGCACGAACTGCGCGAGGCTGCGTGAGGCCTCGTCGAGGTTGTTCGAGAACAGCCCGGGAACCAACGCGAACAGCTCGGGGGTGAAGAAGGGGATCGCTTCTAGGGTGCCCAGCTTCGAGACACCACCCTCAAGCTGGATGCCGCTCAGGCGCTCGTCCCCGTAGAACCGCAGGTAATCGCAAAGCACGAGCGTGCCGTACGCATGGCTGACGATGAAGGGATGATCGAGCCTCAGGGTATCGATCACCGCGTGGACGTCCTCGGCCCACAGCTTTGAGTCGCCGTAGGCGTCGGGCGGCTTCTCGGACATCCCATGGCCTCGCAGGTCCATGGTGACGAGCCTGAAGTCGTCCGCCAGGTCTGACTCGAGCTGCTTTTTCCACGACAGCCCGCAGTGCGAGACAGTGTGGAGAAAGAGCACCGGCTGACCGTCCGGATCACCGGCTTCCGTGACGCGAAGTCGAACGCCACCCCCACCGAGAACCGTGTGCTGCCCTTCCATGGGTGTTCCTCCTCGATACGAGGCTAGCGCCGAGAAGGCCATTTACAGAAAGCAGCTTACGCTAATCGACGGGTAGTGAACGAGGTCTTACCGCGCCCTGGCGTCACGCATCGGGACCATTCGACCGCCTTCCTAGGGCTCCTCTGTTGTTGAGATCTTTACAGTTGTGACAAGTTCACATGCTGCGACCGATTTCACGCTGCGTGAACAAGGGCGCAAAGTTGTGTGCTGGATGTGCGCCATATATGGCGCACATCCAGCACACAACTCCTCCATGTCCGAAACCCGCTAGCCGGTCAGTGGCCAGGGCCGCCCAGATCACCGCGCGGGCTTGGGGGTCC
>Ga0187893_10009958_pt1 | contig 14397 bp, 9 predicted proteins | sample MA1701074metaG_FD_139574 | JGI IMG/M metagenome (GOLD analysis project Ga0187893, IMG submission 139574) | White microbial mat communities from a basaltic lava cave in the Kipuka Kanohina Cave System on the Island of Hawaii, USA - MA170107-4 metaG ...
AGCGCTACGGGACCTCAATCAACGTCGGCTCCTTCGTCCCGATCGCGATGATGCGGAGCGAGGTGGTGGGCCTCGTCAACCGCCCCGCGACAGTCGAGGAGCTGGCGGGCATGGAGGCGATCGTCGATCGCGCGATGCGCGACGGAGCATTCGGCCTCGCGACAGCGCTGATCTACCCGCCCGCGGCGTTCGCGTCGACCGACGAGATCGTGTCGCTCGCGAAGGTGGCGGCACGCCACGGCGGGATCTACATCACCCACGTCCGGGGCGAGAGCTTCCGCGTGAAGGAAGCGATCGCCGAGGCCATCACGATCGGGGAGCAGGCGAAGCTGCCGGTCGTCATCTATCACCTCAAGGTCGCCGCCCGGCCGCTCTGGGGGACGATGGGCGACGTCGGGAAGATCATCGAGGAGGCCCGTGCGCGCGGCGTGCGGGTGTCGGCGTGCCAGTACCCCTACACGGCCGGAGGCACGGGCCTCGCGGCATCGCTCCCCGGCTGGGTGCAGGAAGGCGGCCGCGAGGAAATGCTCGCGCGGCTGCGCGACGCCGGCCTCAGGCCGAAAATCCGCGCCGAGATCGAAACGAAGCTGCCGGGCGAAGGCTTCGACGGCGCCGAGAACCTCGTCGCCGGCTCGACGTTCGAGGGCATCCAGATCGCGTCGGTCCCGGAGGATCGCGACCAGACCGTCGTCGGGAAGCGCATCAGCGAGATCGCCGCCGGGCGCGGCGAGGATCCCTGGGACGCGTACTTCAGGCTGCTCACCGACAACGACGGCCGCGTCGGCGCGCTCTATCACATGATGAGCGAGGAGGACGTCCGTACGGCGATGCGGTTCCCGTGGGTGAGCGTCGGCACCGACGCCGCGGCGATCAAGCCGGACGGCGAGCTCGGACGCGGCCAGCCGCATCCTCGCGCGTACGGGACATTCCCGCGCATTCTCGGCCGGTACGTCCGCGACGCCAAGCTCCTTCCGATGGAGGAGGCGATCCGCAAGATGACGGGCCTCGCCGCAGCGCAGCTGCAGATCCGCGAGCGCGGCGAGCTGCGCCCCGGATGGTTCGCCGACATCGTCGTCTTCGATCCCGTGACGGTCGTGGACAACGCGACCTTCGAGCGCCCGCATCAATACTCGACCGGCATCCGCCACGTCATCGTCAACGGCATCGTGACGGTCGAGAACGAGCAGCACACGGGTGCCCGCGCCGGCCGGGCGCTGTACGGGCCGGGGTATCGCCGCGGGACATGATGTAGTACGACCCTTTAGGGTCGTCATGCGATTAGGCTAAAGCCTCGCACTACATCTCTCTAGATGAGGTCACGCCCCTTGCATTTTTTCGAAGGCTGAGACGAGGAGGGTTAGATCGATGGCCATTATCGCGTGGATTCTGTTCGGCTTGATCGTCGGTATCATCGCCAAGCTCCTGATGCCCGGCCGCGACCCTGGCGGGTTCATCGTGACGATCGCGCTCGGCATCGTCGGCGCGCTGCTTGGTGGCTTCATCGGCCGCGCGATGGGATTCTACGGTCCGAACGAAGGCGCAGGCTGGCTCGTGTCGATCCTCGGCGCGGTCATCCTGCTGGCGCTCTACCGGCTGATGGCGCGCCCGCGCCAGGTCTAGAGGTGTTCTAGCGTTCGCGCCGGCGCATGGGCCCTGCTACAATTACTGTTCTTTGCGTTTCCAGAACGCACGCCCAGGAGGGTTCATGCGCCGTTTCACTCATTCGCTCGCGTTCGCGGTACTGTGTGGCTGGCTCAGCGCTCCCGCGGTCTCCGCTCAGCCCGCTCCCGCCCCAGCGGCCGCCGCGCCGAGCCTTGATGCCATCGTCGCAAAGAACATCCAGGCCAAGGGGGGCGAGGCGAAACTCAAGGCCGTTCAGAGCATGAAGATGCTCGGCAAGGTCACGATCCAGGGCATGGACCTGAGCATGTTGATCACCACCAAGCGGCCCAACATGATGCGTCAGGAGATGCAGTTCCAGGACAAGAAGATCGTGCAGGGGTTCGACGGCACAATAGCCTGGATGATCAACCCGCTGATGGGATCCGAGACCGCTCAGGAGATGACCGGCCCCCAGGCCGACCTGGCCAAGGACCAGGCGGACTTCGACGGACCGCTGCTGGATTGGAAGGGCAAGGGCCACACGCTCGAATACGTCGGCACCGAAGAAGTCGGCGGCGCCAAGGCCCTCAAGCTCAAGCTGACCAAGAAGAACGGTCAGACGCAGTATCTGTATCTCGACGCGGAGAGCGGCATCGACCTGAAGACGACGGTCCAGGTGCCGCAAGGCGCCACGACGATGACGGTCGAGACGGAAATGTCCGACTACCGGGCCGTCGAAGGCATCATGATGCCGCACGCGCTGAAGACGTCGATCAACGGCATGCCGACCGGCTCGATCGTCGTCGAGAGAATCGAGCTGAACGTCCCGATCGACGAAGCCCAGTTCAAGATGCCCGGTCCGCCCAAACCGGCGCCCAAACCATAGCCCGCCATCTGCGATGGGCGATCGGGTGATCGGGTCATGTAATCGGATGATCGGCGCCATCGCCGCTATCGGGTTATCTATCGGGGCGATCGGCGTCATCGAACTATCGGGGCAGTCCGCCGACGGCAAACAAGCCCCCGCTGTCGACTCCACGACGTTTGGCGACCTCCGCCCGCGCGCGCTCGGGCCGGCGACGACCAGCGGCCGCATCAGCGCCATCGACGTCGTCCACGACAACCCGCGGATCGTGTACGCCGGCACCGCCGGCGGCGGCGTCTGGAAGTCGACCAACGGCGGCGCGTCGTTCTCGGCGATCTTCGACGAGCACATCATGTCGATCGGCGCGGTGGCCGTCGATCAGTCGAAGCCCGACACTGTGTGGGTCGGGACGGGGGAAAGCTGGCCCCGCAACAGCGTCTCGGTGGGCCGTGGGATGTTCAAGTCCACGGACGCGGGCCGCTCGTGGACGGCCACGGGTCTCGAGAAAACCGAGCGCATCGCGCGGCTGGCGATCCATCCGAAACAGTCGGACACCGTGTTCGCGTGCGCCCTCGGCCATCTGTGGAACGCGAACGAGGATCGCGGCGTGTTCCGCACGACGGACGGCGGCAAGACGTGGCAGAAGGTTCACTACGTCGACGCCGACACCGGCTGCGGCGACCTCGCGATCGACCCGCAGGAGCCGGACGTCATCTACGCGGCGATGTATCAGGTTCGGCGGCGGCCGGACTTCTTCGTCTCGGGCGGCCCCGGCAGCGGCCTGTACAAATCAAAGGATGGAGGAACAACCTGGCGCAAGGTGACCGGAGGCCTCCCGACGGGCGAGCTCGGCCGCATCGGACTGGCGGTCGCGCCGTCGCGTCCAGGCACGCTCTACGCGATCGTCGAGGCGAAGGAGACGGCGCTCTATCGATCGGACGATGCGGGTGAAAGCTGGAGGAAGACGACCGAAGGGGAAGCGTTCTTCGGCGTGCGTGCCCGCCCCTTCTACTTTGCGAACGTCAAGGTCGATCCGTCGGACCACACGCGGGTCTACAACTTCTCGCTCTTTCTCACGGTCAGCTCGAACGCGGGCCGCAGCTTCGAGCTGAGCGGCCCCAACCCGTTCGGCGGGATGCACCCGGATCACCACGCGATGTGGATCAACCCGCGCGACCCGTATCACATGCTGATCGGGACCGACGGCGGCGTGTACGTCTCGCGCGATCGCGGGACGACGTGGAGCTTCTCGGCGACGCTGCCGGTCGCGCAGTTCTACCACGTCACGGTCGACGGGCAGCGGCCGTACCGCGTCTACGGCGGCCTGCAGGACAACGGCTCGTGGTCGGCTCCCTCGCAGCGGCCTGGCGGCGTCCGCAACAGGGATTGGATGAACGTCGGCTTCGGCGACGGCTTCAACGTCTTTCCTGACCCGCGCGATACGTCGATCGTCTTTTCCGAATTCCAGGGGGCGCAGATCCGGCGCCTCAATACGCGCACCGGCGAGATGAAGGATATCCGCCCTCGCGCGGCGGCCGGCGAGCCGAAGTATCGCTTCAACTGGAACGCCGCGTTCACGCCGAGCCCCAACGACACGTCGGTCCTGTACCTCGGCGGCCAGTACGTGTTTCGCACCCGCGATCGCGGCGAAACGTGGGAGCGCATCTCACCCGATCTGACGACGAACGACCCGGCGAAGCAGCGCCAGACCGAATCGGGCGGCCTCTCGCCCGACAACACGACCGCGGAGAATCACTGCACGATCATCAGCATCGGGGAGTCGCCGCTGGAGCCGGGCGTCATCTGGGCCGGCACCGACGATGGCAACGTGCAGGTCACGCGCGACGGGGGCAAGAACTGGACGAACGTCGTCGAGAACGTCCCGAAGCTTCCGGCCCACACCTGGGTCTCGATGGTAGAGGCGGGCCGGCATCGCCGCGGGACCGCGTTCGTCGCGTTCGACGGCCATCGCACCGGCGACATGCAGAGTTACCTGTACGCCACCGACGACTACGGCAAGACGTGGCGCGCGATCGCCGAAGGCCTCGACGGCTACGTGCACTCGGTCCGTCAGGATCTCGTCCGGCCGGACCTGCTGTTCGCAGGGACAGAGTTCGGTTTGTTCATCAGCGTGGACGCCGGCACGAGATGGGCCCGCCTGACGACGCTGCCGCGCGTCGCGGTGCACGACATGCAGATCCATCCACGCGAGCACGATCTCGTGCTGGCCACGCACGGCCGGGGCATCCAGATCCTCGACGACATCACGCCGCTCCGGCACCTGACGCCGGAGGTTACGGCGAAAAACATCGCCGTGCTTCCGTCACGTCCCGCGGCCCAGGCGGTGTTCGCCACGCTTCAGGATTTCCCCGGCGAGGGCGAGTACACGGCCGCGAACCCGCCCGACGGCGCGCTCGTCGTCTATTACCTGAAAACGCGGCACATCTTCGGACGCCTCGCGGTCGACATCCTCGATTCGTCCGGCAAAGTCGTTCAGACGCTGCCGGCTGGGACGCGTCAGGGTCTGAACCGCGTCGTGTGGAACATGCGGCTGCCCGCGCCGAAGAGCGCGTCGGCGCCAGGCCTCGGCGCGCGCGCGATCGTCGGTCCGCCTGTGCCGGAGGGACGGTACACCGTGCGCGTGACCAAGGGTGACGATGTCGCCACCGGGACGATCGACGTGGGGGTCGACCCGCTCACGTCCCATCCACCGGCCGATCGCCAGCGACGCCTCGCGCTGTTGATGCGTCTCTACGACATGCAGGCCCGGCTCGCGTACCTCGGCGACGCGTCGGCCGATCTGCGCGCGCAGGCGCGGGCGCGCATCACCCCTGCTCCTGGAGGGGCCGGCCTGCAGGCCGGCCCGAAAGAATCGCTCGAACGCTTCGCGTCGGACCTCGACCGGCTGCACAAGGGGCTGGTCGACTCCGGCGGGGCGTTCGCCGCGTCGAATCCGCAGCTCCGGGAGGACGTCATCGACGTCTACGGTGCGGTGCTCTCGTACGGCGGCGGGCCGACGGCCGCCCAAGTCACGTACGCCGGCGCGCTCGAAGCGGAGTTGAAGAAGGCGACGGCGGAGTTCGACCGCCTGTCGGGTGCGCGCCTCACCGACGTGAACGCTGAGCTGCAGAGCGCCGGTCAGAAGCCCCTGCGCGTCATGACGCGGGAAGAGTTCGAGAAACGGTAGGTCGGGATTACCCCATCCGCGCCCGTAACAAGGCCGGAACCGCAATCGCCGCGGCAATCCCCAGCAGCGAGAGACCGATCATCACGATCGTCAGCACGCCGACGAACTTCCAGAACGCCCGCTGGGCGTCGAGCGCCAGCTCCAACTGGACGCCCTGCGGATTGGAGAGGTAGCCGCCGATGTGGCTCGCGTATCGCGTGAGGTAGATGCCTGGGAACAAGTACACGAGGCCCACGATCGGATAGACGAACATCAGGGCCGCCATCCCTGGCTCTCCCGAGAACAGCCCCATCGCGCCGACGGCCAGCCCGCACAGGACCATGAAGGCCACGGAGATGAAGAGCATGATGCCGACGAGCCTGACCCAGGGTTGTGTGCGCCGCAGAATGTCTGCAACCCCGTCCGGACGGGCAGGATCGGCCATCGCTCCTCCTTATGTGCTGGGTGGAGGGATGGTAGCACATTGAGTACCGCGCCGGCTTACCGTTGCTCTACGCTCACTGGCCCGTTCGAGGTGGTGAGCTTGATGATCTGCGGACCGCCGCCGAACTCGATCCGGCGCTGATCGTCATCCCAGGTCCTGCGCGCGTCGGGGCAGCGTGAACAGCGCATCGGCGAGTGGCCGTCCGCCTCGACGAGCACTCCGGTGCGGTAGCCCTGCGGGACCGTCAACGACAGCGGACCGTTTCGCGTCTCGCCCGTCAACCCGGCGCCGTCCCACGCCGCCCCGTCCAGCTTGATCGACAGCGGGCCGTTCTGCGCGCGCAGCGTGAACTCGCCCGCGCCACCCTTCAACGAGATCGGCCCGTTGACGGTCGTGGCGTTGATCGTCCCGCGCGCGTTCGAGATCGATACCGGTCCGTTGGACGCCTGCACTGTGAAGGTGCCCTCCGCGTCGCGCAGCGAGAGCGGGCCGTTGGTCGTGTCGGCGCTGAGGGTCGATCCGCGCGGCGCGCGGACGATGAAGTACACGTGCCACCGGGATCCGGTGCCGGTCGCCGTGACGGCGCCGCCCTGCTGCTGCACGCGGATGCCGGCCAGGATCTCCTGCGCCCGGGTCTGCGACGATGCGACCGCGATTTTGCACGCTTCGATGTCGATCTGCGTTCCCTGCGAGCCCACGATCCAGACACCGCCGTTTCGCGCCGCGCTGAGCTTGGCCGGCCCCGCGGCCGGCAGCGCGAGCGATTCGTCGGCTCGGGCGATCTCCTGGTCGGACGTGACGGAGATATCGCCGCATCCGGTGACTTCGTCCCCCTCGACGTTGACGCTGAAATGCTGAGAGGCCGCGACCGATCCCCCCGAGACAGGCAGCCCAGGCAGCTCCAGCACAAGACAGGACACCGCAAAAAGCGCTGCTAGCAGGCGCACAGCTTCCCCCTCATGAATCCCTTGGACGAGAACAGGCGGAGCCCGGTTGGCTGGGCCCTGAGACTCCAAATTGAAACACGGGGCACACGGGGAACACGGGGCGGCGGCCGGGGCCCGACCTCCGGTCGGGCCAACGGCTGCGCGAGGAGGCCCGTACGCAAAAGCCACAGAGCGGAACCCGGCTCTTGCGTATGGACCTCCTCGCACAGCCGTCGCGCCGCAGGCGCGGCGGCCGCCGCCAGGCCCGACCGGTACAGCCAGCCTTCTCCGTGTGCCCCGTGTGCTCCGTGTTTTGATTTCTCCGCGTTCTCTGCGGCCTCCGCGTTCAGGGTTTTGCTCCGCGCTCTGACCCGTTGCGCGTCGCAGGCGCCTTCGGTACAGTCCCCGCCATGAAATACCTTTCCTGCCTCCTTCTGCTCGTTGGCCTCCAGGCGCCCTCTCAACCCGCCGGCGATGCCGCGCTCCTCTCGTCGCTCCGCTGGCGCAGCATCGGACCTCCACGCGGCGGCCGGTCGATCGCGGTGGCGGGCGCCCCGAGCCGGCCGTTCGAGTTCTACTTCGGCGCCGTCGGCGGCGGGTTGTGGAAGACCACGGATGGCGGGCAGACCTGGAACCCGGTGACCGATGGGCAGATCAGAAGCTCGTCGGTCGGCGCCGTCGCGGTCGCCGAATCCAGCCCCGATGTCGTCTACATCGGGATGGGCGAGGCGTGCCTCCGCGGCAACATCATGCAGGGGGACGGGGTGTACAAGTCGACGGACGCCGGGAAGACGTGGAAGCACGTGGGTCTGGCCGACACCCAGATCATCTCCCGCGTCCGGGTGCATCCGACGAATCCCAATCTCGTCTACGTCGCCGCGCTTGGCCATCCGGCGGCGGCGAACGCCGAGCGGGGGATCTTCCGGTCGAAGGACGGCGGCGGCAGTTGGGAAAAGGTCCTGTTCCGGGACGCGAAGACCGGCGCGGTCGATCTCGTCATCGATCGCCGGAACCCGAACGTGATTTACGCGGCACTATGGGAGGCGTACCGCCTCTCGTGGCAGATGTCCAGCGGCGGTCCGGGCAGCGGCCTCTTCAAGTCCACTGACGGCGGCGACACGTGGATCGAGTTGACGCGAAACCCGGGGCTGCCGGCGGGCGTCGTCGGGCGGATCGGCATCGATGTCTCCGGCGCCGACTCGAACCGGCTCTTCATGATGTTCGAGCATGCCGACGGGGGACTCTTCCGATCGGATGACGCCGGCGCGACCTGGACGCGGGTCAGCGACGACCGGCGTCTGCGGCAGCGCGCGTTCTACTACTCGCACGTCAACGCCGACACGAAGGACCGCGACACCGTATACGTCCTCAACACGGCGTTCTTCAAGTCCACGGACGCGGGCAAGGCCTTCTCGACGATCCGTGTCCCGCACGGCGACAACCACGATCTGTGGATCGATCCGAGCGAGCCGAAGCGGATGGTGAACGCCAACGACGGCGGTGGAAACGTCACGACCAACGGCGGGGAGACGTGGACGGATCAGGACTTCGCGACCGCGCAGTTCTACCACGTCGCGACGACGAAGGATTTCCCGTACCACGTCTGCGGCGCGCAGCAGGACAACAGCACGGCGTGCGTGTCGAGCCAGCCGGGAGGGGGCCGCGTCGCACCGGTGTTCTACTCGGTTGGCGGCGGCGAGAGCGGCTACATCGCGCCGCATCCTGTCGATCCGAATATCTTCTACGCCGGGAATCAGGGGGCCCAGATCACGCGCTTCGACCGCCGCACGGGCCACATCCGTGACATCCAGCCGTATCCGCGCTTCTTCTCGGGCGAGCCCGCATCATCGCTTCCGGAGCGCTGGCAGTGGACCTTCCCGATCGTCTTCTCGCCTCATGACGCGAACGTCGTCTACATCTGCTCGCAGCACGTCTGGCGGACGTCCAACGAAGGGCAGACGTGGGAAAAGATCAGCCCGGACCTGACGCGCGCCGATCCGAAGACGCTCGGACACTCCGGCGGACCCATTACGGGCGACATGAACGGGCCGGAGATCTTCGCGACGGTCTTCGCGCTCGCGCCGTCGAAGCTCGAGCGCGGCACGATCTGGGCGGGGTCGGACGACGGCCTGGTTCACGTGACGCGTGACAACGGCACGAGCTGGCAGAACGTCACGCCGAAGGACCTGCCGGAGTTCGCGCGCGTCAGCATCATCGACGCGTCGGCGCACAATCCGGGCACGGCGTACCTCGCGGCGAAACGATACCTGGTCGACGACCGCGCGCCGTACATCTACCGCACGGACGATTTCGGCAAGACCTGGGCGCGCATCGTCGCCGGCCTCCGATCGGACGACTACATCCACGTGGTCCGCGAGGATCCGAAGCGCGCCGGCCTGCTGTATGCCGGCGGCGAGCATGGTGCGTACGCGTCGTTCGACAACGGTGCCCGGTGGCAGTCGCTTTCACTTAACCTCCCGGACACCCAGATCTCCGACCTCGTCGTCGAGGGGAACGACGTCGTCATCGGCACGCACGGCCGCTCGTTCTGGATTCTGGACGACGTGAGCCCGCTCAGGCAGCTCACCCGCGAGACAACCGACGCGGCGTTTCATCTCTTCGAGCCGGCAGAGGCGACGCGATCGGCGGGCCCGGCCACGATCTACTACGCGCTCAGGCAGCCTGCGCAGAAAGTGACGCTGGATATCCTGGATCCGAAGGGACAGGTGATTCGATCGTTTACCGGCGTGCGCGAGGAAGAGCTGAAGCCGCGAAAGCCCGGAGAGTCAGCGGGCGGAGATGAAGGAGGCGGCTTCGGCCCGCCGCAGCCGCGCACGCTGCTCACCAACGCGGGCCTGACGCGGTTTGCCTGGGACCTCCGCCACGCCGGCCACTCGACGTTCCCGGGGATGATCCTCTGGAGCGCTGGCAACCAGGGACCGATGGCCGTGCCCGGGACCTACCAGGTGCGCGTCACGGCGGACGGCACGAGCCAGACCCGTCCGTTGAAGATCCGGAAGCATCCCGGCTCTGCGGATGTGACGCAGGCGGATCTCGAGCAGCAGCTCGCGTTCGCGCTGCAGATCCGCGATCGCACGAGCGAGGCGAACGGGGCGGTGACGCAGATTCGCGACCTGAGACAGCAGGTCCAGGACCGGCTGTCGAAGGCCGGCACCCGTCAGACCGAGCTGGCGCCGGCGGCGCAGGCGCTGACGGCCAAGCTCACGACCGTGGAAGAAGACCTCTACCAGGTGCGGAACCGAAGCGGGCAGGATCCGCTCAACTTCCCGATCAAGTTGAACAACCGCCTGGCGTCGCTCCGTCGCGTCGTCGAGACGGGCGACAATCGCCCGACCGACGGCGCGTATCAGGTCTTCAAGGAGCTGTCAGGAGAGCTCGACCGCCAGTTGTCGGCGCTGCAATCGACGCTGGCGAACGAGCTGGCCGTGCTGAACCGCCAGCTTGCGCGGTCGAAGATCGCGCCGGTCACGGCAGAAAAGGGGACAGCCACCGTTTTACGCTAAACGAAAAACGGTGGCTGTCCCCTTTTTCAGAACGCCTTTCCCAGGCGTTCCTGCAGCTTCTCACGGTAGCCGCGGCTGAGCGTGAGCCGCGTGCCGTTCCGCAGGATGACAACGTACTCGCCGTTGAACCAGGGCTGGAGCTCCTGGATGCGCTCCATGTTGACGATGCGCGAGCGGTGGATGCGGAAGAAACGCTCGGCGTCGAGCCGGCTCTCGAGCGACTGCATCGTCTCGCGAATCAGGTGCGCTTCGGCGCCGACGTGGAGCCGCGCATAGTTGCCCGCCGCTTCGATCCAGTCGATCTCGTCGGTGCGCAGGAAGAACAGACGCCCGCCGGCTTTGACGACCAGCCGGTCAGTTTTCGGCGCCGAGGGCCGGAGATCCTTCACGAGCGCGAGGAGCCGCCGCCCCAGGTCGCCTGTCTCCTGCTGCTCGACGTGGTGCCGCGCGCGGCCGAGCGCCTCGCGGAAGCGATCGCGGTCGAACGGCTTGAGCAGATAGTCGAGCGCGCGCACCTCGAACGCTTTGAGCGCGTGCTGGTCGAACGCCGTGACGAAGATGACCATCGGCATCTTTTCGGCGCCGATCGCCTGAATCACCTGGAAGCCGTCGGCCCCCGGCATCTGGACGTCGAGGAACACGAGGTCCGGATGCAGCTGCTGGATGGCCGCGATCGCCTCGAGGCCGTCGCGGCGCTCGCCGAGGATCTCGATGGCTTCCTCGTTCTGCAGCAGCGTCGTCAGGCGCTCGCGCGCGAGCGGCTCGTCGTCGACGACGAGCGTCTTGAGCGTGCGCAGCTTGCGGGACATCGCCGACTGGGACTGCGGGTTGGACGAAGCAAGGGTCAGAGTCATGCCACACTCGCTGATTTGAGCTCGACCGCCGGCCCGGACGAGCGCCACGGGACGACCACGCGGACGGCCAGGCCGCGCGGCTGACGAAGGAACTCGAACTGGTAGTCCCGCCCGAAGAGATGCTGCAGCCGGGCGCGCGTCGTCGAGAGCCCGATCCCCGACTGGAGCGCCGTGAGCGCATCCTGCGAGAGGCCGACGCCGTTGTCCGCGACCTCCATGAGCAGATGATGATCGTCGCGCCACGCGCGAATCTCGATCTGGCCCGGGCCGGTTTGCGGCGCGATCCCGTGCTTGATCGCGTTCTCGACGAGCGGCTGCAGCAGCATGCGCGGAACGAGACCATCCAGCGCCTCGGGCTGGACGTCGAACTTAACCGTGAGACGGTCCTGAAACCGCGTTTGTTCAATCTGGAGGTATTTCGCGAGGAAATCGACCTCCTCGCTCAGCGTGACTTCCTGCTGACCGACTTTGTGGAGCGTCAGCCGGAGCAGCTCGCTGAGCCGCGAGAGCATGCGGTCGGCCGACTCGACGTCGCGGTGCATGAGCGTCGAGATCGCGTCGAGCGTGTTGAACAGGAAGTGCGGCTGCAGCTGGCGTTGAAGCGTCTGGAGCTGCGCCTCGACGAGCCGCGTCTCGAGCTTCGCGGTCCGGACCGCGCGCTCCTGCGACTCGCGATAGTACGCCGCGGCCAGCGCGAGCGCCGTGATCGCCCAGTAGGTCGCCATCTCCCAGTCGAGATACTGGATGAAGTCGCTCCGGAACATCGTCCAGAAGTCCATCTTGAATTTTTCCCAGCCGACCAGCGAGCGCCGCACGAGCTGCATCGCCGCGAGGTGGAGCGCGACGAAAAAGATGACCGCGGGAATGTGCACGACGAGCGCGCGCGGCCAGCGGCCGCTGTCCAGGCGAAACCGCATCGCGAGCCGCATGATGATCGGCGTGAACAGGCCCCACATCATCCAGTACGCGACGTTCAGCGCGGCGAGATTCGAGATCGACTGCGGCCGCTCCCAGTAGCGCGTCAGCTGATACGCCATCAGCGTGGAAAACACGCCGAGACCGACCGCGACGCTGAAGATCGTCCGCAGGCGCACTGGAAGGTACGGTTCGCTCATCATTCGAACTATAACCGCAGATGGGCGCAGATTGACGCAGATCACGAGTCGCGCACCGTCGCTGTCCCTCAGGCGGTCACGGATCTGGATGGCCGATACGAACCGTTGGAGGATACCGTCCCGCCATTCGTCACTCGCTGAAAGTGATTCGTCCCTGACGCTGGGCCCTTCGCACCTCCAATCGGCCGCCTGGTCCTTCTGACGGTTCTGTCGGCCATATGTTCGGTTGCGGTCCAGCCGCCGCCGTTTCCCCGCGGCACTCCACTTGCCGATGACCACCGGTTCGGCGAAGGAGAAAACCATCCCATGAAGAGTCTTCGTCAGTCGGCGCGCGCGGTCGGTGGGGCGATCGCGACACTCGTCATCGGTACGATGCTGGCGGCCCCACGCCCGGCGGCCGCACAGGTGTACACCGGCCGCATCGACATCAGCGTGAGCGACAGCACCGCGCGCTGCTGCCGGGCGTCTCGGTATCGATCACCGGACCCCAGAGTCACGAAGCGGTCACCGACGCGAAGGGAGAGGCGGCTGCCTCAATCTCGCCCCCGGGACCTATCAGTGAAAGCGTCGCTCGCCGGCTTCGGCGACTACCTGAATCAGACCGTTCCGGTCGCGACGGGATCGATTGTTCCGCTTCGCGCGACGCTCGCGGTCGCGGGCGTGGCCGAACAGGTGACCGTCCAGGCGGAGACGCCGGCGATCGATCCGAAACGCGTCGCGATCTCCACCAACGTGACCCTGGACGAGCTCGAGAAGGTTCCCAGCTCGCGCGACCCGTGGGTCGTTCTGCAGACGGTCCCCGGCATCGTCGTCGACCGCGTCAACGTCGGCGGGTCGGAGTCGGGGCAGCAGTCGAACTACGCGGCCCAGGGCGCCGACTTCGGCGACAACACGTGGTACCTCGACGGCGTGCCGATCACCGACATGAACGCGCTCGGCAGCTCGCCCACCTACTACGACTTCGACATGTTCCAGGAGATCCAGGTGACGACGGGCGGCGCCGACCCGCTGGCGGCGACCGCGGGCGTCCAGCTGTACTTCGTCCTGCGCAGCGGCACCAACGATCTGCACGGCGCGAACCTCGTTACGCGGCAGGGCTACGGGAAGCCGTACCACGTCAACGACGTGCTCACGAACGATCCGGTCAGGACGTTCAAGGACGTGCTCGTCATCGACGACCTCGACGCCAACCGGTTGCCGACGGTGACGTCGTTCGACTTGCGGTTCCAGAAGGCGGTGCGGTTGTCGCGGTCGAACCTCGAGTTCGACCTGGACATCTTCAACGTCTTCAACGCGGCGACGGTGCTCGGGCGCCAGTACGACGTCGAGGCGACCGGGACGCGCGGCTTCGACAGCGTGCTGGAGATCATGAACCCGAGGATTGTCCGGCTGGGGTTGCGGGTGACGTTCTGACGGAGTAGGCCCGGCCTTCAGGCCGGGCGTGCCGGGATTGGCCGGGCGTCCGGATGATCCCGCCACGCCCGACCTGAAGGTCGGGCCTACGCCCCTCAGAGCCGACTGCTCATCCCATTTCCAGTGCCGTAATCCCGCGTTCCCCCGATCCTCCCGAATACGATGGGAGCCCGAGCGTCCGAGCGCCCCTGGTTCATCACCCAGTCGCGCGCGATGCGGCCCGTCGTGCGGCTGATCGAGCGCTCGGGTCCCTCCCACGCCAACGTCCTCATCAGCGGCGAACCGGGGACCGGCAAGTCGGTGGTCGCGCGGGCATTGCACGAAGCCTCGCCCCGCAGCGGCCGTCCCCTCCTGGTGATTAACGGCGTGCGGCCGGAGGACCTGCTGGAGGCCGAGCTGTTCGGCGTGGCCGGCGTCCCGGCGGGTGAGGGTGTCGTGGAGCGGGCCGGGATCTACGAGCTCGCCGACGGCGGCACGCTCCTTATAG
>Ga0187893_10009960_pt1 | contig 14396 bp, 18 predicted proteins | sample MA1701074metaG_FD_139574 | JGI IMG/M metagenome (GOLD analysis project Ga0187893, IMG submission 139574) | White microbial mat communities from a basaltic lava cave in the Kipuka Kanohina Cave System on the Island of Hawaii, USA - MA170107-4 metaG ...
CCGCCACAATGCCTTCGGCATCGGTAACGGACTCGACGCTGTCGACGAGATCGGTAAGCCACTCGCGGTACTCTGCGAAGATGGTCCCGCCGCGCAGCTCCATGGGAAGCTGGACCCCGCCGTCGGTCCAGGTCGAATCGTACCCCTCGATGCCGGAGTTGATCGTGATCTCGTCGGCGGAGGCAACCCAGTTGAACTCTCCGGGCGTGGAGCTCCTCTTCCGCTCAATCTCGAAGGTCTTCTTGATGTAGAGCCGAACGTTCAGGTCTGCGCCGGAGTCGATCAGCTCCTGCGGCGCGTTATCGCCCAGGATGATCGTCTTGATCTCGCCATCTGAATCCGCGGTAGCCGCTATGGTCCACTTCTCACCTTCGACCAGCCCGTCGTAGCTGCCGAACGTGATCTCCACGCCATTGGTACCAACGGCAACGGCCGTGCTGGCATCTGGCACCGTGGTGGGACCGCTGAAATCTATGCCCGTCGACGTGGTGACGGTGATCTGCGGGAGCGTAGGATCGGTAAACATCCCACCCAAAGTGCACTCGATGATGTAGGTCGTGTCCGATGCCCCGGTGTATGTCCCGGACGACACTGCCGTCCCAGCCGTATAGGTCTGGCTGACCAGTATAGTGAACTCCTGGCCAACCACGAAATCGTCATCGACTGAGCAGGTGACGGGAAGGGCGACGTTGATATCGAAAGTGGCCATGGCGCCCCTGGTGCCGATGTCTATCGGGCTGCCGTAGCCAGCACTAGGAGCGAACGAAGCAACGTTGTCATTGCCGGACAGCGACACGGCGCTGAGCAGGGCGGTGGTGGCGTCCCCGGGGGTTGTTGGCGCCTGGATGACGGTGACGATGTAGGTCTCGTTGATGTCCCCGGTGGCGATGCCGCTATAGCCACTACCGTCAACGATCCCGACTTCAATGTGATTGGTGCAGCCGCCGGTCTGTGAGCCGCTGCCAGAGAACGATTGAGAGGCGGCGTTAGAGGGGTCGGCTACGACGGCATCGATGGACCCCGCCACAACTTCCGGGACGAAGCCCCGTACGAACGTCCGCAGCGAGAACGTATCCGGCCCGACGTCGCCTTCGATGTCGATGATGTCGCCGACCTGAACGTCCCTGTCAAACAGCGTGGCCGACCGCGGGAAGGCGTCACCGTTAGACTTCCACACCGTTGCCACAGACGCCATGCGGTCCTTGTGGCCGACAAATGCCACGCTGAATGTATCGCCGCCGCTGACCGTGTCCTCGAAGTAGAGCAGCAAACCATCTTCAACGAACGCCTTGGTGCGTACCAGGTCCACCACAGACTCCGCGTCCTTGCCGGGCCACGGATAGTCGGTATCAACGAACGGCTGGTACTCACCCAGGTTGATCCCGTCCTTCTCGGAGGCCTTCTTAAAGCGGTGCAGCCCGGCGTGCGGGCCAATGATGACCGGACGCACATTCCCCGCCACATCCTGATTGAAGCTTGCGAACTCAGATGCAACGGTTTCCTGTGGAAGTACGGTAGACGGCATTTTGTGGGGTCTCCGAGACTAGCGCGAGTTAACCCGCTACGGTAGGAAGGTCATCTTGAGGGTCTTCAGCACCGGCGCATTCTTGGCAATCTCCCAGTTGTGCTGGGCGCCGTAGGCACAGGTTATCGCGATAACATAGTGCTCCGCGGCTTCCTCTAGTAGACTCAATTCGCTTACGTCTGTCACTACAAACCGCAGGATGTTGAAGGATTCCCGGGCGCGAGGGCCAAACATCATCAGCTCGCGGTACACCTCGGCGGCAAGGATCTCAGTTTCAGCTGGCTTCTGGGCCACACAGAAGACGACGGCCGTGCCCTGAACGAAGTTTTGGTAGTGCGGGTTCCCACTCTGGGTGACACCTAGCATTTTCCTATCGTCGATGCCGTAGCGCAATATCTTCCACGGGCCGCGCTTCACGAATACGCCCGGGCGGTAATCCGTCTGCTCGGGCTTCCAGTTGTAGACGCTGTCTATAACGATGCCAGTGGTGCTGACGTCTGCTGCCCACAGCGTATCCCTGAGAGTCTCATCCTCGACGTTGGGTGCCCTGGAGAAGTGAGACCGCAGCCACTGAATCAGCAGCCCCGTAATCAGCAAGGGCCGGGGCATGAGCGAACACAGCGCGCTCACGGGCTCCAAAGGAAATTGACAAGCTGACGGCATTAGCTCTTAACCGCCCAGGGTGGGCCCTCCGCGTTGCCCCAGAGCGCCTCATTTACATCCTTCGGATCGGCGAGGTATCTGTACATGCTGATGGTGCTGATGAACGGGTTCTTGGCCCTCGGTGCCTCAGCCACCTTTGCCGGCCTGGCCTGCTGGTGCGGCGCCGGGTAGCTCTTCCTCGCGAAGAACAGCTCATCTGGCAGGTGTGGCATTATGGGTGCCTCGGCTCCGGCGGGACCGACGGGACCATCGGGTACGTGTAGATGATGTCGCTGAACTGGGCTATACGCATCTCAACGTTGTAGATGATTGGCACGCCCCTGATGTGTGCGGCAACATCGACCTTATGGATATAATACCTGGCGTCGCCGGACTCATCCACCCACACATCGTAGCTGTAGAGCTGCGGATCGGCCACGAACCTGCCTTGGACGACGTTCTCCATCGTGGTAGCCGTCTGTGGGTTGATGTGCTCCCTCGCGGAGGATGTACTCAGATCAGCAAATGAGGCGGCCAGCGGCCTGAAGTAGCCGCCCTCCTTTCCGGTCCCGAAGCAGCTGCCGCAGTGCGAGTTGTTCACTTCCCCTGTCAGCGGGTCGGTACAGTCCGTACAGACTGGACCATATCGAATGGCCTTGAGCAGAAATCCGTTAGAGCTAGTCTGAATCCTGTGTCGCAGCTGCTCCTTCCTCAGAATCTCGCGTGCGTGCAGCCAGTCCCGCTTCGATAGGGCGCCCAAGGTATTGAACGGTTCGGAGAGGTAGGTATCGACGGAGGTGGTCAGCTCGACGCGATAGTGCAGCTCCTGCTCGCTGCCGAACATCCTCTTCGTCGGATCAACTGTGAAGAAGGTATCTATCACCGGCGCGCCAACGTCTACCCAGTCTGCGGCGGCCTGGTCGGCCGTGTGACCCACCTGAAGCTGGAACGTATATGGCGTCGGATCGATGAAATGCCGCTGGAGCTCCCACGACACGGTGGCCCCTCCCGCGTGAAGGTAGCTTACCGTCAAGCGGGTGAACGGCTGCACCTGACCTGGGAGGATCGGGAATGGCATCTGGGATCACAGGTTGAACATGTAGTGGAGCGAGTAGCTCGACCCGGCAGCCGTGATGGCACTCTCGGCGTTGATCTGGGCCTTCTTCATCTTTACCCACTCGCGGTAGTCGCGGATCAAGTTCAGCCCGATGTTGGTGTACGGCGCCTCCTTGTCCTGATCGTTGACGGCCAGCCCGCCAGCCTGATAGGGCAGCGTATTGCGGCGGAAGCGCTGGGCCGCGAACAGGAACAGGTAGCCGGAGATCGCGTGGATCCACCAGAATTTGGCCGGGTAAGTGACCGTGTTGAACATCAGATCGATTGGCGGCTGGGCCTCGTTCCAGTATCTGACGGCCATGACCGCCGCCTCGCACATGTCGGCCAGGTCGAACTCAAAATCCTCAAGGAGCAGGTTTTCTTCTGGTGCGTTGTCCCTGATAAAGAGCCTGATCTCCTCGACGTTGGGCGGACCACCGGCTGGATGGGTCGGGCAGCCGAACAGGCCCCTGTCTACCCAGACGAACGCCTGATTGGTGAAAGCCAGGTCCGGCAGGTCGGGGCACTGAACTGCCGGCCCAGCACCGGTTACGTCCGTCAGCGGGCCGGCCTTGTACACGCCGAATTCGGCCAAGTAGACGCCTGGATTGTTGACCACGTCGGCCGGCGCCGTGCACTCGATCAGGCCATTAGCCATGTCGGTGACCGTGCAGGCCACGGTGAGGATATTCTCTGGCCTGGCGTCCATCGCCTCGCGGATGTGCAGCTCAACATGATCGTCGAGCGGCGTGCCGGGGTCGTCGGGATCGTCGACGAACTGGGTGATATCGACCGGATTACCGACCCTGTCCAGCATCTGAAACTGGATCGTGGCCGACTGGCCTTGAGAGATGAGGATGCCGCGCCGCTTCGTCTGGAGCTGCACCCCGTAGAAGGCCGTCATAACCGGTGAGATCTGTGATGGATCGATCGGCATTTCGCCTCCTGGTGCTGCATTCTACTCAGCCGCCGGTCATAACGTAAAGCGAGCCCCCGGCGCTTTGCCGCCGAGGGCCCCAGGGAGGAAGGGAGGCTTGCTATCCGGTGGGATGGTCGCTTGCTTTTCAGCTAACCTTGGTCAGGAAGTTCGAGAAGACCGCAGCGGCCTCCTTCACTAGCGGGTTCTGGGCGGCGGCCTTCGCGTGCTGCTGGTACGTAGCCGCGCTGACATCGTTCGCAATCGGCACGTAGCCGTGGTTGCCCATGACGGCCTGGAGGTCGTGTCGGGCCTCGTTGATGAAGCTGGTACCGGCGCTGGCCTGCTTATGCAGCTCCTGCTCGTGTACATTGCGAAGCTCGCCGCAGAGCATGAGCAGCTCGCGGGCATCCTCTTGAGACTTTGCCTCGATGCCGTAGGCCTGGGCCAGCTTGTTGAAGAAGACGGGCGCGTGGACCTGGGCGACCAGCACGTTGTAGGAGTCCTCTGGAGTAAGGCCAAGCTGGGCCGCCGGGGCAGTCGTCTGGGGCATTTGTTCAACCCTCGTGTTGGCTTGTGAATCCTGAAGCGGCGGGGCAAGAAATTTTATAGCTATATTATTTCTCTCCCCTACCGTCGGATTCAATTATGGCACGCCTGCGATTGTCAGCGCAAGGTCTGATAGGTAAAAAGAGAAGCAGGGCCGGACGTGGAGACGGCCCAATCCCACCTATCACAACATCTCTTAGGAGCGTCTCCGGCCATGTTCAGAAAGATTGCCCTCTCCCTTCTCGCCACCTTTCTAATTCTCGGCGCGAGCCTTCAGACGCCGTTCATCGCCGGCGTCAGCGGCGAGATCGTGATCGACGCGAAGGACCACATACCCAACAGCAAGGACGGTTACTGCGCCTGGTGCGCTCTCGAGACGCTGGCCAGGTACCATCACATCGAATCACTCTATGGCATAGCCGACAGGTATAAGCAGCATCCCTCCGTCGGCGCGACACCCGACGATCTCGCAGGAGAGCTTCGTGTCGCCGATGTCGATCATGCGATCGGCAGGTTCGGAAACCACGATTGGCGCCTTCTCATGGCAGCCAACAAGAAGAATTTGGGCAGCATAGTGGGGCTGCGCGACTATCCAGTTGAGAAAGGGCACCATGCCGTCGTTCTCACTCACATTGATGCCGATATTGTGAAGATCGTGGACTCCAATCACCCCGGCCACGTCCTCACCGCCGACAGGGCCTGGTTTGACGAGCACTGGACCGGCTGGCTGGTCGTCATCTGGCCATAGCTAAAGAAAGGGGAGTGTACTGCCGCCCACCGGGGGCGGCAGTACAGGGAGGGAACAACTGATCGCTGTCTTGGCAGGTCCTACCCGGCAGGGGCAGCCGCAGCGTCGATCTCCCGCACCAGCCGCCGCCTGATGTGAGACATGCTATTGATCTCCAGCAGCTTGGCCTCCAGCTCCTGCACAAACCGCCGATTTGCGGCGCTATTCTCCGTCGCCGCATCCAGGGCTGCCTTCAGCCTTTCGCAATCGTAGGTCGCCGCCTTCAGATCCTCGGCCAGCTTGGCACCGTCCTGGACCTGGTGCAGTCGCTCGTCGTAAAGTTTCTTAAGCTCGGCCTCGTCCTTGGCAGTCCTCTCGAGACTGACGGCCAGTGACCGCTTGGTGTCGCTCAGATCGGTAGAGACAGAGGTCAGCGCGTCAGCCAATTCCGTCGCGAGAACGGAGCACGCCTCGAACGGCGAGTCATACCAGGCCGAGGTACTCGCTCCGTAGTCGAAGGTCTGGTAGAAATCGGGAACAATCGTCGGGACGTTGCCGTACTTCGCAATTGCGACGTACGGCGCGACATTCTTAACCCCGTAGGCCCGCCCGCCCTGAAGCCTGTCCATGGCCTCATAGGCGAATGTGATTTCGGTTGGCCGGCTGACCGGCACGACGTAGCACCAGCACTCGAGCGAGACCTTGCTGCCGTTTTCCTCGACCGTGATGCCCTCGATGCTGTACGCGTCCGCGTGCGGCAGCAAGGCCTTCAGCGCCTTGTCGCCGCCGGACCCATTCGGCCGGGTGATCTGGAAGTGGATGTACATAGAACTCCCTTGCGTAAGCAGAAATAAAAGAGGCCCGGCGAATTGCCGGGCCCTGTTGCCTCAACTGGATTGTTCTGGCGGATCAGCCACGGAGAGATTTTCAACTGCCCCGACGTCGAGATAGATCTCGGTCTCGCCTATAGCGCGCCGAAACCTGTCTATTGCGCTAACAAGGTCAGGCAGTGCTGCCCGGTCAAGCAGCACCGAGAATGCCCTGTGAGTGTCGATCTTCAGCCTGCCGGCCGGCGTTCGCCATCTTCCACGTACGAATCCTAGCTCGGTACAGCCACCGATACTATCAAGTATGGCATCCACGAGCTGCGAGATGTGAAATTCCGCGTCCAGATTATCGCGCGTAAAAACGGGCAGATAGAACGTTGCTTTCAGCAATTCGGCCATTTACTGCCATCTGGGCCAGCAAGCCAGGCGATGAGTTCAGAGAGTGTCAACTTCACGGCGGCAATCTCGTTGCTGATATTGTTCAATCGTTTACCCAAGGAGGCCAGCTCGCGGCAGGTCTTACGTTTGGCATCATCGGTGTCGGCGGCGGGGGTGTCGTTTTTCTCTGCCGCTTCCAAGAACTCAAACATGGCGCGTGTACAGTATGCGTATTCACCGCTATCAAGCTCGACCGCAAACATCAGCCCATCTTTGCTGATGTGTGATGCCTGGATCTTACCAACTTCCCCGGCGCGGAAACAACTTTCAGCAATCCGCACTCGCCTCCCAATCAGACTTTTAACGCATTTGGCGATCTGACATATTTCGTTTGAGGCCTTCTGTATTTCTGCAACAGACATTTGATCCTCGGTCATGATCCCTCCTTCAGGCGTTTGTGCTCCGGTCTCTTTCGTTCCGACTCCAACTTCTCTATCGCCCGCGTAGCGGCACTTGCCGCCTTTCTCCTCTCGATAACGGCCAGGCGCTCCTCTGGCCCAACGTTGACCGCCGCCGCGCACATCAGCAGGGCCATCTGGAGCTTACTCCGTTCAAGCCGCTCCAACCCGCGCAGGTACCTGACGAGCTTTGAGTCTGGCAGCCTGTCAGATTCGAGGTTCTCGATCAGCCACTGCATGTGCCGGCCCGGTAGGATCCTGTGTGGGCCTTTAGTGCCATTGCAGCCGCTGCAGAGGATCTGCATGCCGGGCGGCCACCCGCGCTTTCGCAAGAGCTCCAAGGTATTTCGCTTGTACTTTGGATGCTTGCGATGACGTGCGCCGTCATCCTGGAGATGATCGCACTGAAGCCTATCCGTGAACGCGCTGAACCCACACTCCGCACACTCGGCCCCGCCATAGTGAGCGAACATTGCCGCCCTCAGCCTCTTGGTCTCCAGCGGCCTGTAGACGTTGCACCTGGCAAGGCAGTCTGGGCACTTCCACGCTGGAGACGGCTTGCCGCAGTCGGTGCACAGGCCGGCAGCAGCCTTCTGCTCTCGGATCAATCGCGCTCTGTCGCGGCACCTGGCACAGGTACTGTTCTCTGGCGATGCTTGGTTGCTGCACTTACTGCACTTCCGATAGCCACCGTTCACATTTCCATTTTGCCGCTGCTCCACGTTTCCAGGTTTAGCCGCCAGCTGAGCGAGCGTGTGCTCGTCCATGTTCAGCCTCCGGAGACGGGAATGATTGTCTTGAACACCAGGGTATAGTATTCAAGACAATCAAATCGTCAATCGGGTGCGGCGGAGCAGGAGGCGTACTTGCCGGATAGATCGGTGAGTGAGTCACTGTCAGTCCTCCTGTTTGGTTTGCCTGTAATCAGTCCATGGGCTCGCCGCGCCGCGACGTAGACACTCACCACAGCGTGCAGAAACCAGAGTGGCACCGGCACGCCAAGGTAGTGCATGGGAGCCCTCCACAGCCATACGCACGCGTCGAGCAGCCCATCATCCCACCTGCGGCGCCGTCCGCTGGTCAGGCGATAGTGCCTGGTTACGGTAACCCCACAGCTATCACAGCGAAGGCTCGCCCAGGCCAGGCGGCGCTCGCGATCGATGTGGCTGTCGAGCTGATGCCAAAACCCGTGTACCGTAGTGGCCCCGCACGGGCAGCTCGTAAAGAACAGTGACATCGATGTCACGCCCTTGACGTACAGCTTCTTCATAGGTCCCCCAACTATTTATTCATGCGTGTGTAAAGGTCATCCATGTCACCAATCAGATCAGTAAATGCCTGGTTCAATTTTTTGACCCGCTCGCCTGTATCAAACACGAGAGAGTCCAATTTTTCTTTCAGCTCCAGAAGGCATTCTGCAAATTCCCGACATTGAGCACGCGCGGCTCCTCCGTCGCCAGGCGAAGCTTCCTTGTTCAGTTCAAGGAATTCCACCTCGTCAAGGTAGCATATGCACGCAACGGCGCCATAGAAGCGGATAGTGATTGTCATAGCGCATCTAGGGCTACCACTTACCGCAGTCACCTCGCCGATCTTGCCAATATGTTCTATAGTAGCCCAGCCGGGGCCATATCGCTCCCTTATCACTTTTTCCTTCAGCCGCGCCTTGAGCCCAATAAGATTACCACTCTCGGCGAGAAGCGCATGATATTCATTGCTTGCCTTAGAAAGCGCAGTAGCGTAGTCCAGCGTGTTCTTATCCTTCATCCCTGCCTCCCTTGTTGAAGTGAGAGGTCGTGGCGTACCAGCGCCGCCACGACCTCTCTGAATCTGTGAAATACCATCACGGCAGCCTGCAAACCCGCCTGGCCACCGGCTTGCCGGCCTTCCGGTCAAGCTGAACCATCATGACGGCGTACTTCTTGGCAGCCGGCCCGTCGCCCTCGACGGCCGCCGCGAACTGCTTGAGCCGACGCCCAATCATTGCAGCTGTTCTGTGTCTCTGCCGCATATTACCCCTACGTGAATGTGACACTAAAGATGCGCAGGCACTTTTTCGGGTCCGGCTCGAGCGGCGTCGTCCAAAATGGCTGCACAAAGTAAATGGTATCGGGAAGTGCTGTGAGGCCATCGTGGCAAAACGGGATGTCATTGACCGACGGGATGATTGCACCGGGAATACCAAACATCGAGAACATCGAGATCAGGCGAGGGCCGTCTGCAGGGTTCTGGCCGATGGTACTTTTGCCGACGATATCGTTTGCAAGGTTCTGGCCGGTCATGAAGAAATCGATCGGATGTGCGAGCTTGAACGCCTCACATACGTTTTCGCGAGTGACCCCGCCTACCAGCACCTTTGTTGCGTAAATTGAACTCTTTCGAGCCTTCGCCACTTCCTCTGGCGTCGGCCTGACTGTGTAGGCTTTCTCTGCTGCATTGCCCTGGCCTACCGTCACAGGCACAGCGGATGGCACGGCCGGCGACTGAGAAATTGACTGCTGCAGGACGGCAATCGCATTGGCCTGTTCGGCTGCAGCGTCGATCACGATCTGGACGGATGCGATTAGCCCGTCTAGGTTGTGCAGCATGTCGGTGTGCCTGTACGAGAGAGTCTTCAGAGCTTCGCTCTGGGGCGATTGTACCGCAGCCGATTCATGGAACCTCAGGAAGACAATACCGCGAGGGTAGACGTAGCTGTGGCCATTTAAGACTACTCGCACATCAACGTAAAAGCCTGACGGCGTGCAGGTGACCCGGACGATATGGCCGCCATCGCGCCGCCAATTGGCGTCTATTTCCTTCATGGAGATGACCACTCGTCCCATGAGGCGACGAATAACGGCGCGTTGCAGCTCCATATTGGTATGAATGGCCAGGACGTTGGCAGCTATCCAGCCAAACAAATTTTCGTCGACAACGCGACCGAGGGCCTCGACGGTCGAGGCCCCAGTTCCGGTTTGAATTGCCATTGTTCCTCCTGTACTTGGAATCACTTTTACTCATCTTCCACGAGCTTGAGCATGTAGAAAAGTGTCTGGACGGCACCGCCGCCAGTTTGCGACGAGAATGTTACTACCGGCGGACCGAAGGATCCGCATGACACAGAAATAATCGGCGCCGAGGTATGCCCTTTGAAGTGGCTGCGCCCGTTAAAGCTGTCTAGGTATGCTGGAGCGCAACGCTTCCCAACTAGCCTGCTGGCAATGTAGCCGATGCAAATGTTCGCCTCGTCTGTCTTCGCAAACTCAAACAGCTCGTGGTCAGTCATAGCCGCGAAGGAAGAATACCGCGCGTCGAACTTTCGGAAGCTCGCCTTCTTCAGGGCGGCGATGCACTTGCTGTCTTCCTCGGCCATCATGACGGAGGCTGGAAGGTTGGACTTTGGCTGGGCGGGCGCAGTCGAGCCAGGCAACTCGATAGCGTCGATGGGAAGATAGATTTCGTGCTCGACGGGGTAGTTGTGGGGGCCGCGCAGGTGAAGCAGAATGCCATTCGGACCGGAGCCGCCATCGTAGACCGCGATCACACTATAGAGCGGACCCGGCTCCGGAGGCTCCGGAGCAGTTGCTGGGATGTGACGGCTGAGGGCCGTTGATGCAGTGACAACAACCGCGCGGTCGACGAACCGCCTCAGCGCGTCGCGCAGTGCGCGGCGCTGGCCGGCAGTAGGAGCCCGTTCCTCCTTAGCGTATGCCAGCAGCTGTGCATCAGACATAATCGATAGCTTGACCTGCTCGATTTCAAAATCGGTGAGTAGCTTGACCTGCTCGATTTCAAAATCGGTGAGCTGAGCCTGTGGTAGGCGCGTGGAATGTGACCAAGAACGCAGGTAGAGCTCATTGATCCCGTATAAATAATCAGTAGACGTGCCCGTCGCCTGGTTATGGCGGCGAACATGCGCAATGGTGTTGTTAGGCCAGCTAAGCCCAACGACATCGAAGCTAACAATCTCACACCAGCCCGATGGAGTGGCTGTATCCCAGCCTTTGAGCTCCGCCGTGAGCCTGCGTATCAACGTATTGTGGTCTTCCTCGGATAGCTGATGAGGCACCTGTGCATACTTAAACAGCTCAGCACCGTGGAGGTCGTCAAACGGCGTCTGCGCTGGCAGCGGGAGGGGCTCGACGAACACGATGTCGTTGATGTTGCACGTTAAGGTGCCGCGCGCATCACCATCCTTGTCGATCAGTTTGATAGTTACCATCAGCCCGGCGCCGCTGTGACCTTTGATCTTCTCGGATGGATTGGCGGCGTAATAGCGGCCCGGCCCATACCTGAAGTAGGCCGCATCGTCCTCGCTGGATGTCACTACATGTGCGCCGCTTTTTGCTTCGTTGAGCCGACGGGCCAGAGTATGCGCGTGCGTGCCCCCGTTCCGATGCCGCCTGGCCATCTCTACCAGCTGATCTGCGGTCTTCCCCTCTGTTGGATCGAAGACAAGCAGATCGAACTCATTGAGACCGCGCACGATGGTGGCTGTGTGTTTGTCGCGCACGATGACTATCTGGGCCATTGGCCGGCCAGCTGACGGCCATGTGATCGATCCTGTCGAGTGCCAGGTAGCCGAAAAGACATCCCGGGTATCCGAAAAGAATAAATCGTTGATGTAGGCAACATCGGATTTGAATTCGGCTACATCATCAAGCAACTTTAACTTAACGCGCACGCCGTTCAGCCTGTTGAACAAGAAGGCCAGAACGTCCTGGTCGGGATGCGTGGCCAGGTAGTACCTGAGCCGGCTAAAGAGGGCAACTGTGGCGGGGCTGCCAAATGTCGGTTCAATCATGTTTTGCTTTCCTTTCATGTTTGACCTGCAATTTCTTCTCTCAACATGGTAAAAAATCGCGGAGCTGAATGCCACCGGCGCGGCGGATTGATCGATATGCTGCCGCGGCTAGGGCGAGCGCCGACAAGGAGCCTGCGCTGCCGGATCGTAAGGTTGTCCCTGGTTGTTGCCGAGCACTTACGTGCTGCAGCATGGCACACTCTCTGTCTTTTCACGCCTGATCCTCCTTAACAACGGCCGCGGCCTGCTCCATTGAGTAGGCAAGCACGTCCTTCTGGGTTCTGTCGTCCTCCTGTTCCGCGCAAACTATCTGATGCTTTGCCTCCGCGATCAGCTCAATAAGGGCGTCCAGCTCACTCGGCGAGAAGGCTCCGCCAGTCTGGATCAGAAACCTCGGATTATCGCGACCTCGGATGTGAACGACCGTGAGTATCGGCCCGCGTCGATGGAACAGCCTGATATACTCGATCTCCGCAGAGGCGCTGCTGGGCGTTATCTCTACGGATATGGGCGGGCACTCCTCGCAGTCATCGATCATGTTCTATCCTCCTAGGCAGCATGGAAATGAGAAAAGCCACGCGCCCTGGAGGCGTATGGCTCCGAATCGGCCTGGAACTGTTATATTGGGTTGCCAGCGGCTGTCTATCCGCAGATGGGAGGCAAAAGATAAGGGCGGCCCTATCACAGTATTATGACAGGGCCACCCTAGTTTGTTAAGCTGCCGGCTTGTTAGACGAAGTCGGCGCGGGCCAGGCCGCCGGTGTGCCCGATGGTCCCGCCCAGGGTCTCGTAGGCGAAGAACTCCAGAAGGTAAGCCTCCCTCTTGATGTAGAGGGACGTGTCCTCCAGCAAGTACGCCTTTCCGATGAACTTCGGATCGCTGAACATGAAGATCGTGTCATCGGGAACCAGGTCCCGCTTGATCGTGACGATCAAGCGTGCGTTCATGAACTCCTGCTCGGACCATCCGTTCCGGACGATATCCTGAGAGAAGTCGCCGCCCATCTCGTCGCGGCCCCACTTGAAGATCTCGCGGATGGTCACGTTGTTGATCAGGACCGTGTGGACCTCAAGGTGGAAGGGGGTCCGGGGCATGATCTTGAAGGCGTCCTGCATCGTATCGCGGGTAATTCCACCTGCGATGGCCTCCCACTGGACCACGCCAGATGTTGGCACGATTGCACTCTGGGCGATCAGCGCGGAGTTGACGGCGGCGATGAACTTGCCGTCTTCCTCGGCCATCATGTCCTTGATGGCGTTATCGCTCAGGACCTGCCGAATGTCCATGACCCAGGTGCGCAGCTCGTCAACATCTTTGGTGAACCGCGGGGTGACGATCCGGCTGAAGGTCACCTGGTAGCGGCCACCACGAATGTAATGGTTCGAGGGCAGCTCGGCGAACGGAATACTCACGGCCGGCGGATTGTCCGGCTCCTTGTCGACGATCTTGATCGGCTTGTCTGTGATGACGGACCGATCAAGCTGGTCATTGCTAATTTGCAGCGGCGGCATGATCTTGCGGTAGAAGCCGTCTTCACGCATCTTGATGCGCGTGAAGTCGTTGACGGCATCGATCGCCTGCTTCTCCATGCCCGGCTGCGAGAGCTGCTCAAAGAGCGTCTCGTTGAGCAGTTGGGTCTCGGACTTGGTAGGCATCTATAGACCTCCGTACTTTGGTCAATTCGCTTGAGTGAGAAAGATCATGCCGATGCGGTAGGTGCGTACACGGGCCAGAAGGCCAGGGCGGACCGGCCATAGGCGTTCGTGAAGGTACCGCGGCTTACAACGCCAACGTAGGCGGTGGTGCCGAAAACGAAACCGGCATTGGTCAGCCTGCCGCCCGTAGTCGCGTCGGTATCCGCGGAGATTGCCCGAAGCGGCTCATTGGGCGCGTAGGTCAGTGCTGTATCGTACTCAGTCGTCTCGAGCTCGTAAGCGCCCGTGGCGACAAGGCCGAGGATGACCCCAGTCGGAACAATGGCGTACCAATCGGTGCCGCCGTCGTTCGTGACGTCAGGATCGTTCGAGTTCTGGAAGAGGAAGATACCCATCTTCGTACCGGTGACGCCGGTCTTGTACCGGGGCGTATTCAGCCCGCCGGTCACAGTCGGTGGATCAAGCGAGGCGACGTGGACGCAGCGGCCGGCGAACAACGGGTCGATGGTCACGGCGCTGTGCAGCTTGCCACCGATATCAAGGGCAGTCTGCGACGGCCAACCCTTCAGCGGGTTGAGGGTGTGAACGAACATCTGGGTAGGAGCAGCCATCAGGTTACCTCCGAGATATCAATGTGGGCTTGTTCGGCCCGCTGATTACATCAAACCAAGTCCACGCTTGAAAGCTTTGTCCGACTCAGCCTCGCCCGGACGGGACCGGCGGCCGACATACGGATCTTCAAGACTATTGTAGTCGGCCGAAGCCTTTTTGGCGTGGCCGTTCGCCGCTACAGGCTGGCCAAGCTTAGCTCGCTCGGCGTCGTTACGGTGGGCGGCA
>Ga0187893_10009961_pt1 | contig 14396 bp, 15 predicted proteins | sample MA1701074metaG_FD_139574 | JGI IMG/M metagenome (GOLD analysis project Ga0187893, IMG submission 139574) | White microbial mat communities from a basaltic lava cave in the Kipuka Kanohina Cave System on the Island of Hawaii, USA - MA170107-4 metaG ...
AAGAGGCCATTTGGCGCGGCCCGAGTCGTGGTCAGACCGTTCTCGTCGCATGATTTCACCCACACGATTCCCGGAAGAGCCAGAGATCTTCTCGGTGCGCCGGGTAGTTCGCCGATGCTTTCCCCGCACCCGACTACTCAGCCTGTTGCCGTGCCCCTGGGGAGCTACCCGTCATACCGGCCGGTCGAGCTTCCTCTCGTCGACCAGCTTCCGTCTCACTGGCAGATCCACAAACTGCGCCGTTTGACCCGCCTGATAGTGAGCCACGTCGATAAGCACATCGAGGACGGCCAGATTCCAGTGCGTCTATGCAACTATGTCGACGTCTACAAGAACGACTTCATTAGCTCGAGAATGCCTTTCATGGCTGCAACGGCTACTGCAGAAGAGCTCCGCCGTTTCGGTCTCGCTGCCGGGGACGTTGTAATAACGAAGGACTCGGAAGACTGGCGGGACATTGGAGTTCCTGCGTTCGTAGTGTCCTCGGCCCCCGACTTGGTGTGCGGTTACCACCTGGCAATCCTACGGCCACCGAACGGAGGCATTGACGGTCGGTTTCTGTTCTATGTCCTCCAAAGCCCGGCCGTTACGTACCAGTTCAATGTCGCTGCGACTGGTGTGACCCGATATGGCTTGTCCCATGCGGCAATCAAAGACGTAGCCATCGCCCTTCCGCCACGAAACGAGCAGGAGTCGATCGCCCGGTATCTTGCCCACATCGATGGTCAGATTCGACGTGTCACGGCTGCTTGCAAGCAACTGGTGGGTCTTGGCAGGTTCCTGGGTGACCGGAAGGCGGCGCTTCTATATGAGTATCGGACTCGTCTTCTGGAGGACGTGACCACAGGCAAGCTAGACGTTCGTGAGGCGGCAAGAGGGATTCGCGCGCCGGAGCTCGAGGCTCTTGTCGATAACGTGGACACCGTTTCGGACGGCGGTGTCCCCGAGCCGACGACCGAAGAGGATGAAGTCATGGCCCCCGAGTATGCCGACTGACACCACAGAACGAGGGCTTGAGTCCCTGATCTTCGCGGCCATGACTGGCCGAAGTGAGGTGCCTGGCAGTGGCGCGGGGGAGGTACGCGACCCTGGCGCGGCAGGCGGGACAGGCTGGATCGCCGGCCATCCGGCGCACTACGACCGCGAGTTTGCAGTGGACCTAGTGCAGCTCCTGACGTTCCTCAAGGAGACCCAGCCTTCAATCGCAGAGACGGAACGCCTGCATGAGGATGGCCCAACACGCCGCAACTTCCTCGCCCGAATCCAGGGAGAGATCAGCAAGCGTGGGGTCATTGACGTCCTTCGTCACGGGATTAAGCACGGCCCGCTCTCCGTGGACCTGTTCTACAGCACGCCCTCATCCGGTAACCGGAAGGCCTCGGAGCTGTACGCTGCGAACCGCTTCAGCGTGACCCGGCAACTTCGATACAGCCGAGATGAGACTCAGAACGCTCTCGACCTGTGCCTGTTCATCAACGGACTACCCATCGCCACCTTCGAGCTCAAGAACAGCCTGACCAAGCAGACGGTCGAGGATGCTGTCGAGCAGTACAAACGGGACCGGGACCCGCGGGAGCGCCTGTTCGAGTTCGGGCGGTGCGTGGTCCACTTCGCGGTGGACGACGTTGAGGTACGCATGTGCACCCGCCTGGCTGGCAAGGCCTCATGGTTCCTGCCATTCAACCAGGGTTGGAACGACGGCGCCGGCAATCCCCCGAACCCAGGCGGTCTCAAGACGGAGTACCTCTGGAAAAGGATCCTCACCCCACAAGGCCTGACCGACGTCTTCGAGAACTACGCCCAGATCGTCGAAGAGAAGGACCCCAAGACCGGACGCAAGAAGCGCAATCAGATCTTCCCCCGCTACCACCAACTCGACGTGGCTCGGAAGCTCCTCGCGGATGCCGCGAAGAATGGCCCTGGCCGCCGGTACCTCATCCAGCACTCGGCTGGCAGCGGCAAGTCCAACTCGATCGCTTGGGTCGCCCACCAGCTCATCGGCCTGCGGAAAGACGGGGAGGATCTATTCGACTCGGTGATTGTCGTGACCGACCGCCGGATCCTCGACACGCAGATCAAGAACACGGTCAAGCAGTTCGCCCAAGTGGGAGCAACCGTTGGGCACGCCGGGCACTCGGGAGACCTCAAGCGATTCATCGCCGAGGGCAAGAAGATCATCATCAGCACAGTCCAGAAGTTCCCGATCATCCTCGACGACATCGGCTCGGAGCACCGCGGCCGACGTTTCGCCCTGATCATTGACGAGGCCCACTCCAGCCAGGGCGGCCGGACATCCGCGGCCGTGAACATCGCGCTGGCCGGCGCGGAACGAGACGAGGAGGAGACGGTCGAGGACCGGGTCAACCGGATCATGGAGGGCCGGAAGCTACTCCCGAACGCCAGCTACTTGGCTTTCACCGCCACTCCCAAGAACAAGACGTTGGAGATCTTCGGCGAGGCCTTCCGGGACGGCGAGCAGGTCAAGCGCCGGCCCTTCCACAGCTACACGATGAAACAGGCGATCCAGGAGGGCTTCATCCTCGACGTGCTGGCGAACTACACTCCGGTCGACAGCTACTACCGGTTGGTGAAGACCATCGAGAGCGATCCGGAGTTCGACGTCAAGAAGGCGCGCAAGAAGCTCCGCCGGTATGTCGAGTCGCACGACCACGCCATCCGCCTCAAGGCGGAAATCGTCGTTGACCACTTCGACGAGCAGGTGATCGGTCTCAACAAGATCGGCGGGCAGGCTCGGGCCATGGTCGTCACGAGCGGGATCGAGCGGGCGATCCAGTACTTCCACGCCATCCGCGATTACCTGCGCGAACGAAAGAGTCCCTACCAGGCCATCGTGGCGTTCTCGGGCGAGTTCGATTACGGCGGGACAGTGGTCACGGAAGCGTCGCTCAACGGGTTCCCGAGTTCGCTCATCGCTGATCGGATTCAGGAGGACCCGTACCGCTTCCTCATCTGCGCCGACAAGTTCCAGACCGGGTACGACGAGCCGCTCCTCCACACGATGTACGTGGACAAGCCGCTGTCCAGTATCAAGGCGGTCCAGACGCTGTCGCGCCTCAACCGGGCGCACCCGAAGAAGCACGACGTCTTCGTCCTGGACTTCTTGAACGACGCCAGGACGATCGAGGAGGCCTTCGCCGACTACTACCGCACGACGATTCTGAGCGAGGAGACCGATCCGAACAAACTCCACGACCTCAAGGCGTCCCTGGATGGCTACCAAGTATACGCGTCGGAGCAGGTGCAGCAGTTGGTCGAGTTCTACCTTTCCGGCGCAGACCGCGACAGACTCGACCCGATTCTCGATGCCTGTGTCGCCGTCTACCTCGAGCAGCTCGACGAGGACGGGCAGGTGGACTTCAAGGGCAAAGCCAAGGCCTTCATCCGGACCTACGGCTTCCTGTCGTCGATCCTCCCGTACACGAACGCCGTGTGGGAGAAGCTCTCGATCTTCCTGAACTTCCTTGTCCCGAAGCTGCCCGCGCCCAAGGAGGACGACCTATCCAAGGGCATCCTCGAGGCCATCGACATGGACAGCTACCGGGTGGAGAAGAAGGCCGCCATGCGGATCGCCCTTGCCGACACGGACGCGGAGATCGAGCCCGTGCCGACATCGGGCGGTGGTCGCATGGCCGAGCCCGAGCTTGATCGTTTGAGTCTCATCCTTCAGTCATTCAATGACCAGTTCGGCAACATCGAGTGGAAGGATGCCGACAAGATTCGCAAGGTGATCGCTGAGGAGATCCCCGCCAAGGTTGCCGCCGACAGGAGGTACCGTAACGCGATGAAGCGTCCGGACCGGGACAACGCCCGGATCGAGCACGACAAGGCGCTGGAGCGCGTCGTGACGGAGCTGCTGTCGGACCACGCCGAGCTTTTCCGCCAGTTCATGGACAACCCGAGCTTCAAGAAGTGGCTGTCCGAGAGCATGTTCAGGCTGACGTACGATGATCAGAGTTCCCAGCGACCGGCCCCCTGACGTGCCTTGCCCGTAAAGCTCGGGGGGTCGACAAGCCGAGGTTCTTGAGCAGGATCGGATTCGTCGTACGACCGTCACCGAGAAGAAGATCACCGCTCAATGAGGAGTAACCAATAGTGCCCCAATGGTTTGCGTGGGTTTGTCCGGGGGCCTTGCTTTGGGGAAGAGATGGTGCTAAGGAGAGGCCTTCTGCTGGCCGATAGGTCAGGTGGCCACGGAGTCTGTGGAAAAACCACTTGACACCGGTTGGCCTGGGGGCCTATGGTTCCCAGCGGAAGGGTTTAGGACCTTCCGATTAGTTCCTTTGACGGGGCCTTTGGGCTTTTGCCTGGCCCCATGCCCTCTGCGTGTCGGACTTCTGACTGTGGGAACTTCTCCCTCAGCTTTGTCTCCGACGCGGAGAGGGCTTTCTTCTTTTTGCGGGGAGGTCTGCCATGAGCCGAGGTGGGAAGCGCCGCGCAATGGTGTTCGTGGACGGGAGTGCTCTGCGAGACTCCCTCAAGAAGCACTACAGCCCCCTCGCTCGCGGCAAGCGGCTCGAAGCAGCGCTGCACTATGAGAAGCTTGGTTTCCTCGTGTGTGGCGAACACCGCGAGTTCATCCGGCTCAACTTCTACACAAGCAAGCCTGCCTTCTATCAGCTCAAGATGAGCGGCGGGAAGCAGCGGCAGATGATGGGGGAAATCGAGCTGAGGCCGCATGAGGTCCACAACATTGATCGTGCGCAGGAGCATTTTGATCGGCTCAAGGACCACATCGACAGGCGCGGTCGCTACACGACGCTCCTCAGTGGGCGCATGGTGCCGCAGCGCGTGGACACGTCACTCGACAAAGCGCTCGACTGGTTGGCGAAGATCTGGGATGGAATCCCGGCAGAGCGACTCCGTGAGGGGGACCGCGAACTCCTTGCGCAGACCGTGGAAACGACTCGGGACGCAGCGCGTCTTCAGAAGACTATGTGCGAGCGCTTGAGTGCTTTTCGGGACGCCATGCTTGTTCCAAAGGAACTGATGCCATCCTATTCTCTGCGGCTTTCAGAGCTTCTGGGAAGTTACGTGGAGTTTCGCGAGAAGGGCGTCGACACGTTTCTTGCCGTCGACATGCTCGCCTTGTGCATGGATGACGCCTACGACGACGCGGTGCTCATTGCCGCCGACGAGGACTACATCCCCCTGGCCAAGGCGGTGATGCGCACTGGGAGGTGCGTGATCAACGCGTTTCTTGAGATTCCAGGGAGGGCCGATTATGGGTACCAGCTTCGTTCCGCCTGCGACGATTTCCGGATGATCACCGGAACGGAGCTCGCCTCACTGGTCCTCAAGCCCAGCGAGCGACCTGCGCCGTTGAGCAAGTCGTGTCCGTCGTGCCGCGAGGTTGTGAATACAGCCGCCTTGAGATGTCCCCACTGTCGAGAGAGTTTGGTCCCGCCGCAGACGGCGGCAGGGCCCTCAGAGAGCGGGGGGGACGTTCTCGAGGAGGTACCGGGTGGAAGAACATGAGTTGGAGAAGCCGGTCCTTGTGAAGGCGCGAATCGTGCCGACAAGGCGCGGCAAGGAAGCCCGGTGCCCGCTGCACGGACATCTGCTGGGTATCTTTGATGACGCCGATCGCCTCATTATCAAGTGCGGTCGGTCAGAGCTGGTGATCGTGGAGGACCAGAGGCGATCGTCGCCTTCGCCGGGCGGTTGATTAGCTGGAAATCGGATTAGGAGACAAGACTGAGGCGACAGCCCGAGAGGCGTCAGCCCGTCCGCTCAACAGCGGTCGGGCATTCTTGTTGCCCGACGCGGAAGGAGGAGGTGTGCAAGACAAGCTCCAGAGACTGCGGGATGCCGTTGTGGGTCGCGACCGGGAAGTCGAGGTCACTCCCGATGGGCAGGTCCGCGAGGTTCAGAAGCCCGGCGCCAACGACTCTGCGTCCGAAGCGCCGAAAGCCACCAAGCTCGCCGAGCGCACGTTCGGCGTGGCGTAGTCGGACAGCGCTTTGCGACGGCACGCACCTGGGGGTTCCGAGATGCCGAAGGGCACCGACCGTCTCGCACGGAGCCTAACATCCCATGCGCTCGTGCAGGTCGTGGTGCCATCGGCGGACCGTTCCCGCCGGCCGGTGCCGTCGCAGCGCTTCCGGAGGCTTATCGAGGAGATCTTCCTCGAGGTGGCGACAGGCACTATCACGCTGCAGGGAGAGGGCACGTGGATGAACCGGGGTGCGCAGCCGGTGCGGGAGCGGATCCTGCTTGTTGAGTCATTCCTCCCGGCACGGATGTCAAGCGTTGGCTCGCGCCGGATCGCCCGGCGCCTCTCCGAGATCGCCCAACTCGCCGACCAAGAGGCTCTCTTCGTTGCAGTCAACGGCCGCCCGTTCCTCCTTCCGGGGATCGCCGGGAACGCAAAGGGCGGCGGGTAGGCATGTGGTACCGAGAGGCACGGTGGCACAACCGATTAGTGGCGGAGTGCGTGTTGATGGCCCAGAGGTTCCCGCAGTTTGTGCTTACGCGCGATCCCGGAGCGTTGCTCGTCTGGCGTGGGATCGTCGAGCCAATCCCGGGCACTCGTTTCGAGATCACTGCCACGATGCCGGCCCGCTACCCGTACGAGGCGCCAGAGCTGCGTGTCGAGCGACCGCGCCTCCGGGCCGAGGTCCCACACCTCTACGCGAACGGGACGTTGTGCATCCACAAACAGAACTGGGACCCGATGCGTGGGACGGTGGCGAGCGTGATCCCGCTCGCCTCGGCGTGGCTCGTCGGCTATTTGGCGTGGCTTCGGACCGGGCAAGCCTTCTGATGCGCCCCATCCTTGTCTTGGCCGAGCGCGCCCACCGCGACTGGGTCGCGAACTGTCAGGCGAACCCCGACACTGAGACTGGTGGGGTGCTGCCGGGCCGGACCGTGGGCGACGCGTTCGTCGTGCCGTTCTCGATCCCCGCCGGCCCCGCGGCCAAGCAGTCGCCCGTACGCTTCAGCCCGGACTCCGAGTGGCAGCAGGTCCTTCTCGAGTTCCTGTTCACCCGCTTCGGCGTGGACTACCTCGGCGACTGGCATCGGCACCCAGGGCTGTTCGACAGGCCCAGCGCCCATGATCTGCGCACTGCGCGTCACATCGTGACCGATGCGAGCTGGAACGTACGCCAGGCCTTGTTCCCGATCGCGGTGATCGACGGCCGTGATGTCCGCATCCGCGCTTACTTGATGCGTCGCGAGACACTTGAGTTCGAGGAGATCCCTATCGAAGTCGTTCCGGACGCGGACCCGCGCATGATGGCGGTCCTGACCGGCATGGATGCCAACAAACAGGAGGGCCTCCATGCGGAAGGACCAGCCCTGCCGGCTCGTCGTCTTCGGCGACGTGCTGGAGCGCGTCGCCTCCTCCGGCGAATCGCGGCAGGTCTACGGCGTCTATCGCGAAGCTGAAGACCTGATCCAGGCCCTGACAGACGAAGCTGACGTCTGCTCCGGATTCCGCCCCGTCGGCTACGTCACAAACGAGGCCGACGCGGCCCGCGGCGCCGGCGGGATCGCCATCACGGCCACGGGCCGGTCGTTCCGCCTCGAGCTTGAGCGCGACCTGCCGCCGCCGGCCGAAGTGGAAGTGCTCGCCGGGACTGAGGGGATCGATGAACGCCGCAAGGGCCTGATCGCCGGAGGATCGCTCGCGGCAAAGAGCGTGGTGATGGTCGGGGCAGGGAGTCTCGGCTCGGCCATCGCGCTGCAACTCGCGCAGGCGGGGGTCGGGCGCATCACGGTGCTCGACTTCGACCGGCTCGACACGCCGAACCTGTCCCGCCACGCTTGCGACCTCTCGGACCTGGGCCGCTCGAAGGCCCTGGCGCTCGCCGAACGGCTCAGGCTCCGGGGCGTGCAGGCCTCGGGGCGCGAATGCGATGTGACCGAGGAGAGCCCCGAGGCTCTTCGCGACCTGTTCCGGAGCAGCAGCCTGATCGTCTCAACTGTCGACGTGCCGAGCGCGTCGTTCACGGTGAACGAGCTGGTGGTCGAGGCGGGAACGCCGGCACTCTTCGCAGGCGCCTACGAGGGGGCTGCTGGCGCCGAGATCATCCCGGTGCGCCCCGCCGGGCCCTGCCTGTTCTGCGCCGTCGGGTTCAGGGCCGGACTTGCGCCGGACCTCGGCCCGAACGAGCGGCGTCGGGCCTACCAAAGCGCCGACGCGGAGCGGATGGTGGCCGAGCCCGGGCTGGGCATCGACATCAACTACATCGCCTCGGTCGCGGCGGCTCACGCCCTGGCCATCCTCGATCCCGACGGAAGCCGCGCCGACCTGCTCGCCGGCGATGGCTTCACGCTCATCCACGGCCCGAGCCGCCCCCATGACGGGCTGGCCGAGCTTTTCGCGAAGCCCCTCGAAACCATCCGCGCCCGCGTGACGCGCGACGAGTCTTGCCCCGTGTGCGGCTACTGCACCAAGAAGGAGGGGGTGTCGTGACCATCGGCTCCGACCTCGACTGGCTCGCCGATGATGAGGGGAACCTCCGGCCGCAGGTTGCCCGCGAGCTCGCCAACGCCCCGCCGCCCGAGCCCGCACCACAACCCCAACCACGGCCCGAGCCCGGGCGCGTCGCGGGGCACGTGGTCCGACAGGTCGTGCCAGACGTGACGCCGAGGATCGTTCGGCGCGTCGCTGGTACACGTGTCCCGGTGTCCCTTGTGGCTGGAATCCTCCTGGCCGGCGTGATCGGTTTCGCCACCGGCAGGTGGCCGAGGGCGGTCCTTGAGCGTTCGGCCCGAAGCGCCGTCCCCAATGCGCCGGCGGCTGTCGCGGTTGTGCTCGTGAACGGCACCAACGTCAACCTCCGCACCGGGCCCGGGCTGGGTTTCCCGGTTCTGGCCCGGATGACACCTGGCGAGGCCGTGGAGGTCCGGGGCGAGCAGGCCGGCTGGTACTCGGTCGCCACGAGCACCGGGGTTGGAGGCTGGGTGTTCGGGGCCTTCCTGCGCGGGATGCGAACCGATGACCGCGGTCCCGCCGTCGTCACGAGATCCCTAGCAAGCGACGGTAGCGGCCCGCGCGTCGTGCTTCACCCCGGCGACAAGGTCTTCGTCGAACGTCAGGGTGACGGGTCAACCGAGATCCTCCTGCCGAGCGGCCGCCGGCTGCGAGTGAGCCCGGATGTACTGGCCCCTGCTGATTGAGGCCGTTGTGAGCTTGACCTCCGGGCTGCGGGCACATCTGCCATGGGTACTGCTCACCTCGGGCCTCGTGATCCAGGCGGCCGGCGTGGTCGTGCTCGCCCACCGCTACAGTCACGCGGTGCGGGCCGACGTGCCCGCCACGGCCGCGGTGCGGCCGCCCGACCTAGTCCCAGACGTCGCGATGCCGGAGCACGCTCGGCTCGCCGTGCCGATCGTCGGCGGGAAGGTCCCGCAGGATCCGGCCCTGCTTCCCGGCGCCCGACGCGCCTATCGCGGTGGCAAGCACGAGGGCGTGGACTTCTCGTGCAGCCCGGGTACGCCGGTCCTGGCCGCGGCCGCGGGCTGGGTGCTCTCGATCGACGACGAGCCCAACCTGCCCGAGACGCGTCGAAACGAGGTGTTGGCGTACGCCCGGGCCTTGGGCGAGACGCCGCTCGAGGTGCTCCAGGCCCTGCACGGCCGGCGGATCGTTCTCTGCCACGGCATAGGCGGCGGCAAGCTCCTGACCACGAGCTACTCCCACCTCGAGCGCGTCCGCCCCGGCCTCAGGCCTGGGGACCGCGTGGAGCAGGGCGACGTGATCGGGGCCGCCGGCGCCTCGGGGACGAGCCATGCCTACCACCGCGATGGCTGGGGCGAGCTGCACTTCGAGGTGCGGCTGAACGGAGAACCCCTGGGAGATGGGCTGGCTCCGGCTGACGCCGGCGCGCTCTACCGGTCTCTGCTGGGCAAGGAGCGGGCGGAATGATCGAGCGGCTGCTGCGGCACATCTTCGACCTGCTCATCCTGCTGGTCGTGGTGTCGTTCGTGCTCGGCCTCGCTCTCGGCCTGCTGCACCAAGGCGGAGCGGCCATTGGAGCGACCGCCGGACGGATCGTCCCGCGGCTCATCGCTGACATCGTCGTCACGCTTCTGATTGGGATCTTCTGTGCCGGGCTCGCCGTGCGGGTCCAGCGCGCGGTCACCGGGCATGGCGGTCGGACCGGCCGCGAACGGGCCGCCCAGGAGCGTCAAGTGCGATTGGCCGTCCGCCGCCCGGCCGCCGATGTGCCGGTGATCCCGGCGGAGCATGGGCCGCCGCCCGATCCAGATCCCGCCCTCGACCTGGGGGAGGCCCGGTGACGCACGGCTGGCAGTTGCTTCGACGTCTGCTGCGCGGAGACGAGACAGAGCGAGCCCGTACTTGGCAGGCCCAGGCAGCGGCTCAGGCTTTCGCCCGTGACCACGACGACGTGCGTCGGTTCAAGCAGGCGATGGCGTGCGAGCCGGGGCCGGACCGGATTCTGCTCGGTCGGGGCCGGGGGCTTGACGGCGTGCCGTTCTGGTTCGGGATGAGCTTCGAGGATTTCCTGAGCAAGCACCGGTGGACCACGGGTGCGACTGGCTCGGGCAAGAGTTTCTTCACACTCGCGTGCTTGCTGCAGGTGCTCTACGCGGCGCGCTTCCCAGTCATCCTTGTCGACCTCAAGAGCGAGTTGAGCGGGCTGCTGCTCGAGCTCGTCGTGCCGGCGCTACTGCGTGGCCGCGGGGGTGAGGAGCTACTACGGAACCTCAGAATCATCCGGCCGTTCGGACGGGAGCTGCCAATGCTGCGCGTGACCGAACCCGAGCCGGGCGTGCCGCGGGCCATTCAGGCGTTCAACTTGGCCTCGGCGCTCGAGGATGCACTCGCCGACGACCTGGGGTCGCGCATGACGCGGGTGTTCCTGCGGCTCTCGAGCCTCGCCATCGAGCTCGGCTACCCACTCACGGTGATCCAGCGCTGGTTGGAATCGCCCGAGGCGTTCGCGCGGGACGCCAGGCGCTCCGCCGACGCGACCGTCCGTGAGTACGCGCGCTCGGGATTCGGGCGGGAGAGTCGCCCAGCTGTGGACGCCTTGCTTGCGCGCCTGGACTCGTTCCTGTTTCTCGACGAAGTCAAACTCGCGTTGTCCGCGCCGCGCTGCGTCAGCTTCGCCGAAGCACTGGAGTCGGGCTTGACGGTCGTAGACCTCGGCAGTCCGCCGGCCGGCGCCGAGCGCGCACAGCGCTTCTGGGCCGGAATCCTGACCGGTCGCATCACACGCGCGATCCTCTCGCGCCCGGTGACCGAGGAGTCGCCGCGCGCCTGGGTGATCTACGAAGAGGTCCAGGAAGCGCTCGGCGGCGGACAGGCAGAACAGTTCGCGCGGCTCCTTGCGCTCGCGAGGCACAAGCGAACGAGCGTCAATCTGATCAATCAGCAGCCCGCGCAGCTTGCGGCCGTCGACCCGACGCTCGTGAGAGTGCTGCGCACGAACGCGGGAATCGAGTGCGCGTTCAGGGCGAATCTGGAAGACGCGAAGACACTGGTGCATGCGCTCCCCGTCCCGCCGGGCCAGCGGAGCGTCGGGGAAGCACGCTTGGGGATGGTGGCGGAGCTCACGCAGATGCCGGACCGCGAGCTCCTCTTCTGGCTCAAGCAGGCACCGTTTCGGGCGCAGCGCGTGCGCTCGCCCCGCCTCGATCTCGATTGCTTGCGGCGGGCGGCGAGCGAAGTGGGAGCAGAGACGAGAGAAGCTGCGCGCCGGGGGACGGTGTCGATGGATCGGGGCGAACTGGAGGCCTTCGCGGCAGCCGAGTGGGAGCGGATCGGCATGAACCGGGAGACGGAACCGCCGGTGGTCGCGCCGAACGCGCGGCGCCGTCACCCGCGGCTCGGATGAGGAGGCGTCGTGAAGGAACTGCGCTGGGCGCTGCGCATCGCGGTGACCGCGGCCAGGGCCGGGGCGTGGGTGATCGAAACGCTCTGGCTCGGGGCGATTGCGACGTGGCGGCTTGGCCTGCTCGTCAGCCGGTGGCGGGAGGTGATGGCCGAGGTGCGGCGCTGTCCGCGCGGACACGAGACAGCCATGTACGGCGTCTTCGAGTGCCGCTGCGGGGCGCTGGTCGAGGACTGGGTGTTCGCACGGTGCCGGGTGTGCGGGCAGTCGGCGGGCTGGACGCCGTGCACGACCTGCGGTCTACCGATGAGGAACCCGTTCGTTGTCTGAGGTCCCCATGAAACGTCAGCCGAGAGAGCAGCGTCGCCGCGGGATCGCGGTCAGGTTGCAGCCGAGAGACGTCGAGATGCTCCGCGCTGTGGCCCGGCTGCGCGTCGCGCCGACACGCGACGTCGCAGCCTTGTGCTTCCCGGGGGTGCGGCGCGACACGGTCGCGGGGAGGCTGCGGATGCTCTTCGACGTCGGGTACCTCGACGTCTCGGCCCCCGAGCGCACGGGCGAGAACCTCTACAGCCTCGGTCCCCGGGGCCGGGCGGTCATGATCGAAGCCGGCGAGGAGACCCTGCCCGTTCCGCGCGGCGGGCTGGCTCATCATCTCGGGATCGTCCGCACCTGGGTGGCGCTGGCCTCGACTTCGGTCCCCGGGGTCCAGCTCGAGCTCGCCCGCCCCGACTGGGAGCTGCGGGCGGAGTTTGGAGACCGCGGCCTCGTGGTCGTGCCCGACCTGTTCACCGTGCTCGTGATCCGAGGGAGTCGGGTCGCGCTCGCGGTCGAGGTGGACCTGGCCACCGAGCCGGTCCACCTGCTCCGCGACAAGGTCCGCGCCTACGTCAAGCTACTGGCGGTCCCGGGCGGGCTCTTCGGCTGGCGGGAGTTTGGGCTGGCCCTGGCACTCGGGGACGATCGGCGACTCCAAACGGTCGAGCGGCTACTCGAGCAGGAGTGGGACGGCTGGTCGCTCACGTGGACGCTCGAGGAAGGTCCGGGCGGGAACCTGCGCCGTCTGGTCGATGCGCTGGAATCTCCCCTTACCGCCTCCCCTTGCGGCAAGGGGAGGGAGAATCCCCTAACTGCTGACTCGGCAACGCCAGGGCCCCCAGAGCATGGGGGTCTTTCAGACAAATGAAACGTGGCTTCCTGCCCGCCATCGCTCTCGACGCACCCGCCGCAGCTCCGGGCCAGGCCGGCTCCGAGCGCCTATTGACGCTGCGGGAAGTGGCCGACTACCTGGCGGTCTCGGAGCGCACGGTTCGCCGGCTGATCGCAGCCGACGACCTTCCTTGCCTAAGGATCGGCTCGCAAATACGCTTCGACCCGGCAACGCTGCTTCGATGGATCTCGGCGCGGAAAGGAGGCTGACGACATGCCGAAGATCCCGAAGGGCATCTTCAAGCGGGAGGGCCGAGGCTACTACTGCCGAATCCACGCCGGTGGCCGGGAGCGGTGGGTTGCGCTTGGGGCCAATCTCCCGCAGGCGGTGCGACGATTCCATCAGGTGAAGCTGGCGCCGAATCTGCCGCACCGGATCACGGTAGCGAAGCTCGCGAGGGAGTGGATGAAGACCTACGTACTGACCGCCCGCGGGCCGTACAGCCAGGGGCAGACGGAAAGCCGGGTGGACCGGTTCCTCGTCGAGTTCCTGGGATCGATTCAGGTCCCAAGGCTCTCACCCGAAGATCTCCGCCGCTACCGTCTCTGGCTCGAAGCCAAGGGTCTGAGCGCAAGCACGGTGAAGCACGTGCTCTCGGACGCGAGGTGCCTACTGAACTGGGCGGAGGATGCCGGCTTCATCGACCGGTCGCCGTTTCCGAAGCGGCTGATGCCGAGGCTGCAGGAGCGGCCGCCCGATCGGCTGACCGACACGGAGCTGGAGACGGTCTCGGGGATTCCGGACCCCTACGGCTTCGTCGTGAGGCTGTCCGCGGGCACCGGTCTGAGGTGGGGAGAACTCACTCGGGCCGAGAGCCGGGACGTGGAGGGCGGGGTGATCCTCGTGCACCACACGAAGAGCACGAAGATGCGCCGCGTTCCACTCTCGGGAGAGCTGCAGGAGGAGCTGCGCACCCGGATCGGGAAGCTGGTGCCGTATTCCTCGCCCGGGCAGTTCAACACCCGGGTGCGGATTCTGAGCCAGGTGTGGCGATTCCACGTGCACCAGCTGCGACACACCTTCGCTTGCCGCTGGCTGGAAGCCGGTGGTAGCCTCGCTGGCCTTCAACAGATTCTCGGACACTCGACCATCGTGACCACGCAGCGCTACGGGCGGATCGCCGACGATCTCGTCAGGGCCGAGGCGGCTCGCGTCTACGCTTTACAAAAATCCGTAGCCACGACCGTAGCCAGTGAAAACGGGCAGTCCGGGAACTCTCTGTAGCAGCGCAGGATGGCGGCATAGCCAAGTGGTAAGGCGAGGGTCTGCAAAACCCTTATTCCCCGGTTCGAATCCGGGTGCCGCCTCCAACTTCCTCGCGACGCCCGCCGAGCTCGATCGGCCCTCGCGGCTCGTGC
>Ga0187893_10009962_pt1 | contig 14396 bp, 10 predicted proteins | sample MA1701074metaG_FD_139574 | JGI IMG/M metagenome (GOLD analysis project Ga0187893, IMG submission 139574) | White microbial mat communities from a basaltic lava cave in the Kipuka Kanohina Cave System on the Island of Hawaii, USA - MA170107-4 metaG ...
CGACCGCGGATCGACGCCATCGAGGTGGACACACCGTGGGAGGACGCGCTGAAATTCATCGTCGAGACCGGTCACTCCCGGTATCCGGTCTACCGGAAGAATCTCGATGACATCATCGGGGTCCTGTATTACAAAGACCTGCTGCGGCTACAAGTGGAAAACCGGCCGGCCTCGCTGGAGGCGATCATGCACCCGGTCTATTTCGTTCCGGAGACCATGCAGGTCAGCCAGCTTCTGAAAGAGCTCCAACGCCGCCGGATGTCGATGGCGATCGCGGTGGACGAGCACGGGGGCGTGGACGGCCTGGTGACCATCGAGGATCTCATTGAGGAGATCGTCGGCGAGATTCACGACGAGTACGATACCGCCGGCAAGCCGGTCGAGCGGTTGCGGGACGGCTCGCTCATCATCGACGCGTCGATGAGCATCAAGGACCTGCAGGATGAGCATGGCTTGCCCTTCCCTGACTCTCCGGAGTACGAGACACTCGCGGGCTTCATGTTGACCCAACTTCAGCGGATGCCAAAGCCCGGCGATATTATCAAGTATGAGGGGATGAAGCTGACCATCGTCGATATGGAGGGCCGGCGGATCGCCCGTATCAAGGTCGAGGGTCTGGGGAAATAGAACCGGCTGATGGAGCATCTGACCACTGTCCTGTTCCATCTTTTCCTGATCTTCGCCTCGGCCAAGCTGCTGGGCGAGCTCTTCGAGCGGTTCCGCCAGCCGGCCGTTGTGGGCGAGGTCCTGGCCGGCCTGCTGCTTGGTCCCTACCTCCTCGGTATCGTCCCCCATTCCCCCATCTATGAAGGGATCGCCGAGATCGGGGTAATCTTCCTCCTGTTCACGGTCGGCCTCGAGACGAAGCCCAGCGATATCATGACAGTGGGAGTCGTCGCCTCGAAGGTCGGGCTTCTTGGCATCATCCTGCCGTTCGCGCTTGGCTTCGGACTGATCGCCTACCTTGGCCACCCAACGCTTGAAGCCCTGTTCATCGGAACCGCGCTGGTCGCTACCTCGGTTGGGATCACTGCTCGGGTCCTGGGAGACATGGGGCTTATCCAGGAGATCGAGAGTCGGATCATCCTGGGCGCTGCGGTCATCGACGACATCATCGGGATGATCTTGCTCGCCGTCGTGAGCGGCCTGGGGGAAGGAGTCCTCTCCTGGGTCCGAATCGCCCTGGTGGCCGTCGAGGCGATCGCGTTTACCCTCTTTCTGGCCCTGGTGGGGAGCCGGATGGTCAACCGGTATGGCAGATGGATTGAGCGGATCAGGACCCATCACGCCCCGCTGGTGCTCAGCATCCTGATCTGCCTGGGCCTCTCCGCCTTGTCCAGCGCGATCGGGATGGCTGCCATCATCGGGGCCTTCATGGCCGGCATGGTCCTGGCCGAGTTCAGCGAGGAGTATCACCTCGTGGAGAAGGCGGAGGCGATCTACGCCTTCCTGGTGCCGTTCTTCTTCTTCGTGATGGGCAGCCACATCAACGTCGCTGTGATAGGCAGCGGGGAGATCATCTGGTTGGCTCTGGCGATTACTGTTCTGGCGGTGGTGGGGAAGCTGGTGGGTTGCGGGATCGGGGCGCTGTCGCTCGGGCGATCGAGCGCGCTGATTGTCGGGGTCGGGATGGTCCCGAGGGGCGAAGTGGGGATCATCGTGGCGATGCTGGGCCTGAGGCTTCATGCCATCCCGGAGAGCATGTATGCCCTGGTGATCTTTATGTCGGTCGTAACGACGCTCGGTGTGCCGCCCGTCCTCCGCGTCCTGTTCCGAAACCGGCTCCAGGCGAGGGACCAGGCAACCATCGAGTTAGAAACGCGCGAGATGAGATGACGGGGTTGAGACAGATTCGGGTCACGGTTCCTCGGGATAAGGACACCGAGATGTTCGAGTGCGTGAAGGATCTGCGGCACCAGAGCTCAAGCTGACCGCGGTCTCGGTGCGTGCCGCGTGGGCATGGTATCACGGATGATCCCGACATATCGGAAGGTGTTGGTGACCACCGATCTCTCGGTTCTTGGGAACAGCGCGATCCCTCATGCCTACGCTGCCCTGGCGGGGCGCGCGGGGACCGTCGTCCTCTGCCACGTCCTCGAGTTGCCGACCCTGCCCAACCCTCTTTACGCGCACTACTCGCCGGCAGAGAGGCTCTCGCCAAGGGATCGGGAGGCCCTCAGGCGAAAACTCTCCCGCAAACTCGAGCGCCTCGTGCCCCCCGAGTTTCGCCGTCACGGGCAAGTGGCGACGGAGATTCGCGTATTGGACGCGACGGGGCCGGTCCACGAGACCATATGCGAGCAAGCGAGAGTGCTTGGTGTGGATCTCATCGTGATGGCCTCCCATGGTCATTCCGGGTTGACGCGGCTGTTCCTTGGCTCCGTGGCGGAACGGGTGCTTCGATCAGCGGATCGCCCGATCCTTGTCGTGCGGAGCGGTTGAATCGGCATCGATAAAGGGGGTCAACGGACCGACAACCGGCAATAGCGGGGTCATCGGGGGGTCTACATGAATCAGCTCTACCTGATAGGTTTCATGGTCCTCGCGGCAGCCGCTGCCATCCTCGCCATCCAGAATTCGGGCGAGATGGTCGTGAAGTTCATTCAATGGCAGTTTCACAGCTCTCTGGTGGTCGCCATCGTGGTCTTGGCCGCCGTCGGGGCGATCAAGGCCATGCTCTTGAGCCTTCCCGGCTCGTCTCGGCTCCGAGCCCGGCTGCGGTAACAAGCGCACCAGATCTCCGAGCTTGAACAACAGCTGCGCGAGAAGGTGACTCGAAGGAGATCGGATGCGCATCCTAGCGGTCCAGAATGAGTTCAGGGCCCCCGCCGAGAGGCATACGAGAGTCCCCGACATCTGAGACCGTCGCAGCCCACTCGAAGCGGCCTCGAAGGGAGCGTCGCTTCCAGGGGGCGGCCCTCCCCGTCTCCTCGCCCGACTCAAACTCCGGCAGGCAACCTCGCTGGTCATTGTGGCCATCTTGGTCGGCGTCGCCCACCTATCGAGACGTGGCCAAGTTCGCTTCAGGCGGGGGAACATCGGCCACCTGCCGGTAGTGGACCCCGCCAACTCCAAGCGGTTAATCGGCGTCATCTCTCACCTCGACGTGAATAAGAGGTCCCATCGGGCCGTATCCCGCCGCCAACATAGGCCACGCAAGCGTCGTTAGCGCGGTCAGCGTGCATCAGTTGCTCTTCACGACATCGCGATGTTGCGGGATGGAGTTTCGCCGTGTATTCTTTACACATGCTCCAGTGTAAACCTCACTTATACTCGGGCGAAGGAAAGCCAATTGGCTCCAAGCCTCAGGCTCGGCGTTCCGAAGTGCAGTTCGGAAAATCGGGGGGTTTCTCCACGACCAGTGGTCAATGTTCCCGCATTGGCATGGAGTTTGGACTCGCTTGGTTGGTATGAAAGAGGGTGAGCGCATGATGAGGAGGGTAGGGATAGCCTTCGCGGTTATCGCGGTCGCCCTTTCCGTGACTGCTCTGGCGTTTGCTGCGGTCAAACAGGTCAGCGGTGAGGTGGTAATGGTAAACCCGAACCTGAAGACCATCGTCGTGCGGGCACAGGGACAGGACTGGAGCTTCAGCGTTGAGCCAAAGCCCGCTGAAACCTTATCCCGTCTCAAGCCGGGTGATAAGGTGACGGGCCACTATGCCGACTCCGGCGGGAAGCTCACTGCGCAGACCATCAAGAAAGGCGAAGCCCTCGCCGGAGGGGAGGGGGAGGCGTCTCTCTTGACGAGGGACGCCTCTTCTTGTTTATGGTATCGTGGCTACTATGTTATGCCGGCGATGAGAGAAGAGGAGAAATCGATGCGGGAGCGCGCGGACATGTCATTTGAGTTTGTTGGATGCATCGAACTGCGCCAGATGCTCGGTATTCGTGTTGAGACCGAGCGGCAACTTGCCAACTTCCTGAGACTGGTGCCGTTGGATTGCGTCTACTACCACACCCACGGATCCCTGCTGCGCCACAGATACCGGGCCGGGATGTATTCCAATGACTTCGCCACCTGGGCAGCGATCGAGGTGCGAGACCGGGTTTTGGGCGAGCGGTTGGCGGTCTTGGACCCCCTCGATTGTGAGACCCTTGCCGACCTGCGCGGCACAATCATCGCGGTCATCGAGGACCATCTCAGGCCCATGACCGTGGTGCCTCGCGTTGTACACGGGGAGCCCTTCGACTTCATCGAGTCTCAAATCGTGGCGGTCCCAACGGGAGTGAAGGTTAACTCGCTTGTGGATTTCCGAAGGACCTTGAGTGAGGTCGAGGACAGCACGGTCTATTACCACGCGCTGGAGGCCCGGGTGCGTCTCACGCGCAGGCAGAACGACTTCTCTGTCTGGCTCAAAGATGGCCTTGGGCTCCCCGGATTGGCTGCCAAGGTTGAGGCGCTCGACCCCTACACGGGCGGCCTGGAACGGGTGCGTAACCAGATGCTCGCCTACTGCGACGAGGTTCTGGCGAAGGGGGACGACCTATGACGGCCGTCCGATTGGACGGCTATGGTGACGTCGCGCCCAAAGGGACGATAGAGTTTCTGAGGTGTCTGGCAGCGCGCGTCCGCGGTCGATCCTTCTTGCACGTCAACTCGGCCCGTCACGGCGGTGGCGTCGCTGAGATCCTGCACCGCCTGGTGCCGCTGATCGCCGAGTTGGGGGTCGATGCTCGCTGGGAGGTAATCAAGGGTGACCCTGCCTTCTACACCGTGACGAAGGCCTTTCACAATGCCCTCCAGGGACGAGAGCAGACGATTACCGCGCAAATGCTCGATGACTACGTCTCAACGAATCGGGCATGCGCTGATCGACTCTCACTCGAGGCGGACCTCGTCTTGATACACGATCCCCAGCCCGCGCCACTGATCGAGTCCAGGCCCGCCAAGGGAAAGTGGGTTTGGCGGTGTCACATCGACCTCTCGAGTCCGCAACGCCGCGCGTGGCGGCTCCTCAGAAAGTATGTGTCGAAGTACGACGCGGCCATCTTTTCGCTGCCGAAGTTCGCCCAGCGCCTTCGTATCCCGCAGTTCCTTATCTACCCGTCCATCGATCCTCTCAGCGATAAGAATCGCGAGCTGACCAGGGCCGAGGTGGACGCGACCCTGGAGCGACTTGGCGTTCCTCGGGACAAACCGATCCTGCTCCAGGTTTCCCGGTTCGACCGTTTTAAGGATCCGATTGGGGTGATCGACGCCTACCGGTTGGTGAAGAAGCACAACGACTGCCGCCTTGTCCTGGCGGGTGGCGGGGCGGACGACGATCCCCAAGGGACGGCAGTCCTGACAGAAGTCAAGGAGGCCGCCGGCCAGGACCCGGATATCCACGTGTTGGAACTGCCGCCGAACGCGCATCTGGAGATTAATGCCCTTCAACGGGCGGCGACGATCGTGCTTCAAAAATCGCTGAGAGAGGGATTCGGCCTCACGGTGGCCGAGGCGCTCTGGAAGGGCAAGCCTGTGGTGGGGGGCGTGGCCGGAGGGATCGCGGTTCAGGTGATCTATGACGCGACGGGGTACACCGTCAACTCGGTAGAGGGGGCGGCATTCCGTATACGCTACCTTCTCAACAATCCCCACCTGATCGCCAAGATGGGAAACGCCGGCCGCGAATATGTTCGCCGGGAGTTCCTCATCACCCGTCACCTGGCTGATTATCTGACCATGCTGATCCTCCTTACGGAGTGATCACACCAGACGGGGCGTAACAGTGCAAACCGGCGTGTGCGTCTTCCCTTTCAGCCCCTCGGGGCGATCAGTCCCTGGAGTGTGAGGTCGGGGGCATGCGGATTACCTTTCGTCTTGCGTTCTCGATCATGGCGGTCGTGAGCCTCATCGTGCTGGGATTTACCCTGGTGCAGGTGCAGCAGGAAAAGCACAGGCAGAGGGTCGATCTGGAGCGCCGAGCGTCGGTCTTGGCCGAAAGCCTTGGGGAGACGGTCGAACGGCTGGCGGGAGAGGGCCATTCCAAGCGGCTCCAGCGGATCGTCGAAAGGTTCAGCAACCGCGAAAAGCTGGCCGGTGTCGCCATATACGATCATCGGGGAACTCCGTTGGCGGTCACGCCGAGTCTCGCCGCGCAGCTTGCCACGGCGCCGAAGATCGTGGCCGAGGCACTGGCCGAAAACAAAGGAGCAGGTGGTTTCATGACACTGGGGCAAGTGCAGATGTATCTGTTCGTGTTGCCGCTGGTGCGTCCTGAGGATCACGTGGCAACGGCCCTCGCCCTCGTGTACGATGCTGCGTATATCCAGGATCGTGTCCGCGTGATCTGGCAGAACAACTTCATGCGACTGCTCGTTCAGGCGCTGGTGGTCTCCCTCACAACGTTGATCATTGTGCGTTTAAGCATTTTCGGTCCAGTTGCCAAGATGGTCGATTGGATGAAGCGGGTGCGGAAAGGGGAGGCGGATGAGGCCTCGGTGCTCGTCAAAGACGAGTTCTTGAGGCCGCTCGCGATCGAGGTGACTCACCTGGCCGAGCGCCTTTCGGCCGCGAGAGCCGCCGCCGAAGAAGAGGCGAGGCTTAGGCAAGCGGCGGAGTCGCTCTGGACTCCAGATTTGCTGAAGGAACATCTGCGGATAAAGCTCCAGGGGAAATCGATCTTCGTGATCTCCAATCGCGAGCCCTACATCCATGTGAAAAGGGGCAAGCAGATCGAATGCGTCGTCCCGGCGAGCGGCGTGGTGACGGCCCTGGAACCCGTCCTGACCGCCTGTGGAGGAACCTGGATCGCCCACGCGAGCGGCGATGCTGACAGCGAGGTCGTCGATGACCAGGGCAAGCTCAGGGTCCCTCCCGACGAACCCCACTATATCCTCAAGAGGGTCTGGCTGACCAACGAAGAGGAGGAGGGGTACTATTACGGGTTTGCCAACGAGGGGTTATGGCCACTCTGCCACATCGCTCACACCCGCCCGGTGTTTCGGGCAGAGGACTGGAAGCAGTATCAGCTTGTGAACGAAAAATTCGCCCTGGCGGCCCTGGACGAGCTGGAGAAGATCGACGAACCGTGCGTGCTGATCCAGGATTACCATTTCGCTCTGCTACCCCGGCTGATCAAGGATAAGCGACCCGATGCTCGCGTGGGCCTCTTCTGGCACATCCCGTGGCCCAATCCCGAGTCCTTTGGGATCTGCCCGTGGCAACGCGACCTACTCCATGGAATGCTGGGCGCGGATCTCATCGGATTTCACATCCAGTTCCATTGCAACAACTTCTTGGAGACCGTTGACCGAGCGCTGGAGGCGCGGGTCGATTGGGAACACTTCGCGGTCAGGCGCAGCAACCACTGGACCTCCGTGAGGCCCTTTCCGATCAGCATCGACTATCGGGGCTCACCCTCGACGTTCCCGGGGAGTCAACCTGCCGAGCACGCCAAAGAGGCCCTGCTCGGCGGTCTCGGCGTGCAGGCAAGATATCTGGCGGTCGGCGTCGATCGCCTCGACTACACTAAGGGGATCCTGGAACGTTTCCGGGGAATCGAACGATTCCTCGAGAAGTACCGCACGTATCAGGGGGAATTCACCTTCGTGGAGCTCGGCGCGCCAAGCCGCACCCCCATCAAGCAGTATCAGGAATTGACCGCCGCGATCGAGGCCGAGTCGGAGCGGATCAACCTCCGGTTCCAGTCTGGAGCGTGGAAACCGATCATTCTCTTGAAGAGGCATCACAGCCATGAAGAGATCCGGCCGTTCTACGAAGCGGCTGATATCTGCCTGGTGACATCGCTCCATGACGGCATGAACCTCGTCGCTAAGGAGTTCGTCAGTGCGCGAGTGGATGAGCAGGGCGTTCTGATCCTCAGTCGATTCACGGGGGCCGCGCGCGAGCTCCGCGATGCCCTCATCGTCAACCCGTACGACACCGAGCAGCTTGCCGACTCGATCAAGTCGGCCCTGGAGATGGACGCGGACGAGCAAGGCATTCGGATGCGGAGGATGCGCGACACCCTGCGGGACCGCAATATCTATCGGTGGGCGGGCGATCTCATTACGGCCCTCGCGCAGGTTCGCATAGAACCTCTCATTGCCCAGAAGACCTGAGCCACGCCCCGATGAATTGGCTCTGGTCGCGGTGGCCGGATGTGGAGGAACGGATTCGGGGTGCAGGATACGCGCTACTTCTCCTCGACTTCGACGGAACTGTGGCGCCGATCACGCCGGTGCCCGATGAGGCGACGCTGCCCCGCAACACCAAGTCGGTGCTCCGGCGGATCTCGCGGAGTCGAAGGACCACGCTCGCGGTAGTCAGCGGCCGCACCGTGGCCGATCTGAGGCGACTCGTCGGGTTGAGGAAGGTCACGTACATCGGCAATCACGGACTGGAGACCTGGTGGAACGGCCGACGCAGCGAGGTTGCCGTGCCGAGGGTCTCCCGGCAGGCGATCGCACGGCTTCGGCCTCGTGTCGCCTCTCTGCTAGCCGACTTCCCCGGCGCGCTCATCGAGGACAAGCGGTCATCCATCTGTGTTCATTACCGGCTGGTGAGCGCGCGTCGAGCAACCCTTCTCAGGTCTGCGATCTGGCGCGAAGTGATTGCCTTTGAACAATCCGGAGGGCTCAACGTCATGAGCGGCAAGCGGGTCCTTGAGATTCGGCCTAACCTACACTGGACGAAGGGCGACGCGTGTCTGGCGCTGATGAGACAAATGCGTCGTCGTTCCGTCCTGCCGATCTACATCGGCGACGACAGGACCGATGAGGATGCGTTTGAGGCATTGAGCGACGGGATCACGATACGGGTCGGTCCGCATCGGCGATCACACGCGACGTACTACGTCCGAAACATCGGAGAAGTCATTGCGTTTCTTGAATGGATGACGCAGCACCTGTAACGTCTCCGGTCCGGCGTCCTACTCCGCCTTGGCATGTTTGGGGCGCGTCACCCGATGTCTGGCCGCGTCTCCGGAGGGATCCTCTGAGAGGCGTTGAAACAGACGAAGCCATGGTGCTATCCTTGGACTGATGACATCCGGGCGGACCCCCTATCGCCTCAGGATTCGGTGCCCTTTCTTAGCGCTGGTCTGATGCCACCGACTATCTCTCAACAACAGATCGAGGCCCTCGTCGCAGGCGAGCACAGTGATCCCTTCGCCGTGCTGGGACCGCATCTGGTAAGCGTGGAGTCTGCACCCGCCGTCGCGATTCGTGCCTTCCTCCCGCGGGTCCGGCAGGTGACGGTGGTCCCCGCCGACCGGTCAGATCAGGCCAGATCGACGGAGCCGGTCCATCCGGCCGGCCTCTTTGAGGCCGTCTTCCCGCGACATCGTGCGCCGTTTCCTTATCGACTGCGGGTCAGGGACGACGAGGGTCAGACTGACGAGATCGACGATCCCTATCGCTTTCCGCCGACCCTGACCGACTACGATCTCTACTTGATGGGCGAGGGCACTCACCTGAGAAGCTATGAAAAGCTGGGCGCCCATCTGACGAAACTCGAAGGCGTGCCAGGGGTCATTTTTGCGGTCTGGGCACCTAACGCCAGGCGAGTGAGCGTCGTCGGCGACTTTAACCGCTGGGATGGCCGGTGTCACCCGATGCGGAACCATCCGGGGAACGGGATCTGGGAGATATTCATCCCCGGCCTTGAAGCGGGCGCACTCTACAAGTTCGAGATCAAGGGGCGCGTCGCCGAAGACGTCATCGTGAAGGCCGATCCGTTCGCCTTCGCCTTCGAGTTGGCCCCGCGGACCGCTTCGATGGTCGCCGATCTCGACACCTACCGTTGGGCCGACCACGCCTGGATGGAGGCGCGCGCTCGGGGCAACCCGCTCGAACGACCGCTCTCGATCTACGAGGTGCACTTGGGCTCCTGGATGCGGGTTCCGGAGGACGCGCACCGGTTCCTGACCTACAGGGAACTGGCCCATCGTCTCGGCGAATACGTGACCGAGATGGGATACACGCACGTCGAACTGCTCCCGGTCATGGAACACCCCTTCTATGGGTCGTGGGGGTACCAGACGATAGGCTACTTCGCGCCGACCGGTCGCTACGGGACGCCGGCCGACTTCATGTATTTCGTCGATCACCTGCACCAGCGGGGCATCGGCGTGATTCTAGATTGGGCCCCCGCTCACTTTCCGCGCGACCCCCACGGTCTGGCCTACTTCGACGGGACTCACCTCTATGAACACCAGGATCCTCAGAAGGGCGAACAACGCGACTGGGGCACCTTGATCTTTAACTATGGCCGCAGGGAGGTGGCCAACTTCCTGACCGGCAATGCGTTGTTCTGGCTGGAGCGGTATCACGTGGATGGTCTGCGGGTCGATGCTGTGGCCTCGATGCTCTACCTGGACTACTCCCGAAAGGCCGGCGAGTGGACCCCGAACGTCCGGGGGGGGAACGAGAACCTGGAGGCGATCGACTTTCTCAAGCGCTTGAACGAACTGGTCTACGATCGCCACCCAGGCGTGATGACCATCGCCGAGGAATCGACCGCCTGGCCCATGGTCTCCCGTCCGACGTACGTCGGCGGCCTGGGCTTCGGTCTCAAATGGAACATGGGGTGGATGCATGACATGCTCGAGTACATGGCCCTCGATCCCATCTACCGGAGCTACCATCACAACAGTTTGACCTTCAGCCTCCTGTACGCCTTCACCGAGAACTTCATCCTGCCGCTCTCTCATGATGAGGTCGTCTACGGGAAGAGGTCACTGCTCGAGCGGATGTCGGGGGATGTGTGGCAGCGGTTTGCCAACCTCCGCTGCCTCTACGGCTACATGTACGGCCATCCGGGCAAGAAACTGCTGTTCATGGGGGGAGAGTTCGGTCAATGGCGCGAGTGGGATCATGAGCAGAGCCTCGACTGGCACCTACTTCGAGGGGGCCACCTCCATGCTGGATTGCGGAGACTGGTCGCCGATCTCAATCGCCTCCACCGTTCGGAGCCGGCGCTCTTCGAGTTAGACTTCGACCCCGCCGGCTTCGAATGGCTTGACTGTCACGACTGGCAGCAGAGCGTCGTCTCGTTTGTGCGCCGCGCAAAGAACCCAGAGGATCTCGTGGTCGTCGTCGCCAACTTCACCCCGCTCCCCCGACACGGCTACCGGATCAGGGTGCCGTTCGGAGGCTTTTACCGCGAACTGCTCAACACCGATGCCGAGATCTACGGAGGAGGCAACGTGGGGAATCACGGCGGGATCACCGCGGAGCCGATCACCGAGCACGGACGGGGATTCTCGCTCGTCCTGACCCTGCCGCCGCTGGCCACCATAGTGCTCAAACCGAGCGACCGAGGGGGCCAGGGATGAGCGCTGCCCCACGGAACCATCGGCCTTCGGCCGCGAGCTGGGACGAGGGGCGGACCGGTGGATAAGCTCCGCTTTCTCCTTGTCGTGCATAACCACCAGCCGCTGGGCAACTTCGACGAGGTGATACAGGCCCTGACCGAGCGAGCGTACCGGCCATTTCTCACGGCGATTCGAGACCGGCCATCGCTCAAGCTCACCTTGCATGTGAGCGGGCCGCTCCTCCTGTGGCTGGAGCGCCAGGTGCCCGACTACATCGATCTGGTCGGCGAACTCGTTCAGCGCCGACAGATAGAGCTGCTAGGGGGCGGATTGTATGAGCCGATCCTGGCCGCAATTCCAGACCAGGACCGTGTGGCCCAGATCGCACTGATGGGTGACCATATCTATTCCCGGTTTGGAGTGCGCCCGAAGGGCCTGTGGCTTGCCGAGCGGGTCTGGGACGCCGCGATCGTGCCCTCGCTGGTCGATGCGGGGGTCGGCTTTGTGTTCATGGATGACCGGGCGTTTCTCGCATCGGGGTTCCAGCCGGATCGGCTCCACGACTACTACCTCACCGAGGCCGAAGGGCAGACAGTCGCCGTCCTGCTGATCGATAAGACCCTCCGGTATCTCGTCCCGTTTCGCCCGCCAACCGAGATCGAGAGCCATCTGCGCTCGATCGCACAGCGGGGGGGCAGGCTGGCGATCGCGGCCGACGACGGCGAGAAGTTCGGAGGCTGGCCGGGGACCTCGAAATGGGTGTACGAGGACGGGTGGCTGAAGGAGTTCCTCGATCTGATCGAGGGCTCGGGCGACTGGATGGTATCGCAAACGGCCGGCGAGGCCCTGAGTGAGTTGCGCCCGGCTGGACTGTGCTATCTCCCCACCAGCTCGTACCTGGAAATGGAGGAGTGGACGCTGGGGCCCGAGGGGGCGCATCGACTGAAAGAGCTCAAGGGCCATTTCGAGACCGAGGAGGCTCGGTACGCCGCCCATATCCGTGGGGGGCATTGGAAGCACTTCCTGGTCCGGTATCCTGAGGCAAATCGCGCGCACAAGAAGGGGCTCGCGCTCGGACGGCTGCTATCCACATCGCATCACGCAGACCCAGTGCGACGAGAACTCCTCGCCGCCCAGTGCAATGATGCGTACTGGCATGGGGTATTCGGCGGCCTCTACCTCCCCCATCTCCGTCACGAGATCTGGCGTCATCTCGCGCGCGCCGAGGCCATAATTCGGCGGCGCCAGAGTCTGACAGTCGAGGCGGCCGATCTCGACTGCGACGGTTCCCCCGAGGTCTGGGCCCACGGCGAGGGTTTCTCGGCCCAGGTTCAGCCTCACCGGGGAGGCCGACTCGTGGAGTGGACCGATTTCGCGGGTGAGGTCAACTTCCTCGATACTCTTACCCGCCGCCCCGAGGCCTATCACGAAGCGATCCGCCGCGCCTCTGCCTCCCCTGAGGAGAGGGTGGAGGGCGGGGTCCCGGGTATCCACGACCTCCGGCGCCAGCCGTCAGCCGAGCTGGCCGGCGCCCTGGTCTACGATCGATGGGAGCGTGCTGGGTTCCTCGATCATCTGTTCACCGAAGCCGAGCCGCTGGCCGCATGGGCTGCTGGCCTCCTGGACGAGCGGGGCGATTTCGCCGATGGGGCGTGGGAATGGCACCTGACCTCATGCGGTGTCGCCCTCGATCGATCGGGGCGGGTCCGCACCGATTTCGACCCTGCCCATCCGCTCCTGCTCCGGAAAGAGTATGCTTTCACTGAGGACAGACGGCTGATGGTGCATTACCGAATAATCAACGAAGGAAAGGAGGCCCTGGTCATTCGCTTCGGAGTCGAGTTGAATTTCTTCATCCCGGGGCTTGCCCTTGGGCAGTCGCATGTTGCTGCAGGCGGTCAGACCTTGTCACTCGACTCGCCGACCTCGGTCACCGGGGTCGCGCGTTTCACGCTCTCCAGCGTGCATGGGAACCGCCACCTGACGGTCCATGTCGGCCGCCCGGCAACGGTGTACGGCCACCTGGTGGCGACTGTCTCGCAATCCGAGCAAGGCTATGAGCGGACGGTCCAGAGCATCGCCGCCATGCCGAGCTGGGATCTCGCTCTCGATCCTGGTCAGGAATGGACCGGCTGGGTGGACGTAGAGGCCGCATAGTTGCTCTGCCGGCGACGGCGAGTCGGCCAACGTGTCGGGCTTGAATGGAGTGTGTGATCGAACGATCGATCAACGAACGGGCGACTGACGGGAGTGGGCTGGGCGTGCGAGCGAAACGGGGGTCACGTGTCATGAGGATGGCGGGCGACTGACCCTTGGGCCACTGCGTTTGCCATAGAGAAAGGAGGAGTGCGATGAAGTCGGGAAGGATGTGGTTGGGGATTTGGGTGGTTATCGGGGCGACGGCCCTGGCAACGGCAGTCGCGGTCGCGGCGCCAGCTGAGCAGGTGCGCACTGTCTCGGGGACTGTCACGGCTGTTACGCTCCCCTCGAAGACCATCGTCGTTGAGGCCAAGGTCGGCAACAGCACGATGACCGTCGGCGCCGAAGTACCGGATGGGACATCGTTCAAGGGGGCAAAGAGCCTCGCGGACATCGCCGCCGGCGATCGCGTCACCCTCCAATATGTCAGGTCCGAGAAGGGGCTGATCGCAAAATCGATCAATCGGACGTCCTCGAAGTAGTCTATTGGCCGTCCCCGGCCCTCTCCCCGCCCAAGACATGCGGGCTTGAGGGCCGGGGTTTGCGCCCGGCTACGAAGGCAGCGATCAGGATCCCGTCTCCCCATCGCGTTCATCTGATGCGGATCGAGAGACTGCCCCCCCGCTCCCCGGATCTCCGTGACGCAGGACGTGCTGACCTTGACCGTTTAGACGGCCACGTGTACAATTCAGGGGCCGCGGCAGGCGGCTGTCGGCCGAAAGAAGGGAGACGACGAAGGAGCGAGGGATGCCAACGGAAAGGATCGAGACTTACAGAAAAGCGGTTGAGCAAGACCCCGGGAACATCGACGCGAGATATCAACTCGCGCTGGCATACTACCAGGCCCGCCGGGTAAAGGAGGCGATCGCTGAGCTGCAACGGGTGATCATCCTCGATCCGAAACACGTCGATGCCCATTTTCAGCTCAGCCTCTGGTATTACGGCCGATGCATGTTC